>C687J35504_10003389_pt1 | contig 10480 bp, 10 predicted proteins | sample RifCSPhighO2_02_FD_35504 | JGI IMG/M metagenome (IMG submission 35504) | reverse complement strand
GGCGAATTGGTTTAGCCGCGATGGCTACTTATGCCCTACTTTGTTTAAATAATCTCGAAGTATTTTCCTTTTCATTTTTGCTGACCATAAGCTTTTAAAAAATCGTTCTCTATTAAATGCCTTAGATTTGTCTTGGATTGTTTCAAGATAGATGAGTACTAATGGTCGGCGGTTTTTTGTCGAACGAACTTTGCCTTGATTGTGGTCTAAAATGCGGCGATCAATATTATTTGAACAGCCTACGTATAGTTTACGGTCTTTTCTACTGAGCAAGATGTAAACAAAGTAGGGCATACGTTCTATTAACTTTTCAAAGTTCTTCTGATTTCTCTATCCGTTTCTCGTTTTTTGATGCTTTCTCGTTTATCAAACTTCTTTTTCCCGCGCACTATTGCCACGGTGACTTTGAGATAACGCCCAACATTATAAACCGAAATTGGGATGATTGTCAAGCCGTTTTTGGATCCCAACCCTTCAATTTTCTCAATTTCCGCCTTAGTCAGCAGTATTCGGCGTGTTCTGCGGTCGTCATAGCCCTTTTCTGGCAGGTTGCCCGGTTGGTATGGAGGAATCTCCATATTGATTATGTACGCTTCGCCACCCCTCACTATTACACGGGCGCCCTCAAGAGATCCTCGTTTCATCCGAAGAGACTTTACTTCTTGCCCGGTTAGCTCCAAACCAGCCTGAAATTTTTCAAGGATTTCATAATCAAAGGAAGCGCGGTGGTTTTCAATCATTGTTGTCATTGCTTCATGCTATCAGAAATGCGCTGAGAAGTTTAGTTTGATCACGTTCCGTTTTGCGTAAATAATGCTGGCAATTTGAAGGATATAGTAACAAGTCAGGTTTTTTTATGTTCTTTAACCATGGAAGAGCTTTCTTTTGTCAGAGGCAATTTTGTGTATAATCCAGTGGTAAGAGATGATATTGTGATGGGCTTATGATATTTCCTGCCCTGATTTTGTGTTAAGATATGCCAGAAATCATGCCAATTGATATGCGGAAAGAGAAGGTAGTGTCTTGTTGGGAGTTGTCACAACGCCTTGTGCTTATGCGTAAGCTTCTTTACTCGATATAATTTTTTATGGCCAATCAAATGCCAAAAATTCCTAAAATGCCCAAGCAAAAAATGCCTTTTTCCGGAGGTTCTTTTTCCAATAATATTATGTCCGCCTTTCTGATCTTTCTTGTCATTGTCTTTTTCTATTCTCTGTTTGCCGACAACCAGGCTCCCACAACCGAAGTAGCCATATCCCAAATTGCCTCTGATATTAACGCTGAAAAAATTTCAGAAGTCACTGTGAAGGGAATGGAAGTGACGGCTAAGTATACCGACGATACCCTGAAGCGGGCAAAAAAAGAAAATGAGACGGCGCTTTCCGAGACTTTAGTAAATTACGGAGTTCAAAGGGAAAAGATTGAAAAAGTTAAAATTACCATTTTGGATGATAGGGGAGCTGGTTACTGGGCGTTGAACATTTTGCCTTTTGCTCTGCCGGTACTTTTTATTGCTCTCTTTGTTTGGTACCTCTCGAGACAGGTTAAGGGTGCGGGCATGCAAGCGTTTACTTTTGGTCAGTCGAAAGCCAGAATAATTTTTCCGCATGACAAAAAACAGCAGGTTACTTTCAAGGATGTTGCCGGTGCCAAAGAAGCTAAGGAGGAGCTAAAAGAAATTGTTGATTTTTTGAAAAATCCCAAGAAGTTTCTGGATATCGGGGCGCAAATTCCAAAAGGGGTGCTTTTGATGGGAGCGTCAGGTACGGGTAAAACACTACTCGCGAGGGCTGTAGCGGGGGAAGCGGGGGTGGCCTTCTTTTCCATTTCCGGATCGGAGTTTGTTGAAATGTTTGTTGGGGTAGGAGCCTCTCGTGTACGCGATCTTTTCCAAATGGCCAAACGTGCCGCTCCGGCGATTATTTTTATTGATGAAATAGATGCCGTGGGGCGTGTGCGCGGTACAGGAGTGGGCGGAGGAAATGATGAAAGAGAGCAGACCCTAAACCAAATTTTGGTTGAAATGGATGGGTTTGAACCAAACGAAAAATTGGTGATCATGGCCGCTACAAACCGGCCGGATGTTCTTGATCCGGCGCTTGTTCGACCGGGGAGATTTGATCGAAGAGTTGTCATTGATTTGCCTGATCGCGGTGACCGCGAAGAAATTTTGAAAATTCATGCTTCCAAAAAACAGCTGGGAGAAGACGTTAATTTGAAAATTATAGCGGAGCGTACGCCAGGATTTTCAGGTGCGGATTTGTATTCGCTTGTGAATGAGGCCGCCATTTTGGCCGCCAGGGAGAACCGCCTCAAAGTTGCGCAATTTGATCTTATCCGTTCGATTGAAAAAGTAATGCTGGGACCAGAAAGGAGAAGCCATCTTCTTTCTAAGAAGGAGAAAGAAATTACCGCATATCACGAAGCCGGACATGCGCTCGTTGCTTCGATTTTGCCTTTTGCGGATCCGGTACACAAAATTTCTATTATTTCTCGAGGTAGAGCGGCCGGCTACACACTTAAGTTGCCGTTTGAAGACAGAAAATTGCAATCGCGAAATGAATTTTTGGATGACATTGCTGTTTCGCTGGGTGGCTATGTTGTTGAAAAAATGATTTTTGGAGATGTAACGACCGGACCTTCAAATGATCTTCAGGTTTCGACAGCTTTGGCGAGGGATATGGTGACGAAATACGGAATGTCTCCCAAAATCGGCCCAGTGGCGCTTGAGGGTGGCGGTAGGGTTTTGATCGGAAAATCGGGAATGGTTGAAGAGCACGAATATTCGGAGAAGGTCGGTTCGATGATTGACTCAGAAGTTTCGGAAATAATTGATTCAAATTTGAAAAGAGTGGAAGAAATATTAAAGAAACATAGAGTAGCACTGAAGGCTATATCGGATAAGTTGATAGAAGTTGAAACTATTGAAAGAGACGAATTTGAAAAGATCTTGATTGCCAACGGTATTACTCCGAAAAAGAAGTCTGACATAGAACACCAAGTATAAAACTAATAGACGGGGTTTTGCGGTGGTTTTATGCGCAGAAAAAGAAAGGATTACTTTCTATGGTACAAAATTCAAGTTTACAAGAAAGAATTGACGGGGCATCCTCGTTTGAGGAGGCTGTCAGAATTGTTGAAGGTGCGGCATGCTTTCCTCGTCAAGAGGCGTTAAAGCTTATTCACGATCTGTACGAAGAATATATTGGCCCGGACGAAACAGGTGGCGGTGATGCTGGCAACCTGAAGCACCTTAGAAAATTGGTTGAATCGATTAACCCAACTGACCAAGAAATTAAAGATTTGGGCATGCATCATTTGCGTTCCTACTTGGCACATGATTAGTTTTTTAGCTTCGCTTGGTGAGCGAGGCTTTTTTATGCTTATTTACCAAATAGGTGTTTTGATTTATGATGAGCCAAACGCGCGCGTAGCTCAATGGTAGAGCATTCCGCTTATACCGGAACGGTTCTAGGTTCAAGTCCTAGCGCGCGCATACGAACAAAGTGTGTAGCTACGGGTGAAAACACCGTTTAGTTTTGAGTGCTTAGTTTCAAGAAAACTGTATAATTGTGGTTGTGAAAAATCAGTTTTCAAAAACTTTAACTTTTTCATTTCTTTTTGTTTTACTCATTTACGTTGTGACCGCTTTTCGAACAGATTCGTCAGCTATGGTTAATCCCATCGTGGTTGGTTTTTTTGTTATTTTATTTATTTCAATAGCGGTAGGAACGCATTTTTATCAAAAGCACCTGATGCCAAAAGATGCGTTGCAGTCGTTAAAAGAAGTTCAGCGAATGCCGAAGGGTGATTTTGAAAAAAGGAGGAAGGAGTTTTTAAAACAAAATGTTTGGTTCAGGTATGCAATTGCAATAGTAGTTTTGGTTGCCATTGCAGGTCTTTGTTTTGTTCTTTTTCTAAAAAACAATTTAGGGTGGGTTATTATCACAATTGATGCTATGGTTGCATCCTGGCTTAGTAGCCGAATTTCGAAAGGAATCAGTTCAGGAAAAAATACTGATCCGAACATTTGATTCCTAAAATCTTTGGGGGATCCTTTCCCTTGTGGCACCATTTCGAAAGTGTTTCGCGATTTATATGGTGTTCGAAAAAATAGTTTATTCAAATCACTCTCTAATCATCACGAGCCGATGATTTTTTAGGTCGGTTAGTTTTTCATGTATTTTGAATCCCAAACTGGAGGCAAGGCCACCGCTTTTCACATTGTCGGTTTTAATTGCCGCCCACAATTTTATGCCGCCTCGACTGTTTAAATAGATGGTCATAACGAATTTTGCGAAATCTTTCATTAGATGTTTACCGCGGTAAAGAGGATAACATCTGTAGGAAATGGTGTGCCATTTTTCTTTTTTGTCGAGAGTGTAATTTTGGTGGGCGTCTTCCTCTGAGGGATTTTCGGATTTTTCTCCGAGCGGTTTTGGTCCAAACCAAACAATGGCGGCAAGAGCATTATTTTTTGTATCAATAAGCGCAAATGGCGTGCGGTCTTTTGCGTACCATGTCTCATAAGAACCTTGAACGAATCGTTCCCTGTCCGATGTGAAATTTTGAAGTTCGATATCAAGAATATCGCTTGAGAGAGTTTTTAGTTCTTTGGCTTTCTCCTTACCCAAACCCGCGACAATAAAAAACCGGCCACCTTCCTCATTTATCGCCTCACCAATTTTTATTGATTGGTATATAGGCAACGGAAAGGAAGGGGACAGGTTTGACTTAAGGGGAGTGATTTCCATATTTTACCAATGAGCGGAATTCTAACTTGAACTCTTTTGACATTCATCGAGCCATTCCTGCATGGCACGCTGATCTTCGTTTGCCCGAATTTCCATCTTGGCCTTGTCGTTTTGCTCCGGAACGTACGTCGGAAAGACTTTCAATCGGAGACCCTTTTTCGAGTCGAAGTACTGAGCGACCGGGATAACTCTTGTTTTGAGCAGGGAAGCAATTACGTAGCCTCCAGTTTTGTAAGGCTCGAGATCGTAAGGACCCTTGCCGCTATATTTCCCCGTCGTTTTTCCCTCTGGAAAATTAACGAGAGCGGTATTCTTTCGATTCTCGAAAGCTTTAGCGGTTTGATCCAAGAGGTAGGCTGTTCTGCCGCTTTGCTGTGCGCCCTGAGGAGGGACGTGGATGAAACCTGAATCTCGGTGAATTTTCCCCAGAACCCCCGGAAAATCATCAGAGACGTATGAGAGGTCGTCACCAATTTCTTTTGCGATTGGATGAAGGCCACCAAAGAAAAGAGGAGAAGGGTACATGAAATTGTAGCCTTTGAAGTTCAGACCAAGTTCTTTGTGGGGATCGATACCCGCTAGCTTATACGTGCCAAGATGGTTGGTCATTATAAGTGCGGGGTTGCCTTTCTCGATACTTTGAAGAAACTCCTCGCCTTCAGCGATTTCCGATCTCAAAAGATCCGAAACATCAGAAAGAACTTTTTGAGTTTTTTCGTACACCAACGCCGGGTCGTCGCTACTTTGAAGTACGTCTTTCAAGTAGCCGATTTGAAGCTCTCGCAGATCGGCAAAAGCTTTTTGTGACCACGGCTCTTTAAGGAAAACTTCCTCCAGTTTTCGCGTGATGGCCACTTCCCGCGGGTCATCCTTAACCGGCATCTTGTCGATGACGGCCATCTCGTAGACCTCGGGGTCTCCCTCTAATTTTGTTTCCATACTCATGAATAGGTGGCTGACTCGTTCAAAGTTTATGTTAATTGTACGCATATGGTACTCCATTTCGTCCTTGCGTCACTAGTCTTTCCGCATTCTACAGAATTGAAGTGTATTTGTCGACATTTTGCCACTTAATTTTGATTAAGTGGTGTTAGTCATTTTGCGGGGTTGCTTTTATCTCTTTAACGAGTAATCTAAATTACAGATGGAAGGAGTGTTTTTTTATGACTTCGAATACCTTTTTTCGTTGTTGCAAGGAGCTTGTGGCTGTCAGGTGGAAGTTTAGCGTAGGCAAGTTTGGTGAGTTGCGTTTACACCACCTTTTTTTCATGGCGGATATCGGTGGCACCCCAGCTATTCGGCCACTCCAAGCAGTAGCAATAGAAGTTTGCGGAATTAGTCCTTTAAATCCTGAGAGTCTTTTGTACCCGGCAGAGAGGCTGGGACTTAAGGACGAGTTTGCCCATCTTGTAGAAAAGGCCTCGAGTGCCGCCCTGCTTGATAAAGACGCAAGCGAAGTTCGAGAACAGCTGATTTGTTTTTTAGCAATAACGCACGCAAGGAGGATCTATTCGGTAGACAGTTTGAAAGAGCAGGGTCTAAGCCCTAGTCATGACGGGAGCGAGGATGATGACACTGAGGGCGGAGAATTCGTGACAGTTTGAAAGGAGGACATCCTCCTTTTTTGTTAAAAATGATGCCTCATTCAAAATGTATAGCTGTTTTTTTGCGTTCTTCCAGTTTCGATAGAACGTTCGGGAAATTTTTTAAAGTTTCATCTATCTCAAGCATGTTTTTGGCTTCCGCTCTCGCCGCCTCTACCATTTTTATATTTTTGAGTGCTTCCATTCCTATATCGGAAATGCCCCATTGTTTCGTGCCCGAAAGAGCGCCCGGACCGCGCAATTGTAAATCGTATTCGGCCAGCTCAAATCCGTTTGCGGCACTTTTCAATGCTTTCAGACGTTCGAGTGAGGTTTTGGATTTTGTTTCAGCGAATACATAGCAGTAGGCCTGATCGGAGCTCCGGAGCACTCTTCCTCGCAGTTGGTGAAGTTGGGCAAGGCCGAATCTCTCGGCCCCCTCGATGACAATGACTGTGGCATTTGGAACGTTTACGCCTACTTCGACTACTGAAGTGGCCACCAGAATTTTCGTGGTGCCTTTTTTGAATTGGTTCATCACAATTTCTTTCTCAGTATCTTTAAGTTTACTGTGAAGAACCCCAATTTGATATTCAGAAAAAACTTCCTTTTTCAAACGTTTTGCTTCTTCATTGACTGATTTTGCTTGGAGGGCCATTTCTTTCGTCGGGTCCGGTTCGTCAATCCTTGGGCAAATAATATAAGCTTGTCGTCCGGCTTTAAGCTCAGCACGTATTTTTTCGTAAACAGTATTTCTTTCTCCGGGAAGAACGATTTCCGTTATTACCGGTTTTCTTCCTTCCGGCATTTGGTCGAGCAAAGTTAAATCAAGGTCTCCGAAAATTGTGAGTGCAAGCGTACGGGGAATGGGGGTCGCCGTCATTGATAGAAGATGCGGGTACAAACCGTCCTTTCTCGCCAATTTTTGACGTTGAGCGGTACCGAATCTGTGCTGTTCGTCAATAATTACCATGCCCAGATTTTTGAATTTTACCGATTTTTGAATTAGGGCATGAGTGCCGATTAAAATGGGGATTTCGCCGTTTTGGAGCCATTTTAGAAGCTGGTTTTTAGAAATATCAGTCCAGCCTTTCGCGTTAACTTTTGACGGAAATTTGCGGCACCCGCTTCCTGTAATTAGTCCTATGTTAATCGGAAGATGCGAAAAATATTGTATGAATGATTCAAAATGTTGTGTGGCCAATATTTCCGTCGGGGCCATGTAGGCTACTTGAACCGATCCCACTTTGGAGCCGGCAGGTTTTGTCATTACGGTGGCATAGGTGGCGGTAGCGGCCACAAAAGTCTTTCCGCTTCCAACGTCTCCTTCGAGGAGTCTACCCATCGGTTTGCCTTCTCCGATGTCACGAAATATGTCGCTGATTGCTCTTGTCTGTGCCCCTGTCGCCCTGAAAGGGAAGCGAGTTGTAAATTTGGTTAAGACAAAGGGGTCAACTTCAATGATGGGGGCTTTTTGCTTATCGAACGTTCGTTTTATTTTTTGGCGTTCGAGTTGGATAAAAAAAACTTCCTGAAATGCAAAACGTTTTCTGGCCGATATGGCGTCCGATTCTTTTTTGGGCGCATGAATCCAAATTAGAGCTGTTTTCAAATTTGGCAAGTGATAATTCTCAAGAATTTCATGCGGTATCGGGTCGACGATATTATCCAGTATGCCATTTTTAAACAGTTTCTGAATAGCGTGATAAAACCAGTTTGAAGTTATTCCCCGACTTTCCGGATATATGGGATAAAGTGTGTGTTCCGCTCCAGCTTCGCCAAAAAGAGAATCGCCTACGCCTGTAGGCAATTTGGCCACTTTTTCAATTTTTGGATTTGAAAAGTAAAATTCTCCTGTTTTTTTGCGTTCGGATACTTTGCCTTCAACCCTAACGAGGGTATCTTCAGCTATCATTTTGGCTATGTAGGGCTGATTGAACCATATGGCCTTGATTGACCCCGTAGAATCTTCAATCCATCCCTCAGCCATCGCAATTTTGGTGCGAAAACCTTTTGACGTTTTAAGCTTGCTAATTTTTCCGAAAATCACGGCATTTTCGTGGACAACAAGCGATTCAATGTTTTTTATCTGTGATGTGTCCCCATAACGTGAAGGGAAGTGGTGAAGTAAATTTTGTACGTTCAAAAGCCCAAGCTTTTTAAGGGCGGCTTTTTGTTTGAAATCAATGCGAAATAACTCCGATAGTGGCTGTCTTAGGTCCATTCGCATATATTATCCCATGCATGAAAAAAGAACAGATTCATATTAATGTGTAGCCGGAGGACAGTATATGGACACAAAAAGAAAAAGATTGCAATGCTTGGTTACCGATAATTTTGTGAATCGGGTGAGGTCTCATTCCGACCAAACTGAAACAGGTGCGTCCATCAGTATGATGCTAAGACATTACCAGTCTTTGTGGAATTTTGCGGCGGCTGAACGTGCCAAGGGGTTTATTATCGGTAGCCTTGATCCAAAAACCAGACTTTTAGTCGCCGAGTACGAGAATCCCGTGCTCAATCAGTGTTGCATTACAACCAACAGCGGCTAGCGCTGTTTTTTTAAAATTAAAAATCCACCGGCAAATGTCGGTGGATTTTGCTTGTTTGGGGTTTAGATTTACTGGGAGCGGCCAGAACGCCCTGCCGTTCTAGGCAGGGATGAATGGCCGCATTAAGTATAAGTACGGGCGCCTGCCCGCGCGTACTCGCAGGCGGGGAGCCCGTTCTTCTCTAGAAAAGAACCCCTCTTCGAGTCTGAAGACTTTCAGAGTCTGAACGACCTGATCTGCGCGGAACGGTTCCGATCCCTAACGCCCTGCGCTCCGCGCACGGTTCTTTACTAGGAGCGGTCATAGAGCCCAGCGCTTGTACGCAGAGTTTTTTACAAGGATGGTGAACCTTACAAACTAGAAATATTTGGAACTGTTGGTTGCAAAATGGGTTGTTAAAAAACCGCCGCTTTAGCGACGGTTACCAGTTTAGATCTGGGTTTGTGAAGTCGAACCGCCGACCCCTAATGAATGGAATAATTTCTCCAAGTGAGGTCTGGTAGAGATTCGCCACGCTAAAAGTCTGATTTCTGACAAGACACAATACTTCGTGATCGGTCATTAGTGCGAGAGCGATTTCCGGCTGAACATCAGGCACTTTTCTTTCGATTAGCTCGTAGACGCGGCCTAACAAATCACCGCTGTTTCCGCAATTCATCAAAGGATAGAGTTTTTTCATTTGGCTGCGGATTGATGAAAAAATCTTTCCCGCATTGCATTGAGCGAAAGTAATTTTTCCGCATTTTGCCGATTCGAGACACAGCGAGTGGATGAGCATTGCCTCGCGATTGCGTTGATCTCTGCCAAGTTCTTCTATCATTGGCCGAAGTGCCACAATTTCAGGGCAGTGGAAAGACGTTCTGGCGATGTCATTCCAGTCTGCCAGAATATAGGCTATTTTATCCACAAGCCGTACCACCGATGCTTCGGGAGAAACTGTATTCAATTCATCCATATTTTCAGGCACTCCGGAATGGTTCACTATTCCGGTTAAAACCTGGTGGGTAAGATTTAACCCACGCCCGCTCCTTTCAATAGATTGCAGTAGGACGGACGCAAAGATGTTGTGTTCGAAGTGTTTCCCTGTAACTTTACTGATGAATTTTTCGCCCGAGTGGCCGAAAGGCGTATGCCCGAGGTCGTGTCCCAGGGCGATGGCCCGACATAGGTCTGTGTTTAAACCGAGAATACCGCCGACACATGTGGCTAATCCTACTACCTCGTTTGTGTGGCTTGCCCGATTTCTGATGTGAAGGTTCATGGGGTCGGTAAAGACTTGGGTTTTGTCACCAGCCCTTCTTAATGCTTTTGATGGCATAAGCTTGTTGTCGTGATCAATGGCAAATGGTCTTTCACAGAACGAATCACCATCAAGAATGACAAAGATATTTTCGTCCTCTTCCTGTCTAAAACGCCGGCGCGCTTGTTTGTCTTCTGTACGGATGTGTTTAAGAGATCCGTAAATCTCTCTCAATTTTTTAGCGTTCATATCGATGACCCCCATTCCGTTCTCAGTTAGGACACTTGGTAATAGAATTGTGATATGAAAAAGGTCAAAGATTTGTGTCGGACAGAGCGTTTAGAAATTAAA
>C687J35504_10003377_pt1 | contig 10497 bp, 9 predicted proteins | sample RifCSPhighO2_02_FD_35504 | JGI IMG/M metagenome (IMG submission 35504) | reverse complement strand
AGTTCATAGAGTTCATAGAGCATACCTTCAACTCAATAAACTCAAGTAACTCTATATTTATTATCTCCTGCCTCTTGTTTCGGGCGCACCAGGAAGTCAATAGCTAATATAAATATTCCGATAGTGATAGCGCTGTCAGCGATATTAAAAACCGGCCAGATACGAAAATCGAAAAAATCAACGATAAATCCGAGCCTCAGGCGATCAAGGAGATTCCCGCAGGCCCCTCCTAAAATCAAACCAAAGGCAATACGGCTGCTTAAGCTATTCTGCTTACGGTTTAAAAACAGGGCGAGCGTTATGTAAAGAATAACAATTGAAGTTATGATAATAAAGAACGCCTGCCGGTTTTTGAATAAACCAAAGGCAACTCCGCTATTATGCACAAGGGTAAGATGAAATATATCTTTGATTACCGGGATTGACCGGCCTAAGGATAAACTTTTTGAAATATATTTTTTGGCGAGCTGATCAAAAAGAAAAACTGCAAGGGCTATCGAATATGATAGGCGGCTCGGCATCTCTAACGTAAATAATCCCGGATTTTGCAATAGCAAAATCCGCCCGTAGGGCCGACCAATGAAAATCCCGACGGGATTTTCATTGTGTTTGTCGGGGTATCCCAAAAAATCTTCCGCATTTTTTCGTGCATACAGTCTCCGTCGCAAAATAATTTCTATTGCAAATTCTGGGATAATTTAACCGCGGCGGGGTTTTTCCTGCGTTTTCTGGCACTTAAGGCAAAAACAGGCAAAGGGCAGGGCTTTCAACCTGATCCTGGAAATCGGTTTTTTGCATTGCGCGCACACGCCGTAACCTCCATCATCGATTCTTTTCAGGGCGTCATTAATCTGAAGAAGCACATCACGGTCGCAGGAAGCCAGATTCAATGAGAATTCGCGGTCATAAGCATCAGTGGCCAGGTCGGCCATATGCAGGGTATAGCCGGAGATATCGCCCGCCGCCTCCCTCTGGGATTTCTTAAGCGCGTCCTCTGAAATATGTTTAATATCATCGGTAATCCTCTCTCTTAATTTTAAAAGAAGCTGGCGATATGCCCGCGTTTCTTTCTTAAGCATCTTTCCCATTTCTCTTTAGTCCTCCTTGATTAATCTTTCAAGAAAAATCTGTCCTTCCGACAGAAACTTTGACAGATTTTTCGCAGTCCCCCCCTTGTTTTGTTTCGCTTCGCTTGACAAAACAAAGCAGGGGGGAAGCATATAATTTCCTATAGCGCAAGTGCTACGACACATTTTGGGCATACCTCAGGGTAGGCATCATTTACTCCAATATTGCGAGAGTAACCCCAGCAGCGCGGGCATTTTTTACCCTGCGCCCTCAAGACATTAATATAAGATTCTGCCGCTTTCTCTAAATAAACGCCGGAAACGATAAAGACCTCAGATAAAATTTTTTCAAATCCCTTAAGGAAGCTGTCTTCTTCGGTTATGCCTATGATAAGCTCGGCCTCAAGAGAACTCCCGATTTCACCGCTTGCCCTTTTTTCCTCTAAGGCCTTTAATACCTTTGCTCTAAATTGGATGAGATTATACCATTTATTTTCCAATCCGTCATCAATAAATTCATTTTCGAGCTGGGGCCAGTCAGAAAGATGTACGCTCACCTGCCGCCCGGCGCCTCTGGTATGCTGCCAGATTTCCTCAGCGGTAAAGGGGAGTATCGGCGCAATTGCTCTTACTAAACCTAAGAGTATCTCATACAGCGCCGTCTGGGCAGAGCGCCTCTGGAGGCTGTCTTTCTTAAAGGTATAGAGCCGGTCCTTAAGGATATCAAGATAAAAATTAGACAACTGCACAATGCAGAATTGATATAGCTCCTGATAGATTCTATAAAATTCAAATTCTTCGTAGTGCTTGGTAATTCTTTTTAGAAGTGTGTAAGCGAGAGACAAACTGTAACGGTCTATCTCGCACATCTTATCATAATCAATCCTATCTTTATCAGGAGAAAAATCATATAAGTTGCCTAATAAAAATCTGACTGTGTTACGAATCTTTCGGTAGGCATCAGTAAGCCGAAGCAAAATATCTTTAGAAATCCTCACATCCTCATTATAATTGCTTGAAGCCGCCCAGAGCCGCAGGATATCTGCCCCGCATTCCTTAATAGTTTCTTGCGGAGCGATCACATTCCCCATAGACTTGGACATCTTCTTTCCTTCACCGTCAACCACAAAACCGTGGGTAAGCGCTGACTTAAAAGGGGACTTTCCTTCAATAGCCATTGAGGGTATTAACGATGCCTGAAACCACCCCCTATGCTGGTCAGAACCCTCTAGATACAGGGACGCAGGATACTCCAGAGATGGATTGGCCATCAGCACCGCGCGATGGCTCACCCCCGAATCAAACCATACATCCAGGATATCCTCGCCTTGGGTAAAGGTGTCATTTTTACAATGGGGACAGGTGTAATGCTTCGGCAAAAATGACTTCACATCCTCCTTAAACCAGACATCGCTTCCTTCGGCCAAAACCTTCCGGGTAAAATTATCCACAACCTCAGGCGTAAGCATTTCCTCCTGGCAATTTAGACAGCGCACTGCAGGAATCGGCACGCCCCAATACCGCTGGCGCGATAAACACCAATCCGGCCGCAGTTCTATCATTGCCTGGATCCTCTGCCTGCCTGACTCGGGGATAAAACCGATATCGCTCTTGATAGCGTTAAGCAGTTTTCTTCTTAATTCGTTATGTTCAATATTCAAGAACCACTGCTTGGTTGCCCGGAAAATTACGGGATTTTTACAGCGCCAGCAATGAGGGTAGGTATGCTGTTTCTGGCCAAAGAATAAAAGGCAATCAATGAACCGTAATTTCTCAACTATTCCTTTATTCGCCTGAAACACATTCTGGCCTTTAAATTCAGAGACAGTAGCATCAAATCTTCCCTGCTTATCCACCGGCATAAGTATGGCTAACCCATACTTTAATCCCGTAAGATAATCTTCCTGGCCATGGCCAGGCGCAGTGTGCACCAGGCCGGTGCCCTCTTCCTGGGATACATAATCCGCCAAAACCACTTTTCTTGAAATAGTATCATTAAGAAAAGGATGCTCATAGGTTAAACCTTCCAGGTCTTTGCCGCGGACTAATTTTAGAGTTTGAGCGTTATCTTCATCTATACCGATGTCTTTAAACGCACTTGATAATAAATTCTTGGCAATCACCAAAGTACCTTTTTCAGTTTTTACAAAACAGTATTCTAAGCCCGGATGCACCGCGACTGCCACATTGCCAAAGAGCGTCCATGGCGTGGTAGTCCAGATAACCAAATAAGAGTCAGTTGATAGTTGATAGTTGATAGTTGATAGTTTCTGGTTGTCACTAAGCTTGAATTTCACATAAATAGAGGGGGAACTTCTATCCTCATATTCCACCTCTGCCTCGGCAAGCGCGGTTTCGCAAGTTACGCACCAGTTTACCGGCATCAAAGCGCGGTAGATAAAACCCCGCCTCACTAACTCACCTAAGGCCCTGACTATTTCATATTCATATTTTTTATCTAAGGTAAGATAGGGATTCTTCCAGTCACCGAATATCCCCAGGCGCTTAAACTCCTCTTTCTGGATATGCACATACCTCATCGCGTACTCATAGGCCCTTTGCCTGAAATCAATGCGTGAAATCTGTTCTTTGGTAATATTGAGCTCTTTAAATAACTGATGTTCAACCGGCAGGCCATGGCAATCCCAGCCCGGCACATATGCCGCATCAAACCCCTGCATATTTTTAAAACGGACAATAATGTCTTTGAGTATCTTGTTTAAGGCATGGCCGATATGGATGTTGCCATTAGCGTACGGCGGGCCGTCGTGCAGGACATATTTGGGCTTACCCTGATATTTCTGGCGAAGCTTGCCGTAGATATCCTCGCTTTTCCAGAACTCCAGGATCTTCGGCTCATTCTGGATGAGGTTTGCCTTCATCGCAAAAGCCGTTACCGGAAGGTTTAAGGTTGATTTGTAATCCATTCTAAAGATATTTTCCGATAATTATCTTCAAGCCCTCTTTGACTTTCTTGGGAATGCGCTTTTTGTCGGTGATGACTGCGTCTTTAAGCGCATAGCAGCAGGCGCAACCGCGTTTATCCGATAAAGAGGGGATTAGATTTTTTAAGATATTTTTGGCATTCTGGATATTCTTATTTAAATTGGCAATGACCATCTCAACCGTAACCGCCTCTTCGGATTCATACCAGCAGTCATAATCGGTAACTGCGGCTAAGGTAGAATAACAGAGCTCTGCTTCCCGGGCTAATTTTGCCTCAGCCATATTGGTCATACCGATAATATCCATTCCCCACTTACGGTAAAGCTCGGATTCTGCCCGGGTTGAAAATGCCGGCCCTTCCATATTAATATAGGTTCCTCCCAGATGCGCTGTAACGTCTGATTTTTTTGCCGCCTCATAAACGCTCTTTGCTAATTCAGCGCATACGGGCCGCGCAAAGCTGATATGCGCCACAATCCCTTTTTCAAAAAAAGTCATTTTGCGCGCCTGGTTTGTGCGGTCCACAAATTGGTCAGGAATCACAAAATCTAACGGCCTCAAGCCTTCCTTTAATGAGCCGCAGGCAGATAGAGAGATGATTCTTTCTGCCCCTAATTTCTTCATTCCATAGATATTGGCCCGATAATTAATCTCAGACGGGCTTATGCGATGGCCTACGCCATGGCGCGGTAAGAACACTACCTGCCTGCCGCCCAATTCTCCGGTGATATATTTATCTGACGGCCTGCCAAAAGGAGTCTCAACAATTATGCGCCTGACATTCTTTATGCCTTCTATATCATATAAACCGCTTCCGCCGATAATGCCAATCTTTGCCATCGCTTTACTCCTTTTTTGCTAATGTTTCTGCGCGCGCCAAGGCGGCTTTGACCGCTTCTTCCAGAGAACCCCCCCGGCCTAAAACCTCTAAAGCCGCTTCTGTAGTGCCGCCCTTTGAGGTTATTTGTTTTATCAACTCTGAAGGAGAAGACTTCGTCTGAACCAGCAGCTCCTGGGCACAATTAGCGGTAAGCACCGCTAAGGCCTTTGCTTCTTTACGGCCAAAACCAATACCCTCTGCGGCTTGAGCAAGGGAAGCGATAAAATCCTTTAATACCTTGCCGGAATTCTCCCGGTATTCTTTAGGGTTAGACTCAATGAGAGCAAAATAATATGCCGGCCCGCTCCCNGAAATTGCGGTTACCGCGTTCATCATATTTTCTTCTATTTTTCTGGTTATACCTAAATGATTGAATAACTCTATCGCATAGAGAATATCTCTCTCGGCAGCAAAAGAGCCGCCGCATAAACAAGTTACAGACCTGCCTATTCTGGCTCCCATATTTGGCATTACCCTTATAACCCTGGCCTTACCCAGCGCCTTCTCAATGTATCCGGTGGTTATCCCTGCGGCGATAGAAATAATCAGCGGGGTAACGGCGCAATCCCTGATTCCTTCTAAAATATTATCCAAATCCTGCGGCTTGACCGCTAATATTATTGTCTTGGCCTCTTTTAGTAAATTCGGCAAATTATCTGCCGCCTCTATCCCTGTTAAATTACCAATTATATTTTTATCCTTATCAAATACCGCTACTCGATACTCTCTCTTGATGCGCCCTGCAATGGCAGAGCCCATATTGCCAAAGCCAATTATCCCCACCCTGTCCATTAATTTAGGCCCTCAAAAACTATTCTACCCAGCCTAAGCATATTAGAGCCCTCTTCTATGGCTATCTCAAAATCGCTAGACATGCCCATTGATAAAACCCGCAACCCGCAACCCGTAACCCGTAACCCGCAAATTTTGGCCTGTAAATCTTTTAACATTCTAAAATACGGCCGGGTTTTCTCCGGGTCGTCTACAACTGGGCTAATGCCCATCAGCCCCTTTATATTCAAATTTTTAAATTCTGACATTTCTTTTATAACTTCTTCTGCCTGTTCGGGTTTTACGCCAAATCTGGAGGCGTCAGCGGAAATGTTTACTTCAACTAATATATCCTGAATCTTCTTGACCTTCTCGGATTGTCTGTTAATTTCCGCTGCCAGGCGCAGGCTGTCTACCGATTGAATCAAATCAAAAAGTTTTACCGCCTCTTTTGCCTTATTCGTCTGCAGGTGGCCAACCATATGCCACTTTAGCCCGTCCTTTATTACCCCGGAAAGCATGTTATATTTATGCAGAGCTTCCTGGACCTTATTTTCGCCGATATTGCTGATCCCCGCTTCAACTACTTCTCTCAAGCTGTCTATTGACCTGCCTTTACTTACTGCGACAAGCGTAATTTCCTGCGGATTTCTTCCTGTTTTAACGCAAGCAGATACAATCCTTGTTTTGATACCAGACAAGTTTTGCTTAATCATTTATCGCTCCTGCTTGAAGCAGGCAGGGATTACGGCAGTGCTATTTTACCGAATTATAGCTTTTTTAAGTTTTTTGCCAGCCCCGTTAGAAATTTTTCTTACTTATTATATCATTAATTTCTAACGCGGCAAGCAAAAGAAACTAAATTAAGTCCTTAATCGCTTCGAGGAGTTTCTGGACGGGTGAGTTCTTAAGAACGAACCTGTCGGCGCGGCGGGCATAAAGAGAGTCCATGTACTTTTGAAAGGCGGTATAAATGATAACCTTTGTCTCTGGCTGCAAACATTTAAGGCAGTCAAATACCTCGATGCCGTCTTTCTCGGGCATCATTAAATCAAGGATAACNANCTGCGGCTGGCTCTTTTTTAAATAAGCCACCAGCTCGTAGCCGTCCTTAACCGTGTCTATAACGTATCCGCTGTCGGTCAATATATCCTTTAAGGTTGAGCGGATGCTGACGTTATCATCGGCAATAACGATAACTTTTTTCTTCGCCATATTGTTAGTTTTTAAATAGGGACAGCGACCATTTATTTTTTGCCCTGGATTATCTGCAGAAAGACATCTACGATTGCCGGGTCAAACTGGGTTCCTGAGCCTTCCCGGATAATCTTCAATGCCTCTTCTTTGCTGTATGCCTTTCGATAGGGCCGGTCAGAAATCAAGGCCTGATAGACATCGGCGATAGCCACGATCCTTGCTCCCAGGGGTATATCCTTGCCCTTGGCCCCGGCAGAATATCCCAGGCCGTCATACCTTTCGTGATGATGGAGAATCATCGGAAGCACCTCTTTAAGAATATGAATATCCCGGATAATCTCTGCCCCTATCTGCGGGTGCCTTTTTATTTTCTCGTATTCTACCGGACTCAAGCTTTTCCTCTTATGGAGTATCTTATCGGGAATGCCGATTTTGCCTAAGTCATGCAGCATAGCCGCATGCTGGAGATTTTCTATTTCATGAGAAGAAAGGCGCAGTTTCTTGCCGATTTCAGTAACGATGGAAACCATACTTTCAGAATGCCTGCCGGTGTAATGATCCCTGGCCTCAACCGCTTTGGCAAAGGCATAAATTGACTCTACGAGGATCTGGTTGGTCCTATTCTTCATTCTATGGAGTCTTTCTTTCAATTTATCAATATTGAGCCTCCCCCCATCCCTGATAATATCCTTGATCTCTTTGGTGGAGATGCTCTGGTATGGAAAGAGCTGGTTTCCTCCTCTTTCCTTTGCTTCGCGTAACGCCTTATCTGCCGCATCTAAAAGTTCAGTAGTATTATTGCCGCCGTCTTCGGGAAAATTAGCTACGCCGATACTTATTTTAAGCTTGATTCTCTTATCCCCGCGGTCAAATATGTGTTCTTTGCATTTTTCCAAAAGGCGCTTTCCAAAATTAACGGCTCCTTCTTTGGCGGTATCAGGCATCAGGATTACGAATTCCTCGCCCCCGTAGCGGACCACGATATCGTTAGTGCGCGCGCAATTCTTGAGATATCCGGAAAACTCCTTCAAAATAGAATCGCCGTAGTGATGGCCGTATACTTCATTGATTGATTTAAAATAGTCAATATCGAGCATTATCAGAGACAAGGGCAGAATGTACCTTTTTGCTCTCATGAATTCGGAAGCAATCCGTTCCATAAGATAGCGGTAGTTGTGCAATCCGGTGAGAGAATCCTTTAAGCTTAGCTCCTTTAGCCTGGCGATTAAATTCTTGTTTTCTAAGGAAAGCTCCTGGGTTTTGAGCGCTTTTTTTATGGTTATCTTTAATTCCTCCATATTCAGCGGCTTCTGAAGATAACTGAATACGCCTTCCCGCAAGCTCAGGATGGCAGTCTCTAATGAAGCGTAAGCGGTAAAGATGATTACCATGGTCTCGCTATTTTTCTTTCTGATACCGCTTAATAAATCCAACCCCGAACCGTTAACAAGATTAAGGTCTACCAGGGCCAGATGATAGAATTTTTTTTCGATATTCTCTCTGGCTAAGGCAATACTATCAGCGATGGTTACATTGTAACCCTCTTCGCCAAGGATATCCTGCAGTGTCTCCAACATTTTGCTATTATCATCCACAATCATGATATTGATGGTTCGCTTACGCTCACCATCAATCCTCAAACGAGTCGAAGGATTGATTTCTTTTTCCATCTTTAAGCACCTGCTCCTATGGCTTTGGCTATAAGGAAAGCCAAACCATCGCCTTACTGGCCTATCGGTAACTTGATAATGACTGCCGTGCCCTTGCCGTATTCGCTTTCTAAGTTAATGCTGCCCTTGTGCTTCTCTATAATAATTTTAGCTGTTGCCAGCCCCAAACCGGTCCCCCGCGACTTGGTTGAAAAAAAGGGCTCAAAAATTCTTTCTTTATCCTCTTCTTTTATCCCCTCTCCGCTATCCTTAAATATAAGTATAACATAATTATCCGCCTTTGTCCCGCCAATATGCAGCGTGCCGCTGTTTCCCATTGCCTGGAGGGAATTGAGAATGATATTAAAGAAAACGATGCCTAATTGAAGCGGATCAACCTCAAGCGGCGGCAGCCTTTCAATGCGCATCTCTATTTTTATGCCTTCGGGTATTTTTACTTTATCAAGCGCTGCCTTTAAAAGCTCGCGCGCATCCACTCTTTGCAATTGCGGCTCCTTGGTCCGTGAGAAAGCCAGAATATTCTCAATAATTCTTTCTGTCTCGGTAATCTGCTCATCCAATATCCCTAAGTGCCTGATTACCTTTTCATCCTTGGTCTCTATTCTCATTTTTAAAAAATAGGCGGCATTTCTCATTACCCCTAATTGATTCCTGAATTCATGGGCAATAACTCCTGCCATACTTCCGATAACCGCAAGCCGCTCTGAAAGCGCAAGCGAGCTTTGCGCCTTTTTGTAGTCAGTAATATCTTCAAAAATCTCTAAGATTGCTTTTTTGCCCTGATATACCATTGCGGTATGGGTGATGAGAAAGATTCTCCCCTGCATCGCGCCTGCCACCTCAAGCTGCCTGGTCTCTCCCATCTGCGCCACGTTCTTAAGAGGGCAATTAAGGCATTGCTCCTTGTCATCTTTATAGAGGAGGTAGCATTTCTTGCCTATGGCGCGCTTTCCGAAGACGCGCTCCATTTTTTCATTCAGATACAACAGGTTGCCTTCTTCGTCCACGATATCTATTCCGAAAGGCATAGTCCTTAAGAGCGTTTCATCAAATTCATTGACTACGCGCAATTGCCGNTCTAANTCTTTACGTTCCTTAATCTCATTTTGTAACTGCTCATTTGAACGCAGCAGCNCCGCATCCTCTATCTGGAGTTCCTTGCTTTTTTCTTTAATCCGTTTAACCATTGGCCGGAAAAGGAATACGCCGGTTAAGAGAAGAACAAAAAGGGCGCTCAGCAGAACGAAAAATTGCAGCGCTTCCAGGTTTGCGATTTTTCGTTCGCTTTCCTTTTGATATTGCCTGACCGCGGCATCCAATGACCGGATAAGCTCACCCGATGCTGCNTNAAGAATGTATCCCAGATGAGTATTCTCCAGGGTAAGTTCGTTATCAGGAGCAGAAAGCAAACTCCCGGCTTCTCCTATATATTGCCGTATCTGTTTATCTAAGGAAAGAGGCGAAGAAAAATACATTGCCTGGATCTCCGGAGAGGACTTGACGGGAAGATTCATCTCAACTGAACCATTGAGCAGGCCGACGTGGGAGCTTTCCATAAGCTCAATAATATCTGTAAGTTCCTGGCGCAATTGCTGGCGCAGGCTGCCTTCTGCGGCATTGCTCAGCCTCAAAGAATAGAGAGCAATCCGCTGTGAAAGCATTCTTTGCCTTCCGCTGACGTTCACGATGGCAGCGCTGTTTATTTGCGCCCTGATATTTTCCTTAAGGATAAAATAACTGACTAAAGAAAGGAACGCCAATAGCCCCAGGGCAAAGCTGTAGCGAAAAGTCAGGAGTGAGAAGAATTTCTTTTCTTTATCCATATGCTCAAAAATGACTAATGACGAAGCCAGAATGACGAATAGAATTAGGATTTATCTGTATCATTATACTTTAATTTATTTAATAGCATAGGAAATTATATGCTCCCCCCTTGTTTTGTTTTGCTTCGCTCAACAAAACAAAG
>C687J35504_10003374_pt1 | contig 10511 bp, 8 predicted proteins | sample RifCSPhighO2_02_FD_35504 | JGI IMG/M metagenome (IMG submission 35504) | reverse complement strand
AAGTGGCTGGGTGTGGTTCTGGCTGGGCAGCGGCAGGTCAACGCAGAAGGTGCTGCCGAAGCCTTCCTGTGTCTCCAAGCTCAGTTGGCCGCGCATGGCTTCGCAAAGTCGGCGAGTCAGGGCAAGGCCCAGGCCGGTACCGCCAAATTGTCGGGTGATACCAACGCCGGCCTGAGCAAACGGCTGGAAGATCCGTGCTTGAGCGTCTTCAGCAATGCCGATGCCAGTGTCGCGCACAATGATCCTGACGCCACCGTTATGCGTGCTGACACTTATGTCTACGCGGCCAAAGCGGGTGAATTTCAGCGCGTTGGACAGCAGGTTGCTGACAATCTGCCTAACTCGCGTTGGGTCGCCGAGCAGCTGGTTGGGCAGTAGGGGATCAATCAGGCAGGTCAGTTCAACGCCGGGCGCGGCGTTCTGCGACAGCAGGTTGGCGGTGTCTTCGACCATGCTGCCGAGGTCAAAGGGGATGTGTTCTAGCTCCAGCTGCCCAGCCTCGAATTTCGACAGGTCGAGAATGTCGTTAAGCAGCTCGACCAGCACCTTGCCGGAGTCGTGGGCGATCGATAGCTGTTGGCGCTGCTCGTTATTCAGCGGCCCGTCCAATGACAGTGCGAGCATGCCGAGCAGGCCATTGAGTGGGGTGCGGATCTCGTGACTCATATTGGCCAGGAAGGCTGAGCGCGCCTGGGCCATGTCCAATGCCGTGCGTTTGGCGTGCTCCAGTTCGCTGTTGGAGTCGAGCAGGCGGCTATTGGCGGCTTCCAGTTGCTCGGTACGCGCCGAGACCATGTCTTCCAATTCAGCCAGGTAGCGAGTCAGGCGGGCTTCGGCCTGCTGACGCTGCTCGATCTCGCTGGCAATGCTGCTTAGCTGACGGTTGGTGACATCGACCAATACGCCGATTTCATCGCGTTCATGGCTGGGCGGGTAGGGCAGCTTGGCGTTGTTGGGGCTGCGCAGGTCACGTTCGCTGAGGGCGCGGATAAAGCCAGTGAGTGGCTTGGTCAGCATGAAGTAGAAGAGCACCAGCAAGATCAGTGACAGCAGTAGGCTACGGGCAAAGCCGGTGAGCAGGGTCAGCAGCGAGCGATTGAGAAAGTGGCTGCCAAAGGCATAGGTGTCTACTTCCAGGCTCAGCTTGCCGAGGGCTTCACTGGGCGAGTGGCTGACGAACAGCGCGGTCTCGAAGTGCCGGCGTTCGCCAAACATAAAGTCGCTAATTATCCGATAGCGGCTTTCCATGGCGGGCCGGCTGACGCTGGCCAAAGTCAGCTGGTTGTTGTCGATGATTTGCGCGCTGATCACGGCCGGTGAGCGCAGCAGGCCCAGCACAAGTTCCTGCGCCAGTTCAGCGTCAATGTTGTAGGCGATGCGCGCAGCCGGGTTGTGGCTGATCTCCATCAGTGCGTTGATCTCGCGGTTGATGGAGGCATCTTCGCTGGCATAATCGATGCCCACTTGTATCAAGCTGAGCGCAGTGCCGAGGATGAAGGCTACCAATACGGTCAAACCGGCCTGTTTGAATGACAGGCGTTGGGTAAGCGCTATATCCATATTGGCCGGTTGATCTCATGTTGAATCGCTTGCCAAGCATAGCCCATCTGTTTTGCCGGACGGCAGTGGCAGAACAACTCGAAAACCCTGGAGTGTGTTGTGGATTCGCGTTTGAGTGATTTTTTGTTGCGTGCTGAGGCTGTGTTGGCGCGTCTGGAGCCTTTGCTGCCGGTGCAGCGCCCGGTTGTCGACTGGCAGCAAAGCTTGGCTGCCCGCTGGCAGCGTGAGGGGCGCAGTGGCTATTTGGCACCGCTGCAGGTCAGTCTGGATGTGGAACTGGCTGATTTGATCGGGGTGGATCGCCAGCGTGCTCAGTTGGCGCGCAATACCCAGCAGTTTATCCAGGGCCTGCCGGCCAACCATGCGTTGCTCTGGGGCGCGCGTGGTACGGGTAAATCATCGCTGGTGCGGGCACTGCTGGCCGAGCATGCGGCGGCGGGGCTGCGCCTGATTGAAATCGAGCGTGACCATCTGGCCGATCTGCCGCGCATAGTCGAGCAGTTGAGCGAGCTGCCGCAGCGTTTTGTGCTGTTCTGCGATGACTTGTCGTTCGAGTCCGGCGAGGGCGATTACCGCATGTTGAAAACCGTGCTCGATGGTTCACTGGAGCGTGCGCCGGACAATGTGTTGCTGTATGCCACCTCCAACCGCCGTCATTTGCTGCCGGAAAAACAAAGCGACAACGAAAGCTGGCAGCGGGTGGATGGCGAGCTGCACCCAAATGAGGCGGTAGAAGACAAGATCGCGCTGTCCGATCGTTTCGGCCTGTGGCTGTCGTTCTATCCATTCACCCAGGAACACTTCCTCGACGTGGTCCGGCACTGGGTCGAGGTGCATGCCGCGCAGGCCGGTTTGGCTTGGCAATGGGACGACGAGCTGGAAAAAGCGGCCATACGCTGGGCCTTGGGTCGCGGTAACCGCAACGGCCGCTGCGCCTATCAATTCGCCCGTGACTGGGTGGGCCTGCAATTACTGAGTAAGCACGATGATTGATTTACAACACAGCGGGCCAGGGCTCGATGGCTATCCACTGCTGGTGGCGCAGCTGCAGGCGCTGCTGGCGGGTGAGCGCGACTTTATTGCCAATGCGGCGCAGTTTTCGGCGTTTCTGTTTCAGGAGCTGAGCGACCTGAACTGGGCGGGTTTCTACCTGGCCCGTGGTGAAGAACTGGTGCTTGGGCCTTTTCAGGGCAAAGTCGCCTGCGTACGGATTCCCTTCGGCCGCGGTGTGTGCGGCGCCGCCGCGGCGACTGGGCAGACCCAACGGGTTGACGATGTGCATGCCTTTGCCGGGCATATCGCCTGCGACAGTGCGTCCAACAGTGAGCTGGTGGTGCCGTTTTTCAAGCATGGCCGTCTGCTGGGTGTGCTGGATTTGGACAGCCCGTCGCTGGCGCGTTTTAGCGCCGCAGATCAGGCTGGTATTGAACGCTTGGTCGAGGTATTTGTTGAGCTGACTGAATGCTGAAGGGGTGAGCAAACACAAAACACTAAAAAGCCCGGTGTCGACCGGGCTTTTTAGTGGATGGCGACTGGTTTTTCAGGCCTTACTGGCCATCTTGGCGAGCATTTTCAACTCACCGGGCAATACGCCCTGCACTGAATCACGCGCCATGATACGTGCAGCGTGCGCGCTCAGATTAGGCCAGCGTTGGGCGTCCACCTGCTCATCGCCATGCTGCATGTTCATCAACTGGCAAGTCAGGGCCAGATCGGCCAGGGTCAGGCTGTCACCCACCAGGTAATGGGCCGAGCCTAGGCATTTTTCCAGGTAGTCAAAGTGTGGCGGCAGCTTTTCAAGCAGGGCTTTCTGCACGGCCGCCTCGTCGCATTCTTGCCCCATGCTTGGCTTCAGTGCACGGTTACGGAATACCGTGAAGGTACAGAGTGGCGCCAGTTCATAATCAGCATATTTTTCCAGCCAGCGTACCTGTGCGCGCTGTTCAGCGCTCTGGCCTAGAAGGCTGCTCTGGGTCGGATACTTATCGTCCAGGTATTGGCAGATTACGCTGGAGTCGGCGAGGGTGAAATCACCATCTTTGAGCGCGGGGATACGTCCCAGTGGGCTCATGTCGCGGTACCAGGCTGGTTGGCCGAACGGCAGGATGATTTCCAGCTGGTAGTCCAGGCTCTTTTCAGCCAAAAACAGACGCACTTTACGAACGAAGGGTGACAGCGGTGCACCGTAAACAGTCAGGCTCATGCGCGGCACTCGTGGCAGATGGATAGCGCGCACGTTGTGCGCTGGAGGGGTTAGTCGTAGATGTTTTTCTTTTTCCACTCGTCGCCGCCGAGAGACTCCAGGCCGGCATCCAGTTCGCTGGGCTGCTCGGTGACGGGTTTACTGCTTTCTAGGACCATGGCGTTGGCGCGTGCCAATTGCTCTTCGAATTTCTTCAGAGCGTTTTGATAAGGAGCGGGGTCAGGCTGCTTGCGCAAATATTGTGCGCCGCGCTCGAACGCCAGGCGTGCTTGGCCAGGCTGGTTCTGCTGCAAGGCCTGTTGGCCAAGGTTGCCGAAAAATTCGATATGCACCTGAGTCAGCATGTGGCGCACTTCCTTCAACCAATGCTTGGCCTCACTGGCCGGAATAATTCCGTCTTTTGCAGAGCGGGTCAGTTGACCGTGAAGGCTTTCCAGCTGAAAGCGTACTTCCTTCGCTTTAGCTTCATTAATGATGGGTTGTGGCGGATTGTTTACGGTAATTGACTCGCCTTGGGCGATCATTTTGCGCAGCTCTTCAATATGCGCTTTGAGAGCATTGTTGCCCTTGTCATACGGCAGTACGCGTTCACTGAAGTGCAGCTGCAGGCGGCTCAGCAATAACTTCAATGCTGGCGTCATCAGTTGACCGGGGAGCGCTTCTGCGAGGTCCGTGCAACGGCGCAGGCGATCATTGAGGTCAGCCTTGATGCGCGCCTTCTCCAGTTTGTTGTTCTCGACCATATGATTGATGTAGGCAATGGCGATCAAAATAACGATGCCAGACACAATCAATATGGTAATCACGAGTGGGGACATGGGTGCAGCCTCTCGATCACCGGTTTTTCGTCCGAGTGTAGTGCGTTAGCCGGGAGGCTGATAGAGCTGCCTCACATTCGCAGCTGAAGTCGTTGATTTATAAAAATTTTTACACAGAGGTTGACGGGCCTTACAAGGCTCCATAGAATGCGCGCCACTTCGTAGCGCAATGCCTCACGGCAAAACGTGTAGAAGCCGGATAGAAGTTGTAGTTTCCGGGCTGCGTCCCCTTCGTCTAGTGGCCTAGGACACCGCCCTTTCACGGCGGTAACAGGGGTTCGAGTCCCCTAGGGGACGCCACTTCTTTATGAAGTGTGCTGCTAAAAACCAAGTTGTATGCGGGAATAGCTCAGTTGGTAGAGCACGACCTTGCCAAGGTCGGGGTCGCGAGTTCGAGTCTCGTTTCCCGCTCCAAATTAAGGTGATCTGCTCAAGCAGGTAGCCGACAAGTTCCAAGGTCCCCTTCGTCTAGTGGCCTAGGACACCGCCCTTTCACGGCGGTAACAGGGGTTCGAGTCCCCTAGGGGACGCCATTTTTGTTGTACCAAGTTGTATGCGGGAATAGCTCAGTTGGTAGAGCACGACCTTGCCAAGGTCGGGGTCGCGAGTTCGAGTCTCGTTTCCCGCTCCAAATAGTCAAAAACGCCGCTCATTGAGCGGCGTTTTTGTTTCTGCTGTTTTTAGTGCCCACAAAAAAGCCCGCCGGTTATGCCGTGCGGGCTTTTTGTTTCTGGCTTAGGCTCAGTGCTTGCCGCCCTGAGCGGGCATGCTCAGCAGCTGCTTTTCCTGATTCCAGTCGAAGGGTTCGTCGTTTTCTTCGGCGTAGAAGCGGCGTTCTTCGAGGGTTTGGTACATTTCGATTTCTTCGTCCGGCATGAAATGCAGGCAGTCTCCGCCGAAGAACCACAGCAGGTCGCGCGGTACCAGGTGGGCGATTTGTGGGTAGCGCTGGAAGATCTGACTGATCAAGTCCTGGCCCAGGTAGAGGCTGGCCTCTGGGTCGCTCGGCAGATCGCTGAGCAATTCGTCGTAGCGCTCCAGGTACATGGCGTGGCTGTCATCGAGAATCTGCTCGGCTTCGCCCAGGGCGACCAGAATGGTGCGCAAGTGCTGCAGCAGGGCGAGGTGATGATCGATGTGAGTGTTGGCCATGGGGCAATCCTGTAGGTAAAACGGGCGCGCAAGTATAAGGCTCACGCCGCCCGCTGTCCTGTCTGCTTAACGGACCTTGCCAGAGCCTAAGGTCAACTCCTCCTTGGCGAAGTCGTCGACATCGATCACCACCCGCCGCGCCGCTTCGGCTTGATGCAGGCTGTGCGCCTCTTCCGGGTTGAGAGCCCCGGCAGCCAGCGCGGCATCGATCAGGCTTTGCCCTGGCAGTTCCTGTACCTGGCCGGCTTTGACGGCCTTGTGCAGTTTCTTCTGCAGGCCCTGTACGTCTTGCAGCAGGTTCATCGCATATTGCAGAGCACCCACCGGGTCCTGTTCGGCTTGTGGGCGATAACAGCCTTCGAGCAGTTCCTCCAGCGCCGGATCGCCGCTGTTACGGCCGATGATGCCAGCCACTTCGGCGTCCAGTTCATCGCTTGGGCCTTTGTGACGGCGGCCCAGCGGCATTACCAGCACGCGCAGAGCGCAGCCGAGCAGTTTGCTGGGGAAGTTGCTGAGCAGCTCTTCCAGTGCTTGTTCGGCCTTGCCCAAGCTTTCTTCCACGGCCCAGCGCAGCATGAGCTGTGAATGCTCGGGATAACCGAGGTCGTGGTAGCGCTTGAGCGCCGCCGAGGCCAGGTACAGGTGGCTGAGTACATCACCGAGCCGCGCCGACAGGCGTTCGCGGCGTTTCAGTTCACCGCCGAGCAACATCATGCTGGTGTCGGCGAGCAGGGCGAAGGACGCTGCCAGGCGGTTGAGTGCGCGGAAATAAGGGCGGCTAATGCGGTCGCCGGGCACCTGGCTGAAAACGCCAAAGCCGAGGCTGAGCAGCAGGCTGCTGGCGGCGTTACTCACGGCAAAACCGATATGTTGCAGCAGCAGTTCATCGAATTCCTGCAGCGCCTGGTCCTGGTCTTCGCGGCTGGCCAGGGCCATTTCCTTGAGTACGTAGGGGTGGCAGCGAATCGCGCCCTGACCAAAGATCATCAGGTTGCGCGAGAGGATATTGGCCCCCTCCACGGTGATAAAGATCGGCGCACCTTGCCACGAGCGCGCCAGGTAGTTGTTCGGGCCCATGACGATGCCTTTGCCGCCGTGCACGTCCATGGCGTGGCTGATGCATTCGCGGCCGCGTTCGGTCAGGTGATACTTGAGGATGGCCGAGAGCACCGAGGGTTTTTCGCCCAGATCCACCGCATTGGCAGTAAGGATACGTGCGCTGTCCATCAGCCAGGCGTTACCGCCGATACGCGCGAGGGCTTCCTGAATGCCTTCAAAGGCTGAAAGCGGCACGTTGAACTGCTCACGCACCTGGCTGTACTGGCCAGTGGTCAGGCTGGTGAACTTGGCTGCGCCGGTGCCGACGGCCGGCAGGGAGATGGAGCGGCCCACGGACAGGCAGTTCATCAGCATCATCCAACCCTTGCCGAGCATCTCCTGGCCGCCGATCAAGTAATCCAGTGGGATAAACACATCCTTGCCGGAGTTCGGGCCGTTCATAAAGGCGGCGCCGAGTGGCAGGTGACGGCGGCCGATTTCGACACCAGGCGTTTCGGTGGGTACCAGAGCGAGGCTGATGCCCAGATCTTCCTCTTCACCCAGCAGATGCTCGGGATCATAAGCCTTGAAGGCCAGGCCAAGCAGGGTTGCGACCGGGCCGAGGGTGATATAGCGCTTTTCCCAGTTCAGACGCAGGCCGATCACTTCCTCGCCTTGCCACTGGCCTTTGCAGATGATTCCGGTATCCGGCATGGCGCCGGCGTCAGAACCGGCCAGGGGGCCAGTGAGGGCGAAGCAGGGGATGTCTTCACCGCGGGCCAGGCGCGGTAGGTAATGGTCACGCTGCGCATCGGTGCCATAGTGCAGCAGCAGTTCGGCCGGGCCCAGGGAGTTGGGCACCATCACTGTGGAGGCCAGGTCGCCGGAGCGGGTGGCCAGCTTCATCGCTACCTGGGAGTGGGCATAGGCGGAAAAGCCCTTGCCGCCGTATTGCTTGGGAATGATCAGGGCGAAGAAGCCGTGTTGCTTGATATGCGCCCAGGCCTCAGCGGGCAGGTCCATCTGCTGGCCGATCTGCCAGTCACTGACCATGGCGCACAGCGCTTCGGTGGGCCCATCGATAAACGCCTGCTCTTCTTCGGTGAGCTGCGCCTTGGGGTAGGCGAGCAGGGTGTCCCAGTCCGGGCGCCCGCTGAACAGCTCGCCATCCCACCACACTGTGCCGGCTTCAATGGCGTCGCGTTCAGTGGCCGACATCGGCGGCAGTACGCGCTTGAACCAGGCAAACAGCGGTGCTGTGAACAGGCTGCGGCGTTGTTGTGGCAACAGCAGTGGTAAGGCCACGACCAGCAGGAGCAACCAGAACAGGCCCATCAGCCAGACCGGTGCATGGCTGAACACGCCCATCAGAATCAGCAAGCCGGCCACCATGCCCAGTGCGGGCAGAGGCGCGGTGCGGCGGTGAGCGAGAAAGGCCGTGCTAAGCAGCAGGGCGAGTAACCAGAGAGCGAGCATGCAGAATCCTCCATGATGACAATGCGTTGATACGCACCATCACGAGCGTAGTCGTCATTGATGGCGACAAGAGCGGTGAGCTTGGCCGAATCGTCGTGACATTGGCCGGAGCCGCGTCGTTAGACTGGGTCTCTGTCATGGAGAAACCCTGATGCGTGAATACCTCGAGCCCGGCCGCTTCATCGATAGTGACCACCCTGCGCTGGTGGAGTTCGCAGAAAAGTTTCGCGGGGCCAGTCGTGACCCGCGTCAGCAGGCGATCAATCTGTACTACGCGGTGCGCGATGAAATTCGCTACAACCCATATGTGTTCAGCCGCGACCCCGACACCCTGAAGGCCAGTCACGCACTGCTGGCGGGCGAAAGTTACTGCGTGCCCAAAGCCACTTTGCTGGCTGCCTGCGCCCGTCATTGCGGCATCCCGGCGCGCATCGGCCTGGCTGATGTACGCAACCACCTGGCCACTCCACGGCTGCTGGAGATGCTCCGGAGTGAAGTGTTCGCCATGCATGGCTACACCGAGTTGTACCTCGAGGGCCGCTGGGTCAAGGCCACGCCGGCGTTCAACCTGGCGCTGTGTCGGGTATTCAAGGTGGCACCGTTGGAATTCGATGGCCTGAGCGACAGCGTATTTCACCCGTTCAACCAGCAGGGCGAGCGTTATATGGAATACCTGCATGACCACGGCCAGTTTGCCGATGTGCCGGAGCCGCTGTTCTTCGGTCATCTGGCTGCGTGTTACCCACATCTGTTTGCCGATGACGCGTTGTCGATCAGTGGCGACTTCGCCGCTGAGGCCGTGCCTGGATGATTTATCGACAGGGTTGATAAGCACCATCGGCAACTGCCGGGTTTAATCTGCGCCTGGCGCTGGTAGGCTGCTGCCCAGCCGTGGGGGCGGCAGTTTTGCGCAAAGATGCTGTGGTGGGGAGCTTCCAGGCGCTAGACTTGGGCCACTTCGCGCTGCAGGCGCAGCCCCTCTCGAATTTCTTTTTATCTGATCAGGTGTGCGCATTTTTATGAGTACTGCTCTGTCCATTCGCCAGTTGACCAAGACCTATGGCAACGGCTTCCAGGCGCTGCACGGCATCGACCTGGACGTGGCTGAAGGCGATTTCTTCGCCTTGCTCGGCCCCAACGGTGCCGGCAAATCCACCACCATCGGCATCCTTTCCACCCTGGTGACCAAAAGCAGCGGCACGGTGAACGTCTTCGGTCATGACCTGGACAAACAGCCCTCTGCGCTCAAGCGCTGCCTGGGTGTGGTACCGCAGGAGTTCAACTTCAACCAATTCGAGAAGGCCTTCGATATCGTCGTGACCCAGGCCGGTTACTACGGTATCCCGGCGAAAATCGCCAAGGAGCGCGCCGAGCAGTACCTCAATCAGCTTGGCCTGTGGGGCAAGCACAACGTACCGTCGCGTGAGTTGTCCGGCGGGATGAAGCGCCGCCTGATGATCGCCCGAGCGTTGGTGCATCAGCCGCGTTTGTTGATTCTCGATGAGCCAACGGCCGGGGTTGATATTGAACTGCGCCGTTCGATGTGGAGCTTTCTCACCGAGCTGAACGAGCAGGGCATCACCATCATCCTCACCACCCATTACCTGGAAGAGGCCGAACAGCTATGCCGCAACATCGGCATCATCGACCACGGGCGGATCGTCGAGAACACCAGCATGAAGGACCTGCTGAAAAAGCTGCATGTAGAAACCTTCCTGCTCGACCTCAAAGAGGCGCTGCTAGTAGCGCCGCAACTGATCGGCTACCCGGCGCAGTTGCTCGACGGGCATACGCTGGAAGTGCAGGTGGATAAGGCTCAGGGCATTACCGAGTTGTTCCGCCAGTTGGCCTTGCAGAACATCAAGGTGCTCAGCTTGCGCAATAAAACCAACCGCCTGGAGGAGCTGTTTGTTTCCCTGGTCGAGAAGAATCTGGCGAAGGTGGCGGTATGAGCACGGCTTATCTGAACTCCGAATTCACCGCCAACATGGTGGCGCTGCGCACCATCGTTTACCGCGAAATCCGTCGCTTTACCCGCATCTGGCCGCAAACCCTGCTGCCGCCGGCAATCACCATGGTTCTGTACTTCGTGATCTTCGGCAACCTGATCGGTAGTCAGATTGGCGACATGGGTGGCTTCACTTATATGGAGTACATCGTGCCGGGCCTGATCATGATGTCGGTGATCACCAACTCCTACGGCAACGTGGTGTCGAGCTTCTTCGGCAGCAAGTTCCAGCGCTCCATCGAGGAGCTGATGGTCT
>C687J35504_10003368_pt1 | contig 10518 bp, 12 predicted proteins | sample RifCSPhighO2_02_FD_35504 | JGI IMG/M metagenome (IMG submission 35504) | reverse complement strand
GCGATTTGGTTTTGCTTGAAGACTTCGTCGACTTTCGCGCGCCGCAAACTTTCTTCGACAAGCTGGAGTCGATAAACCAGCACGCTTGGATGGCACCGCCGTTTTCCAAAACCCTGCAAAACAAGGCGTTTGCCGCGGCGGGAAAAGCAAAAGTCGGCTTGAAGAAAGGCGGCGTTGTTGCCGTAACCGCCGGGCCGAGGCTTGAAACGCCCGCGGAAATCAAGGCTTTCGCAAAGCTCGGCGCGAACCTCGTGGGAATGACGACTTCGCCAGAAGCCACTCTCGCGCGCGAATTGGGTTTGGAATACGCGGCGATTGCGGTCGTTTCCAACCACGCTGCGGGAATCAAGCGGTTCGCGCCTTCGGGAGCCGAAATCGCCGCCGTAGCCGCAGCCCAGGCGCACAAGGCGGCGAAAATCGTGGCGGAATTAAGTAAATAAAACGCGTTGCAGTGATTGTGCTCATGCCCATCGACTTGNTTGCCCTCTCGGTCACGCTCTTGCAGCAGTACGGCTTGTTCGGCCTNTTCTCNTGTCCTNTTCTTTTCGGCTTCGCTTTTGCCCTTCCCGTCCGAACCGATTTTGGTTTTGGGCTTGAAGATTTGGAGCGCGGAAACGATTTTCATAATCACGCTCGTCGCTTCCACGCTGGCGGCTTTGATTAACTACGCCGTCGGGCTGAAGGGAATTCACACGTTTTTGGTCAAGCGCGACCCCAAGGGCGAGCGCAAGGCGGAAAAGCTGTTTGAAAAGTGGGGTTGGCCGATTCTTCTCGCCAGCCCGTGGATTCCGTTCATAGGCGATTTGATGCCTTTGGTTGCAGGAACGCTCAACATGGACTGGCGCAAGTTTCTCGCAGTCATAATAATCGGCCGCGCGATAAAGACCATTGCTGTACTGTGGTTCGGCCAGGCGTTGTTCGGTTGGACCGGGCTTTAGAACTTTAATTTCATTTTTCCCAGCTTCTGCAGCGCAAGGAACGNCACGCCCACGCGCGTAGAGTCGATGAATGCTTTTGATTTTATTTTTCCCATCAGCTGCGNGATTGCAAGCTCGTGCACTTCGATTTCCTCGCTTTCGTCCAAATCCTGCGCGTAAGCNTTTTCCCCTTCGAAAGCCAGGAACGAGTGCAGCATCACGGTGTCGCCGGCGGCGTTGCCCGCGTAACAGCCCAGTTTTGCGAACCTTCCGGCCTTGAACCCGGTTTCTTCGCGCAACTCGCGTTTTGCCGCCTGCAGCGGGGTTTCGCCTTTATTGATGTAGCCCGTAGGCAAGTCCCACACGATTTTATCAGCGCCGGGGCGGTAGTGGCGTATTGCAACGACCTTGCCTTTTTTCGTGAGGCAAAACACGCATACGGCGTTTGGCTTTTTGACTATGAACCACTTGATTTTCTTGCCGTTCGGCGTCAGGAACTTTTGTTCAACAACTTTCCACCACGGGTTTGCAAAACGCGTTTCTTCCGAAAGCATTTTCCATTTTCCAACGCGCATATGAACTTCACCCTAAAACCATTTTTCCAGCTGCCCTTGCTTAGAATCAACGGGTTGTTTGAACGCGCGGGCGAGCGAATTGTCTACGCGCTCTTGCGAGAAATCTCGGTCGAGCATGAATTCCGCAATCTTCTGCCTGTCGGGCTTCCCCGCGCGCAATTGTTCCTTGGAAACTTTTTCCGTCTGCGGGTTCAAAAACAATTCTTCCACGGGCTTCCAGTCCATTTCCTTCCCAATCTTTTGTAATATTGATTCCATCGAACCGTTTTCCTTCACGAGCTTAAGCGCTTTTTTTGGTCCGATTCCGTAAATCCCTTCGTTGAAGTCCGTTCCGCTCAAGATTCCAATCCAAACCATTTTTTCGCGCGTTATGCCCAGCGCCTTCAAGCTTTCCTCCAGAATGATTTCTTCGGGAATGACTTCCACGTACTGGTCGCGGCGCGGAAGCTTCTTGCGGCCGGAGATTGTTAAATTGCGCACTAGTATGGGTGCGCCGAACAAGAGCGAGTCGTAATCTTGCGATGCGGCCGCGCGCACCACGCCCTCGCTAGCCATGAACGAGCATTGCGCCTCGCCTTCGCTTTTCGCCTGCACCCAAGGCAATCCCATGAGCGTCAAAAGCTCTTTCGCCTCGCCCACCATTTCCCTGGTGAGCTTGGAAGTCCGCTGTGCGAGCACTCCCGCCCGCGCGATGTCGCCTTGCTCCAACGCCTTCTTCCTTTGTTCTTCGGCTTCGAGCTTCACAGCTGCGCGCTGGGCAATCGTCCTTTTCTTCAATTCGCTTGGAACCCCGTCGAAAACGTAGATTGGGAGGATGTTTTTTTCGAGCAAATTGCAAGTGCGGTAGAACAAACCGCTCAAGTGCGATGTAATGCGGCCTTTGGAGTCCATGAGCGGCGTGCCGTCTTGCTGGCGGATTATGCTCAAAAACTGGTATAGCGTGTTGTATGCATCTACAGCGATGCGCCCTTCCAGCTCTTCAAACGACCTTTCGTGCTTTACTACAAGGTCTTTCAGCTCTACTCCCATTCAACCGACACCCACGCCGTTTTCTTAAAAACTGCATAAACCCAAGATATTAAATCCGCGTGAAGGCTAAAAACATTGTTTTGAGCGTTTTTGCAGGTGTGGAAATGGCGGGTTTGGATTGCCAGGTTTGCGGGAAGCCGGCTGTAGGCGAAGGTTTTGTCGAAGGCGCTCGCGTGGCTTTGTGCGAAGTTTGTTCGGAGTATTCACGCGGCTTCCAGGTGTTCAAAACTTACGTTCCCCCCAAGCCGAAATACTCCCCCCCGCAAGCAGCAGGGCCCGCGGTGGCGCGCAAGCCGCAGGGTGAACTGCGGTTGGTCGAGGATTACGGGCAGAAGATAATGCAGGCGCGCGGAAAGCAGGGGCTTTCCCGCAAGGACTTTGCGAAAAAGCTTTTGGTGCAGGAGAAGGAAGTGGAGGGTTTCGAACAGCAGAAGTTCAAGCCCGGCGAGGCGATGGTTAAAAAACTTGAGTTTGCTTTAGGAATAAGCTTGCTAGAGCAAGCCGATTAAGGTGTCTCTTTTGGATTTCCAGAAAAACAAGAAATTTTGGATTACTGCAGTTTCGATAGCCGCGACAGTAATGTTTTTTGCAGTCGCCTTTTCCACGTTCAACGACTGGATAAAACTGGGCGTGTCTGTAGTCATACTGGGTTTTTCAGGCTCGATTCTAGGAAAGCTCAGCGGGCAAGAGCACCACTACGGATTCATAATAGTGCGGGGCGTTTCTGGTTTCAGCCAAATGCGCTTTATCGCGAAACACTACGCCGGATTGAGCAAGGGGCTCGCAGACTTCGGGCTGACGCTGAGCTTCGGCGTTTTCTACGGATGGCGGCTGTTCGGGCTGAGCAAAAAGCTTGCAATCCACGCAATCGGAATAGTTTTGTTTTACCTGTTGTTTCTGCTGCAGCCCACGCTGTTCGACTCGAGCTTCCTGGTTGCAATCGGGTTTGCAACTGGTTTGTTCGGAATCGGGTTTTACTTTCTCGCACAGCACGCTTACGCCATTCTCACCGTCCCCGCAACCCCGCCGGGCGTCATTCCCATAGTGCCGGGCGTTACGGTGCCGTGGGAAGTGGTTTTCTCTTTGATAATAGTGGTGGTGGTGCACGAGCTTGCGCACGGCGTGCTTTGCTTGATAGAAAAATTGAAAGTCAAGTCTTCCGGCCTTTTGTTGTTCGGCATCCTGCCAGTCGGCGCGTTCGTCGAGCCGGATGAAAAGAAAATGGCTGGATTGAAGAAAATCCTGCAATTGCGCATTCTCGGCGCAGGCAGCACGAGCAACGCCTTGTTTTTCGTCTTGTTCCTGATTTTGGGTTTGGGTCTTTCGCAATTGACGCCGTTTTTCGTGCAAGGCGTTTCGGTGAAAAGCGTTTTCGAAAACTCCACCGCCTTCGCGCTGCTCGCGCCCGGGGAAAAAATATTCGAGGCGGACGGCACTGCAATACGCAGCGTGCAAGACCTAGTGCAGCCCACGCAGAAGGGCGTCTTGAATCTGAAGACGAGCGAAGGCGTGAAAACCATTCGGGTTTCGGAACTTGAAGTGATCAGTTCAGCCAACGCGGATTTGGCGGAAGGGGAGAAGATTTACTCCGCCGCAGGAAAGGCGGTTTACTCCCTCGCAGACTTGCGCCAGGCGGTTTCCTCAAACAAGGCGGGAGACACGATTTTCATCACCACGCAAAAAGGAGTGAAGAACGTGCGGCTGGACGGGAACGGAAAACTGGGCGTCACCCTCGCCGTGAGGGAGATGGTCGAATTCCAGAACGACGCGCGCAACGCGTTTTTGTACGGCTTGTTTTCATTCATTCTGCTCGTGGTAGTCTTCACTTTCACTTTGAACTTCATTCTCGCGACCGTCAATTTGCTCCCGCTGTTTTTGACGGACGGCCAGAGGATTTTCCTTGTCGAACTGCAGGATGCGTTCGGGCGGGAGCAGGGGACGAAAATCGCTTTTGCGCTGGGCTTGATTACGGTGGGGCTTTTGCTCATAAACGCCCTGCCCTGGTTCACTTGAAACTTTCCCGAAGAGGGCGTGGCTGCATGATTACGATAGAACGCGCGAAACAGCTTCCCGAAATGCTTTTGCTCAAGAAATTCGCTGAAAACAGCCTGGGGCACAAGCGGCAGAACGTTTACGTGCATTCGCTGAAAGTCTTGAGGAAAATGCGTTTGCTCACCCGCGACAGGTTCATGCACCTTGTGGCGCTGTTGCACGACATCGGCAAGCCGCAGACGCTCGTGAAGAAAAAAGGCGTGACCTCGTGTCCAGGGCATGACGAGGCGGGCGCTGAAATAATATCCCGCTTGGACTTGGGTTTGGCGCAAAAGCGGCATGCGAATGCGGTAATGCTGGTGCGCAACCATCTGATCGCCTTCAGATCGCCAAATTTCGCTAGAGAAATAGGGCGCAAGTCGAAAGGTTTTGCGCGGGAGCAGATGCTGTTGGCAATCGCCGACTTGCAGGGAGGCGACGAGTGGATTCTGTCTCGAAAATCGTTTTTGCAGAAGTTAAAGTTATTTAAGCGCGCGTTGCGTGAAGCTTCTTGAATCGTTTATAGCGCTGGAAAGGTGGCAATCATGGTTTGGAACAAGATTTTGGGTTTATTCAAGCGCGCGCGCACTCCGAAAATCGTGGTTTCGGGGCTCAAGCACGACGCGAAATTATTCCAGGAAAGCATTCAAGAGAAAGCAGAGGCTTTCGCAGGCAAGGCGTCCAAGGTTTTGGACGAGGTTGACAACGTTACGATTCACGCTAAAATCTCGGGGCTTGGAAAGACGGAAAAATTCGAGCTGTTCGGCTTGCTTTCCGCACGCAACGCTTCTTTCCGCGCCAAGGCCACGGGCCGCAAGCTGAATTTCGTTTTGAAAGACTTGTTCGACGAGCTTTTGGCCGAAGCGAGAAAGCACAAGAACAAGCTTGTGAATGGAAAGAAAAGAGGAAGCGAATTTCTGTTGGAGGGTGAAGAAGAATGAAAAAAATCTTTAGCCAGTTTTTGGTGATAATGGGCGCGCTGATGTTCACGCTCGCCGTATACCAGGCTAATCAGTACATGCAGGTTTCGGCAGCGTTGGGCCCGTCGCTCGCGCAGTTGAACCAGCTCGGCACCTTAGGCGCGGAAGCTGCGGGAATGGACGCGGCGCAGTTGGAGTCGACGAAGCAACTCTTGTCCGGAACGACTAACGCCTTGCTCCAGTCGGTTTTGCTGGATTTCGTGCTTGGAATAATCTTCCTCATGGCCGGATACTTCACTTACAGCCACAAGGATTAACCGCGCTTTTTGAGCGAGGCATACCGCCCGTGCAGAGCGGCAAGCCCCGCTTCAACTCTTTTCCTGACTATCTTGCAGGCTATTTAAACGCCATCCGGCTAAAAGATTCCATACAGCAAAAAACGCATTTGAAGAGTAAAGGTGGTTTTCGGTGGCAGCGGTTTCAAAAAGTTTGGCGGCAGTATTCGTTCTCGTATCTTCCTTATCCCTGATTCTGGCAGGGTGCGTTTCAAACCCCGCCGCTTACCCAACCCCCTCGCCCCAGCTCTCGCAGCAGGACACTCAATTGCTTTCGTTCTCTTCATGGAACGATGTTAACGATTTCCTGCAAGCTTCGCAAGCGCGGGGTTCGTACGGACAGGGCGTTTACGCCACCCGCGAAATGGGCGCGCCTGTACCTATGATGGCGAAAGCGGATTCTGCCGGCGGAGCAACGGATTATTCCACCACCAACGTGCAAGTGGAGGGCGTTGACGAAGCCGACGTAATGAAGAACGACGGCGAGTTTTTGTACGTGATTGCCGAAAACAAAGTCAAGATTCTGAAGGCGTATCCTGCAAGCGAAATGAAAATCGTTTCCGAAATAAGCTTTGATTCGAACGCTAATGCGAACGGCAGGCAAACTGCTGTCCCCAGCCAGATTTTCGTTTACGGCGGCAAGCTCGTCGTCTTCGGTTCGGAACAGGCGTTTTGGGAGCCCAGGCCGCTGCCTGAGCCAACAATCGTGCCTACCGCAACGCCCACGACCGGCCCTGCCGGCAAATGCCTCGATGACGGCAATGAATATTCGATTGGAGATAGCTGGGGCGACGGGTGCACCGTATGCGTTTGTGAAAAGATGAACGGCAAGGCCGTTGTAAACTGCGCCCTGCCCATAGCATGCCCCGAGCCGACTGCTAACGCCACGCCCGTGGCATGCACTGCAGACGCAAAATTGTGCCCTGATGGAAGTTATGTCGGCAGAGTATCGCCTTCATGCGAATTCACTCCATGCCCCGAACTGAAAGCCGCTCCCGTTGAACCAGGTTCTGGAAGCGCGCCTTCAATTGACCGTGAGCAGCTGGACAAGATGATGGCTTATCCTTACCCGTACTACCAGCAAGCGTCTTTCGTGAAAGTTTACGACATAACCAGCAGGGAAAACCCTGTTTTGGTGAAAAGTTTTGTCTTGAGCGGTTCNTACGTGCAATCGCGCTTGATCGACGGCAGGGTTTTCGTTGTCGCAAGCGANTCNGCNTATTACGGCGGCCCCATGCCTCTTTACGCCAAAGACGGTGCCATGCGCCAGCTCCTTCCGACTGACGTGAATTATTTTGATTACCCTGATTACAACTACAATTTCGTCACCGTGCTGGGCTTCAACTTGAACGATTTGGGCGAACAGGAAGCCAAGCGCGTGGTTCTCATGGGCTACGCGCAAACTTTGTTCGTCTCGAAAGAAAACATGTTCATAACGCAAACCGTTTACGACTACACGCCCTACCCGACGCTCAAGTGGAGCGATTACTGGCCGATNTTGGAGCCTTACGCCACCCAGGACTTGAAAGACAAGATTGCGGCAGTCGACGTTTCCGACGCCAGCGAATGGCGCAAGGAAGCGCTGAAAGTGGCGGCAGGACAGAAATTCATTGAACGCCTGGACGAGAACGTGCGCGACGATATTTACGGGAAAATAAGCGGCGCAACGCAAAACCTGCAGGCGGAAATGGAAAAAGCGTTGAGGCCGGAGTTCATCGGCGGGCAGGCGAAGACCGTAATCCACAAGTTTTCGCTGGGCAAGGAAATTTCTTACTTGGGCAAAGGCTCTGTCGCAGGAACGGTGCTCAACCAGTATTCCATGGACGAGTACAACGGTTACTTCAGGCTTGCGACCACCACCGAACCCGTTTACTCCGGCGTAAGGACGCTGATGGCTGAAGCGCAGAACCCTGCTTTGCAGCAGTCGAGCAGCGTGTTCGTGTTGAACGACAAGCTTGAAACAGTCGGAAAGCTGGCAGGCCTCGCGCCGGGAGAGCGCATTTACTCGGCGCGCTTCATGGGCAACCGCCTGTATCTAGTCACTTTCAAGCAAGTCGACCCCTTGTTTGCAATAGACTTGAGCGACCCGGCAAACCCGCGCGTTCTCGGGCAACTCAAGATTCCGGGTTACTCCGACTACCTCCACCCGTACGACGAAACGCATTTGATCGGCTTGGGCAAAGAGACTGAAGACATCAAGGAAGGAAACCAAGACTTGGTGTTTCCAAAGGGCGTCAAGCTCTCGCTGTTCGACGTGAGCGACGTTTCCACTCCCAAGGAGCTAGCGACTTACGTCATCGGCGATGCGGGAAGCTCTTCTTACGCTTCGCAAGACCCTCACGCCTTCCTTTTTGCGAAAAACAAGGACGGCTTGCTGGTCATTCCTGTTCTCGAGGCTAAAGTCAACGCCGCCAAGTATCCGGGAGGCGTTCCCCCGCACACTTACGGCGACTACGTTTTCCAAGGCGCGTACGTTTTCAATGTAGACCTTGCAAAAGGCTTTACGCTGAAAGGAACAGTGTCGCACGCCACGCCTGAAGAGCTGGCGAAATCCGGCTATTACTGGGGAGGGACTGACGTGCAGCGCAGCGCGTACATAGAAAACGTTCTCTACACCGTGTCGAACCGCTTCGTGAAAGCGAGCGACTTGGCTACGCTGAACGCACTGGCATCAGTAGAAATAGCGACGGAGCAAGTCTACCCGTACGGGTAAACAGCCGCCGCTCCCTCGCGCGCTAAAGCAGCAAGCTATTGCAACGGAAGTTGGGCTCCTACGTTATATAAGGAGCCGGCTTCATTTTTTGGGCTCAGACACTTTAGCGTTTTCTGCGGCTTCAAGCGCTTTTTGGTTAGTTTCCCGCAAGACATCGAAATGGTTTTTGCGAAGCAATTCCTGCAGCTTTTTCGCCGTTTCACTGTGCTCTTCATGGATTTTTTTCAGGGAATTGTATTTTTCCGTAACGCTTCCTCTGCCCAAGCGCGCTAGAATGTCGCGGTTTGCCGCCATCTGATCTTCGATCTCCCCCCCGCTTAATTCCCTGCGGAGGGTTGCCAATTGTTGTTCGATGGTTTGCTTAAACACGCCCACGTTTGCAACGTGCTTTACGTATTCTTTGGCGGTCACTTCCATTGATTCTATTATTTCCGTCCTTCTTGCAGGCGTTGTTTGCTGTTTTGCATATTCCTTCTGCAATGCGTTGTAAGAGTTTAGCAAGCTCTTGACTTTCTTGATATGCTGTTTGCTCGTGTACCTATTGAACAAATCCCAAAAGCGAGTGTTGCCGAGCCACTTGCCTGGCGCCCGTCTTGCGAAAGCACCGTCGAATTTTTTTGTTTCTTGCCGCTCGGCTTCCTTCCTTTCGCGCTCTGCCTGCAGCGCCGCCCGTTGCTCTGGCGTCGGTTCCCTCCGACGGAGAAAGCGCGGAATTTGAAGTTTAGGCATATGTCAACAACACCCTCCCTAGTCTTTCTTCAAGCTTAAAATCGCTTCAGCCAAATCGCCGTTCGCCTTCGCAAGCGCCTTCTCGGCTTCCTCGCGAGTGCAGCCGCACTCTTCCATTATGATATCAGCGTCGGTCTTTTCGCTTGCAGCCGCTCCGCCAGCCTCTTCCCTGATTTTTCCCCCAATCTGAAAGCTCTTTTGCCCCTGCATTTCAATAGCCTGCACGCTTAGGGCTTCAATAATGATTTTCGAGCCGTCCGCCTTTTCGATGACGACCCGCTCGGCATCGACTTCCTCGTTCTTGATGCCCATTTGCTTCATGAGCGAAGCCATTTGCTTGGGATCCATTTTTCCGAACATAGCCAAAACCCTTTTTCCAAAGAAAAACTCTGTGATTAAAAAGTGGCTTGCGTTATTTAAATTGGTTTTTACGGTGGGATTGTGAAGAAATTTGCTTTTTTCGAGCATACGGCGGACGTTTTGTTCGAAGCTTACGGAAAAACGCTCAAGGAATGCGTTGAAAACGCTGCCCTTGCTATGTTCAACGTCATGGCCAAGCCGAAACTGCTCAAGAAAACGGTCAAGGTGAGGATAAAGCACAAGGGCAGGAATTTGGACGAAATGGTCGTTTTCCTTTTGGACAAGCTGGTGGGGGAAAGCGACTCCCGGCAGGCGTACTGGAAAGAGTTTAAAGTCAAAAAGATTGATGAACGCAGGAAAACGGTGGAAGGAGTCGCCTACGGCAGCCTGTACGACCGCAAGGCTGCCGGAACGCACGTGAAAGCCGTAACGATGCATAGGACGAGCGTTTCGAAAAACGCGAAGGGCGTTTGGGTGGCGAGAATAGTTTTAGACATTTGAGTTGTTGAAATGGGTTTGGATTACTCTCAAAGTGGAGTGGACCGGAACGCGCGGGCGAAGGCAAAAAATGCGATAAGCGTTTTTTCGAAGCCCCGCGGCACGGTGAAAACGCCTTACAACGACCTTTTTCCTTTAGGAAAAGGCCAGTATTACCTTGAAACGACCGACAGCGTGGGAACCAAGGTTTTGCTTGCGCAACTCGCGGGCAAACAGTGGATTTCAGGCTGGGAGGCGGTCGCTTGCGTTGTCAACGACGTCATTCGCTGCGGCGCTGCGCCGCTAAGCATTACCGACACTATCGAGATTGCAGACTCTTCAGGCCCCGAGCTGAAGCAAATTCTCGAAGGGATAAGCAAGGCGTGCACTGAAAGCGGGTGCTTCGTTGCGGGAGGGGAAACTGCCGACGTG
>C687J35504_10003360_pt1 | contig 10522 bp, 13 predicted proteins | sample RifCSPhighO2_02_FD_35504 | JGI IMG/M metagenome (IMG submission 35504) | reverse complement strand
GATCATTTGTGCGGGATGCGAGAATCGAACTCGCGTCTACACATTGGAAGTGTGTTATTCTGCCACTAAATTAATCCCGCATCGTGAGAATACGGTCAATCGTAGCAAGAATCTTTCGATGTAACAAGACTCCAAAATTTTTATTTCCGTTGCTTACTACTGTCATATGAGCAGTCCCGTATGGCAACACTCCAGCCCGGCTTTTCTTTTTATTCAGACGACGATCTACATACGATGTTTGAAATACTTTTTTACTCACATCAAGCTCTTTCATCCAATACGCGACGGCTTTCTCCGAATTCGTATCCGGATATACATGCAAACGTATGCGTATATTGTCAGCTTTGACACCAAAACATTTTTTAAGCCATGCAAGAGAAAATTTGATGATCCGCGGATCTGAATTCACAATTCGAGTAGTGTTAAATGCCTTACTACCTTCGCCGATATATATTCCTATCCCCAATAGGAAAACATCTCGGCTAGATAATTTTCCCACTGAATCCCCAGCGTATCTTTCAGCCTCCTCAATGGATCTAGCCTTGTCAGCTCTGCGAGTAAGGACAACTTGTTTTTGAGAATTAATTATACTATTTTTCGTGACGGAATTCGGGAAGAATCTTACATCTTTCAGCCATATACTAAGGGTGCTCTTTGCGACTTTTAATCGCCCTGAAATATAGGCGTAGGAATAACCCTGTTCACGAAGGAGCTTGCCCTTGATTTTCAGATCTTTTGAATACATACGAACAAAGTATATATTCTCAAATGCATTTTGTACAGTTTTCTACTTCCCCTACCCGTGATGAACTTTGTGGTCTTCTTCGACCACATCCTTGATCTCATCAACCTCATGCTTGAGTTCTTTGACCACTTTTTTTATGTCATTGAGAGTCGCTTCTTCTTCCTTGATCTCTTTGGTGGTTTTTTCATGAAGTTTTTTCTCCTTACGCAAACCACTAATCAATATCGTGTCGCCGATAAAGTAAGAAACGAAAAGTCCTGTGGCCAGAAGAATTCCAACGACAATAAGCAGATTGATCGGCTCATAAAAAAGGAAACCGAGTACTCCACCTTTGGCCTGCAACAAATCAGCCGTGTGCCAAACTCCGCGCCAAAACAGCACGATTGCCACACCACCAATAATTGTATAGAAGATTGGGGAACGACTCAAACGACCACGTATGTGATCCTCAAACTTATCGAAGAAATTAAAGATGGATCTGAACATTACTTTATGGATTAGGGATTATTCTCAGTTCATTGATCATAGGTCAATACTTATACTAACACATTCATAATTCACCACTTGTCGGAGCGCCGGGATTCGAACCCGGAGTCTTCTGTTCCCAAAACAGAAATGTTAGCCGTTACACCACGCTCCGCTATCTCGTGATTGACCTATCCTAGCACATACCTTCTACAAAATCACGTTTTTGAGCCATTTTACCCGAGCTCGGCGGGTTTTCTCGTTCATGTAGACGGAAAGTATATGAAATTGGAATTCTACGTCTAGTCCATACTTTTCTTCAGCCAAATAAGTTTCCACCATCCTGCGAATATGCCTAATTTTCAGGCCATGAACATTCTCTTCTGGTTTGTGTACGCTTGTAATCTTTATGTCGGAAATTTCCCTGGAAATGGCTCCGATAACTGCTGGACCACTAGAATTGCTGGAAAAATTATCCGTAACACTTTTTACCTCAAAAAAGTGAATGACATCGTCCTTTTGACCAATAATGTCTAGCTCTCCCCATTTTCTTGAATAATTTCGATCAAGGATAATGAAACCCTTCCTTTCAAGGAAGGTGCAGGCGACGTTTTCTCCTATATTCCCTTTTGTCCGCGTATGAATTACCATCGGAATATTAATCCCTCCTTAAATTTCAAATCTCAACACATTTGTCCTGACTTTTAAACTTAGTCCGCTAGAATAGCCCTATAAATAAGGATTAACTAAATCTGTGAATATATAAGACTCAAATTTCACGATTCTAAGCCATTTTTTCTGTCTTTTATACCCCTTATACACAGACTTGTCCCCATTTCTTGGTGCGGGTAGGGAGAATCGAACTCCCATCTCGTCCTTGGCAAGGACGCATTCTACCACTAAACTATACCCGCGATGAAAAGTGCAAAATGCTAAGTGCTAAGTGCTAAGTGTGAAGTACAAAATCAAGCACAAAGTTACTGTAAGCGAGAGTATAGCGTACATTCTAATAATTTACAAAAATATCAACATTACTGGCAGAACTTTTTTCGTAATACGACATCTCAAGCGCTTCATAAGCATATATGAAACACCTAATACAATCGAATTTATATTACGTTTGACATCAGAATTGCAGACCTGATATAGATCATTCAGGAATGATACCGGTCAAATCGATTGCTACCCAAAGAACATTGTCTACAGTAGCTGGACAAAAGGGTGTGATGCACATGAATCTTGGACGACTCCGTGAGGTAATCCGGCGTGGGTATCGTATCTCATTCAAAGAACTACTGGTGGAATGGTGCGCCCGGAGGGACTCGAACCCCCAACCCCTTGGTCCGAAGCCAAGTGCTCTATCCTTTGAGCCACGGGCGCGTATATTATTTTGTGCGAGCGTAACTTCTACATACTAGCTTAGTTAGCGGAAAATCCCAAGTTGTACTACAATACCTCTGCAATGCCTACTAAAATCGTAAAAAATAGCCCCATTCCCGGGGAGATTGTCGCCATTGTCGAGACATTGGAAAAAGCGGGTTTTCAGGCATTTTTGGTGGGCGGGTGTGTCCGTGATCTGTTTCTAGGGAGAATTCCAAAGGACTGGGACGTGACCACCAACGCCACACCGGAGCAAATCCAGGGACTTTTCGTGAAAACCGTCTATGAAAATGTCTTCGGAACCGTCGTCGTGATCAATGAAGTCACGGAAGACCTGACTCTGCGGAATGTCGAGGTGACACCATATCGTCTCGAGTCGAATTACTCTGACCGTCGTCATCCAGACAAGGTAAAGTTCAGCGACAGGATAGAGAACGACCTCCAGCGTCGAGATTTCACGGTCAACGCCGTGGCAGTGTCTCTTTCGAATGGAGCTATAAAGGACATAATTGACCTGTATAGTGGTTTTGCGGACATAAAGGACAAAACTATCAGAACTGTTGGAAGAGCCCAAGACCGATTTAATGAAGATGCTCTACGGATGATCAGAGCCGTCCGATTCGCGGTTGAACTTGGTTTCACAATCGAAAAGGACACATTTTCAGCTATAAAATCGCTTAGCCAGACTATAAAGGAAATCTCCATTGAGCGAATCCGCGAAGAACTCGTGAAAATAATCATGTCTCCTGCTCCGAAACTTGGAATTGAACTCCTTCAAGAAACTGGTTTATTAAAATATTTCATACCTGAATTAGAGTCCGGAATTGGAGTACAACAGAACCAAGCCCATGTTTTCACGGTCTGGGAACACCTTTTGCGCTCTCTACAGCACGCCGCAGACAGCAATTGGGGCCTAGAAATAAGGCTTTCTGCCCTATTTCATGACATATCTAAACCCCAAACTAAGGGTGTTTCACAAGAAACAAAACAGCCTACTTTCTATGGGCATGAGATAGTTGGTTCACGTGAAACACGTAAAATACTTCAAAGAATGAAATTTTCACGTGAAATAACAGAAAAAGTGACTAAACTTGTACGTTGGCATATGTTTTTTGCGGATACTGAGATGATTACACTTTCAGCTGTTAGACGAATGATTGTGAATGTAGGCAAAGATAACATCTGGGACCTGATGAACGTTCGTATTTGTGACCGAATAGGTACTGGAAGGCCTAAGGCCGACCCATACCGACTCCGTAAGTACAAATCTATGGTTGAAGAGGCTCTCCGAGATCCAGTCTCGGTAGGTATGTTAAAGATTGATGGCAAGAGAATCATGGAGATAGGTGAAATCTCGGCCGGACCGAAGGTTGGGTTAATTCTGAATGCCCTCATGGAAGAAGTGCTTGATAACCCAAAGTTAAATACCATAAAATATTTGGAAGAAAAATCCAGGAAGCTTTTTACATTACCTGAAAATGAACTCATCAAGTTGGCAGAAAAAGGAAGAGAGAAGAGAGAAGAGGTTGATGAGGAAAATCTCAAAGAGATTAGAAAGAAACATTTTGTGCAGTAAAACAGAGTGTTGAAGGACATTTAGTCCGGCAAAATACCTTGTCCTATATGTATTTCTCAAAGACCTGGTTATCCACAATTATGTCCTTTACAGAAACTTATAAAGGACATACAATATTTGTAGACTCGTTTGTTATCCGAGGTGATCGCAGAAAAATGATACGAAAAATTTCTGGGGAGTTTGTGTAATGGGAATATCAGAATAAGTTTTAGTATCATTTTCCTGCGATCAAAACAAACATTTGATCCTTAAAACTCAGGGTAGGCTTCACACTTAGAAGCGCGAAGAAATTTTTGCGGCCAATAGTTGCTAGGAATATGACGGTGTACTTGTCTCAAACACAATTACGCCTCCTTTGGGAGAGCACTTTCTTTAAGATACAGTGCACACCGTCAACTTAGGAATCATCAGGACGCACCAGATTCACCATTTGAATCTGCCGGGTCTGTGGACCCAAGCTCTTTCATTCTTCGCGACTTCACTAGTAGCCGCGTTGACACTTTTTCCATCTGAAATTGCTGCTTAACGCGGCTTTTCTTTACACCAGATTTTCCCGAATTTTACATATTACGGCTCAACCACAACGTAAAACTACCCAATGATTTTGGGTAGTTTCTAGATGGATTGGAGTAACGCGACAGAGTTTGGGATTTAGACAACTAGATTTCAAAAAACTACAAGGTAAGAATGAGATAGCGACATAATTGAAAAATTACAACTCAACCATCACTGGACAATGATCCGAACCCATCACTTCATCCAAAATTTCTGCTTTTTTGATCTTATCTTTCAAGGTTTTTGAAACGAGAATGTAATCAATCCTCCAGCCAATATTACGCCCACGAGCATTGGACCAATTTGACCACCAGGTATAGAAACCATTGCCTTTTTTGAACATCCTGAAAGTGTCGATGAAACCGGCGTCAACCATATTATCAAAACCTTCTCGTTCCTCTCTAGTAAATCCCTTGAGACCTTCATTTTCTTTGGGTCGAGCGAGGTCATCAGGCGTATGGGCCACATTGAGATCGCCGCAAAAAATAACGGGCTTGCCATGTGGTGAGCCTATAGAACTATTTGACTCAAGTTCCTTGCAATAGGCCAGGAATGCAGGATCCCATCGTTTATGGCGAAGGGGAATTCGACTCAAATCCTCTTTGGCATTGGGAGTGTAGACAGTGACTACATAGAAATCAGCGAATTCCGCGGCAATCACCCTGCCTTCGGTACGTGGGTCTCCATATTCATCGGCCGCCAGACCAAATTTGGCGCAAATTTTGTCCGGAAGACCATTAATTACCGTCATTGGTTTTATCTTTGTGAAAATAGCCGTACCAGAGTAGCCATTTTTTACGGCCGAGTTCCAATATTCTTCATATTCAGGTAGATCAATCACGGCTTGACCTTGCTCAGCCTTGGTTTCTTGCAAACAGAGAATATCGGGCTGATATTTTTTGATGAATGGCAAAAATTCATCTTTCTTGATGACTGCACGGATGCCGTTGACATTCCAGGAGATGAGGCGCATGGGGATAGTATGAAGGAAAGAGGGAAATAAGGGAAGAGGGAAAAATTTCCAAACGCCAAGGTTCCAGCTCAAAAAACTACCTCCTCTTCCCATGAAACTGCTGGTGGACTTTCTTTAGTTGAGTATCCGTCAAATGAGTATAAATCTGCGTCGTATTGATATTAGCATGCCCTAGGAGCATCTGAACTGAGCGAATATCGGCACCACTACCTAGAAGGTCGGTAGCATAGCAATGACGAATAGTGTGGGGAGTAACTTTCTTGGAAATCCCGGCCTTGATGGCATATTTCTTGACAATACGTTCAACAGAACGAGTGGTGAGAGGGGTATCGCCGACATCCAGGTCACTTTTTTTATTCTTGGGATTTGCCTTCTTCACGCGTTCACTAATCTCTACGAAAAGAGCCTCGCCCATATCAGTGCGCTTTTCCAAATATTTCTTGAGGGCTTTTTTTGCCTCAAGTGAAAGAAAGACCACTCGAACTTTATCGCCTTTGCCACGAACGGAGAATTCATCGGCATTGAAATCAATATCTCGAGATAGGGAACAGAGTTCGGCTACACGTAATCCTGTTGAAAAAAGTGTTTCCAACATGGCGCGATCTCGCAAAGAAGCAAGGTCATCACCATCAGGAGCATTCAACAATCGTTTCAGTTCTTCGGCTGTTATGACATCGATCTGTCGCTGACCGACTTTGGCAAGCTCAATCATGTCCGGAGGTAAGGATTTGATTTGGCGCTTGCCTAGATATTTCAAAAATAGGCGCAGGGCAATCAGATGATAATTTTGAGTATTCTTTTTGAGTGTCTGGATGCCAGTGGGGCTCTTGAAACCAGGCTGACGATTTAACCACAGACGAAACTCGCGGACTTTATCGGTAGTGATGTCTTCGGGCATCTTGATCTTGGAAAAATTGAGGAATTTGGAAAGGAAAAAATCATAGTTTCGCACTGTTTTTACCGACCGGCCGCGTTCGATCTCGATATATTCCAAAAACTGCTGTTTGAGGTCTCGGATATTGTACGACATGGGTACATTGTAGCATGGAGAAGTGAAAGGGAATCACTTACGAGAGATTCTGCATATTTTTCGCGATGTATATGAAAAATATAGCTTAAAATAAAAGTATTAATAATTCAAAAGCCCAAAAGCTTTAGAACCCTAAAAAAGCAATCCTTGAAGCCACTTGGATTGAGTCAGTCGATTGAGTCTGGATAAGTACAAAATTTCAATCAATACTTCATGAAAAAGCCCGGCCTGTGAACCTTATGGGGACACTGGTCGGGCTGAATTCTTTATGTTAAACGACATTTTTAATCGCCTTGCGCCCTCTCCCTATTCATGCTATGATGTTCCAACGATGTTAACTACGCGACAAAAAATCAAAATCATCAAGGAAACAGCGGTTCACGCCAAGGACACCGGCTCTGCCGAGGTTCAGGTCGCTTTGCTTTCCAAAAGGATTACCGAACTGAGCGACCATCTCAAGAAGCACAAGAAAGACAACCATTCCCGCCGCGGACTTCTCGGTATGGTCGCCGATCGCCAGACTCACCTCGTTTATTTGAAGAAAAACCACCCTCGTCGTTATTCTAGTATCATCAAGAAGTTGGACCTCAAGAAATAGTTAAAAGTGTGAAGTGCAAAGTTGAGTTGCATTTTCAGTTTATGCGATATGGACTTTTCAATGTCTTCTTTAGCGTGTACACTTGTGTATAGTTCTTTCCATTAACAATCTTTTAATACGTTGCTTAATCTATTTTAAATGTAACTTTGCGCTTTCGAATCAGCAGATTCGTCTAATAGGTCAATTTTACATTTCTCATCTATTTTCATGTCAATAATCAAACACAAAGAACAACGCGTCGGCATTTTCATTGACGCGCAAAATCTCTATCATAGCGCCAAAAACCTCTATCACTCCAAAGTCAATTTTGGGGCAATCGTCAAAGACGCCATGGATGGCCGCAAGCTCGTCCGCGCCGTCGCCTATGTCATCGCCACCGAATCTGGCGAAGAAAACGCCTTTTTCGACGCACTCACCAAAATGGGTATTGAAACCAAAGTCAAAGACCTGCAGATCTTCAGTTCCGGAGCCAAAAAGGCCGACTGGGATGTTGGGCTAGCTATTGACGCAGTCAAATTGTCGCCAAAACTAGATTCGGTCATCCTCATTACCGGCGACGGCGATTTTTGCCCACTTGTTGAATATCTGCAGATGAATCAGGGCTGTCAGGTAGAGGTGGCTTCATTCGGCAAATCTACTTCAGCAAAACTCATCGAGGTCGCGGACCATTTTATGGATTTGGATGAGAGTTCGAGCAAATATTTGCTGAGGACGGGAGGGAGGAGGTAGGAGAAGGTGTTTACAACTTGTTAACAACTGAAAAATACGGGCGCTCGGTCCGTATTTTTCATAAAACATAGCATTGCGAAATAAAAAATAGTGTCACGGAAGTTCCCAAGAATTTTTTGGGTGATACAATTGGGGGATGGAAAATACCAAGATTGTATTATTTAGGGGGATTGGGATACGTAGAATCATTCACAACGACGAATGGTGGTTTTCTATTGTCGACATAATCAAATCTCTTACAGAAAGTGAAAACCCGCGTGTTTATTGGAATGCAATGAAAACAAGGGTTAAATTGGAAGATGGAATTGAACTGTCTACAATTTGTAGACAGTTGAAACTTGAAGCTCCCGACGGTAAAATGCGAGAAACTGACTGCGCCAATACCTAAGCCATGTTTCGTATTGTTCAATCCATACCATCTCCCAAGGTAGAATCGATCAAACGTTGGCTAGCAAGAGTCGGCTACGAACGTATCCAAGATATTGAAGACCCTGAATTGGCAACCAAACGCACCCGCGCCTTATATGTATCAAAAGGCTACAGCGACTCTTGGATAGAAAAGCGCATGCGAGGCATAGTTATCCGTGAAGAATTAACAAACGAACGGAAGAACCGCGGCGCACAAGAGGCAAAAGACTACGAAATCTTGACTGCCGAAATTTCCAAGGCAACATTCGGCGTTACTCCAAGAGAATACAAAGAATTGAAGGGGTTGGAACGAGAAAATCTCCGCGACCACATGGATGATTTTGAACTCATATTCAACATGCTCGGTGAACGCGCAACCACAGAGATTCATCGCACCGAAGACTCAAAGGGTCTACCTAAATTGAAATCTGACGCCAAAGCAGGCGGTGACATTGCCGGTGGAGCACGGAAGAAGCTTGAGGAAAGACTAGGAAGATCGGTGGTTTCGAAGGGGAATTATTTGAAGAACGTAGAGAATAAAAAACTGAATGGGAAACGATCTTAATTTTACATTTATAGATGAATAAAAACTTGAATAACAAAAAAGTTGTCAGTATCGATCGCAAAATAATGGGTAAATGGAAAACAGTGATTGATTTTACGAAGATCCGAAAAGGTGGAGTTCCTATCGATGAGGTGATCAAGGCGTTGAAGAGGGTAAAATAAAAACCGCGCGCCTCTGTTTTTGCAAAGGAGCGCGGGGTGCAAGCGACAGATTCAAACCAGAAGGCCCAAACTATTTTTCACATTGATGTTGTAGCCAGGACTGAAAAAACGTTCGAGCAAATGCCAGTAGATAATCGGCATCTGACCTCGAATATTCTGAACCCACGGCACAAAGAGATTCTGGTGGCCATCGTGAACAACCGATTGCCAGAGAAAAACTCTTTTAGCTTTGAACTCATACCAACAATACTCATAAGCCGCAATTGACACGCCGTCAGGAAAATTGAGGCACCGACTGATTAGTGACATCTTTTTGAGATGCTCGAAAAATTCAAAGCCGGGAACAATTTCCTTTTCAACAAAATACTCAGAAAAACAAGTGACCCTTCCAAGATCAAGTTTTGGCCTAGCAACTTGTTGAAGCTCTGGAAATACCCAAGCGACAGCCCATTCTGGAATCCGTATTGGCGGTCTATAGACCATCGACCGGTCAGCACTTAAAATAACTGTTGGGATGATAATTTCAGCATTCATTGTAAAAAATTCAGATTTGTTTGATTTATACCTGAATATTAATATATAAGCAACCAGTGGAAAAACCCAAAAAACCATGCTACAGTACCTCCGCTGTCCACCCAGCACTTTACAAGTTAACTCGCCCCCGGATAGGCAGATTTGAAACGCCGCAAGGCACTCGCTGTTGCGCGATTCATTCAAAGCTGAAATCTTGGGGCGAATTCCGAGGTCGAACCTTGGACAAACACTATGAACAAAAAAGAATACTCGCTTGAAGTCGGCGGCAAGACATTGACCGCAGAGTTCAACGACCTTGCAGATCAGGCCAACGGCTCGGTCATGCTTCGCTATGGTAATACCACCGTCCTAGCCACTGCCGTGATGGGCGATTTGAAAGATGGAGACTTCTTCCCATTGACCGTTGATTATGAAGAAAGGTTTTACGCCACCGGTAAAATCCTCGGTTCGCGATTCATCCGCAGAGAGGGCCGGCCATCAACAGAAGCAATTCTATCTGGAAGGATCGTCGATCGTACTATTCGCCCATTATTCAACCAAAAAATCCGCAATGAGGTGCAGGTTATTATAACAACACTTTCAATAGACCAAGACGACCCCGACGTGGTTTCCGTCATCGCCGCTTCGCTTGCTTTGGGCGTCTCTGATATCCCGTGGAATGGACCTGTTTCCGCAGTGCGCGTCGGCAAAAACGGAGATTGGCTAATCAATCCGGACTTCAAAGCTCGCGAAGAGGCGGGTGTCGTCATGGAAATGGTAGCCTGCGGCAAAGATAACATGATAAATATGATAGAAGTGGCTAG
>C687J35504_10003354_pt1 | contig 10528 bp, 8 predicted proteins | sample RifCSPhighO2_02_FD_35504 | JGI IMG/M metagenome (IMG submission 35504) | reverse complement strand
CGGCTTTTTCCGAAAGCTGCCGCGCGACGATCTCCTTGAGCGCCGGCAGGCCCGCCGAGAGCGAATACCTGCCGATAAGCTCGTTCTCGCGCAAAAGTTCGATGACGCCTTCGCGGATGTAGGCAGGAGTCCTCGCGTCCGGTACGCCCTGACCGAGCGAGATGACCCCCGACTCCTTGGCCGCGAGCGACATCATGTGACGTATGCCCGAGACGCCGATGTCCTCTACACGGCGCGCGAGTGGTTTTTTTCCGGTCAGCATAGGCCTAGAGAATTTTCTCCAGTGTATCAAACATTTTTGGTCAGCTTCAATATCTGCTTGTGCAACGTCGGATTGGCGGCCACCATTTCCAACTGCCCGAATTTCCACGGCCCGCCTTTGGTGTCCGTGACCTTGCACCCCGCTTCCTTCAGAATGAGATATACCGGTGCGAAATCATGCAAAGCGCCCGTCAGCGCCACTATCCAATCGCGCCGCCCGCACGCCGTATAACACGCGTTCACCGCCATGCTCGCGAGAGAACCCAGCTGGATATCCTCCGCTTTCCCCGCAATAACCAGCTTGAGCAAAAATCTTGCCGTCCTCTCCCGGATGCTTGATGAACCGCACCCGAAACTGTTGTGCAGGCTCTTCGTGCGCGAGCAACGTATCCGCTTTCCGTTCATGTATGTTCCTCTCCCCGCTTTTGCAAAAAAGAATTCTTTCGTGGCAGGCAGATCTATGGCGGAAAGTATCATCTCCCCCCTGTACGCGAGAGCGACCATGACGCCGAATTGAGGAACGCCCGACGCGAAATTGTACGTGCCGTCTATCGGGTCGATGATCCATACGTAGTCGGCGTCCGGATTGTGCGTACCGCTTTCCTCGGAAATAATGCCGTGCGTCGGGTAGTTCTTTTTTATCGCCGAAACGATTATCTTGTCCGCCACAAGGTCCCCTTCCGTGACGCAATCCCACAGCGCCTCCGATTTCATGTATTTGACCCCGACTTTACCGAAACGCTTGAGGACCGCGACACCGGCTTTCTTCGTTATCCCTCGGATGAACGTGTCCATCGTCATCGGCAGACATTACTCTTTCCTGCCCTATTTATCAAGCGGCGTCACCCTCCGCAAGACGCTTGAGTGCGACGATGTATGCGGCCTCACGCAATGAGACTTTGCATTCGAGCGATGCGGCATGAACGGCTTCCGAAGCGGCCTCCATCTTTTCTTTGAGTTTGGCAAAGACGTCTTCTTTCTTCCATTTTTCGCCGTGGATATTCTGGTACCACTCGAAATACGAGACGGCGACGCCTCNGGCGTTGGCGAGAATGTCGGGGATGACGGTCACGCCCTTCTTCGCGAGTATGGCGTCCGCTTCAATGGTCGTGGGCCCGTTGGCGAGTTCGAGGACGATCGAGGCTTGGATGTCGGGCGCATTCTCTTCCGTTATCGCGTTCTCCAGGGCCGCCGGGACGACGACGTCGACGGGAAGCGTCAGTACCTCTTCGGGAGAAATGTCCCGCCCGCCCACGGATTCCATGGTCGCGAGATCGCACACGCTGCCGACGCAGTAGCAGCCCGCAAGCTTCCCGCTCCGCTCCTTGCAGTCTTCGACCGCCTTCAGGTCATTGATGCCGTGTGGCACGTATATGCCGCCCTTGGAATCCGAGAGTGCGACAATAGTGAAGCCGGATTCCTGCAGGTACCGCGCGAGGAAACTCCCGACATTGCCGAATCCCTGTATCGCGACCGTCATGCCGCGTGGGCTCCTGCCCTGCATGCGCAGGAATGCATCGAGTGCGTACCGCCCCCCGAGTCCCGTGGCTTCCGGACGGCCTTCGGAGCCGCCTGCTTCGAGCGGCTTTCCCGTGACGACTGCGGGAGCATCGCTACCGGTACCACGCGCATATTCATCGCGTATCCAGTTCATTATCTTCCCGTTGGTGTTCACATCCGGTGCCGGTACGTCGAGCGCGGGGCCGATGACGGGAGTTAATTTGCGGGCGAATTCGCGCGTGAGCCGCTCGAGCTCCGCCTCGGAGAGTTTCTTGGGGTCCACCGCGATACCACCCTTGCCGCCGCCGAACGGTACGTCGACGATGGCATTTTTCATCGTCATCCAAAATGCAAGCGCCTTCACCTCATCCATGTCCACTTTGGGGTGGTAGCGGAGGCCTCCTTTGTACGGGCCGCGGATGTTGTTGTGCTGGACGCGGAAGCCGTCAAAGACGCGCGCACTGCCGTCGTCCATTCGTACGGGTAGGGACACTTCGATGACGCGGTCGGGGCTACCGAGGCGCGCGAGCAAAAGCGGGTCGAGCGAGAGGTGCGATGCGGCGGAGCGCAACTGCTCCCGCGCACGGGTCCACGGATTATTTTCCATCTGGCGATTATACTTCAATCGGCAAAATGCAACATGGGGATAGCCAGAGGAGTAGACGCGCGGTCGGCGGCTGAGCGCCCTACCTCATCTCATCGCCCTTATCTTTCAGATAGAGCATAAATTGGTTGGAGAAATTGAGAATGCGCTTAAAAGGTGTCTCGATGATGAAGTCCAAAATGATAACGAAGATGTTGATGGACGAAAAGGTGCGCGAAAGCCATCTGCCGGTGCGGACAATGGGTATCGCGAGAACGCCCGCGATAATGGCGAGCGAACCCTGGTCTTCGATGACCTTCCAGCGGCGCGCCTGATAGCGGATGCGGAATGCGAAGTACGAGACGAGCGCGAGGAAGAACATGAAGAGCACGATAGAGACGGGATTGAAAGCGAAGAGCTGGAGAATGCCGATGAGGCCGCCGAAAACGAGGAAGAGCAGGAGAATGTAGCCGAGGCCGAAAATGAGCGAGAGTTGGGTATAGCCGGTCCGGATGCGGATAGAGCGGGCTTTGCCTTCGTAGAGAATGCCGTGGATACCGTGGATGATCGCTTCGGTATTCGATTCATCCAGATTGCCCGCGCGGCGGGTAAGCGCAAAAAGAAGCAGCGGGTGAAAGAGAATATTGATGGAGAGAGGAATGTAATTGATGGCACCGAGGATGAACAATTCGTACGGAAGTTCGAGAACGAGCGCGACCGTCATCTTCGTGAAGAAGAGATAAATGACCGCTCGTATGCCGCTCGATTGTATCCGTTCGTTTTCCCTCTCGTACGTTTCTTCGAGATAGGTGCGCGTGTGGTCATCGAGTTCGCGAGCATTCGCCAAGACGCGCCCCGCGTTGACCCCGTGCTTGTGGATCACCTCGCGGATGATGCGGAAGTAGATGCTCTCGTTCTTGATCTTGGGTGCTATTTGCCATTGGAGCGAATCCTCGATACCCGCACGGATACGATGGGCGATGTCCGGCAGTTTGGCGGCAATGTCTCCGAGGTCGGTGGCGCCCTTCCACTCCGGCACGTAGAGAAGCCAGAGCGCGTACGCGAGGCGGTCGTTGTCGGCGGCAAGGAGCGCCCGCCAGCAAGCGGCGTACAGCTGGATATTGATATCTTCCTCGGAAAACCCCGGCACGGACACGTGGCCTTTCATCGTCCTGAAGAACGCCTCGGTGACCTCGTGATCGATGGCGTACTCGAGCGGGCTCAAGCGTGCATCGATCTCGGTCGCGGCAAAACTCACGAGCCGTTTGCCCACGACGCCGTTCGCGCTTGCGACGCGCCGCAGTTCGAGATATTTCCCGATGATGATGTCGATATCGCGGGCGGCGTCTTCGGTCGCCTGCTCCTTTACGATATATTTCCCGTCGACGAGTTCCTGCAGGAGCACGAGCCCGCTCTCGGCCTTCTGCTCGATAAAGACCCGCCGCTTCAGGATGCGCTCAAGGGCGGCGCGGCGGATAGTGTGTTCCTCGCGATAGTCGATGAGGTAGCGGAGCTTCTCGTAAAAACCCGCCGCTTTCGAGACGAGCCTGTTGGCCTCGGAGATACCCTCGCCTGAAACGACGCTGCGCGCGGCCTCCTCCGCCGCCTCTATTCTTTCCACCATCTCCCGAATCGCGTCGGATAGCATTGGGTTCATTGTAGCGAATCCTCGGATGGAATGCACCCCCTTAAGGCATGTTCAAAAACCATCATACATTCTCTACAAGACGCCTCGAGCCGTGCGTAATATATCGGCAAAAACGCCCGCAGCGGTCACCTCGGCACCCGCGCCGGGGCCCTTGACCACCAAGGGCGTATCTTTGTATCGAGCGGTCGTAAAGGCGACGATGTTGTCGCTTCCCGAGAGGTCATAGAAGGGATGCGTCGGCGCGACCGCGCGAAGCTTCACGGTGGCCCGCCCCTTCTCCAGTGTCGCGATGTAGCGCAGGCGTTTGCCGCTTTTTTCCGCTGCTCGCTTTCTCTTCTCAAACAAAGCGTCCTCCTTCTTGAGTTGCGTGAAGAACGCCTCCACCGATCTCGCGCGCGCGGACGCCGGACTCACGAAACTTTCGACGCGAACACCGGCGAGTTCGAGCGGGACGCCGCACTCGCGCGCGAGGATGAGTATCTTCCTCGCGGCGTCGGAGCCGTCGAGGTCGGAGCGCGGATCGTCCTCGCTGAAGCCGAGCTCACGCACTTTGCGCACGATGTCGCTGAATTTCCGGTCACCCGTAAACGTATTGAAGACGTAACTCAGGGTGCCCGAAAGCACGCCCTCGATCTTGAGTATCTTGTCCCCGCTCAGAAAGAGATCTTTGAGCGTGCCGATGATGGGTAGCGCCGCCCCCGCATTGGTCTCGTACAAAAATTTGACTCCCCGCTTCTGCACAAGGCTCTGCAGTTCTTTGTAATACTCATAGGAGCCCGAATTCGCTTTTTTGTTGGGCGTGACGATAGAAATATTGGACGCGAGAATATCGGCGTACGTTTTGGCCACCTCGTCCGAGCGCGTACAATCGACGAAGACCTTGCCGGTAAAGCTCCCCCGCTTCATCATATCGACGAATTTCGGCAAAGACACTTTCATCTTTGAGGCCTTGAGCGTCCTCTCCCACTTGTCCGGCTCGATCCCCGTCTCCTCAAAAGACATCTTGTGCGTGTTTGCGATGCCGACGATACGGATCGAGAAATTGTGCTCGCGCTCGAGGTACGCGCGCTGGCGCGCTATTTGCGCCAAGAGCGTACTCCCGATGAGTCCTGTGCCGACCAGAAAGATGTTCAGGACCTTCTCCTCCGGAAAGAAAAATGCCGTGTGCAGCGCGTTGAGCGCTTTCTCCTCGTCGGATTTCGCGATGACGACCGAGATGTTCAATTCCGAAGAACCCTGCGCTATCGCGACGACGTTGATGCCGTTCCTTGCCAACGTGTGGAAAAGCCGCCCGGCGGTGCCGATACGGTGCTGCATACCCTCGCCCACGACCGCGACGATAGAAAGGTCGCGCGCGACAACGACGTCGTTGATAAGCCGCTCTTTCCGTTCTTGCGCGAATTCTTCGTTGATAGCGTGGCACGCGCGGTCGGTGTCTTTCGCCGCGACGCCGAAGGATATTGAATTTTGCGAAGAGGCCTGCGTAATGATGATGACATTGACCCGGGCGCGCGCGAGGGCGCCGAAGAGCCTGCCGGACGCTCCGCGCATCCGCAACATCCCGCTCCCTTCCATACGGAGCATACTGATGCAGGAGACCGAGGATATGCCTTTCGCGAGCGCGCCGTTGGACGTCACTTTCTTGCCGATTACGGTGCCGGGGGCCGCGGGGTCGAAGGTGTTCTTGATGAGCAGGGGGATATTTTTTTCCTCCGCGGGACGCATCGTCGGCGGGTGGATCACTTTCGCGCCGAAGTACGACATCTCCACCGCCTCCTGATACGTCATTGATGCGATGGGCAGCGTGTCGGTCACTTTGCGCGGGTCGGCCGTCATGACGCCGGAGACGTCGGTCCATATCTCGATGACGTGCGCGGAAAGCGCCGCGCCGAAAATGGCGGCGCTGTAATCACTTCCGCCGCGCCCCAAGGTCGTCGTGTTCTTGTCAGGAGTCGCTCCGATGAAGCCCGTCACGACCTGGAGCTTGGGATGTTTCCTGAAATAATTCCTGATGTTCCTGTTGGTTACGGCAAAATCGACCGCCGCTTCCCCGAAATTGTCGTCGGTCACGACCACGTTGCGCGCGTTGAGATATTCCGACGGCATGCCGCGGTCGGAGAGCGCTTCCGCAAGGATACGCGCGGAGAGCCGCTCTCCGTAGCTCATGATGTGGTCCAAGGCACCCGGCGAAAGCTCTCCCACGAGGTACACGCTCCGGACGACGTCGTCGAGGTACGAGAGCAGTGTTTGTACCTGGATGAGCGCCTGCGCGCGATGCCGCGGGCCGATGAGTGACTTGACGGTGCGTATATGCCGCGATTCCAATTCCGCAGAAAGTTTTTTGTACGACCGGTCTTTTGCCGCCGAGAGCGTCGCTATCTTGATGAGCTGGTCGGTGACGCCCGACATCGCCGATACGACGACCGCCCTCGGCGCGCCGGAGCTTCTAGCGGAGGCGGCAGAACGGGATTGTTTGATGATCGCAATGACCTTCCGCATGGCCACGGCCGACCCCATTGAGGTACCCCCGAACTTCAAGACTTTGGTGTTCTTCGAGGCCATAGGTAATCAAACACCCTACCAAGTACAAAACACATTGTCAAAGTGTCAAATCTGACAGCCCTGATAATCTTCAACTCCGGAGGGGCGCACCCCTCCGGAGTTATGTTTTCGGTTGACACAGTTCAGCTGATGCGCGGGGCCTTGTCGACGTGAGCGTCTGAGCCCCACGTGCCGGGTTTCTGCCCACCAATGCCTTCCGTTCCTTCCGGCTCGGCTTCAAACAGAGCTTTCGGTCCCAGTTCATCCCAGATGAACCATTCGCCGACACCTTCTGTTGGGAAGCTGTTCGCGTACAGCCCGAGTTTTGCCGGAGACCAGCCGATGTCTCTGCAGATCTCGCGCAAGGCGTTCATCAGTAGCTTCTGGCGGTGGATCGGGCCCTTGCTGATCTCGTCCAACGCGAGGTGCAACGCGTTGTCGTCGAGAATGTTGCCGTCCAGCTTGAGGGCGGCCTTATTTTTGACTCCGAGATCGATGAGGCATTGCTTGAGCCTGTTCGCACCGTCACAAAAACCGATCCTAATCCGTAGCCTTCTCCTTCGGTCGGTCATGGCCGTCTCTCCCTATGTTCAGCCAACGCTGTTGCGCATCATCGTCCCTCAATGAGCCGACAATCGCAAAGCTCCCCGCACTCTGGTACCCCCAACAAAAAAAGTCAAACCTCCTCCTTATGTCTCTATTCCGAGTGTCTTTTGTGCAATCATATCCGCCACGGCTTGGCCGGGCTGGATGAGAATGAGACGTATCTTATCAGGGGTCTTTGCGACCTCCGCTACGATGGTCGTCGGGTCATTTGATTTTATTACTGCGAACGTTGCCCGTATCTTTTCATTTGTATTTGCATAATCTTCCAATGCGCCCGCAAAGCTTTCCAATTCTGAGGCGCCGAGAATTACGGCAATATTCTCGTTTTTTAAAGTGTCTAATTGTCCCTTGGTCGCCTGACGTAAGACCGTATCGACGATGTTCTTGTAGAATTTCTCTGGATTCCCCTCTTCTTTTTTGCAATCCTGAACAAATTCTTGGATCGACCTTCGCACGTTTACGTTGACCGGCAACGCATTGTCCAAAATGCTACCGGCAAACGCCGAGCGTTCCTTATCATATGCGGAAGGAAGTCCCAGTAGTATGTCGCGGGAAATCCCAACGTTTTGCTTTGCAAGTGCATCCAATATCTGTGCCAGAGCTTCCTGCGAGCCGATGTATTCGATTCCCTCTACCTGCCGCAACATCTGACCGCCAACCCCGTCCATCGCCCTGGAACTAAAGGCGACGAGGGGACGAGGCCCTTCGTGTGCAAGGGCGTTCTTAAGCTCGTCCGCAACGTCCGCGACGTGGTCTTTCAACGTTTCGCCGTACAGGTCCGTATTAATGGAACCTGCGAAGGCGGGGTCTGACTTCGCATCAATAATTGGCAACGACCGGTCACCAAAATATGCGTCATGTTTCTCAAGGGACTCCGTAACGGAAGTCGCAACTTGCTTCTTGAAATTTGCGGTGTCGCCGGTGCTGTCGCCGCCGAGGATGGTGATGGGGCGGCGAGCGACGACGCGTTGTTTTTCAGGCTCAATTTTTTTGCTTATCCCAACAGTGGCCATCGTTGCAGTCATTTGAGAAATGGCGCGGACGTAGCGTTTAACGTCAAACCCCACATAAAATCGCGGGTCTCCCGGGCTCGTAAAAACAATATCGTCGCAAGGATACTCTTTTCCGTCAACGAGATCTCTATCGAACACATGCTCCACTTGTTCCGATGCGGGGATGAAGGGATTAACCGTCCCATATTCTACGCCAAGAGTGCTCACATCCGCTCTGGTTAGGTCGGTTTCATTGACTCCCACCCTGCTGGCGAGCATCGCCATATCAACCTCACAATCTCCCCGGACATGTGCGATAACGATTTTTTTATCCGGGGTTGAAAAAGCAACCGATTTCATTATTCGCCATAACTCCACGCCCCGCTCAACCTCCTGAAACCGGGCTGCGAGCGCATTCTGGGGAACTGACTGCGGTTGTCCTTTGTTTTGACCAAAAAAGTAATTAACTCCATATCTAAAGTCCGGATTTTCCGGAGACTCTCGTAAAGCCCATGTCGGCGAAGATTGAGCCTGCAGGAGTTCCGCTTGTTCTCGGTCCGTCAACAAGCGGGAGGGAGTAAGCGCCGCAAGTCGTGCGCGCGATTGAAAAAACGGCGGTAATTGCAGTCCTTGAAAATGTTTTGATATGGCTGTCAGCTGTGGAATCGCCGGATCGTCAGGCTTCAGGCCAAGGTCCTTTTGCCACCTCGGAATCTGTACTGCTTCAGACCCCGGTGTAGCCGCTTCCCCGAAGTTCATTGACATAGTGCCATTGTATACCAAGCCCGCTTCAACCTTTTAGCTCCTCAAACATCCCTATCTCCCTGTTTTTCCGTACATTATTCCAATCGAATATCCGCCCGTTCATGGCCACATACACGCCTCTCGGCAGTTGCCGGGCGCTCGCGATGGCGAAGCCGAGGTTGAAGAGCGAGTCGGAGCGCTCCATGACGAACGGCGTCATCGCGCCCGTGAGAACGACAGTCTTATCTTTTATCCGCTCCCCGAGAAATCGCGCCGTATCCGCCATGGTGTCAGTGCCGTGCGTGATAACGGCGCGCTCCTCCGGCATCTCACGGCACCGTTCGAGGAGCAACTGCCTGTCCTCTTCGGTCATGTCGTTGGAGTCCTTGAGCATGAGCACGTCGACAATGACGCCGTTCTTTACCCGCGCCTGCTCCAGCATTTCGGGAATGTGAGTTCCCGAAGGAAATGTCGATTTTATATCCGAACGGTACGGCTCCGCCGAATCGATGGTGCCGCCCGTAAGGATCAAGCGAACAATGTTCATGAAAAAGATGTCAGAAATTCAGGTCGCGCACGATCTCGGCGTCTACTTCGGTGAAATTGGCCTGTCTGATGGCTCCATAGAAGCGGACGGTGTCGTCCACGACGAAGCGGCCGAGCGTCGCCGCGGCTCTGTTCTTCTTCAATACGGAAGCCCCTTTGGCGAGATAGACCGTGTAGTCGGTATCGGCAACAGTGACCACGAGCGTCGCCGGAAGTGTCGTCCCCGAAATACTCTTGAGCGTCCCTTCAAAATTGCGCGGCGTGAANATNGTNTTGTCNTGAAAGATCTCGAGCGCGGTCGCGGTCAAGACACCTGTCTCATAATCATACGTGCCCGAAACCGAGACGACCTTGTCGCCGACCGCGATGTCACCGAACTGGATCGAGCGCGCACCTTTTTTGATGGGTGTCGAAGCTCCGACGCTTACCGTCGTCGTGCCAAGCGACGCGTTGGGGAGGACAAGGCTCGATGCTCCACGGTCAATGCTCAGTACGGTGCCGGAGATAGTCTTCGATTCGCGCAGGAGCGACGTGTTGCGGACGCGCGTCGCGTTGACGATCATGTTGTCGCCGCTTGCGGCAAGCGTACCGTCGACATCGAGTATCTGACCCTCTTTGATGTCGCCGATGCTCGCTACCTCTCCGTGATTTTTCACGATAGCGGTCGAGGAACTTACGAGAACGACTACACGGATGAACGCGGTGCCCCATGAGGCGCGCGTAAAGAGATTGGGACCGGACTTCTGAAAAACCGCGAGGCCTTTGACCGAAAATTCCCCCGACGGGAGGATATGTATCTCCGAGGCGGAGGCGAACAGAGGCAAAAGTAAAAGCGGGATTATCGCAATGACGGGGACGGTATGTTTGAGCGCGTTCATGGCTGTGGCGGGAGTCCGGCCACTATACCCCGTGAGATAATAATCTCAAGGACAGTAGTAAAAAATAACCCCTGATATCTCACGGGGTATATCACCCGCATCGCTCAGCGAAAACTGCGGCGCGGCGGGCGTCCTCCCGCGGGGCGGCGTGAATATCCTCCGCTTTGGAAACTCCGGCGCGGAGGCGCGCCTCTGCGAAATGTGCGTGGTCTGTCGGGCTCTACGTGCT
>C687J35504_10003353_pt1 | contig 10528 bp, 8 predicted proteins | sample RifCSPhighO2_02_FD_35504 | JGI IMG/M metagenome (IMG submission 35504) | reverse complement strand
GGCCCTGGCCGCGCGCCTGGATGCCCTGCTGGCCGACGCCAAGCTCGGCGTACGCAAGGCTGGTCCGGCGCAGCGCGTGGTGGTCGACCTGTCCGCCCCCAACCTGGCCAAGGAAATGCACGTCGGCCATCTGCGCTCGACCATCATCGGTGACGGTGTGGCGCGGGTGCTGGAATTCCTCGGTGACGAAGTGATCCGGCAGAACCACGTGGGCGACTGGGGCACCCAGTTCGGCATGCTGCTGGCCTTTATGCAGGAAAACCCGGCCGCCGCCGAAAGCGAGCTGGCTGACCTGGAAGGTTTCTACCGCGCGGCGAAGAAGCGCTTCGACGAATCCCCTGAGTTCGCCGAGCGTGCCCGCGAGCTGGTGGTGCAGCTGCAAGCCGGCGACGCCGAATGCCTGCGCCTGTGGCACCGTTTCAACGATATTTCCCTGAGCCACTGCCAGGCGCTGTATGACCGCCTTGGCGTGAAGCTGAGCATGGCCGACGTGAAAGGTGAAAGCGCCTACAACGACGACCTGGCCAACGTGGTCGCCGACCTCAAGGCCAAGGGCCTGCTCAGCGAAAGCGACGGCGCCCAGTGCGTGTTTATGGACGAGTTCAAGAACGCCGAAGGCAATCCGCTGCCGCTGATCGTGCAGAAGGCTGGCGGCGGCTACCTGTACGCCACCACCGACCTGGCCGCCACCCGCTACCGCGCCAACGTATTGAAAGCTGACCGCGCGCTGTACTTCGTCGATCAACGTCAGGCCCTGCACTTCCAGATGGTCTTCACTGCCGCGCGTCTGGCTGGCTTCGTCCCGGCCAACATGCAGCTGGAACATATGGGTTTCGGCACCATGAACGGCGCCGATGGCCGCCCGTTCAAGACCCGCGACGGCGGCACGGTGAAGCTGGTCGACCTGCTCGATGAAGCCGAAGAGCGCGCCTACGCCCTGGTCAAAGGCAAGAACCCTGAACTGGACGAAGCCGAACTGCGCCAGATTGCACGCGCGGTGGGCATCAGCGCAGTGAAATACGCCGACCTGTCCAAGCACCGCACCAGCGACTACCGCTTCAACTTCGAGCTGATGCTGAGCTTCGAGGGCAATACCGCACCTTATCTGCTGTACGCCTACACCCGCGTGGCCAGCGTATTCCGCAAGCTGGGCAAGGGCTTCGAGCAGATCGAAGGCAGCCTCAACCTGCAGGCCGCCCACGAAATCGAACTGGGCGGCAAGCTCGCACAGTTCAATGAAGTGCTCGCCAGCGTCGCCGACAAGGGCGAGCCGCACCTGCTATGCGCCTACCTGTACGACCTGGCTGGCTTGTTCTCCAGCTTCTACGAGAACTGCCCGATCCTCTCCACCGAGGACGAGGCGCTGCGCAACAGCCGCCTGCGCCTGGCCGCACTGACCGCGCGCACGCTCAAGCAAGGCCTGGAACTGCTCGGCCTGGAAACCCTGGAGCGCATGTAAGTGGCGGCGAAAAAGAAACCCGCCGCCAAACGTGGCGCCAGCCGTTACCAAGCACCCGCGAAAAAACCGGTGCCGGGCTGGTTCTGGCTGGTCTGCGGCCTGGTGATCGGCGGCTTTATGGTGTTTCTGTTCAGCCTTGAACCGGGCCGCGACGAGATCAAGCGCACCAAGGTCGAACAGGAGCGCGCCACTCAGGCCAGCAAAGCGGCAGCCGCCAAGCCTGCCACCAGCGAGCCTGCCAAGCCCAAGTACGACTTCTACACCCTGCTGCCAGAATCAGAAGTGATCCTGCCACCGCAGGCCATCGAGCAACCGGTGGCCGTGCCTGAGCAGAAACCAGTCACCCCGGAAGAAGCCGCGAAGATCGATGCCGCCCGCGCCGAAGCGGCACTCAACGGCCAGGTGCCGCCACCGCCGCCCGTGGTCGCCAAAGGCCCGGTCAGCTCGCAGTTCTTCCTTCAGGCTGGCTCGTTCCGCCGCAAGGACGACGCCGACAGCCTGCGCGCGCAGATCATCCTGCTCGGGCAAAGCGTGCAGGTGGAATCCGGCACCGTGCGCGAAGAAACCTGGCACCGCGTACTGGTCGGCCCCTTCGCCACCCGCGAACAGCTCGGTCAGGCGCAGAAAACCTTGTCCGCCAGCGGCTTCAGCAATCTGTTGTTACAGCAGCGTCAGGCGCAATAAACCGCGCGATTTCAGGCCCTGCGGCGTGCCCTGACGACTATTTGTCGGACAGCATGCGCTACAGGGCTTGAAGCGGGCTGCCGCTGCCCCCACTTCATTCGGCATTGGGCACTTTCGCCCCGCTGCGTGGAGACTCTCCCCTTGACCACCATCGTTTCAGTGCGCCGCAACGGCAAAGTCGTCATGGGCGGCGACGGCCAGGTGTCCCTCGGCAATACCGTGATGAAAGGCAACGCGAAGAAAGTTCGTCGCCTCTACCACGGCCAGGTGCTGGCCGGTTTTGCCGGCGCCACCGCCGACGCCTTTACCCTGTTTGAACGCTTTGAAGGCCAGCTGGAAAAGCATCAAGGCCATCTGGTGCGCGCCGCCGTCGAGCTGGCCAAAGACTGGCGCACCGACCGCTCGCTGAGCCGCCTGGAAGCCATGCTGGCAGTGGCCAACAAGGACGCCTCGCTGATCATCACCGGCAACGGCGATGTGGTTGAGCCCGAGCATGGCCTGATTGCCATGGGCTCCGGCGGCGGTTTCGCCCAAGCCGCAGCCATGGCCCTGCTGCAGAAAACCGATTTGAGTGCCCGTGAAATCACCGAAACCGCGCTGAACATTGCCGGCTCCATTTGTGTCTTCACTAACCAAACCTTGACTATCGAAGAAGAAGACTGCGCCGATCCGGCCGTTTAAAGCTGCTGCGCTCGGCCATGCTGCGTTGAAAGCAGGCTCGGAATGCTCATTTACAGACGTAAACTCCGCTTCCTCGCCTACTTTCGCCTTGCCTGGCCTTCGCTCGCGACGCTTTAAACACCCTGATTAGCGGTCTTTTCTGGAGTAACCCGCATGTCCATGACGCCCCGCGAGATCGTTCACGAACTCAACCGCCATATCATCGGCCAGGACGACGCCAAGCGCGCCGTGGCCATCGCGCTGCGCAACCGCTGGCGGCGCATGCAGCTGCCGGCTGAGCTGCGCGCTGAAGTGACGCCCAAGAACATCCTGATGATCGGCCCAACCGGCGTCGGTAAAACCGAAATCGCCCGCCGCCTGGCCAAACTGGCCAATGCACCGTTTATCAAGGTGGAAGCAACCAAGTTCACCGAAGTCGGTTATGTCGGCCGCGATGTCGAGTCGATCATCCGCGACCTCGCCGATGCGGCGATCAAGATGCTGCGCGAGCAGGAGATGGTCAAAGTCCGTCACCGCGCCGAAGATGCCGCTGAAGAGCGCATCCTCGATGCCCTGCTACCACCGGCCCGCACCGGTTTCAGCGAAGAAGCCGCACCGGGCAACGACTCCAACACCCGCCAGCTGTTCCGCAAGCGCCTGCGCGAGGGTCAGCTGGATGACAAGGACATCGAGATCGAAGTGGCCGACGCTCCGGCCGGCATCGAAATCATGACCCCGCCGGGCATGGAAGAGATGACCAACCAGCTGCAAAGCCTGTTTTCCAACATGGGCAAGGGCAAGAAGAAGAGCCGCAAGCTCAAGGTCAAGGAAGCCCTGAAAATGGTGCGCGATGAAGAAGCCGCGCGCCTGGTCAACGAGGAAGAACTCAAGGCCCAGGCCCTGGAAGCCGTGGAACAGAACGGCATCGTGTTTATCGACGAGATCGACAAGGTGGCCAAACGCGGCAACACCGGCGGTGCCGACGTGTCCCGCGAAGGCGTGCAGCGCGACCTGCTGCCGCTGATCGAAGGCTGCACGGTGAACACCAAGCTGGGCATGGTGAAAACCGACCACATCCTGTTTATCGCCTCCGGCGCGTTCCACCTGAGCAAGCCGAGCGACCTGGTACCCGAGCTGCAAGGCCGCCTGCCGATTCGCGTCGAGCTGAAAGCCCTGACCCCGCAGGATTTCGAGCGCATTCTCACCGAGCCGCACGCCTCGCTCACCGAGCAATACGCCGCCCTGCTGAACACCGAAGGCCTGGGCATCCAGTTCGTTGCCGAAGGTATCAAGCGCATCGCCGAGATTGCCTACCAGGTCAACGAGAAAACCGAGAACATCGGCGCACGCCGCCTGCACACCCTGCTCGAACGCCTGCTGGAAGAAGTCTCCTTCAGCGCCGGCGACCTGGCCGGCCAGCAGAATGGCGCACCGATCGTGATCGACGCGGCCTACGTCAACAGCCACCTCGGCGAACTGGCGCAGGACGAAGACCTGTCGCGCTATATTCTGTAACGCGCCCCGCCCTGGCCCGGATGCTCTCCGGGCCAGGACGCCATTCAGGAAGCGAGCATGCGCATCCCAACCGCTATCAAACTGCACAAAGCCTCGAAAACCCTGGAGCTGCACTACGGGCCGGACGAGCGCTACACCCTGCCCGCCGAGTTCCTGCGCGTGCATTCGCCGTCGGCGGAAGTGCAGGGTCATGGCAAACCCATCCTGCAAACCGGCAAGCTCGGCGTCGGCCTGAACAAGATCGAGCCAGCGGGCAATTACGCCCTCAAACTGACCTTCGATGACGGCCACGACAGCGGCCTGTTCTCCTGGGATTATCTGGAGCAGCTATCCCTGCGCCAGACTGAACTGTGGAACGATTACCTCGCCACCCTCGCCGCCGCCGGCAAGTCCCGCGATCCCAGCGAGAGCGTGGTCAAGCTGATGCTCTGAAGTATCCAGGCAATATACCGTCAGGAATTGACCCAGGTGCTTCAGCTATTTCCTCTCGCCCGCACCACCAAGCGGCAATCTGCCGCAGCGCAGCAGCCCGTCTAGCTCGTTGATCCTGGCGGGTTAGAGCGCATTTTCTAATCCTTCCCTGCATACTCATCATGCATTCGGCCTGGATCGCGGCCGGCTTGCACAAATTCTCAAACTCGGGTAACCAAGTAGTTGGAAGTTTCTCGCGCCAGGCAGCCCCTGCGACGAGGACGATTGCGGAGCGATCCGCCCTTGGTAATCCGGGCAATACCTGGCCCTTAGCCCTGTGTCGCCGAGCACAGCAGTACGCCGGTATTTCGTCTCAGGACAATGGAGCGTTGTAGATGACAGATAAGAATAATGATGACCTGAAACACCAGGCCTCCGAGAACACGCTGGGCCTTAACCCGGTGATCGGCATCCGCGGTAAAGACCTACTTAGCTCCGCCCGAGTCGTACTCAAGCAAGCCCTCAAGCAACCCCTGCACAGCGCCAAACACCTCGCCCACTTCAGCATGGAGCTGAAGAACGTGATGCTCGGCCAATCCGACCTCACCCCCGCCGATGGCGACCGGCGCTTTGCCGATCCCGCCTGGAGCCAGAATCCGCTGTACCGCCGCTACCTGCAGACCTACCTGGCCTGGCGCAAGGAACTGCATGACTGGGTCGAGCACAGCAACCTGTCCGAACAGGATGCCAGCCGTGGTCACTTCGTGATCAACCTGATGACCGAAGCCATGGCCCCCAGCAACAGCATGGCCAACCCGGCCGCGGTTAAGCGCTTCTTCGAAACCGGCGGCAAGAGCCTGCTCGACGGCCTGTCGCACCTGGCCCAGGACATCGTCAACAACGGCGGCATGCCCAGCCAGGTCAACATGAACGCCTTCGAGGTCGGTAAAAGCCTGGCCACCACCGATGGCGCAGTGATTTTCCGCAACGACCTGCTGGAACTGATCCAGTACAAGCCGATCACCGAGCAGGTACACGAACGTCCTCTGCTGGTAGTACCACCACAGATCAACAAGTTCTACGTGTTCGACCTGTCGCCGGAGAAGAGCGTGGCGCGCTTCCTGTTGCGCAATGGCGTGCAAACTTTCGTGGTGAGCTGGCGCAACCCGACCAAGGCACACCGCGAGTGGGGCCTGTCGACCTATATCGAAGCACTGAAAGAAGCCATCGACGTGGTCACCGCCGTCACCGGCAGCAAAGACATCAACATGCTCGGCGCCTGCTCCGGCGGCCTGACCACCACCTCGCTGTTGGGCCATTACGCCGCGCTGGGTGAGAAGAAGGTGCATGCACTAACCCTGCTGGTCAGCGTGCTGGATAACCGCCTGGAAACCGATGTGGCGCTGTTCGCCGACGAAAAGAGCCTGGAGCTGGCCAAGCGCCGCTCCTATCAGGCCGGTGTGCTGGAAGGCAGCGACATGGCCAAGGTGTTCGCCTGGATGCGCCCCAACGACCTGATTTGGAACTACTGGGTCAACAACTACCTGCTCGGTAACGAGCCGCCGGTGTTCGATATCCTCTACTGGAACAACGACACCACGCGCCTGCCCGCTGCCCTGCATGGCGAGTTTATCGACATGTTTACCTCCAACCCGCTGATCCGCGCGGGCGCACTGGAAGTCTGCGGCACGCCAATCGACCTCAAGCAGGTTACCAGCGACCTCTACTGCGTGGCCGGCACCACCGATCACATTACGCCGTGGGAGTCGTGCTACAAATCGGCCAATCTGTTCGGCGGCAATGTCGAGTTCGTCCTGTCCAACAGCGGGCACATTCAGAGCATTCTCAACCCGCCGGGTAACCCGAAAGCACGCTACATGACCAACACCCAGATGCATGCGGACCCGAAAACCTGGCAAGCCAGTTCAACCAAGCACGCCGATTCCTGGTGGCTGCATTGGCAAGTCTGGCTGGGCGAGCGCTCCGGCGCACACAAGAAGGCACCGACGCAGCTGGGCAACAAAAAATACCCGGCCGGCGAAGCGGCTCCTGGCACTTACGTGCACGAGCGTTGATCACCTGCGCACTGCGCACACTGCCCGCGGCACTGGAGGTGTCGCTCGCCCACCCGCTCATTGGCGCGGGTGAGGCGAACCAGGCTTAGCCCTGGTGTTTCTGGAAAAGACCCGGAGGGTCTGATCCAGCGTTTTAATTGATAGGGCTTTTGCGCATGTCGCTACCTTTCGTATTCCGCACCATTGAACTGGACGGCCAGACCATCCGCACCGCGGTTCGCCCCGGTAACGGCGAGATGACTCCGCTGCTGATCTTTAACGGCATCGGCGCCAACCTGGAGCTGGTCATGCCGTTCGTGCGCGCCCTGGACCCCGGCCTGGAGGTCATCGCCTTCGACGTACCCGGTGTCGGCGGCTCCTCCACGCCCAGCACGCCGTACCGCTTTCCTGGCCTGGCCAAACTGGCCGCACGCATGCTCGATTACCTCGACTACGGTCAGGTCAATGCGATTGGCGTGTCATGGGGCGGAGCCCTGGCGCAGCAGTTTGCCCATGATTACCCCGAGCGCTGCAAGAAGCTGATCCTCGCGGCCACCTCGGCCGGCGCGGTGATGGTGCCTGGCAAACCCAAGGTGCTCTGGTGCATGGCCAGCCCGCGGCGTTATGTGCAACCGTCCTACGGCGTGCAGATTGCCCCGGAAATCTACGGCGGCGCATTCCGCCGCGACCCGAAACTGGCCCTGGCGCATGCCAGTAAAGTCCGTTCGGGCGGCAAGATGGGCTACTACTGGCAGCTGTTCGCCGGCCTCGGCTGGACCAGCATCCACTGGCTGCATAAGATTCGCCAACCGACGCTGGTGATGGCCGGCGATGATGACCCGCTCATCCCGCTAGTGAACATGCGTCTGCTGGCCTGGCGCATCCCCAACTCGGAACTGCACGTGATCGACGACGGCCACCTGTTCCTGGTAACCCGCGCCGAAGCTGTAGCGCCGATCATCATGAAATTTCTTGAGGAAGAACGGCAGCGCGCGATCATGCACCCACAACCCGCGCCAGCCCGCACGCTCGGCTAAGCGCACTCAAGCTGGGCGAGCACGTCAACAACACGCACCGGGGCTGTGCCGAAGCACAGTGCTTGACCCACTTTCGGGCACGTTGTATTACCTGAGAATTAGCGCGCGGCAGTCTGGAACGCCCATGCGCGCGCATTGGTATAAGCCTTGCTGCTTATCAAGTCTCATGGTTTGACGACGGAGTGTTGCCCAATGCGAGACCAACCTGCCAAACGTGCCCTGCCCGTACGCAGCAGCGCGATGAATGCCCAAAACGCAGTGGTCGGTCTGCGCGGCCGCGACCTGCTGTCCACCCTGCGCGGCCTGGCGCTGCAAGGGATCAAACAACCCATTCACAGCGCCCGCCATGTCGCCGCACTGGGCGGTCAACTCGGTCGCGTGCTGCTGGGTGACAAGCCGTTCAAGGTCAACCCGCAGGACCCGCGCTTCGCCGACCCGACCTGGCGTGATAACCCGATCTACAGCCGCAGCCTGCAAGCCTACCTGGCCTGCCAGAAGCAGTTGAACAGCTGGATCGACGAAAGCAACCTGGACGCTGACGACCGTGCCCGTGCGCGCTTTGTCGCCACCCTGCTCGGCGATGCCCTGGCGCCCAGCAACACCCTGCTCAACCCGCAAGTCATCAAAGAGCTGTTCAACAGTGGCGGCAGCAGCCTGTTCAAGGGTGTGAGTCACCTGTTCGATGACCTGGTCAATAACGACGGCATGCCCAGCCAGGTCAGCAAACACGCCTTCGAAGTCGGCCGCAACCTGGCCACCACCAGCGGTGCCGTGGTGTTTCGCAGTGAACTGCTGGAGCTGATACAGTACAAGCCGATGAGCGAAAAGCAGTACGCCAAGCCGCTGCTGATCGTGCCGCCGCAAATCAACAAGTTCTATATTTTCGACCTCTCCAGCGAAAAGAGCTTCGTCCAGTACGCGCTGAAGAACGGCCTGCAAACTTTCGTCATCAGCTGGCGTAACCCCGACCCACGGCACCGCGAATGGGGCCTGTCGAGTTACGTAGAAGCACTGGAAAAAGCCATCGACGCCTGCCGTGAAATCACCGGCAGCAAGGACGTTAACCTGCTCGGCGCCTGCGCCGGAGGCCTGACCATTGCGGCGCTGCAAGGTCATTTGCAGGCCAAGCGCCAGTTGCGCAAAGTGGCCAGCGCCACCTACATGGTCAGCCTGCTGGACAGCCAGATCGACAGCCCGGCCATGCTGTTTGCCGACGAACTGACCCTCGAAGCCGCCAAACGCCGCTCCTACCAGCAGGGCGTGCTAGACGGTCGCGACATGGCACGGGTGTTCGCCTGGATGCGCCCCAACGACCTGATCTGGAATTACTGGATCAACAACTACCTGCTCGGCAAGCAGCCACCGGCCTTCGACATTCTCTACTGGAACAACGACAACACCCGCCTACCCGCTGCTTTACACGGCGACCTGATCGACTTCTTCAAGCACAACCCGCTGACCCACCCACGCGGCCTGGAAGTCTGCGGTACACCCGTCGATCTGCAGAAGGTTACGGTCGACAGTTTCAGCGTCGCCGGGATCAACGACCACATCACCCCCTGGGATGCGGTGTACCGCTCGACCCTGCTGCTGGGCGGTGATCGGCGCTTTATTCTGTCCAACAGCGGACATATCCAGAGCATTCTCAACCCGCCGGGTAATCCGAAGTCCAATTACCTGGAGAACCCCAAGCTCACTGGTGACCCACGCGCCTGGTACCACGATGCCGAGCACGTGCAAGGCAGCTGGTGGCCGGTGTGGCTGAGCTGGATACAGGAGCGTTCGGGTGAACAAAAGGACACCCTGATGGCGCTTGGCAACCAGCACTACCCGGCCATGGAAGCCGCGCCCGGCACCTATGTGCATGTGCGCTAAACCACCCAAACATGCCTGATCAAACTGGCCGCAAACCCATGCGGCCAGTTATCGTCAGCCTTCCCGCGGCCAGAATAAGAAGACCGGATGAAAACCCGCGACAGAATCCTTGAATGTGCCCTGCTGCTGTTCAACCAGAAGGGCGAGCCGAATGTCTCCACCCTGGAAATCGCCAACGAACTGGGCATCAGCCCGGGCAACCTCTACTACCACTTCCATGGCAAAGAGCCGCTGATCCTCGGTCTGTTCGAACGCTTTCAAGCGGAACTCGCGCCGTTGCTTTCACCGCCCGCAGACGTGCAGCTGGATGTGGAAGATTACTGGCTGTTTCTGCACCTGATCGTCGAGCGCCTGGCGCACTACCGTTTCCTGTTCCAGGACCTGTCCAACCTGACCAGCCGTCTGCCAAAACTGGAACGCGGCATGCGTCATTGGCTCAACAACCTGAAACGTGCGCTGGCTGAACTGCTCGCCCAACTGCAACTTGATGGCCAGTTGCAAAGCGATACCCAGTCACTGGGCCAATTGGTCGAGCAAATCACCCTGACCCTGCTGTTTTCCCTGGACTACCAACGCATCATCGGTCGCGAAGGCGAGAGTCGCCTAGTGGTGTATCAGGTGATGATGCTGGTGGCTCCGCACCTGGCCGAAGAGTCACGCTACGCCGCCGAACACCTGGCGCAGCGCTACCTCGAAGATTAACGCGAATGCATAAACGCAAACGCCCGGCACGAGGCCGGGCGTTTGCGTTGACTGCTGCGCGTCTTACGACTGGGCGGCAGGTGTTACAGGTGCAGCAGGTGCAGCGGCCGGTGCAGGTGCAGCAGCGGCGG
>C687J35504_10003339_pt1 | contig 10549 bp, 5 predicted proteins | sample RifCSPhighO2_02_FD_35504 | JGI IMG/M metagenome (IMG submission 35504) | reverse complement strand
GTTCCACCCGCCATATAATTCTTGGAAAGGGTTAGCGTAAAGTTGCAGTCGAATTTCCAATTTTGATTATTTCCGCTGTCTGCGCTGTCAGTGCCGCAGAGAATAATTTTTTGGCCGGCGCTGGCATTCGAATCTTTGACGTCGACTTTGGAAATAGCGTATGTGCCTGCCGGGTCGATTTTGATATACCACGGTGAGCCATCCGAAGGAGTGCCGTTACTCGCGATACTTCTAAGTGGGAGGCGGCCGACGGCCGGTGCGGTTCGGGTAAACGACGTTGAAAGCGTTAACAAGCCTTTAATTGTCTGTGTCGATCCTGCTTCGAAATATAAAATTCCCGTCACCGGGTTTCCTTGCCCACCCGTCGTTTTTGTTAAGTTGTAAAATGTAGTTGATCCGTAGATGGCTTGCTGTTTTTTATGAACACCAGTCATTGGCGTAAGTATAACGGTTGAAGTACCGGGAATGAAAGCGGCCGGATCAGATGACCTCCAGTTCCAGTTGACGGTAATCGCGTTGATGCCATCCGCCAGAAATTGAGAGCCGGTTTCCAAGTACACACTATGTGTGACAAGTATATTGTATTTGGGTGTGCTGTTTGGATAAAGCAGTTGGGAATCTGTTTCCAATATCAGATTCCGCTCCTGATTTGTAAACGTTATATTCGAATCCGGTATGAAGTGTTTTCCGCTTTGTATCCGCAAGTCGCAATAGTCCACAGTGAGAGTGGTGTTTGAAGCATTATAAGAATAACAAAGCAAGTCGCTTGGTACAACAGCGCTTGCGCTTTTTAATAATGTTTTTGTTATTCCCAGGGCGCGCGTTTCATGAGAAATGGTCAGTGTGTTATTTCGCATCACGATGTTTTCAATCGATGAAACAGCGTCTTTTGCCATCGTGACATAGTTTGCCAGACCGGCGGTATAAAGAAGAACCGGTTGACCGGCGTCGATGGATGTGACCGGGAAGTTAAATGTTCCGTCGGCCGCGGTATTCTGAGTTGTGATCGGGCTGCCGTTGATGGAGAGATTCACGGGAACATTCACTTGCCGTTCTGTTCCCCCTTTGTCAAAAACCGTTCCGGAAATCTCAACGCCTTGGTTCTCAACCACATTGATGGTGATCGTGCCTGAATCAGAAAATTGACCGTCGTAAGCTTCATAAGTAAAAGAAGTATACGGAGATGCGATTTCATTTGGCAATGGAGTATATTTAACCGTGGTGCCTTGGGTTAATAGGTAAGGGAGTGCAATGATGTCGGTAGTTCCCTCTCTGAGAGTTCCTTTTCCGGGCTTTGAAGTGATGTAGTAGTCCAGCGAAAGAGAAGCAGTTTCCGCGTCTGAAGCAAGCTCAGAAAGATTAATCGGATTATCTTGGCTGTTTTTAGTAAACGTCAGCTCGGCGTCGTCCGCAATCGGGCGTGTATTATCCGTGAGGATGACAGTGAGCGTATATTCAGGTGATACATTCTGCGTGTTATCACTTGCTTGATAATCGATCGTGACAGTATGAGGATACGAAGGAAACGTCGGCCAAGCCGCGGTCCACGTTGCTTGATCTGATGGCCAATCCGCCCATTCGTAATCGCTTAAAGGCAGGTTCGTCTTTATCCGGAGATGTTGAGGGCCGCTTCCCGGAACAGCCGGAGAAGTTCCCGAGAGTTCCGGATCGACGACTTTTAATTTCAGGATTTCATTTTTCGGGATGTAGACAGTGCTGATCGGAGTGCAAGGTTGCACCGGGCACGATATCGGTGTCCATCCTTCTTGCTTCACTTGATTTTTAAAGCTGGCATAGTTCACCCCCGGCGCTGTTGCGTCAATCCCAAAATCGTAGGTGTATACAAACTTGTTGTAGTTAATATGATCGATTGCCCATGCACGGATGGTGTAGAGGCCTTCGGGACGTAAGGTGATGCCGTCGGACTGTAGTTTGAGTGAAATTGGTTCGGAGCTGTCATAATTCAAAAAATTAGTCAAAGAAGGGTCGTCAATCGTGTAACGGATTTTTTCGACACCGGTTTGCGCCAGAGTGGAAAGCATCGGGCAAGTTTTTTCCGGCGGTTGGCCGTGACTGTCATTGATATACGGATGCTGAAGTATACTTTCATCCGGTTCTTGATATAAGAAAAGCTTCTTGATGACAATGGTCCAATCGCGTTGTAGCCGGAGATAAAACGTATCGAGCAGGATTTTATTTCCGAAAGAAGATCCGTTTTCTGCATTCCAAAGCCCGTGGTTTTGGTTGTAGTCTGGGTCCGGGGTGTTGACTCCATTCATTAAAGGAATTTTAATGGCACCCGGATAACAACTTCCCGATGTGTTCAACGCTTTTCTCAGATCGCACATAAATAGCGATCCGTAATTGCCATCGGCCCATGTGATATAACGGTCAGAAACGGCGAGGGTGCCACTTCTGATATTACTCGTACTGTAATTAGTGACCTTCCGTTCGACGGGGTCGTCCCCATTTCCGAAAATTCCGTCGGCGCCCGCTTCATACATATAAACGTTATTATCTTCTTTGAGATAAACGATTCGATTGTCATAAATGGAAGGATCGGCGCCTTTGTCTGTAATTTCCACGCGATTCGCTGTGTCAGAACACAGTTGTTCTGCCGGAAGTTTCTCAAGGTCGCAGAGAAGAACCACAACGGGAGAAGTAGGATCAGTAGCAATGCGATGCCCTTGCCATACCATTTTATTTTTATAAATTTGATGTTGCCAACCAGCGCTTCCAGCCCCATTTCTTAACAGGATGCGAGAGGCGTGGTTTGGATAACATCCGCCGGACGGTTCGTTATTTTTTGTGATTTGACAGGTGTAAATACCGCCGTTTTGCTGTGCATCATAAATAATTCTATCGTCTGAGAGTTTAATCATTGACGGGGAATAGTCCAAAAGTTTAGTCGATTGCGGAGTATTGATATTATAATAATAAACTCCGGCATCGCCTTGCAGCTTTGTGTATACGATGTAGTTGTCTGATATGGTTTGAAACATTTCTCCTTCCGGAGATTGGGTGATGTTGATGTTCTCATGGGTAAAAGAATTATGGAAATAAATATCACCCCACTTAGACGGGTCGACTTCTCCGTCACTGTCCCAGCTTAATATTGCTCCAAATGTATAGCCGCGCCTTGACAGCGCCGGTTTGGAATCGACGTCATAAATATTATCATAGCGGTATGGTTGTGAAATGAAATCGGCTGCGAGTTTATAGGTCAGGCCGTCCGGAAGGTTTTTGGTTTCCCAGCGCAATCCTCCGCGGCACCGGGTGAAATCATTAATCCCGGTCAGGTTGGGGATAAGGGCTGTTTTATAGCAGTTGTCATGCCAAGTGGGATCCGCTTTACATTCATTATAATAGTCAAAGTCATTGCCTGATCCATCTGCGTCTGTTCCATCGACGTCGACGTCACCGTCGCCGTCCATATCGAGGAGAATGGCCTTGTCTGTGGCTGAAAGTTTGATTTTCGTAGCGGACCCAATTTGAAGATATTTTGGGTTGTCCGCGTTCGAGGGATAGCACTCCGGATCGCATTTAAGCCGCGTGATCGGAGGAGCGTCATCTGCGGTAAATGAGGCAACGATTTGGAAGTTTTCAACAGGATTAGGGGCGGGGTCAGACAAGGGAAATTCATATGCGCGGCGCGTGGTTCCGGTCAAGGAGTTGGTAATATCGTCAAATCCACCGTCTGACAAAGGCGGCGGCGGCAGCCCGGTAAAAGTTTTTTTCTGTGCAGACACAAGCGCCCCTTGGGTTTCGGGCGCGAAATAAATACTGGGCGGATTCGCTGCGTCGTAGACGAAGGCAAAACAGATTTCTTTGTAATCCGGGTCGCCCTCGTAATCACAGTCAAACGTCTTTGTAATATTGTTGCCTGCGACGATGGTCCCGTGGTTAAAGGCTTTGTCGACGATCGCATGGATGATGGAAATGTTTCCGGTGCCATCCATAAAATTTGCAGTGATTTCCTTGTCATGATTCATGAAAAGAGAAGTTGGATTTTCCGCGGTAACAAAATCTTCAAAGGTATAAAGATCTGTGCCAGTCCAATTAACAAATGGATCGTCTCCTGCGATGGCTTCTAAATTGACCGTTGTTCCGCGTGCTATGGTATACATTTTCGGGAACGGTCTGGGAATCTCTACATTATCCTTTTTCACGATGCCGGTTGCATTTGTATTGTTGACGGTCAGGGTGACGTTTCCCGGCGCCCCATAAATAAAATGCGCTGTAACCGTTTTGTCACCGGTCAAGGCCAACTTTTCAGTTTCGATATTTCCCGTGTCGGCATCTATTCCCTGTAAATCTCCGCTCCATCCTGCGAAATAATAATTGGTATTTGGGATGGCCGTTAAACGGATTCTCTCAAATGGCGGTTTCTTAATATATTCCAGGAGTCCATCAGATTCATGCGGTATGCCGACTGGGCTGGAACCCCTGACTTGTACGCATCCATTACCACCGCTTGGAATAGTTGGATTCTCTGTACTATAGTTATCACATAGTGCTTTCGTGAGTAATGGACCCCCACCTGGTTCGAGAACGGCTTTAACCGTTAACCCGTAATAACTGTAAGGATCGAATTCATACGCTCCAAAATCGTTTTCAGGGCGGAACCACGGCGGTTCCCGGTTTCCATCTGTTGGCCGCGGGGTTCCTTTAATGTCATAATCGGACGGGAAAGGATTCTCCGGATCATAAGATTTAAAGTCATATTCCCTCAGGTAATGCAGCCAATTTCGTTGAGCTCCAAAATCAATGACTAAGCTGCCAAAAGGGAGTTCCGGTTTTGAAAATTCTAAAGAATAGTTATCGGTTACATCTCCGCTTCCGTTTAAGTCCATTAACTCACATTCCCCGGTGAGCGGGCTTACACAGTCCATAAGGTATTTAATGTGGCCACTATTGTTATCGGTACCTAAATCATCATAAAAAACAGTAAAATCTTCCGTTATTGGTTGGCCTAAATACCCGGTGCGTTGTGCCCACCGCCCAAAAGAAGGCATCACGTGTTTTAAATATGCTTCTGAATATTTTTCATAGACGATCCACGGATTAATACTTAAGTTGTTCAAGAAGGGATACTCCGGAATAAATTGACGGGGGACGTCGTCTCTCTGGCCATATTTGGGGTCATAGCCCGAGGCGCCTGGTTCAGGGGGCCAACTCGGATATTTTCCCTCGATATCCGACCCGCGCACAAAAGATCCGGCGTTAATGTTACATATTTCATCACCGGTCGATCCTTCGGTGTTTTTATTGGTAAGGCAGCTTGGGGTATTAACGCATTGAATCGCCGGTAACGGATCGCATTCCGCAGCGGGTGTGTTGCCCGGTCCGCCGTTTCCCCACAGGATTGAATCAAAAATAATAACAGGCGGAAAGATAAATTGATTCGTTGCCTCAAGGGTTAACGGGATATTTTCATTGAGGAGAGCATTTCCTATCCGGGCGTTATTTTCATATAAGGTAGAAAGGAATATTTTGGCATCGGCTTCCTTAAAATTATAAATAGCGCCGCCTTTATTAAGGGCTTTGTTTTTTGTAAAGACAGAATTGATAACATTAAATGCCGTCCGGTAATCGTGCGAACAGGCGCCCGGCATGGATGACATTCTCCGGAGGCATGTCCAGATCTTTATTTTGGAACACAACAATTTCGTTGGATCGTTCGGATCCGGTGTATTCGGATTGCCTAAGCATTTCTCACAGTTATCGAAATAGCCAGGATTCTCATTTTCAATTCCTTCCCACAAATTTTGAGCGGTTGCATTATCTTCATAATTTCCGGCGTCCAGCTGATCGTTATAGCAACCTTCATTTGCGATGGCGCCGCCGTCAAAAGCAGAATTGCCCGTAAATTTACAAGCGTTGATTAGGGGTGCGCTTTTAAAATTATAAATGGCGCCCCCGATGCCGAGCTCATTTGATCCCGAGGCGGTCGTTCCGTTATTTTCAAACGTGGATTTTGCAATGGTATTTCTGGAATAAAAGTTCGCAATAGCTCCGCCGCCCAGATCCGCGTAGTTATCTTTGAAGCGGACGTTTTCAATCCGCGCCCTTCCCAAAAGATCTGTTGTACTCGGGCCGCGGAAACTGAGAATACCGCCGCCGTACCCATTTGGGGCATAGCTGTCCTGAATGGTAATCCCGTTGAGTTTGGAAGAACTGGATAATCCGTGCATGACAATCGCGCGGCCCGTTTCGTCGCAATGGGAAGTGGTATATTCAGGATCGCTTGGTTGATATGTTTTGCATAACTCTCCGTTTCTGCGGCTTCCTTTGATAATGGTCTCATTGTTTTCCGGATCCGGAGAAGTGTTTACGCAGGTAGCCGGAAAACCGCCTTGAATATATACGTTTTTATTGGTCCAGGTAAAATAGTTTGGAACGGTATCATTGCGCACTTGAGGTGGAAGCGTATTGGTGTCCAGTACGTTTATTGTTGGAGGATTCCCGTAGGCTGAGTAATAATCGGATGGATAATAGGGATCAGTATCGAATTGTTTTGGTTTATACTCGCCGCGTACAATGCAAATTTTTTTGTTAGCTTCCGTATGGTCAAACGCGTATTGAAGGTTATTATATATTTTTTTGGAAGAATCATTAGGGCATGATAAGTCACCGAGTCGGATTATCTCTCCGGGCCCGGAAGGGGGGCGAACCCATGTATCACATCCGGTTTCGGTAGGTAGCAGCTCGATGTTTTTGATGATGATATAGGTTAATGGTAGTTGTTCGTAAATAGTTGCAAGGGGATCCTCCACGTTGTTGACAAGGTCTATAATGTCGGCCTTGTCTGCGTTAGTGGCTTTAATGACAATCGTATAAGGGGTGTTCTGTTTTAATGGGATATATTCAAACTGTCCGGAATCTCTGGGGGTTATGTTAATGCAGCTAATGTCCGTTATTTTATGAGTTATGGGATCCTCGATCGGGAGAGCATCTTTGCATTCGCAATGGAACTGAGAAGGATATCCGAGAGGCACTGGCTTGTGGCCAGGAATACAGTCAGCTTCAGTGGTCGTTGATTTTGTTCTTAATTCTATCGGAGCAAACTCAGTCCAAAAATCCCAAATATATCCTCCATTTCCGTCGTCTGAGGGCGTACCTTGATCTTCATCTGGTGGAACTTTCCAGCCTGGTTCTTTGTTTTGCTCGTAAACATCAAAGGTAAGTTCCGGTTTTGGATCCCGGGTTTCTCCAGAATGATTTATAGCATTACCAGCTCCGTCAGTCTCGATTTCCATGCCGTCTAATCCAAAATCGCAAATCGGTTGAGTATCACTGCAGCTTTCCCCTGAGTTATAGTTTTTTACTATGCCTCCGGGGGCTGCATATGCGGACGGGATTTCGGCTTTTATTTTCGGAAGCGATTCGGAAATTTTTTGAGATACCGGTTCCGGTTTTGATTTTTCAACTGCCGAAGGCGGCGCGTCTAATTTATTTTTTTCGACCGCGGCCGGACGGACCGGCGGCACGAATGTAATTTGATACGGGCACGCGAGCGTGAGCGCAAGCGCGATCGCGATGATTTTATTTGCGAATAAAAATGCGGGTTTGAAATCGGGATAATTTTTCATGGGTTTGGAACCGTCCTTTTCGGAAAATTTTTTATAAATTTTAAATAAAAATGAATTCATAAAAATCCTTTTGAAATTAAACACCGTACAATCTCACAAAAAAATATACCTGCAGATGATCGCGTATGCAATAAAGCCGCGAAGAAATTTACGGATTATAAATGGGTGAAAAAAGTCGGATTGGGAGATGAAATATGCGGTTGGGACTAATTAAAAATCCGAAGTGGCCGGGTGGATTATTAGAAGGGGAAAGACTTCCTGAAGTGCGAAAGGAAGTAAAAAATGGGAACTAATTTTAAAAAATTTTCGGGAAATCTTGCTTTTTTGGAAACAGCACATGCAATAAAGGTGTCCGCCGGGGACAGCGCCCTAAAATACTAAAATAGGGCGCTGTCCCCTTGAAGCCAAACTTGAGAACCGGTCCATCAAATGTTAGAATGGTCAACATTCGAAGTCTGGCACCTCGGCGGAGCAGCCCTTTAGGGTGAGGACAGGCTTCAGGGGGAGGGTTTTATGGTGACTTTTGTGGAATTTCAAAATTTAGATATTCGAACGGCCAAGATTTTAGAGGTAATTCCGCACCCGAATGCGGACCGCCTTTATGTGCTCAAAATCGAAGTGGGTGAAGAGCAGAAGCAGTTGGTTGCCGGTATCCGGAAATGGTATACGCCCGAGGAATTGATCGGGAAAATGATTGTGATTATTAACAATTTAGAACCCGCCACGATTCGTGGCGTTGAGTCTCAGGGAATGCTTCTCGCTGCAGGGGATGACGAGCGTGTGGTGATTCTGACGACGGAGCGCGAGATTAAATCGGGAGCGAGGATTAAATAAGTCAAATGAGCGCTCGATCTTACGGTACGTAAGTCGATGCGCGAATTTGATCCCCGAATGTTTTTGTCGGGGATCCATGGATTCCCGCTTGAAGCATGCGGGAATGACAGGATTTGGTTCCATTAGAAACTAAACTCCGGAAGGTTCAATTCTTTCAGGAATGGAAGCGTTGTCTGAAGTGCGAGAGTGGCCTGCCAGTGAACGAATAAGATAAATACAATGACAGCAAGCAGCATCATGTATTTCATAATGCCCGGCTCTTCGGTGATTCTCCGGAACCAATATCCCACCAGGCCAAAGTAAAGAAGATTGATCGGTGCGACAAAAACGAGTTCATTGATGAACGGGGAAAGAGACAAAAACACGAATTTGGCTTCAACCCAATTTGCGGCGCAAAGAACGGGGCTGAGGAGAATAATCAAAACGGGATGAGCTTCGGCGTACCAGAGCAGGATTTCAAGCCCTGCGCCGAATACCATCAATAATATGACGAATAGAAATCTTCTCGTTTGATAAGACATCGTGGTAAAATACTCACTTTAATTTAGAGTCAGTTTACAACGGCTTATCGATATTTGTCAATTTATAACAACGCTTGGAGAAACAAAAAGGAGAACCAATCCATGGCAGAAGTAAAACCATTTTCGGCAATGCGGTATAATTTAAATCAAGTCAAACCCGAGAACGTTGTTGCGCCGCCGTATGACATTATTTCGGAAGCGAAATCGCGCAGCCTGTATGAACGCGATCCGTACAATATTATCCGGATTGAACTGACGCAACCCGTTCTCGAGGGTTGCACGGCGGACGGCCGCTATGAAAAGGCCAAAGGGCATCTCGGCGAGTGGTTTGGGAAGCAGATTTTATATCAGGACAAAAAGGATTGTTTTTATCTGCACGAGCTTATATTTGACCATCCGTTTCTCGCCAAGAAACTGACGAGAATCGCTGTTTACGGCCGGATTAAAGTAGAACCTTTTTCAAAAAAGGTGGTGTTCCCGCACGAGCGGACACACGCATCGCCGAAAATTGACCGAGGTAAACTTTTGCAGGCAATCCGGACGAATATTTCACCGGTATTTTTCCTTTATCAGGACCCGTCCCAAGTCCTTGCGAAGATTTATCAATCGTTACTCGCAAAAAAACCGGAGATGGATTTTACGGACGATATGTCTATCCGCAACCGCCTTTGGGTGATTGACGGCGAGAATGAAATCAGAATGATTTCTTCGGTGTTTGAAAGGAGAAATATTTTCATTGCGGACGGGCATCACCGGTATGAAACCGCGCTTGGGTATGCCGAGGAAATGCGGGCCGCGAGACAAGAAGCGATAGCCCGTACGGTTGGGTCTGCTGCAGAAGTCAAAAATGTCATCCCCGAATGCTTTAATCGGGGATCCATAAGTCAATTAGAACCTAATAAGTGCAATGGATTCCCGCTACCCCGGAAAGATGGGGCCGGCCCTTGTTTTTCCCAAGGGAAAGATTGCGGGAATGACAGTCCCGCTACGCAGCCTTGGGACTATGCGCTCGGCGCGTTTGTGCCGTTTGATGATCCCGGGCTTCTGATCCTTCCGATTCATCGCGTGATTCGAAATTCAATTTCAGCGGATAAAGAGCGGCTTCTGGCCAACCTTAAGGCCAGCTTTAATTTGCGCGCTATCCCACGAGTCATGATCGATAAAATCGCCGAAGGGGATATGAAAGAAGGGTTCGGCATGGCATTTTCCGAGGCGGAATGTTTTCTGCTGGAGTTGAAAGAGAAGTCAATCGCTAAAGAGAAGATGCCTGCTGGAAAACCGGAAGATTGGTATCAATTGGATGTGAATTTGATTTCTTACTTAATCGTTGAGCCGCTTTTAAAGATAACGAATGCAGATCTCGAAAAACATGTGACATATACTCCGGATGTCAGAGAAGTGTTCAAACATTTGAAAAGCGGAGAAGCATTCTGTGCTTTTTTTGTGAAACCCGTAACGACGAAGAAAATTAAGGATATTTGCGAAACGGGCGAAGTCATGCCGCAAAAGTCGACTTATTTTTATCCGAAATTTCCGAGCGGACTGGTGATGTATCGGCATTAAGAGAACGGAATCGCTATCCCTTCCCCCCCTTGCGGGGGA
>C687J35504_10003330_pt1 | contig 10563 bp, 10 predicted proteins | sample RifCSPhighO2_02_FD_35504 | JGI IMG/M metagenome (IMG submission 35504) | reverse complement strand
GACAGGATAGTAGAGAACGTGCTGTGGATATACTTTGCCTGCGTGGGAGAGTATAGTTTCTGGGTCCCTGCCATAGTCATAAGCCGGGACGTAGTAGTAGACAACCTGAGGAGTATGGCCTTTGCTGAGGGGAAGACGGCCTTCGGGGAGACGACCATGCAGAAGGCGGAATGGGCCAAGCTCCTGGTCAGTTCCCGCATCTCCAGGTTCCTTTACGCCGCCTCAAAGGGGGTCTGTTTTACCTATCTCGGCTTAATCATAACTCTCAGAAGCACAGAGGTCTCTGCACTATGGATGAATTATTTAATGTCCGCTAAGTATACCCTGGTCTATGGGACGGTGGTCTTCTGCCTCTTGAGAGGTTTCCCTGTAGTGTGGGAAGGCAGGGGGTATCTCCTGGGAAGTAGTCTCAACCCACCCCGGGCGAGTTCCTAGTCCCTATGCTGAGGGCTGCTATATTTGATATAGACAATACCCTAATTAAGGGCCGTTCCTCGGAACGGATCTTTATAAAATACCTCCTTAAAAAGGGAATAATCACGCCCCTGGATATGCTACGGTTCCTCTACACCTTTCTCTTTGAACTCCTTACTTTCCGGGGACTCTACCTCAAGAACAACAAGTCTTATCTGAAGGGCAAAGAACCCTCCATCGTAAAGGAAGAGGCCAGTCATTGTTTCAGGGAACACATAGCACCCTTTATAACCCCTAAAGCAAGGGAAGAGATGGAGCGGAAGAGGGCAGAGGGCTATACCATTATCCTTATATCCGGGACACTGGACGTCCTGATTGAGGGATTTAAAGAAGCCCTGGGGGCTAGTGCCGCCGTAGGCTCAAATCTCCAGAGGGCGGATGGGGTATTTACTGGAAGGCTTGAGGGGACTCATCCCTATGGCCTGGGCAAGGCCAGCATCCTCCAGGGGCTCGCCTTACGGATGGACATTGACCTCAAAAATTCTTACGCCTATGCAGACCACTATTCTGACGTGGAGTTCCTTGGTATGGTAGGCCACCCAGTGGCAGTCAACGCCCATCCCGTACTGAAGTTATACGCACACCGGAAGGGCTGGTCTGTGGTGGAGTTTTAGGTATTGAATATACTTTCCACAAATTCAATGCTCAACCCATCGTTCTACAACCTCTTTGACAATGTAGGGAAATAATATGAGCAGGCAGGGTATTTCCGTAACTACTGACTTCCAGAGAAAACCTTTATTTAGCCCTATATTCTTAAGGTGCATGGACCTGGGGAACCATCTGGGAACCTCCAGCATATATCTACGATACGCCTCCCCGTACCTGAGTGAGAGACGTTCTTCTTCGTAACGGACGGTGAGTGAGTAGACTAGTACACAATTCAAAAGGGTAATCGGGACAAGCCATAGGAGTTCCGAGAGGATGACAGCGCCAAGGCACATGAGCGTGTTTCCTATGTAAAGAGGGTTTCTAACGAGCAAGTAGGGGCCCGAGGCGGCCAGGTGTTTGGTAATCTCTTGCCGGTAGGTGCAGTGCTGTCGTGCCCATATGCGAAGCAGTAACCCAAAAACAAAGGTTGTAACCCCAAGTGGCCAGATTAGCCAATAGTCCTCTACCTCATGGTAGAAGCATACAGCCGCAAAGACTAATGGCAGGCTAACAAGGATACCCCTGTACTGGTAGACCAACTTTGGGGCATCCATTTCGGACAAAGACCTCCTAACTACTGGACTAAGTATCTTTTAAAATTCGTCCAAGATAAACCCCTTGGGCTCCGGTTTTTCCTTGGGTTCTTGTTTTTCTTTGGTCTTTTCCTGGGGCTTCGTAGGCCTTACCTCCATCTCAACCACCCCTGAGGTCTTCTCCTCAGCCTTGGCGGGTGGGGGCTGTTTCTGGGCCGACTCCTTTGAGCGTTTCGCCTCTTCAAGTTTATCTTTAAGCTCCTCCACAGAGCCCTTTACCTTGGAGATGGAGTTCCTCAGGGAGTCCTGGTACTGTACCAATTCTAACTGCATCTTTTCCATGCTGAACTGCTTTTCTTCCACAGAGGTAAGCCGGCGTTCCGTAGATTTATCCGCCGCTACCTGTTCTACCCGTTTACCCAGTTCCTGGTTGGCGGCATCTACTGCCTGCACCTTTGCATCCATCGCCCCGAGCTTCTGTTCCAAGGCCTTCATCTGGGCCTTCTGATCCTCCACGATACTACAGCTAGAGAAGGCCAGACTCAAAATCAAGAGACAAAATAAAAGGCGGTTCATAGTGTTACTCCTTTGAGGTAGACTCACGGTATTTTTTAAATTCCTTTGCGGCCTGACCAGAAAGGCCCTGTTTATCGTAACACAGCCCAAGGTTCTTATGTACCTCGGCCAGTTTAGGGTCTAGCTCCAGGGCCTTCTTATGCTCCTTCTCCGCCTTCTCAAAGAACCCCTTCTTACTATACATCCTACCTAGCCTCGTATAGGCGAGGGCCATCTCTGGCTCCATCTCAACGGCCCGGCGGTACTCGCTTATGGCCTCCTCCAACTCACCACGGTCGTGGCGCAGGTTACCTAACTGAAAGTACATCTGGGCCTTCTTGTCGGTCTTTCTATACAGACCCGCGGCGTTCCTGTAGACCAGGAGGGCCTCCTCCAGCATCTCCTTACGCGTATAAAGCTGGCCCAGGCGTTCATAAGCCACAGCCAGAGATGGTTCCAGGGCTAGGGATTTCTGCCAGTAGAAAAAGGCCTGTTGCAAATCTCCCTTATCAAAACAGGCCAGACCAAGCTCATCCAGCCGTTGTATCTCTTTCAGCCTCAACTCCGCGGTCTCCAGCCACTGGTGTATAGCCATGTCTCCCTTGCCCAACTGGGAATAGAGCTGTGCCAGGGCAGAACGGACTTCGGCCTTCCTCAGAAATTTCTCCTCGGAGAGGCCCACGCCCATAACGGCCAGGGCCTTCTCTAAGGAACTCCTTGCCTCTTCCCATTTCCCCTGGGCCATGAAGACCAGTCCCAGCCCTTCATAAGCGCCAGGTCCGCCTGAGGCGGATGGGTCCAACTCCAGTGCCTTCTTGAATTCCTGAGCGGCCGCCTCAAAGAGAGACTTCCTAAAATAGGCCCTGCCCAGGTTGACGTGTACCCTGGCCACAGTTGGGGCAGACTTTGCGGCCAGGCTATACTCCCTGACCGCCTCCTCCAGCCTGCCCTGATAGGTGTACACGATACCCAGGTTGTTATGTGCCTCCACAAACCCTTCCCCTCCGCCTGAGGCGGACAGGAGTTCCCCGTAGATAGTCCCTGCCTCGTCCATCATACCCTTGGACAGAAAGAGGTTGCCCATGAGTAGCCTGGCCCTGGGGTGTCCAGGAGAAAGGAACAATACCTTCTTGAGTTCCTTGGTGGAAGACTCCCATTCTCCCTGAAAGAAGAGGGTCCTGGCCAGCCCCAGCCTGGACTCCAGGTAGGTGGGGTCTTCGCGGAGGGCCTTACGGAATTCCTTCGCGGCCTCTTCATAATTGTTCTTCTTCAGATAGGCCTTGCCCATCCTCAGGTGGTGCTCTGCGGATTCAGTCTCGCCGACTGACCGCCTTATAGAATTAATGGCCTCTTTAAAGATGGACTCGTCAAGCCCTAACACCCCGGAGGCCCTTAGTTCCAGGTATTCTTCCACTACGGCCTTCCAGATAGAGGAGGCCTCCTTCGCCTTGCCCTGGGAAGAAAGGGCCAGTGCAAACCCCCTGGTCTCCATCAGCTTGTCTTGCAAGACGGGCGGCCTTGGAAGGGCCTCTTTGGGCAGGTAGATTAACGGTTTGGTTGGTGACAGTTCTGCCACCTCCTTAAATCCTGACAGTGCCCGGTCCCTCATCCCCCCCTTGTAATAGGCAAGTCCCAGGTATCCATAAGCCCTTGCCCTGGCCTTAGAGGCCTCGGTGGGATAGAACAGCAGGGCCTTCTTATAATAAGTAACGGCCTCTTCCCACTTCTCCTGCAGGAAGTAGGCGTCAGCCATACAGTGATATGCCTCCGGACTGCGGGTGTTTAGCTCAAGGGCCGTCTTCAGGACACGGAGGGATTCTTCCAACCTGTATGTCTCCTTATAAGCTATTCCAAGATTGATGTGGGCAGTGGACATATTAGGGTTAATCTCTACAGCCTCTTTATACTCAGAAATTGCCTGTTCATGCCATCCTAATCTCCAGTAGGCATTACCCAGGTTATTGTGGGCATCGGCATATCTGTTATTTAGCTTCAGGGCATGAGTCAGCTGGGCAATGGATTCCTCCGGCTTATCCCGTCTCAGATAGACCTCTCCCAGGGCGCTATATGCCTCTGCTGAATTGGGGTTGAGCTCTATAGCCTTGTTCAATTCAGTCGCAGCCCTATCTAACTCTCCCAGTCCCAGGCAGGCCAGCGCCAGATGGAGGTGGAGTACGTAAGAATTTGGGGACAGGCTCAGGGCCTTCTCAAATTCTTTGACAGCCTCCCCCAACTTGTCCTTCTCATAATAATGAATACCCTGATAATGGTGATAGTAACCAGGCAGGGCATCATCTTCGGCACTGCTACAGGGGGCTAGAGAAAGAATGAGGACGAGAGAACAAAGCGGTAAGCAGTAAGAAGTAAGCAGTAAGCAGTAAATATTAAACAAATCCTTCTCCCTACTGCCTACTTCCTACTCCTTACTCTTTTCGGCCGCGGCCTCTACCACTGGCTTCTCTACCAACACCTTATTCAGCCTCTTTTGAAAACCATCAGGGGATATGAGGTACATCATGGTAACGAGCAAGGCCACACCTGAGATTAGACTCCCTATAACGAAGAAGGCCCCAACGACCCTTTCTACCGGCCGAGAGGCCATTACCAATCCTGATATCTCCTGCAAGGCTTCTAACAAGGCACTTATCATGTTTCCCTCCCTGGCAAGAAGGTGTAACGGAAAGAACTCTATTACCAGACTATTCTCTGGAAGCGGTTCTTCTCCTCTACCTCCTGTCTTCTTTTTAGAAAAGATGCCCACAGCTATCAGTTTATCAGCCTTCAGCCATCGGTCGTCAGTCTTCAGGCAACTGATGACTGACCACTAGTCCCTAGAATTGCCATAGGTTAGCACCCTGGGGGGTATTTGTCAATGGCTGGATTGTAAAAGCAGGTAGTGGTCAGAAGACTGAGGACTACTCCCTAATACCCGGTGCCTACCGCTGGCCTAGCGACCGGAGAAAAATTTGAAGAACATGAGTTCTACTGCGAGACCTGCTATGCAGGTGGCTACCATGGTAGTGGTGCCCGAGAGGAGCCAGGTCCGCAAGGTTATGGGGTACTTAGTCTTCTCGCTTATTGATACGGTGATTATATTGGGTGCGGCGCCTATAGGGGTTCCATTGCCTCCAAAGCCCACCCCCATGGCCAGGGCCCACCACAGGGGCATAGTGTTTATGTCCTGGGTCCCAAGGTACTGTATTACAGGAATCATTGCCATGGTGAAGGGTATGTTGTCCACAATGGCTGAGCTTATAGCGGCCACCCAGAAGAGCAGGGCACAGGTAAACATGAGATTGCTCTGGGCATGGGCGGCTATCTTCTCGGCCACCATATCAAGAATACCCGCCTTTTCCACGCCCCCTACAGCTACAAAGAGGGAGATGAAGAATAAGAGGATACTCCAGTCCACCTCCTTAAGGAGGTCATCGGGATTGGGCCTCACCCATACGAGGGCCATTGCAAGCCCCATTATGGAGATGCTAGAGGGCAAGAGCCCGAGCTTTCCCTGGAAGAAGAAGAGTAATAGCACAAGCCCCAGGGCAACGAGTACCTTCCTCAAGCCCTGACGGTCATGTATGGCCGCACTCTCGTCCATCTCCAGCAGTGCCTCTATATTCTTCGGCCTTATAGCCAGCTCCTTCCTCATGACCACCCTAAGGGTGAGTAGGGTGACAGCCCAGGCCGCCACGACGGGCAGGCCGAGGTGGAAAAGGAATCCGTTGAAGGTTATCCCTGCGGCAGAGCCAATCATCATGTTGGGTGGGTCTCCCACGAGGGTGGCAACTCCCCCTATCCCTGAAAGCAGTACCGTGGCCATAAGCATAGGGATGGGGTTTAGCCCGAGAATCTCGCAAGTGGCTACTATTACAGGAGCAAGCACCACCATGCAGGTAACGTTATTGACCATGCTTGAAAGTACTGCGACAACCGTCCCCAGAAACACCATAAGGCGCCAGGGGTCTCCCATGGTCTTCTTAGCGGTAATGATACCGAGATATTCAAAGAACCCTGTCTTCTGTAGCATACCCACCATAACCATGAAGGCCACAAGTAGGCCAATGGTATGCCAGTCTATGGCCTGGACGGCATCTGTCTGGGAATAGAAGCCAAGGAAATGACCCGCCATGAGCATGAGCACTGCACCAGTAATTGCAGCGATGGTGCGATGAATCCTTTCAGAGAGGATGGCTACGTAAGTGCCACCAAAGATTGTCCCAGCTACCAGGACGTGCGTGGGGAGATGCTCAAGGGCCTCAAACTTTAGTGCCAGGAAGGCACCCAGGAGGGCAACAACGGCATAGATAGAGACGTATAAAGCAGTATAGCGTGGAGCAGTTAATGCCTGCACGATTACCTTTCCTGAGAACGTTACAAGGACAGGTCCTGGACCAGCCCGTCATCTTGGGCAACCGTCCGCCTCACGTAGATTGCCCCTACTAGAAAAATCGAGGCAGAAGTCTACCATCTATAAAAGGCGGTGTCAATGGTTTTTCCTTGACACTATGTAGAGTATGTGGACATAGGTAATCCACCTCAGGCGGACAATGATGAATTCGGAGTTAGTATTTCGGAATGCGGAATTGAAACAACTCCGCATTCTGCATTCCACACTCTGCATATAGATGTCCCCCTATCCTTTAAGCCGGCTTATTAGCGCAGGAACCACCTCAAACAAATCCCCCACCAGCCCCAAATCTGCCACCCTGAAGATAGGGGCCTCGGGGTCTTTGTTGATGGCCACAATGTGTCTGGCGGTTACTATCCCTGCCAGGTGCTGGGCCGAGCCGGAGATGCCACAGGCAATGTATAGTTCCGGGCTTATGGTCTTGCCCGTCAGGCCCACCTGGATCTCCTGGGGTCTCCATCCTGCGTCCACCACCGCCCTGGAGGCGCCCACTACACCCCCCAGGAGTTCTGCTAACTCCTCCAGTATCCTAAAATTCTCTGCCCCACGCATCCCCCTCCCCCCTGCTACAACTATCCTTGCCTCTGAGATGTCCGCCTTAACCCCCTTCGTGTAGATTATGTCCCTGAAGACTATAAGAGGGTCTGTCGGTAGAGTAGAAACGTCCAGCATTTCTACTTTTGCAGGGGCAGGTTTAAAACCTGCCCCTACTGCCTGCGCCGGGGGAAAGGCGTTGGGCCTCAAGGTTGCTACCTGAAATCTGGGGACGGTGCTTTTTACCCTGGCACTAAGCCTCCCTGCATAGACAAGGCGTGTGGCCTCCAGGAGTCCATCGGAAATATCTAGGCTTGTACATTCGGTGAGGAGGGGACCCCCTAGTCTGGCGGCAAGTCTAGGGGCCAGGTCCCTGCCCATAGCAGTGGCAGAGAGGAGGATTATCGCCGCACCACTTTTTTGAACCTCCTGGGCCAGTATGTACGTGTACAGCCCGTTGTTGTATCTCTCCAGGGCAGGGTGGTCTGCCAGTAATATCTTCTGGGCACCATAACACCTCACTGTCTCTGCCAGGTCTTTTATATTATCTCCTATAAGTATTGCGTTTAGTCTACCCGAGCCAGTTCCGACCTTTTCTAATAGTTGTCTTCCTGCCCCCAGTGCCTCAAGGGATGACCCTTTTAATCTCCCCCCTCTCTGCTCCAGGAAGACAAGGACTTCAACCATCAGATTATACGAACCTCCTCCCGAATGAACTTCACCAGGTCTTCAACCATCTCCGCCGCACCGCCCTGGAGCTTCCTGCCGACTTTTCTTGTAGGCAGGAGAGATACTTCTTTGACCGACACCCTGGCCCCGGGTCCCCATACCTCCTGGGGGGCCAGTCTTGTGGCTGGGACTACTTCGTAGGGCTTCTTCTTTGCCTTCATTATGCCTGGCAGGGAGGGGTATCTTGGCTCATTGAGTCCCTTCTGGCAGGTAAAGAGTGCGGGCAGTGGACACTCCAGTACCTCCGTGCCCCCCTCTATCTGCCTGTGAACCACGACCTTCCCGGTGGCGTCCACCGACAATCTGGTTATTACTGCCGCGTGGGGTATATCCAGGAGTTCGGCCAGTTGGGTCCCCACCGCCCCATTCTGGTCATCCACCGCCTCCTTTCCGCACAGGATTAGGTCAAAGGTGACAGGGCCACTCCCGGCAAAAAGACGCCCTTTTATGGCCTGACAGAGGAGATAGGCAGTCGCATAGGAATCTACCCCCAGATGGGTCTCGCCAATTATATGGAGGGCCCTATCAGCCCCCAGGGCCAGGGCGCCCATGAGGGCCTCTCTTGCTGATTCTGGGCCCAGGGTAATTATCGTTACTTCTCCTTTACCCTGGCGTTCCTTTATTCTTAGGGCCTCCTCTATGGCGTACTCATCAAATGGGTTTATCACCCAGGATAGGCCGGTTGTATCAATAAAAGGAGGCCTGGGGGAGGGTCTCGGCGCCGCCTCCGTGGAGGGTACCTGTTTTATACAGACAATGATATTCACTGGCTAATAAGTATAAAACCCCTTACCTGACTTCTTTCCCAGCCAGCCGGCCTCCACGTATCTCCTGAGCAGGGGGCACGGCCTGTACCGCGCATCCCCAAACTCCTTGTGGAGGGTCTCCAGGATGGAAAGACACGTGTCCAATCCTATAAAATCTGCAAGGGCCAGGGGGCCCATGGGTTGATGGGTACCCAGGGTCATGGCCTTGTCAATTGCCTCTCTGGTAGCCGTACCCTCCATTAAGACGTACATGGCCTCATTGAGCATGGGCATAAGTAGACGGTTGACTATAAAACCGGGATAGTCCTTCACCTCCACGACGGTCTTACCCAGGGANTTTGCCAGTTCCTGGGCCTTCTGGAAGGTCTCCGGAGAGGTCTTGAGTCCACATACTATCTCTACCANCTCCATTACCGGGGCAGGGTTCATGAAGTGTATGCCAATTACCTTCTCTGGCCTCCTGGTGGCTGAGGCAAGCCGGGTGATGGGTATGGAAGAGGTGTTGGAGGCGAGGATGGTCTGCGGTGGGACGACACTATCCAGTCTCCTGAAGATTTCCAGTTTTAGAGGCTCTACCTCTGATACCGCCTCAATAATTATCTCAGTCCCGGCCAGCTCTTCTAACCCCTGGGCCCCCTTCACCCTTTTTAGTATCTCTGCCTTCTTCTCCTGGGGGAGTCTGCCCCTCTGGACTAATTTGTCCAGGTTTTTGGCCACGCCCTCCAGTGCCCTCTGGAGGAGGTCTCTATTGGCCTCTACTACCCTGACCTCCAACCCGGCGCCTGCGGCAAGCTGGGCTATACCCTGCCCCATCTGCCCGCCTCCCACTATACCCAATCCGCTTATGGTCATGTAACTATCCTCCTATGAGTAGGGGCGTATTGCAATACGCCCCTACAGTCTGGTGTAAGGGCGACCCGCCGGGTCGCCCCTACAGAAAACTTCCCTACATCATCTCCACTGCCAGGGCTACGGCCTCGCCACCACCTATGCACAGACTGGCAATGCCCCTCATCCGCCCGGCGGTGCTACCGCCCGCCCCAGGGTGCCCCGAGAGGGCGTAGAGCAGGGTAGTAAGGATTCTGGCCCCGCTGGCCCCGATGGGATGCCCCAGGGCGATGGCGCCACCCCTTACGTTAACCTTATCCAGGTCCAGACCCAGCTCCCTATATATAGCGATGCAGGTGGAGGCAAAGGCCTCGTTTATCTCAAATAAGTTAATATCCGTTACGTCCAGCTCCAACTTCTTTAATAGTTTATTGATGGCCTCCACGGGGGCCAGGGAAAAGAGTTCGGGCGCCATGGCCGCCTCGGAGTAGCCCAGTATCCTGGCCACAGGGCTTCCCCCCAATTCATTTACCCTATCCTCAGAGGCAAGCACCACTGCCGCCGCCCCATCGCTCAGGGCAGAGGAGTTGGCCGCCGTGAGTACGCCCCCCTCCTTAAAGACAGGGGACAGGGTGGCCATCTTATCCCTGTCCAGCCTCTTGGGGCAATCGTCCTCTGACATCAATATCTTTTTGCCCTGTTGGGTCATCTCTATGGGGATTATCTCCTCCCTGAAGTCCCCCCGTCTCTGGGCCTGGATGGCCCTCTCGTAGCTCTGGAGGGCAAGGTCATCGGCCTCCTTACGGCTTATACGGTATTTCTCTGCAATGAGTTCTGCGGCATGGCCCATATGAAAATTGTTGTAAACATCCCACAGCCCATCCTTTATCATGCTGTCAACGAGGGAACCATGCCCAATCCGGTAACCCCACCGCCCCTCTTCCAGTAGATAGGGGGCACGACTCATACCCTCCATCCCTCCGCAGAGGACGACCTCTGCATCGCCACAGAGTATGGCCTGGGCCCCCAGCATCACGGCCTTTAACCCCGAACCACATACCTTGTTCACTGTCAGGGCATTGGT
>C687J35504_10003327_pt1 | contig 10569 bp, 3 predicted proteins | sample RifCSPhighO2_02_FD_35504 | JGI IMG/M metagenome (IMG submission 35504) | reverse complement strand
AGCAAGTTGTTTTGGATTTTGAAATTGCTGAAAGCGATTTGCCTCGTATCAAAGAAGCATTAAGAATGATCAAAGAGGTTGTATACAGAAAATACTCTGTTTTTGAAAGAGAAATAACAAACTCCCCGCATATATCAGAAATAGAAAAACATTCTCTATTGAGCGCAGGCAATGGCCGTAGGACCGCTCTATTAAATACCCTTTTTGAATTAACTTCTCGATTATTTATTCAAACTGGGGAGTTCCGTGATTTTAGTACCAATTTGTCTGAGAATAATTTTGCAAATATGCTTAATACTACCGAATCATGGTTCTCGGATATTATCAAGCGTGGGATAGAAGCGTTTTTAAAAGTTTACGAAATTGATATCCCTTTGTACGATCGGCTATATGATGAATTTGATTTAGCTAGAGGAATGGGAAGTCACCCGATGGAGGTATATTTAGGTAGGGACGGGATTTATGCTTGGCTTGGCAGGAGAGTGCAAGATATTGCCCGAAGGAGAAGAATGGGTCCGCAAGCAAGAAAAAGGATAAAAGAAAGCGGTAAAGTGCTTGAGATAAAGCCACGATATTTAGTTTATCCTCGTTATATGAGAGATCGTCTTGGTTACATTGCCAAGAGAGATTATCTAGCGCAAGAGAGAATTACTCCTGACCAAGATCCATTTTTCTTTGATACCGGATATACAGGTACTATCCCAGAGGATATTATGAAGGTTATGGGATTTACCAGCGAAGAAATAGAAAGAAGGATTAAATTATTGTCAGCGACAAAAGAGAGTAGGCGAATAAGGGGAATAGGGGATAGCGCGAGAAAAGATATAGTGGAGTATATAGAAGGAAATGCCCAAAGCGAGAACAGCGCGGAAGGATTAATCATAGATCCAGGCACGGGTAAAATAAAGCACATAGCCCAACCCGCTAGTCCAAAAGATCAATTTACATTTCAAATGGTACGCCAAGCTATAGTTAGGCATTACTGGTTTGAAGAGATGAATAAGTAAATTTTGTTTGTCTGTGAAGTTTATTTTAGAGATTATATCGGCTTAATAATACAATATACTTTTTGTATATTACTAACGCGAGTAACTCACAAGTAATCCACACTTGACAAGTTGTATGTATTTGGAATAAAATGAGTAACATGCGAAATAGTGAATTTTTAAGAAATAAAACAAGCGGAATCTAGCCAGCCATTTTTTTATGCGCTGATATGAAATCGCTTGGTAAGCGATTTTTTTTGTTCATTCCTCACTGCGTTCGGTGCAAGATAGTGCGTAGTTTGTATTTGGTAGTTCGTAGAATATTTAGTTTGCTTAAGATAGTTTTTCTACTGACTACCCACTACTCACTACCAACTAGCTTCGAGCGTAGTGAGGAGAGAAAAAAATTGCACTTTAACAATTGAATAATGTTATCTACAAAATAAGAACATTTTGTAATTCCGCGGTTTTGTCCGAAGGTATAACCATAGTGGTATGGATTTACCTTTGGATTTATCAACAATATTAAAACTCAAGGGCATATGGAGGATGCCTTGACACCAAAAGGGGAAGAAGGACGTGGTGTAGCTGCGAAAAGCCTCGGGTAGGTGCGTAGCAACCTTTGATCCGGGGATATCCGAATGAGGAAACTCGATGCGGCAAAACCGCATCACCCTGTCGTAAGACATGGACCGTACCCGCTGAAGTGAAACATCTTAGTAAGCGGAGGAAAAATATACCGTAAATATAGTGTGCTTTGCACATTGTACGTCGTTGATTGCAAATAGCTTGTCATTTTTATGATTTGCTATATTTGCGATATGCGATTTGCTGTGCATAGCACACTGGTATTCCCTTAGTAGCGGCGAGCGAAAAGGGATTAGGACCCCTTAGGGGGTCCGTAGCCCAAAATCTGCGAATTGTTTACAATACGCAGGTGGTAGTAGGACTATTTTTTCGCGAGCGAAATTTTAGAAAAATAACTCTGGAAAGTGTAACCAAAGAGGGTAAAAGTCCCGTATTTAAAAAAATTGAACTCGTTAAATAGTATCCTGAGTAACTCGAGACACGACCACCTCGAGTGAATCATCCCGAACTATCGGGAAAGGCTAAATACTTTTGGTGATCGATAGTGAACTAGTACCGTGAGGGAAAGGTGAAAAGCAGCCCGGTTAGGGCGGTGAAATAGAACCTGAAACCATATGCCTACAAGGAACAGGAGCCCCTCACTTGGTTTTATGAATTATTTAATTATAGTTTTTTTTAAAGCTAAAATTATTTGTTCGTAGATCCAAGTGAGGGGTGACTGTGTGCCTTTTGTAGAATGATCCAACGAGTTATTTTATACTGCAAACTAAGTCCTGATAAGGATGTAGTTACAGGGAAACCGAGTGTTAATAGCGCGAACATGAGTTTTTTTGATAGGAAAAATCCTATCAAAAAAATTCAAATGTAGTATGAAATAGACCCGAAGCCAGGCGATCTACCCATGACCAGGGTGAACCCCGAGTAATATCGGGGGGAGGCCCGAACCCACTTCCGTTGCAATAGAAGGGGATGAGTCGTGGGTCGCAGTAAAAAGCTAATCGAGCCTGGTAATAGCTGGTTCTCTCCGAAATAGCTTTAGGGCTAGCTTTCGGTTATAGATTTATGAAGGTAGAGCACTAATTGGTCTATCAAGGCTTATGCTGAGATTGATCAGATAAACTCCGAATTTCATAAATTGTTTCCGAAAAGTTAGAATATGGGGGCTAAGCTTCATATTCAAAAGGGAAACAGCCCAAATCGCAGTCTAAGGTCCCCAAATGCAAGCTCAGTGGGAAAGGATGTGAAATTTCTTGAACAGCTAGGAGGTTGGCTTAGAAGCAGCCATCCTTTAAAAAGTGCGTAACAGCTTACTAGTCGAGAGATTTTGTGCCTAAAATTTAACGGGGCTTAAGCTTGCTACCGAAGACGCGGATGCCACCGCATCTCATTTTGTTTGATATGAAATTTAAAATTTCTAATTTTCAATTTAAAAATTGTTTAAAAATTTTTTCATATCGAGCACAGCGAGATGTGGTGGCGTGGTAGGAGAGCATTTCTATTGCGCTGAAGTTGCATCGTAAGGTGTGATGGAGCGATAGGAAGAGAGAATGTTGGAATGAGTAACCACAAGTAGGATGAGAGATCCTACCGCCAAAAGCCTAAGGTTTCCTTGGCAATGACAATCAGCCAAGGGTTAGGCGGGCCTAACCCTGACTCCGAAAGGTGGCAGGGGATGGACAGCCGGTTAATATTCCGGCCCTTCCTATTTACATGATGGAGTGACGGAGACTAATAAGGAGAGCATATTATTGGATTTGTGTTTCTATTCTGGAGAGGTTCTTGGGAGAAATGCCCAAGAGGCTTAATTGCAACTTCAATTGAATGGAAAAAGTTTCGCTACGGCGAAGCTATTCTCCCCAGCAGTCTTCCGAGAAAAACTTCTAAAGTTAATAAATAGGAACCCGTACTGCAAACCGACACAGGTGGGCAAGTAGAGTATACTAAGGCGAACGAGTGAATCTTCGTCAAGGAACTCGGCAAATTAGCTAGGCGTAAGTTCGCAATATGCCTTCCCCGATTAAAACCGGGGCGCAGCTAAAGTTTTCCTAGCGACTGTTTATCAAAAACACAGGTCCCTGCGAACTCGTAAGAGTATGTATAGGGGCTGACGCCTGACCAATGCTGGAAGGTTAAGAGTCGTTTGTTGTTCGATTTATCGTGCAGCTTGTGACTTAAGCCCCAGTGAATGTCGGCCGTAACTATAACGGTCCTAAGGTAGCGAAATTCCTTGTCTGGTAACTTCAGACCCGCACGAATGGCGTAACGACTGGGAAACTGTCTCGACGAAGAGCTCGGTGAAAATGCAATGAGGGTAAAGATGCCCTCTACCCGCGGAAAGACGGAAAGACCCCGGGAGCTTTACTATAGCTTTCTATTGTTTTGGCGTTTTAGATGCGTAGCGTAGTGGGGAGACTTTGAAGTTCCGCTTTTGGGCGGAATGGAGTCATCAATGAAACACCCATCTTTTGAAATGCCATAACTAACCTCGATTTAATAAATCGAGAGACAGTGGATGGTAGGTAGTTTAAGTGGGGCGCTTGCCTCCTAAACAGTAACGGAGGCGTTTATTAAGGTCAGCTAGCTACGGATGGAAATCGTGGCGGTCGTGCAAAGGCATAAGCTGGCTTAACTGCAAGGCATATTTGCCGCGCAGATGCGAAAGCAGAACTTAGTGAACCGACCTTCTTTTATAGAAGAGCGGAAGATCATCAGATAAAAGCTACCCCGGGGATAACAGGCTGGTCGCCTCCAAGAGTCCACATCGACGAGGCGGTTCGGCACCTTTATTAAACATATTGGGGTGCTACAACAGTAATGTTGTACCTGTTTTTCAAGAAAAGCATACTTGAAGAAAAATAAAAATTCGGCTTATAACGGTGAACTCCGTATATAGACACTATCGAAAGGTAGAATGCATATACGGACAATATCGTGGGAAGTTCGACCTAAAGTGTCGAACCCCTTAGAGACTGACCCGAAAGGGAAGGTTCTTCGAAAAAATTCGAAGGACAACACGCCGACTCCTATTACAAAAAGCGAGACTATGGCCAAGAACACCTAATGTCCGCAATAGGATGAAGATATAGTCCGAACCTCTTGGTAACAAGAGAAAAATCGACAGCGATGTCGGCTCATCGTATCCTGGGGCTGGAGCAGGTCCCAAGGGTTTGGCTGTTCGCCAATTAAAACGGTACGCGAGCTGGGTTCAAACCGTCGTGAGACAGGTTGGTCCCTATCTTCCGTGGGCGTTGAATCTTGAGGTGGGTCGCTCCTAGTACGAGAGGACCGGAGTGAACGAACCTCTGGTGTACCAGTTGTCGTGCCAACGGCATAGCTGGGTAGCTAAGTTCGGAAGGGATAAGTGCTGAAAGCATATAAGCACGAAGCCTGCACCAAGATTAGGATTCTTAGATTCCCGCTAGACTAGCGGGTTGATAGGCTACAGGTATAAGCTCCGTAAGGAGTTAAGCCGAGTAGTACTAATAAATCATTTTTAAGTTGTTGTTTTTAAAACAGCGGAATTACATAATGTTCTTAAATGTAGAATAAAATTCTTATTAAAAAACAAGTATAAGGCATTTACACTGAAAGTGCTCCACCCGTTCCCATTCCGAACACGGAAGTGAAATCTTTCAAGGCCGATGGTACTAGCTTTGCGCTGGGAGAGTAGGTAGATGCCCTATATTTGTTTTTTTAATAATTTTAACCATACGCTATTTAATGCTTGGCGCCTAGAATCTAGTTTGATTTTTTGTTAATATTATTTTAATGAATTCAAAGTGGGTTAGGGGTATATTTAGAAACAATGATTGGTTGTTATTTTTTACAGCCATAACATTAACTGTCATAGGGTTGGTTTCTTTATACAGCACAACACAGTACAGCTACACTAATTTTTTTAATAAACAACTAGTGTGGTTGGCTTTAGGTATTGTGCTTTTTTTTATATTTAGCTCGATAGATTACAGATTTTTTAAAGTCCATTTTTCTCCTATTATAGCGCTTTATCTTTTAGAACTTCTGGGACTAATTGCAGTTTTTTTATTTGGTAACTCTGTCCGTGGCGCGCAAAGTTGGATATCGTTGGGTCCCATTAACATAGAACCGGTGGAGCCCTTAAAAGTAATATTGATTTTAATATTTGCGAAATACTTTTTTGGAAGGCATGTTGAGATATATAGAATAAAACATATAATAGTATCTGGTATTTATGTTTTTTTACCGTCTGTTTTAGTTTTATTACAGCCTGATATTGGGTCGTTTTTAATACTTGTGGTTATTTGGCTGGGAATAACGGTTGTAAGTGGTATAAAACTAAAACACATATTAGCCCTTGTGCTTATAGGGTGTGTATTGTCTGTACTCGCTTGGAGTTTTTTGTTGCTGGGTTACCAAAAGGCTAGAATTCTAACCTTTTTAAATCCTTACCTTGATCCTTATGGTGCAGGTTACAATTCTATACAGTCTTCGGTGGCTGTGGGATCAGGGGGTTTTTGGGGCAAGGGATTGGGCAACGGAACACAAAGCCAGTTGGGTTTTTTACCCGAGGCGCATACAGATTTTATTTTTTCTTCCATTACCGAAGAGTTCGGCATAGTTATTGCGGTTGTTGTATTAATTTTGTTTGGCTTGCTATTTTACAGAATGATGCGCATAACTCAAAAAGCTTCTGATAACTTTGCAAGGCTCGCGGCTGTTGGTATAAGCATAATGATAATTTTTCAAGCATTGTTTAATATATCCATGGCGATAGGCTTAATGCCGATTACCGGATTGACTTTGCCGTTTGTAAGTTATGGAGGCAGTAGTCTTTTAACTGTGTTTTTATCTATTGGTATATTAAATAGTATATACAAAAATTCAACGGAGAGTATTTCTATAGGAGCTAAGGATTTGATTAGAGACGGCGACAGTGTCGGGTAGAGCGTTTTTTTATCCTTTGCATAAGTTAATAAAAATGTGTGCTAAAATAAGCGTATTAGTATTTTGTATTAGTTTTGGGTATTTATTGTCCAATGGTCTTGGTGTAGCGACCGCACGCACGGAATTGCATAGCAAAGCTACAGAGTAACTGCGTTTTAGTGTCAAATATAAAAAAACTATGATAGAAAATCCTTTTAAAGAAATTCAAGTTGGAACAACTAAAGACATACCTTCGGATGTTAAAACTGAACAGATAGAGTTGACCCTAGAGCAGCAATCAGTCAGGGGGGATATTATGTTTTGGATTGCGCAAGGGCGCATAGACCGCGTCCTTGAAATTAAGAAGAAATTTAATCTTCCTGACGAGGTATTTCAGGAAATGGCCGCGGGGGGTATTGAATCTTTGATTAGGAACAAGCAAATAGACACCGCTCTAAAAATAAAAAGGAGTCTTAAAATGTCTGATGAAGTATTTCAGGAAGCGGCCAAAAAGGGGATTGTGTATCAGGTCAAGATTGGAGGCATAGATACCGCTCTCAAAATGAAAAGGAAGCTCAAAATGTCTGAAGGTGCATTTCAGGGAGCAGTTAAGGAGGGGATCGTGCCATGGCTTAAGAATGGAGACGTAGACACCGTTCTTAAGATGAAAAGGAAGCTCAAGATGTCTGACGAGGCATTTCAAGAAGCAGCTAAGGAGGGGATTAAATATTTGCTTAACGGTGGGAATATAGATGCTGCACTTAAAATCAAAGAGAAGTTCAAGATAGCTGATGAGTTCTTTTTCCTGCCAGAAGTCCAAGAAGCAGCTAGGGAGGGGATTAAACATTTGCTTAACGGTGGGAATATAGATGCTGCACTCAAAATAAAAGAGAGGCTCAATGTATCTGATATAGATATATTTGATGAATTAGAGAGTGTAAAAAAAAGCAACCTTGAGAAGGGTAATCCATACGAGAATCATGAGTGGCTTATGGGTGTTGACAAAGCAAGGGAGTCTTCAGCCCTAAGCTCTCTTTTATGCAGGAGGGAGGAGGATATAAGGACAGCGATGGGGATAACAAATACCCAAGAGGAGGGCGAAATATCGGATGAGCAGATAGCAGTTCTAACAGAGAGAATTAAAAGAATTCAGGAGATCATCCAAGAAGAGTGGGTGAGGTTTGCTGAAGACATAGCGCAATCTATCCATATTGCAGAGCTTGAAAAAAGAGTTCTCGTCCCAAACGACACAAGAACTGGGCCTACATTGTGGAGGGCTATAAACGGTCTGGTGTCTCGATTTATTGTATTGGAATATGCGGGAGTCAAGGGGCTTATAAATAACTTGCGTGAACAGGAATTAATAGAGGTCATAAGAGACGGAATGAATGCTTTTTTGAAAGTATATGAAATGGACATTCCTCTTTACGATAAGTTATATGAAGAGTTTGATGATGCTAGGGTAGGACAAAACAGGCCGATGGAAGTCTATCTGGGCAGAGATGGAGTCTATGCATGGACTGGCAGAAAAATTCAAGATATTGCCCGTTGGCACAGAATGGATCCGAAGGTCAAGGAAAGAATCAGGGCAGAGGGTAATATTTTAGAGATACGACCAAAATATATCGTATACCCTCGGTATATTAAGAATAACGTTCCCTATATAGTGAAAAGAGCTTATCTGGAGCAGGAGCAGATCTCAATAGATCAAAATCCTATGTTTTTTGATACAGGATATACAGGATCCATACCCGAGGATATTATGAAAGTTATGGGTTTTAAACCCAAAGAAATAGAGAGTAGGATAAGGTTACTCTCGACAGACACAGCGGACAGGAGAGTTAGGGGTGTTCCAAAAAATATGAGAACGGGAATTCTTGAATATATTGAGAATAACGCTAAGGGAGAACACGGCGCAGAGGGTCTATGGTTGAATCCTAAGACTGGCAAGATAGAACACATAGCAGAACCAACTAGACCAAAAGAGCAGTTCAGGTACCAGATGGTCAGACAAGCCCTAATGAGGCACTACTGGTTTGTGGAAAACAATCGATAAGTTTAGGTTGCTTAATAACTTTTTCTAATTTTAATTTTGAGCCCAAGCACTTTGTAAAAGATAAGCGAGTTTACCGCCCCCTTGACATATTTTTTGTACTTATATATAATGACAAAGAACACCAACTAATTTTTGAATATCTAACTTGTTGGGCTTGGTTAAGTAACAACTGAATATTTTATTTAGACTCCACTACAGAATGGAGTTGTTTAATTTGCTTTCAATATTGGTCCCAGAACTTTATTAATTATGTAAAACATAAACTATGTTACCTGTAAAAGTTTTTTCTAATCATACATATAAAGAAGCAGATTTGCCGAATTTGCTAAGCATACAAAAGGATTCTTATAGGTGGTTTTGGGATAAAGGACTTAGAACTCTATTTGATGAGATTTCTCCGGTAAAGGACTTTAGTGGAAAAGATCTTGAGTTGTATTTTGGTGACTACAGATTAGAAGATCCAAAGTACACAGAAGTTACAGCAAGGCGGCAGAATGCTTCTTACGAGGCCGCTTTAAGGGTTGCTGTTAAATTGCATAATAAAAAATCTGGAGAGGTAAAAGAACAAGAAGTTTACTTGGGCGATTTTCCGATTATGACATCTAGGGGTACTTTTATAGTAAATGGTGTTGAAAGAGTGCTTATTTCTCAATTAATACGATCTCCGGGGGTTGTTTTTGTATCCTACATGGTTAGAGGAGTAGAGCTATTTGGATCCAAAGTAATTCCTAACCGAGGTGCTTGGCTTGAATTTGATGTTGACCATTCAGGTGTCATATACGTGAAGGTGGATAGAAAAAGGAAAATTACCGCAACAACCATGCTTAGATTGTTTGGAATGACCGACTTAGATATTAAAAAAGCTTTTAAAAAAGTAGACAGCAATACGGATATTAAATATATTGAACGGACACTAAAACAGGATCCCTCAAAAACAGCGGAGGATGCATATTTGGAGATATATAAAAGAGTGAGGCCTGGAGACTTGGCTACACCAGATAACGCCAAGAGTTTAATAGATAATATGTTTTTTAACTTTGATAGATACGATTTATCAAATGTGGGAAGATGGAAATCCAACCAAAGGCTTGCTGAGACTTGGGAAATTCTTGGGATAAAGACACCAAAAGCGTCTAATACGGAATATTCTACTGATGAAAGAACTCTAAAAAAAGAGGATATTCTAGGTGTTATGGCTGAAATAATAAGAATGAATAATAACCCCGACGCCAAGGCAGACGACATAGATCACCTTGGAAATAGAAGAATTAGGTCAATAGGTGAACTTTTACAAAATAGATTAAGAGTTGGGTTAACAAGAATGGAAAGAAATACTAAAGATAGAATGTCTACCTTAGACATAAACACAGTAACTCCAATACAGCTTATTAATGCTCGCCCCGTGGCTTCTATAGTCAAAGAATTTTTTACAACNGGACAGCTGTCTCAGTATATGGATGAAACTAATCCCTTAAGCGAGCTGGAACACAAGCGCATTTTGTCAGCTACTGGACCCGGCGGACTTACAAGAGAACGCGCAGGATTTGAAGTGAGGGATGTGCAACCTTCACACTTTGGGAGAATTTGTCCTATTCAAACTCCAGAAGGTCCAAATGTTGGTATAGTAACGCGACTTGCCACTTATGCTCGTATAAACGATTTGGGGTTTTTGGAAACCCCATATTTTGTGGTAGAAAATGGACAAGTTACAGGAAAAATAGAACACCTAAATGCGCTTCAAGAAGAAAGATCTGTCATAGCGTCTTCCGCTACAAGGGTGGATAAAAGTAAAAAAATCGTCGATAGGCAGGTTCAAGCAAGAATTCGCGGGGTGCCTACCTTTGTAGACAGAAAAGAAGCAAAATATCTAGATGTATCTCCAAGACAGTCAATATCTGTTGCTACAGCCCTAATTCCATTTTTGGAACACGATGACGCAAACCGTGCAATGATGGGATCTAATATGCAAAGACAAGCTGTTCCTTGCATAAGGCCAGAGGCTCCTTTGGTTGGCACAGGGCTTGAAGAGAAAGTGGC
>C687J35504_10003326_pt1 | contig 10570 bp, 10 predicted proteins | sample RifCSPhighO2_02_FD_35504 | JGI IMG/M metagenome (IMG submission 35504) | reverse complement strand
GCCTGCACGCCGCGACCCTTGAAAAAGGGGAGATAGGCGTTCTACACGGAAGCAAAAGTTATCTACTGCAGGATAAGTCCGGGCAGGTCAAGATCGCGCACTCCATATCCGCGGGACTGGACTATCCCGGCGTGGGGCCGGAACACGCGTATTTTAAATCCATCGGCCGCGCGAAATACGTATCGGTGACGGATGATGAGGCGCTGGACGCCTTCCAGCTGTTATCGGAGGTAGAAGGCATAATCCCCGCGCTCGAGTCAGCGCACGCGATCGCTTACCTGGCGAAAAACGCCAGAAAACATAAAAAGGCCGATATTGTGATCGTATGCCTCTCGGGAAGAGGGGATAAAGACGTTGATATGGTTTCAAAGATACTGGATTCCCGCCTGCGCGGGAATGACAATAAAAGAACGCAATGAACAGAATAGATAAAAAATTCAGGGAATTAAAGAGGCAAAAGAAGAAAGCGTTTATCGCTTTTCTGACAGCCGGCGATTTCGGACTGAAAACGACTAAAAGGCTCGTCCTTGAATTCGACAAACGCGGCGTAGATATAATCGAGCTCGGCGTGCCGTTCTCCGATCCGATAGCTGACGGCCCCACTATCCAGGCTTCGTCCGAGCGGGCCTTAAGGCGCGGCACAAGGCTTCAGGATATAATTAAAATGGTCGGCGAGTTAAGAAAATTGACCGATATACCGATAGTGCTGATGGGATATTATAATCCCGTCTTGAAATACGGCATCAAGAAGTTCGTTTCGGATTGCGTAAGGCACGGGGTCGACGGCGTGATTGTCCCCGACCTGCCGCCTGATGAGGCGGATGAATTGACGGCCGCGGCAAAGAAGACGGGTTTTGCGACGATATTCCTCCTGAGCCCGACGAGCACGGCGGGCAGGATCAGATTGGTCTCTAAGAAGTCGAAAGGTTTTATATATTACGTCTCGCTTACCGGAATTACCGGCGCGCGCGCTATGCTTCCAAAAGAACTCATCTCGCGCGTCCGCCTGATAAAGAGGTACTCCGATAAGCCCGTCTGCGTCGGGTTCGGCGTCTCCCGTCCGGAGCAGGTCCGCGAGATAGCCAGGGCCGCTGACGGCATAATCGTCGGTTCCGCGATCGTAAAGGAAATGGAGAGGGACGCGAAACGTAAAGACTTCATCAAGCACGTAGGCAACTACGTCCAAAAATTGACTTCCGCCCTAACGGCGGACAGGGAGGCTTCCCATCAATAAGAATATCTATGCGGTCATAATCGCCGGCGGCAGAGGCGAAAGGTTCTGGCCAAAAAGCAGGGCAAAGACCCCCAAGCAGACGCTTAAGCTCATGGGCAGGCGGTCTCTTATCCAGGAGACGGTCAGCAGGATAAAATCAATAGTGCCCANTGAGCGGATNTATGTNATCACCAACAAGGAGCAATTAGGTTCGATAAGGTCCGACCTCCCTTCCATAAAGAATATAATCGCTGAGCCGGCGGCCAAAAATACGGCGGCGGCATGCGGCCTTGCCGCAATGATAATAAAAAAANTTGACCCTCAAGCGACGATGATAGTCCTTCCGTCCGACCACCTCATAAAGGAAAATGGCAAATTCATAGATGCCCTCATGACCGGGGTCAAGGTCGCCGAAGCCTCGAACGGCCTTGTTACGATCGGCGTAAAACCGACTTTCCCGGCGACCGGATACGGTTATCTCAGGATAGATACGAGCGGCCAGTTCAGGATAAAGGGACCCGGCCTGAAGGCGAAGGTCCACAGGGTCCTGGCGTTCGTGGAAAAACCGAGCCTTCCGAACGCGGTGAAATTCCTCAAAGAGAAAAGATACTACTGGAACAGCGGTATGTTCATATGGAAGGCGACGAGCATCCTCGATGCCATAAAGGAGAACCTGCCCAGATTATATCTCAGCCTGCAGCTGCTTGAGCCGAGCATAGGCCATTTCAGTTTTCACGGAAAGCTGAACAGCGTCTATCCTAACCTCGAGGAGATATCCATAGACTATGGCGTCCTCGAAAAAGAGCAGAGGATATTCGCGGTCGAGGGCAAATTCTACTGGGACGACCTGGGCTCATGGGATTCGCTCGCGCGCCACCTAGTTACCGACAAAGACGGCAATTTCACGATCGGCTCCCACAAGAAAATCGAGACGAAGGATTCGGTTATAGTCTCCGAACAAGGCATAATCGGGACGATAGGCGTATCTAATATTATAGTCGTCCGCGAAGGCGATTGTGTCCTCGTCTGCAGCCGTGACAGGGCACAGGACGTAAAGAGGCTGGTCGGGCTCATGAAAGAGAAGAAGGAACTGAAGAGATACCTATGAGGGTATTGGCGCTGGACACAGGCGAGAAGCGCATAGGGGTAGCGGTAAGCGACCCGCTTGGCATAATCGCGCAGGGCGTGACAGTCATCACGAGAAAAGATCCGGAAACCGACTTAAACGAGATAAAAAGGATCGTCGAAGAATATAAGGCCGATTCGGTAGTCATCGGGATGCCGGTAAATATGGACGGGACAAAAGGCAAGAGCGCTGAAAAAGTGAACGAATTCGTAGAGATCCTCAAGGGCCGGCTGTCCATACCGGTTTATACATACGACGAGAGGCTTTCTACCAAAGAAAGTGAAAAATTTTTGATATCCGCCGACGTATCGAGAAAGAAGAGGAAACAGGTAATAGACAAGATGGCCGCGCAGCTCATACTTGAATCATATCTCGAAAGGTTGAAGCATAATGTATGAATTTAGGACCCTAAAAAACGGCGCGCGCTGCGTAGTGAACGAGATCCCTGACAGGGATTCGATCTCGATAGGGATCTGGCTTAACGTCGGCGCACGATATGAGCCAAAGGCGCTAGGCGGCGTATCTCACTTCCTCGAGCACTTGCTCTTTAAGGGAACGAAGAAGAGATCAAATGAGGATATAAAAGAGGCTATCGAGGGGAGAGGCGGAGCTATGAACGGCTTCACCTCAGAGGAATTTACCTGCTATCTCGTCAAGGTCCTTAACAGGGATATGGATACCGCGCTCGACATCCTTTCGGATATGGTCTTGAACGCCAAGCTCGCGCCGGAGGATATAAAAAAAGAGAGGACGGTGATAAAGGAAGAGATAAAACTCTACATGGACCTTCCGAACCATCACGTCCACGACCTGCTGATGGAACTCCTATGGCCCGACCAGCCGTTAGGGCGGAATCTCGCGGGCACGGCCGAAACCGTGTCAAGCATGGAGAGAAAGGATATAGTCAGATATAAAGAGAGATATTACAATCCGGCCAATATAGTGATATCCGCCTCCGGGAACCTCGTCGCGGATGAGTTCTTTGCGTCCTGCGAAAAATATTTAAATAAGGCGCGTCCAGGTCAAAAGGCTTCATATAAAGAAGCTTCGGAGGCGCAGGTGAAGCCGAAACTAAAAGTACTTTCAAAAAACACCGAACAGGCCCACCTCGCTATAGGCCTTCGCGCTTTCGGACGCAATGATCCCGACAGATATTCTTTGACTTTGCTGAATATAATCTTGGGCGGCAATATGTCCAGCCGCCTCTTCCGTGAATTACGTGAAAAACGCGGCCTGGCGTATGAGATAAATACACACACCAAGAAATTGAACGATACCGGCGCTTTCCTGGTCTCTGCCGGCCTCGATAACAAAAATGTAATAAGATCGACTGAACTGATAATGAAGGAACTAAGAAAGATAAAAGAAAAGACCGTGGGCAAAGATGAGTTCGAGCGGGCCCGCGAGTTCTATAAGGGCCAGCTCCTCCTGGGGCTGGAGGACACGCTTGACCAGATGTTATGGATGGGCGAGCACCTTTCGGCGGAAGGGAAGATCCCCACGCCGCAGGCGGTTGTCGCCGAGATTGAAAAAATAGATCCGGATGACGTGAAACGGGTCGCGAAGCGCGTATTGGGCGATTTGCGTTTGAATATGGCCGTCATCGGGACCACAGATGAGGCCGAAGAAAAAAGGATCTCAGAAGTTTTACATATATAGTCCCTCGCCTAATCACTTGTAAATTTCCTCGAAATTTACTGCGTAGGCTTCGGGATTAATTCGCCCCGCAACTACAAGCAGATTTCTGCGAAATCTGCGCAGTGTATAGTTGCAGGGGCTCATTAAGGAGAAAGATGAGGAAGGTCGAGCGATCAAAAATCAAATTCGGCACAGACGGCTGGAGGGGGCTCATAGCCGATGATTTCACATTTGAGAACGTGCGGATAGCAGGCCAGGCATGCGCCGATTATTTCAATAAGGAATTCAAGGCGCCGCGCCGCATCATAATAGGTTATGACACGCGTTTCATCTCCGATAAATTCGCTCAGGCGATCGCCGAAGTATTAGCCGCCAACGGCATCAAGATATACCTCTCGGACAGGCCCTCGCCGACCCCGACGACAAGCTACAATATAAGACTCCTGGGATTAAACGGCGGCCTGATCATTACGGCAAGCCATAACCCGGGAAGATTCAGCGGTCTCAAGATAAAAACACCTTTCGGCTCGCCCGCGGACCAGACCGTGACACATAAGATCGAGGCCTTCCTGCGCAGGAACAAGGTAAAGATGATACCCCTTGAGGANGCCGTAAGGACAAAGAAGATCGAGATAATAAATCCGATGCCGAAATATCTCGACGCGGTGCGCAAGTATCTCGACCTCGACCTCCTGAATAACTGCAGCCTTAAGGTCGCGGCAGAGGTTATGCACGGCGCAGGTAACAGCTATCACGCGGCCGTGTTGAAGGGCACAAAAGTCAAGATTGACGTAATAAACGCGGAACCAAACCCTTCCTTTGAGGGATTGAAACCCGAACCGCTCCCGCGCAATATGCCCAAACTCATGGAGATCATGAAAAAAAGCAAATACGATATAGGCTTAGCCACTGACGGCGACGCTGACAGGGTCAGCGCGGTAGCACCGGGCGGGAGGTTTATCACTCCCGGCGAGATAATGTGCCTCATAGCGCTGCATTTCATAGAGAACAGGCGCTGGAGGGGAGCGCTCGTAAAGAATATAGCAGGGCCGACGCTCATGAATAAGATCGCGAAGCATTATAACCTGAAATTATTCGAGACGCCGGTCGGATTCAAGCATATCGCGAAACTAATGCAGCGAGAAAACGTCCTTGTAGGCGGCGAAGAGTCAGGCGGTATCGGAGTCAAGAACTATATACCCGAGAGAGACGGTATCCTTACGGGGCTGCTGCTTGTAGAGATGATGCAGCAAGAGAAGAAACCGATCCTCTCCCTGCTTGAAGATATGGAGAAGAGGTTCGGCAAATTCAGATATCACAGGCAGGACATAGAGATCCCGCTCGAGACCAGAGAAAAAACGGTAAAGCGCCTCTTCTCGAAACTTAGAAACAAGGTCCCGCGACAGCGGGGCAAGAGGATATTCAAGCACAAGATCGTCAACATAAAGACCTATGACGGGTTGAAATTCATCTTCGATGACGAGAGCTGGCTATTGATAAGGCCATCCGGCACCGAGCCTATCCTCAGGGTCTACAGCGAGGCTCATACGGACAAGAAAGCCAAGGACCTCATCGCTATAGTCGACAGGTTGTCCAAGACCGCCAAATAATGGATAAGTCGTTAATCCGTAATTTCTGCATCATCGCGCATATAGACCACGGGAAGTCGACCTTAGCCGACAGGCTGCTCCTTAAGACCGGCGCAATCTCGCAAAGGGAATTCCATGACCAGATGTTAGACGGCATGGACCTCGAGAGGGAGCGCGGCATCACTATCAAGGCCAAAGCGGTGAGGCTGGCGCACGCGGCCGGCGGAAAGGAATATATCCTTAACCTCATCGACACGCCCGGTCATGTGGATTTCACCTACGAGGTCTCGAAAGCGCTCGCCGCCTGTGAGGGCGTACTTCTTGTCGTAGATGCCGCGCAAGGGGTGGAGGCGCAGACCGTCGCCAACCTGTATCTCGCGCGAGAACACGATCTCGTGATAATCCCTATAATAAACAAGATAGACCTTCCCAGCGCGGAACCCGAAAGGGTCCGCCACCAGCTCAGGGAGACGCTTCATTTGACCGATATAGAGCCGATAATGGCCAGCGCTAAAAGTGGTATCGGCGTAGACGAGATAATGCAGGCGATCGTAGATTTTATACCGTCTCCTGAAGGCGAAAATGAAAATCCCCTGCAGGCGCTTATAATCGACTCCGCATTTGACACGTTCAAGGGCGTCGTGATCTATATAAGGCTCAAGAACGGCATAATAAGAAAAGGCATGAAGATAAAGATGATGGGGACCGGCCGCGTCTATGACATAGAAGAGGTCGGCGTATTCAAACCGTCTCCGGCCGCCGTTGACGAGCTCTCGTGCGGAGAGGTCGGATATTTCACCTGTAATATCAAGAATCCCAAGGAGGTCCATGTCGGCGACACGGTCACCGATTTCAGGAAGCCTGCGGCCGATGCGCTTCCGGGATATAAGAAAGTAAGGCCCCTGGTATTCTGCGGACTCTACCCGGTGAACGCCAAGGANTTCCCGTTCCTGCGCGACGCGATCGAGAAGATGGAATTAAGCGATTCGTCTTTTATCTATGAGGTCGAGTCTTCGGTATCATTCGGGTTCGGATTCCGTTGCGGCTTTCTCGGCCTTTTGCATATGGAGATCATACAGGAACGCCTCGAACGGGAATACAACTTGAATCTCATAGCGACCACGCCGAGCGTCGTATATAAAGTAATCAAAAGAAACGGTGAGACGGTCGAGATCGAGAACCCCAGCAAGCTTCCGCCTCCCCAGGAGATCGAGGAGATAGAGGAGCCGTTCATAAGGGCGTTCGTGATCTCGCCGGCCGATTCGCTCGGGAACGTTATGCAGCTGTGCCAGGAGAGAAGGGGAATATACAGATCGACCGAGTACCTCGACCCGACAAGGGCGATGCTCGTCTACGAGTTCCCTTTATCCGAGATTATTGTGGACTTTTATGATAAAATAAAATCAATGACGCGGGGCTACGGCTCGCTCGATTACGAATTCAAGGAATACATGCCGAGCGACCTCGTGAAACTNGACATACTTATTAACGGNAAGCCATGCGACGCCCTCTCTTTTATCGTCCATAAGGANAGCGCGTACAATAAGGGCAACCAGCTCGTCTCTAAACTGAAAGAGCTTATCCCGAGGCAGCTTTTCGAGGTAGCGCTTCAGGCCGCGATAGGAAGCAAGATAATCGCGAGGGAGACGGTCAGGCCGGCCGGCAAAAACGTCACCGCCAAGTGTTACGGCGGGGACATAACGAGAAAACGCAAACTCTGGGAGAAACAGAAAGAAGGCAAGAAACGCATGAAACAGTTCGGAAAGGTCGAAATACCGCAGGAAGCGTTTATGGCGGTGCTCAAACTCTAAAGGAAATAAGATGGTAAAAAAGAAAAAATCATGGTTCATGGAACTTGTCGAGATCATTGTCGTCGCTTTCCTTTTGGCGTTCGCGATAAAGGTCTTCGTTTTCGAGCTATATAAGATCCCGTCCGGCTCGATGATACCCACGCTGCTTGTAGATGACAGGATCGTCGTCGTAAAATTCATTTACGGCCCGAGGCTGCCTTTTATAAATATCCGCCTGCCCGGATTCAGAGAACCGAAAATCGGGGATATCGTCGTATTCAAGGCGCCGGATGACCCGACGAAATCCTTCATCAAGAGGTTTATCGCCGGTCCCGGCGAGACGGTCGAGATAAAAGACGGNAAGCTTATCGTAAACGGCAAGGCCGTCGAAGGCCCTCCTGCATTCAGGCGCGTCTATTACTACAATAGGGGCGACTATGGCCTGGAAGGAAAACCGATAGCTGTGCCTGAAGACTCGTACTTTATGTTAGGCGATAACTCGGCCTCAAGCAGGGACAGCAGGTACTGGGGTTTCGTACCCAAGAGTTACCTTATAGGGAAGGCGGTCCTCGTTATACTGCCCTTTAACAGGATGCAGATCATAACCGACAAGTAGAAGATGAATATCGCCAATAAGATAACCATACTCAGGGTCCTGCTGACGCCTATATTTTTCGGGCTTGTGCTTTATTATAAACCGGAACAGGACCATCTGAGGTTCATNGCTCTCGCGATATTCGGGATAGCCGTGCTTACCGACGCGATAGACGGTCTTCTGGCGCGGTTCCTGAAACAAAAGACCGCGCTCGGCACGATAATGGACCCTATAGCCGATAAGTTCCTCCTCATTACATCCTTTATCGCCCTTACGGTCTGGAGCGGAAGCGTAAAACTGCCGCTCTGGCTTCCGATCGTAGTGGTCGGCCGCGATATAATCATCGTAATAGGAGTAGTCGTCATATTTTTGACTAACGGCGATATCAAGATAGCGCCCAGCATGCTCGGGAAACTGACTACGTTCTTCCAGATGATGGCTATAATAAGCGTCCTTTTACTCTACAGGCATTCCGAATATATATGGAATCTCGCGGTAGCATTCACCCTGCTATCGGGCATAGATTACGTATTCCGCGGGGCGCGGCAGCTGAACGGGAATCACGGGAAAAAATAACATGCTTATTGCCGTCTCATTTATAGTCTCTTATCTGATAGGCTCGATCCCGACCAGTTTCCTTGTGGCAAAATATTTGAAGGGCATCGACATAAGAGAGCACGGTAGCGGCAACGTCGGGGCCACAAATACCGCCAGGGTAGTCGGAAAACTCCCGGGCCTGCTGGTCCTAGTCTTCGATATCCTTAAAGGCTGGGTGTGTGTCGCGCTGGTCGCGAAATTATTCATCAGGCTCGGCGTAACGGTTATCGAGCCGAATACCTACGCGCTTATGCTCGGATCTATGGCGATAATCGGGCACATATGGACGGTCTTTCTTGGCTTTAAGGGGGGAAAGGGGATAGCGACTTCGTCCGGCGTCTTCCTCGGAGCGGCGCCAAAGATATTCCTCATCGCCTTAGCGATATGGATAGCCGTTTTCGCGTGGAAGCGTTATGTCTCCTTAGCGTCGATAATCAGCGCGGTATCGATACCCATTATGCTGGCGGTGATGTCATATCCGCCCTCGTTCGTCATAATAACGTCTATCGTCTGCGCTATAACTGTCTACAGGCATCATCCGAACATAAAGAAACTGGTAAGAGGCGAAGAACACAGGTTCACTTTGGGGAAAAAAGATGAGCGCTAAAAAAATAACGGTAATAGGCGACGGCGGATGGGGCACGACCCTCGCGATGATATTACACCAAAAGGGGTACAACGTTACCGTATGGGGCGTATTCCCCGACTATATCGATACGATGAAGTCGAAGAGGGAGAATATTAAATTTTTGCCCGGCGTAAAGATACCGGAAACCATCGTTTTGACCTCGGAACTGAGCGCAGCCGTCCGCGAGGCCGAGATCCTGATCCTCGCCGCGCCCTCGCAGCATATGAGGGAAGTAGCCGGCCGGATGAAAGGGCTCAATTTGGGCGGAAAACTTTTTGTAAGTGTGTCGAAAGGGGTAGAAAACCATTCGTTAATGAGGATGTCACAGGTGATCCGCGACGTCCTGGGCAAAGTAAATATAGGCGTCCTATCCGGCCCGACGATATCCTATGAAGTCGCGCGCGGCCTGCCCACAACGGTCGTCGCCGCCGCCGAGGAGGAAAAGACAGCCGAGGAGATACAGGACCTGTTCATGACCGAAAACTTCAGGATATATACCAATACCGATGTTATCGGCGTAGAGCTGGGCGGTTCACTGAAAAATGTCATCGCTATCGCCGCCGGCATCTCGGACGGAATGGGGTTCGGCGTCAATACCAAATCCGGCCTGCTCGTAAGGGGCATCGTCGAGATAGCCCGTCTCGGCGCCGCAATGGGCGCGAAGCAGGAGACTTTCTACGGAATAAGCGGCCTCGGGGACCTTGTAACTACCTGCGTCAGCGCCCATGGCAGGAACAGGTGGTTCGGTGAGGAGATAGGAAAAGGCAAGAAACCCGGCGAGGTCCTCAAATCGACCGAGATGGTCGTGGAAGGCGCCGGAACCGCGGAATCGTGCCATGAGCTGCAAAGGAAATATAACGTGGAGATGCCTATTGCCGAAGAGATTTACGCCATCATATATCAGGGCAAGGACCCGAAGGCCGCAGTCCGCGACCTCATGACGCGCAAGAGGAAGTCAGAAAACGATAACTGATCCCTTGCAAATTCCCTCTATACACCTTCAGTTAAATCTGATATAATCGAACTTCTAATCGCGGGGCGTGGCTCAGTTTGGTAGAGCACTTGTATGGGGTACAAGTGGTCAGCGGTTCAAGTCCGCTCGCCCCGACCATAACTTCCTGCTAACGGGAGTAATGAAGTACTCCGAGTTCTTCCGAGCAGGATTTCGTAGAAATACTGCCGGCGTTTAGAACGAGGAGTAGGTCAGGCAAGGGATAGGATTTTGAAGAAATCCGACCGGCGCTTTGAACGCAGAGGCGGGATAATGTAGGAATTTTCGGGCGTTTAGGCGAAGGATAAAGCGTGAGGTACTATTGCATGGAAAAGATCAACGTAGGGTTGATAGGATTCGGGACCGTAGGCGTCGGAGTAGCGCGGGCGCTTCTGCAGAGATC
>C687J35504_10003324_pt1 | contig 10573 bp, 6 predicted proteins | sample RifCSPhighO2_02_FD_35504 | JGI IMG/M metagenome (IMG submission 35504) | reverse complement strand
GTCGCGTATCCGACATGGTTCAAGTTCTTCGTCTGGAAAAACGTCATCAAACTCTCCCAATTCGACAAGGAGCGCGGCGAATTCAAAAAGCGCACGGATACGACCGTGGCACGATTCCCCGACATCCACCGAGGAGCGCTCGCGCAGATACTCGATGTCTATCAGAAAGTAAAAGCTGACAACAAAAATCTCAAAGAGCCGGAGATCAGGGAGGCATTCTCGAAGAAGTTCCCCACCCTCTACGCCGAGCTGATCTCCAAATCCCTCGCCGCAACGATTGAGAACAAGGAGGAGATTAAGGGGCAATGGGTGAAATATGACAAAGGAGATAATAAGGGAGCCGACAAACTCTACGAATCCATGCAAGGCAAGGGCACCGGCTGGTGCGTCGAAGGGAAAACGACCGCTCATAGCTATATTGACCAGGGCGATTTCCACGTCTATTACTCAAATGATGCAAAAGGCGATCCCGTCCAGCCGCGTCTCGCCATTCAACTGACCGGCTCGGAGATCGGGCAGATCCGAGGTATTTTGCCGCACCAAGAAGTTGAACCGGTGATGCAGGAAGCTTTGGACGGAAAACTGAAAGAATTCGGCAAGGAAGCCGATGCATACCGCAAGAAGTCCTCGGACATGAAACGGCTCACAGCGATCGACGTGAAGATCCAGGAGGGCCAGAACCTCACGAAAGACGACCTCATCTTCCTCTACGAGATCGACAGCCCCATCCAGGGCTTTGGCTATCAGAAAGATCCCCGCGTTAAGGAACTCCGATCAGAACGGAATCCGGAAATGGACATTCTCGTGATCTTTGAGTGCACCCGCTCGCAGATCGCGCATGTCCCGAGCGAGATCAACAAACACACCAAGGCGTACGTGGGCCAGCTTGAGCCGGGCATCTTCCAAAAGTTGCCCGAGCATCTCGAGCACATCTACACATCATTCCCGGAAAAGAAGATCCGGCGAGAGCGGATCGAGATCGGTGGCAGAACCGTTAAACAGCTTGAGCAGGAGATCGCCGACGCAGGCATGCAGATCAGCGATTACGCCAAGAGCATGCTTGCAAGCAAGGAGTTCAAAACCAACAAAATCAAAGAAACCGTGGGTCTCATCCGACTCACCGTCGCCGATCTTGGATTCAAAGGGAACGCCACGACCGACCAAATCTACAAGCGCGCCGAAGAACTCGGTCTTGAACTCTGTCCGGCAGAGGTTGGTCCCCAGTACCGGCTCCAAAATACGAATCAGCCCATGGACGAATGGGTTTATGTTGGCATGAAGCAGATTGCTGGTCCCGGCGGCGACCCGGGCGTGTTCAGGGTGGCGCGTAGTGCCGGCGGGACGTGGCTGAACGGCTACTGGGCGGATCCCACGTTTGGGTGGCGTCCCGACCGCCCGCTCTTGTTCCGTCTTCGCAAGTCGAAAACTTAGGAATTTTGACTTTGTTTGAAGCTTTGACCCTTTGTTCCTTTGGAACTTTAGTTATTTCGGCGGTTTTTGTTGCTATACTCCCACTGGATCGGTTTCATTGAACGGCTACGGTTGTTCAAGACCGTTTCGGCTCATGCATGTTGAGAACGCGGGCGGCTCGATTCCGGTGGCGGTGGATTAATCGGCTTTCTGCGGAGGTCTGGAGCTCCGGCTGTTTGATGTGGAGGCGGTGGGGATCGCGTTCGGCGTTGATCGGTTCGTGATGCTGCTCACGGGTGCGTCGTCCATGAACGACGTGGTCCCATTCCCCGCGCGGGAACGGTTTGGATCGCAAGCCATGCTCGGTGTTGTTTCAAAAGGCGGATTGCGTTATGGTAACGTCGGTTTTTGAGATGGTCGCGGGGAGGTGATGAAAGAAATATGGCTATCTTTGATGAGTTGAAAACAGTCGGCAAAGTTCTGCAAGATGCTGGAAAAATTGAACAATACCAGCAGATTTTGGATGCCCAAGCGAAGATGCTGGAGATGCAGAAGAAGATATACGATTTAGAGGAAGAAATCAGAAGTTTGAACGACCGGCTGAAAATCAAAGATGATCTTTGTTTTGAGAATAATGCGTACTGGATCAAGAAAGCTGGGATGAAGGATGGGCCGTTTTGTTCCGGCTGTTGGGATTCAGAACATAAGCTAATGCGACTACATACGGTTAATATGGGTCTGGTGCGTTGTCCAAAGTGTAAGTCGAGCATGAATCTCGGCGAGTACCAAGAACCCAGAACGCGGATAGCGCCCTGGGCAAATCGTCTTTAAGGAATTATGCAACTCTCCGACAACGAAAAACGCGACATCATAAAATACATCGAATCCGGCAAGCCGTTACCGGATAAATATCGTTTTCTGCTCTTTGAGGACAAGCGCGAGGTGGAGCTGGTATGGAACGGCAAAACGGACGAGGTGACGAACACCGTTCTGCCGTTTCAGATTATCGAACAGATAGACGAACCGCGCAGAGAAAAGGAGGTCAAGCTACAGAGCTCGCTGTTTGATCTCGACGCGCGCGGCCGTCAGCTCCAAGGCTGGACGAACAAACTCATCTGGGGCGACAACAAGCTCATCCTCTCCAGTTTGAAGAACGGTCCGCTTAGGCAAGAGATTGAGGAGCAGGGCGGGATCAGGTTGATCTATATTGACCCTCCGTTTGATGTTGGCGCGGATTTTTCAATGAACATTGAAATTGGTGATGAAGAGTTCATCAAGAAGCCCGGCATCCTTGAGGATCTAGCTTATCGCGATACTTGGGGTAAAGGGGCGGATAGCTTTATTGCCATGATATACGAGCGTCTTTCTTTAATGAGAGATTTGCTGGCTAACGATGCTAGTATTTATGTTCACTGTGATTGGCGGGTTAATTCGTATATGCGCCTAGTTTTGAATGAAATATTTGGACAGGATCGTTTTCTTAATGAGATCGTGTGGCAAAGAACCGGTGCTCATAACGATGCTGGAAGATTTGGGATAGTTAATGATTCAGTACTCCTTTATTCCAAAAGCGAAACGTGGACTTTTAATCCGATTTACGTTGAACACTCTGAGGAGCATATACACACCCGGTTTAACCAAGTAGAAAAAGCAACAAGCAGGCGCTTCTTTGCCGGTCCAATCACAGCCCCCGGATCTGGGCCCTCTCGAAAGTTTGGCGGGAAAATGATTGCTCCGCCATCAGGCAGACACTGGAGTTACTCTCAGGACAATATTGATGAACTAGAAAAAAAGGATCAGATATATTTTTCCGATACCGGAACCCCATATCTTAAGCAGTATATGGATGAATATCTTGAAAAGGGCAGACGGATTCAAACAATTTGGACAGATGTTTTACCGAGCAAAACTGGTGGTGAAGTTTTAGGATATCCGACACAAAAACCAGAAAAACTACTTGAGCGCATTCTTAATGCGTCTTCCAATGAAGGTGATTTAATTGCGGATTTTTTTGCTGGTTCTGGTACAACGCTCGCCGTTGCAGAAAAACTCGGTCGTAAATGGATCGGCTCTGATATTGGAAAATTTGCCATTCATACTACCCGCAAGCGCATGATTGGCGTGCAGCGCGAGCTCAAGAAGGCAGGTAAGGATTATCGTGCGTTTGAGATTCTCAACCTTGGTAAGTATGAGCGCCAGCACTACATCGGCGTGAATCCGAATCTGCGAGAAGAGGAAAAGCAGAAACAAATAGCCCAGAAGGAGAAGGAATTCGTGTCACTCATCCTCTCCGCGTTCAAGGCGGAACCGGTAGACGGCTTTAAGACTTTTCACGGCAAGAAATCCGCGCGTCTTGTTGCAATCGGGCCCATCAATCTTCCGGTGTCGCGCCTGTTTGTTGAAGCGGTGATTGAGGAGTGCTTGGAAAAGAAGATCACGAAAGTGGACATACTCGCCTTTGAGTTCGAGATGGGACTCTTTCCGAAGATCCAAGAAGATGCGAAAAGCAGCGGAGTTGATTTAGCGCTCAAATATATTCCGCGGGACGTGTTCGATAAGCGCGCCATCGAAAAAAATCAGATCGTATTTCATGATGTCGCATACATCGAGGTCAAGCCGATTGTGAAAAAGGGATCGGTGGCTGTGGAGCTTACCGATTTTTCGGTGTTCTATAATCAGGATTCAATCAAGGAAGTCGAGGAGAACCTCAAGAACGGCGGCAAGAAGCTGATCGTCGAGAACGGACAGATTATAAAAGTCTCGAAGGACAAGAATGGGATTGTTGAGCGTGAGAAGCTCACAAAGAAATGGACGGACTGGATTGATTACTGGGCGATTGACTTTGATTTTGAGAGCAAGAAAGAGGTCATTCGTGTTCCTAAAGGGTCAGCCAATGTTGGAGCGCGATCCGGCAGCGTTTCAAGCATGACGGGGGAATATGAAGAGGTCTGGACGGGAGATTATGTCTTCGAGAATGAATGGCAATCATTCCGCACCAAGAAGGATCGGCGTCTCGAATTGACGAGCGCCGCCCGTGAGGTTGGCCGCGGCAAGCGCAAAATCGCCGTCAAGGTCGTGGATATTTTTGGCAATGATACGATGAAGGTGGTGGAGATATCCATGTGATCATGTATACCCCTGAAAGCATCAATGACATTCGTCAGAGGTCCCAAGAGGGAGAGGTATTGGAGTTTAAAGAGGCGAGGGGCGCATTTTCTCCGAGTTCGCGATCCGATTATTGCGCAGCAATTGCGAACATGGGCGGGGGGAAACTCCTTCTTGGCGTGGCGAATGATCATAGGGTGGTAGGGACGTCCGTTTATCAAGGGACGGTTAACGGTGTTTCGCAAGAGGTTTTTGATGCTATCGGCATTACGGTGCGTGTGGAGGAGGTTGCGCATCCTGACGGGCGGGTGGTCATTTTTGATATTCCGTCCCGCACCACGGGAAGACTTGTCAGATCGAACGGGCGTTACCGCTATCCGATGCGTCGCGGCGAATCGCTTGTAGAAATGGATGAATCGGAAGTGAGGTATGCCCTTAACGAAGTGCGCCCGGATTTTTCGGCCACAATACAAGACGAGCTTTCCACGGACGACCTAGATCCCGTCGCCGTGGCGAACTTCAGAAAATTGAGATCGGAAAAGATGAGGAATCCGAGAGTGCAGGCAGATCCATTGGATCGCGTTCTTTCCGACGCTGGCTTGTTGATGAACGGTAGGTGTACGTTTGCTTGCCTCGTTCTCCTTGGGAACGAGGAGAGCGTTCGGCGACTGGCTCCACAGTCGGAAATTATTTATGAATGGCGCACGAGAGCCGGACAGACTAGCCATAACTTTCGGAAGGAATGGACTAAGCCTTATTTCGCAATTTACGATGAGATATGGCAAACGATCAACGCAAGGAATCTGCGCATGCCTTTTCAGGAGGGCTTTATTCAGCGCGAGGTCGATGCGTTTGATGAGAAATCGTGTCGTGAAGCGGTTAATAATGCCGTGGCGCATAGGGATTATACGATTACGGAAGGATCCATTTTTATCCATGCCTCTCCGGAGCAATTCTCCGTGACAAGCCCAGGGGGTTTCCTTCCAGGCATCACTTCTGAAAATATTTTTGTAAAATCACAATGGAGGAATCGCCGGATTGCTGACGCGCTTGAACATACCAAGCTCATTGAGCGTTCAGGACAGGGGATGGATGACATTTTTGAGATTTCCATCCGTCAAGGCAAGGGATTGCCTAATTTTATCGGGACAGATGATCGTACGGTTCAGATCAATATTCCGGCCGTTGTAGAGGACCCGGCATTCATACAATTTCTCGAGAAGGTGGCGAATGAAAAACAGCATACCTTTTCGCTCGATGAGATGATGGAGCTGGAGCGAGTCAGAAAAAATGGTCCGATCGCAGATTTACGATTTAAGACACGGTTGCTGACGCTCGGCGTGGTGGAAAAGGTCGGGAAGACCCGCGGAACAAAGTATATTCTTTCTCATCGATACTATAAGTTCGAAATGAAACCGGGTGAATATACTCGAATAAAAGGAATTTCGAGAAAATCTAAAAAAGAGCTCATTTTGGAGCATATACGAAGAGAGGGTACAGGCAGGGCAGTAGATTTTATGGATGCATTCCCCGATCTGAAGCGAGGAGACATTCAGAATCTCCTTCAAGAATTAAAAAGAGATGGTCTGCTAAGAACAGAGGGAATCACGCGGTCGGCCGTATGGAAATTAGTCAATAAAGATCAAAAATAATGAATCCTTGGTATAAAAATGGCTAAAATGAGGGATTGGAATTAGTTAATTATTTGCTTATTTATGGCCCTCCATCCTAACTTCCCCAAATCTCCCTATGAAGTCCTCGATCCGGCCCTCCGTTGGTTTCCGGCTGATGAAATGCTGCGCGAGCAAGGCTATGAAAAGCTCCTGCCGCCGCTTGTGGCGGAGTTGCGGAAGAAGGTACGGGATTGGCGGCTTACAGGGTATGAAGGCGCGAGTGACACCACGCGCGCCCTTCTTACGTGGTGGTTCCTTATGGATCATCCCATGCAGAACGGGGACGGCGAGACGTTTCTGTTTCAATACTATTTTGCCCAGCGGGAGGCCGTGGAGTCAGTGATATGGCTTTATGAGGTGGTGAAGGCGCGGGAGAAGTATGATCTCCTCCGGTATGACAGCTCGCAGGCCGTATCCGCCGGAATGTTTGATGAGAGGTGGACGCGCTACGTCGTGAAAATGGCGACCGGCTCCGGCAAGACCAAAGTCCTCTCGCTCATCCTTGCGTGGTCTTACTTCCATAAGCTCTATGAAGAAGGTTCGGAACTTGCGCGGAATTTCTTGGTGATCGCGCCGAATATCATCGTGCTCGACCGACTGCTCGCCGATTTCAGCGGGCTTAAGGTTTTTTTTGAGGATCCGGTTCTTCCCGACAATGGGTACGAGGGCCAGAACTGGCGCGATGATTTTCAGATGACGCTGCATGTGCAGGATGAAATCGGGACGGTGCGCAAGACCGGCAACATTTTTCTCACCAACATTCACCGCGTGTATCAGGGAGCCACGGAATCCGCGAGCTTCGAGGATGAAGACACGGCGAATTATTTTCTCGGCAACAAGCCGGTCGGTAAAACGAATGAATCAAAGCTCGACCTCGGCGACATCGTGCGCAACGTGGATGAACTCGTCGTGTTGAACGACGAAGCGCATCACATACACGATCAGCGTCTCGCGTGGTTCAAGGCGATTGAGGATATCCATAATCGTCTTCTGATGAAAGGCGGTCGGCTCGCGTTGCAGCTGGATGTGACCGCAACGCCGAAACACAATAACGGTTCGATTTTTGTCCAAACGGTCTCGGATTACCCTCTGGTTGAGGCCATCCATCAGGACGTTGTGAAGCATCCCGTTTTGCCGGACTCTGCCAGCCGGGCAAAGCTGCAGGAACACAAGAGTTCGAAATTCAGCGAAAAGTACAAGGATTACATTCACCTCGGCTACTTGGAATGGAAGAAGGTCTACGATGAACACATCAAGCTCAACAAGAAGGCCGTGTTTTTCGTGATGACGGACGATACGAAGAATTGCGACGAGGTCGCCGAATATCTTGAGAGTACCTATCCGGAACTCAAGGATGCGGTGTTAGTGATTCACACCAAGGACAACGGCGAAATTTCGGAAAGTGCCACAGGCAAGAAAGAGGAGGAGCTTAAAGCGTTACGCGAAGCCGCGAACTCCATAGATCGCCTTGATAGTCCTTATAAAGCCATCGTGTCGGTCCTTATGCTCAAAGAGGGCTGGGACGTGCGTAACGTGACGACTATCGTCGGTTTGCGCGCCTACGCGGCCCAAAGCAACATCCTGCCCGAACAGACGCTGGGGCGCGGCCTCCGGCGCATGTATCGCGATCCTGACTTGCCCGAATTCGTGAGCGTCGTTGGCACGGATGCCTTCATGGATTTCGTCGAGTCAATCAAGAACGAAGGCGTTGAGCTTGAGCATCGCAAGATGGGGGAGGGCACGGGGCCAAAGGCGCCGCTCGTGGTCGAGGTAGACAGGGAGAATCCAAAGAAAGACATTGAGAAACTCGACATCGAGATCCCCGTGCTCACGCCGCGCATTTATCGGGAGTACAAGAATCTTTCGGGGCTTAACATTGCGGCATTCGGCCATAAGAAACTCCCAGTCAAGGAATTTTCCGAACAGGAAAAACGCGAGATCGTTTTTCGCGACATCACGAGCGGCGACGTCACGCATAAAACAGAGCTTGATAGCAACTTCATTCCGAATTATCAAAGCGTGGTCGGCTATTTCGCGCAGGTCGTCATGAAAGAGCTTCGCCTGATTTCCGGCTACGATATTCTCTACGGCAAGATCAAAGAATTTATCGAAGATCAATTGTTCGAAAAACACGTTGATATCGACAATTTGAATTCGCTCCGTAATCTCTCCGAAATCGAGGCGACGCGGACGATAATCGAAATGTTCAAAAAAGCCATCAATGCGCTGACGATTCTCGACAAGGGCGAGGCGGAAATCCGCGACTACATCAAAGTCAGCAAGAGCCGGCCTTTTGTGGTGAAGGATCAGGGTTATCTCGTGCCGAAAAAGAGCGTGTTCAATAAAGTGATCGGCGACAGCCATTTCGAACTTGAGTTCGCGGCATTCCTTGATGAGTGTGAGGATATTGTTTCCTACGTGAAGAACTACTTCGCCGTTCACTTCAAGATCGACTACCGCAACGCGGACGGCAGCATCTCCGACTACTACCCGGATTTCATCGTAAAATTGTCACCGAAGGAGTACTACGTGGTCGAGACCAAAGGGAGGGAGGACTTGGATGACATTGAAAAAATTAAGCGCCTCGCCCAGTGGTGCGATGACGTGAACGCGAATCAGAAAAAAGCGAAGTACCGGATGCTCTATATCAAGCAGGAAGAGTGGGAAGCGTTGGCGCAAAAGCCGCGAAATTTCGGGGAGGTTGTGCGGGGGTGGAGTAAATAACCGTCGGAGAATGTTTAAGAGTCGGCCTCTAGCGCGGTCAAGCGCCGTTGGGTATCGTAGGTACGAGATATGAGACCCGGAGAAACCATACCATCCGCGGGTCAGGGACGGCAGGAAAAGGTCGATCCCAAGAAGACTGTCTACCGGACTCCCGAGGGCGGATTAAGCAACGTGCCCGTTCCAGGCATGTTCGTAGAGGGGAAGGCGAAGGAGCCGGCGCCAGTGTCGGCTGTGTCGCTCATGCACGAGCGGGCTAAAGCGCTCATGCAGGAGTCCGAGGTCGCGAGGCTGTCGCTCCAGAAAGGAGCCAGACAGGAGGCCGTTGCGCAAACGCGATTGGGGAGCGAAACGTCCGAGGACGTGATGGCGCGCGTGGAAGAGCTCCGCGCCGGCCGGATGCGGAGGATGCAAGCCATCGAAGGGTCCGCGGACGCGATCCGTCACGGACTCGACGCCGTCGCGGCCGGCAAACGACCGACCGAGGAATTTCTGCGCGAACTCGATCACGCCGAAGAGAATGCCGCTCGACATTTGGACTCGTTATGGAAGTACCGCGAGACGAATCCAAAAGCCTACGCCGAAACGCAGGCCAGGCTGAAGGCGCTCGCGCAGTTCAAGGAGCAGGTCCGGAATCTCCCGGAACGCCCGGCGTGAGCTTGCGGGCGGCGCTGCTACCGCGCCACCTTTCCTTCCATCGTGAGCAGGATGATTGAAATGACTCCGAGCAGGAGACCTGCCGTCTGGATGGCGGTGAGCTTCTCTTTAAACAGATAAATGCCGCTTGCCGCGGTCACGACCGGCACGATCGCGTAGAACATCGCGTTCACGATCGTGTACTTCCCGTAGCGAAGCGAGTACGCGTAGGCGAAACCCGAAATCGAAAAACTCACGAACATCCATACGAGCCAGCGGAGGTCCTGACGGTCAACCCAGACCTTCCCGAGCACGTTCCCGACGATGCTCGTTATGGCGCTTAAAAGTGTGAGCAGGTACACCATGGGAAGAGTATGGCATGCCTGTCGCGGGAGTACACGCGGAGCCGCGCATAAGCGGCATTGTCTTGACGCAAAGCCATTTTTCCGCTATGACGTCTCCAGCCCCTTCATGGAGGTTTTGAGATGTATTCACAAACCAAAGCCGTTATCGTCAGGCTCTCGACCGGCGGCGGCGCGAGCCGCACATTCGTTTTCACGGTTGCGGACGACGACGCGCCCAACCGGCTCTGGCAGCTCGTGGACGACGCGGCCTGGCAGCGCGTGCATCTGTTCATCTCGAACACGCTCCCGCTCGAAGGCATTCCGTTCGGTCCGGCCGTGCTCTCCGTGTGCCCCGAACACGGCGCAAACGTGGCGGATGGCACCTGCCTCGTCTGCCGCCAATACGTCGGCGTGTTCGCCCCGAGCCTCGTCGATATTTTTCCAGACGATCGCGGGCCCGTTTTGCGTCCCGACCGGACGCCGAAGATCGTCGTCGTGACTATTCACGGGAGCCCAACAATCGCGCCCATGTTCCAGACGTTCGTTCGCGCGCATAGCTCCGAAGAGGCGAGGCTCATGGGCGCCGTCAAGGCTGCGCGGGCAGACGGCGTCGCGGTCGACGCCGAAACGCTCCCGCCACTCGCCGTCCCTCTCGAACCCGTGCTCGCGCGCCTCTGCGCGGAG
>C687J35504_10003323_pt1 | contig 10574 bp, 10 predicted proteins | sample RifCSPhighO2_02_FD_35504 | JGI IMG/M metagenome (IMG submission 35504) | reverse complement strand
GGTGTATCCCGCCTAAAATAATCCTTGAGTCCGGATACCAGCTTTTTATTTCTTTTGATATATTGTAACTTCTTTGCGCGCAGGCCGTTAAAGTCGAGATCCCGAAGATGTACGGAGGCGAGACCTTCTCGAGCGTCTTTTTCAGCAGTTCCCTGGAGAACGGTTCGATGTGCTCGTCTATTATTTCGGCTCTTCTGCCGTGATGCAGAAGATAGCCGGCAAGACAGCCTACGCCGATGGGAACGCTAAGAGGCACATATCTCTCAAAGATGCCCAGTTTCGTTGATTTTGGATTTATTAAAATCATGTGGTATAATATTATACACTATTTTACAGCCGGACAGGAATATTTAATATTCAGAGAAAGCGGGAATGATCTAAATGACTACGGACAGGCCTAAATGGGGCATTTTAACATTTCTTCTTATATCGTTCTTCGCCGCCCTTTCTCTTTTTAATTGGCAGAAATTCCCGCTCTTTCTCGACATATACTATCACATCAATGTGATGCGCGGTTTCGATACAGCCGGCGGAATAGTCAACCANACCTTTTGGGAGTTAGCGCCNACCGGGAACATCCATCTCTACCCGCCCCTCTCCCATCTATTGCTGCTCGTCCCTTACAANCTGGGCTTCGACATAATCTCCATAGTCAGATTCTTCTCGGTATTTTCATTTTTGTCTTTACTGGCGACGTTATCTTTCGTTACAAACAGACTGTTTTCGCCTAAAACCGGCTTTTTCGTAACCGCCGCCGCCGCCATCCCATATACATTTTTCCTGAAACTGACTATCACGATACCGGTAACTATCTGTTTGNTTTTTATCCTGCTCGCNTTCTACGCCCTGGAGAAAAACAGAAAGATCGCCTGCCCTATGCTCATCGCCTCTGCCTTCTATACTCATCTTGGCATTCCCTGGTTGGGCGTGGCGGCATTTATCATTTACGGGGTAATAAAAAAGGGCGCCTTTAAGCAGACGGCGAAGGCTGTCCTCTTTTCTCTATTGTTGGCCGCACCTGTAATATTACGCGCCCTGGCAAACATACACAGTCTTGAAAATCCGCTGGGAATAAAGGTCGCTGAAAATGAATTGTTTGAGTTTTATCCGTTCTTATATGCATTCGCCGTACTGGGACTTAGCAGGCTCAGAGATAACGGATTTAGGAGCCGCGGTCTTTTCTTCGTCGCTCTCTTCTTGGGTTTTATGCCCATGGCGTTTAATTACAGATACAGATTCTTGGCAGGAGAGGGGCTTTTGCCAATCGTTTTCTTCGCCGGGCTAGGGATAGAAAATGTTTACGACCTATTGAAAAAATTCTTGGCCAGAAAAAGTGTCGGGGCGCGTTTGGCCTTATTTTATTTTATATCCTTGTTTGTTTTCATTAATGTCCTCTCTCCGACCGTCTCATCGTATACGACTTCGACAAAGGGCCAAAAAGAGCTAGCTTTCTTTTTCAGGGACTCGACGCTGGATAACCTTCTGCCGAATTACAAAAAACATATCAGGCCCCTTGAAATAAACCTGGTCGATTCTGAGGCAATGGAATGGATCAATGTAATAGAGGACAATACGGCCCGCGATGATATAATATGCTCTAATTGGGCCTACGTCGGAGGGATGCTCTCGGCGATGACCGGACGGCCGAATGCCGCCCAGACATTCTACGAAATAAAAAGGCCTGATATCCCTATAAATGAGTTCGGTTCGTCNAAACTGGCTGTTTGGTTAAGGGAAATCGATGGGAATTATGATATGACAGCGCTGGNNATAGCGNCCACTAAATACAAATTCAAATTAATANCGGAAACGGATAAAGCGAAGATACTTTTGAGGGGCGGGACTTTTAAATCTGTGCCTGCAAAACCAGTCGTCAAAACCGGAGTCGCGTTTTCGATATTATGCTGCGCTTTCCTGATAATCTTCTATGACTTCGCCCGACCGCGGAATAAATTCAACAATCTCTCCAGATCGTCGTTGGAATAATACTCTATTAATATCTTCCCCCTCTTGCCCTGATGCAGCAGGGTTACTTTAGTGCCTAGGATCCTCTGCAATTCCTCTTCGACTGTGCGGATTTCAGTGGAGTGTTTTCTCGGCCTGGAGGGACGCGCTTTTCCGGCGATCCTGCGCTTAACAAAATATTCTGCTTCTCTTACCGATAGACCGCGTCTTATTATCTTTAAGCAGAGTTCCAGTTGGGATTGCTCTGAATCGAGCATCAGATCGCTTTAGCGTGTCCCATCGAGATCCTGCCGAGATAGATCTCCTCTTTTATCTTATCCGGAAGCCTCAATAGGCGAAGAGTATTTGAAACCGATGCCCTGTCTCTGCCGACCTTTTCGGATATCTGTTCCTGCGTAAGTGAAAATTCCTCCGACAACCTCTGGTACGCTTTAGCCTCTTCAATCGGATTCAGGTCGTCTCGTTGGATATTCTCGATGAGCGCGATCTCAAGGGCCTCGTCGTCCTTGACGTCTTTTATTATCGCCGGGATTTGCTCGATGCCCAATCCTTTTGCGGCCCTCAATCTCCTTTCTCCGGCGATCAGCTCATAGCCGTCGCCTTTCGGCCGGACAATGACCGGCTGTATGACACCTTTCTCTTTTATCGAGAGTGCCAGCCCCTTCAATTTATCCGGATCAAATACCTCCCTCGGCTGGAATCTTCCCGGGATTATCTCGCTGATTTTTAGTTGGACAGCTCCCCTGTTCCCTGACCGCAGGGGAATTTCATCGGGGATTAAGGCCTTAAGCCCCTTGCCTAATGCTCTCTTCTCCATCGGGGATCTCCTTTTCTTGCTTAGTGCCCAATTCGATCGGGAAATCTGTTTTCAGGAATTCCTTCGCGAACTCATAATAGCTGCGTGCGCCCTGTGAATGTTTATCATACAAAACCACCGGCATCCCGAAGCCGGGCGCCTCTCCTAATTTTACAGAACGCGGGATGACCGTCTTATAGACTTTTTCACCGAAGTAACTTCTCGCTTCTTTTATGACCTCGTCGGTGAGCTTTGTCCTGAAGTCGGCCATCGTAAGAAGAATACCCTCTATCTCGAGGGCCGGATTCAGGTTCTGCCTGACCAGGTTGATGGTACTGAGCAATTGGGATAATCCCTCGAGAGCGTAGTATTCGCATTGCAAAGGTATGAGAGCCGACTTGGAGGCGGTCAGCGCATTTATCGTCAAAAGGCCCAAGCTCGGAGGAGCATCGAGAATTATAAAATCGAATGAGGGCCTTATATGTTCGAGCGCTTGTTTTAAGTGAAATTCCCTGCTCTCCGAATTGACAAGCTCTATCTCCATCCCTGTAAGGTGGACGTTAGACGGAATGAGATATAAGTTTGTAAGTTTAGTATTTACAATTACTTGCGATATTTCTTTTCCTCTAATCAGAACATCGTAGATTGATTCTTTGACTTGCTTTTTATCGATGCCTAATCCCGAGGTGGCATTGGCTTGCGGATCACAATCGACGACCAATACATTACGCCCTGCCAACGCGATAAATGAGGCGAGGTTTATGGCTGTGGTAGTTTTACCAACGCCGCCCTTCTGATTGCAGACAGAGATTATCTTTGCCATTGTTCCACGTGGAACATTTTAAACAGGGTGGGTTTTTTTGTCAAGGATTTCTTTTGCGGAGAGCCTCTATGTAGACGTAGAGCAACGAGATGTCGCACGGCGAAACACCGGATACCCTCGAGGCCTGTCCGATAGATTCGGGTTTGACCTTATCGAGTTTTTCCTGAGCTTCTTTGCGCAGGCCTTTGACGTTTTTGAAGTCAACCGTCGGCGGGATCCTTACCTGTTCGAGCTTCTTAAAACGTCCGGCTTCCCGAACCTGTCTCTGAATGTAGCCTTCGTATTTAACCTCAACTTCAATTTGTTTTTTAATCGCTTCCGGATAGGCTGCTATTTCCTCGGGGTGCTTGCGTTTTAAGGCGGAAATCCCTTTTTGGATCGTCTCTTTCTTCATTATTAATGTGTCATATTGCGACTGCGGGATTAGGCCAAGATTATAACCATATTCCATTAATCTAAAGTCGGCATTGTCATGTCGCAAGAGGAGCCTATATTCAGCGCGGGAGGTAAACATGCGGTATGGCTCGTTTGTACCCTTAGTTACTAGATCGTCTATTAAAACTCCTATATATGCCTCTGAGCGTTTAAGGATAAGCGGGCCGTTACCTTTGATCTTCAATGCGGCGTTTATCCCGGCCATAAGTCCCTGGCCGGCGGCTTCTTCGTAACCGGAAGTACCGTTGATCTGCCCGGCGAAGTAGAGTCCTTCGACAAGCTTTGTCTCAAGCGTTGGTTTGAGTTGGGTAGGCGGACAGAAATCGTATTCAATAGCATAGCCAAAGCGCACTATCTCACAATTTTCCAACCCATTTATAGTCCTTAAGATAGATATCTGAACGTCCTCGGGAAGGCTTGTCGATACCCCGTTAGGATATATCTCATCTGTATCCAGGCCTTCAGGTTCCAGGAATATCTGGTGGCGCTCCTTGTCTTTGAACCTTACAACTTTGTCTTCTATTGATGGGCAGTAGCGCGGCCCTATCCCTTTTATCTTTCCGCTATAGAGAGGCGAGCGGTCGAGATTGTTCAGGATAACCTCGTGGGTTTTAGAATTCGTGTAGGTTATATGGCAAGGGACCTGCGGCTGTTCGATCCTTTCCGTGGAAAATGAAAAGGGTATCGGGTTTTGGTCGCCGTTCTGGACTTCGGTCTTAGAAAAATCTATGGACCCTCTTCTTATCCTTGCCGGAGTTCCTGTCTTAAGCCTTTTTATTTCAAAGCCTAATGAACGTAATGAGTCAGGAAGTTTGACGGCCGGAGGCTCCCCGGTCCTGCCCGCCGGAAAGGTTTTAAGCCCGATGTGGATAAGACCGTTAAGAAACGTGCCTGTTGTGATTATAACCGCCTTTGAGTAGTACCTATTTCCTGACTGGCAAGAGACGCCGCAGGCCCGGCCGCCATCCACAAGTATCTCTTCGGCGACCTCCTGATCGAGGTCCAGGTTAGCCTGNCCTTCAAGGACTTTCCTCATGGTAACCTGATAAAACTTCTTGTCGGCCTGCGCGCGCGGGGCCTGGACAGCCGGACCCTTTTTGGTATTAAGGAGTCTGAATTGGATCCCGGCCTTATCCGTGACCTTTGCCATCTCGCCGCCGAGTGCGTCTATCTCCCGGACCATATGACCCTTTGCGAGGCCGCCTATCGCAGGGTTGCAGGACATCTGGGCTATAGTATCAAGGTTCATCGTCAAAAGCAGGCATTTTAGGCCCATCCTGGCCGCACAGAGGGCAGCTTCGCAACCAGCATGGCCTCCGCCTACAACAACGACATCATAGTCCTTAGAATAGGGAAGCTCGGTCATTTTGGGTTTTTCTGGATCAGGCTTTACGGTGTATCTGGTGGGCTTCTTCCTTAATGGTCACCTTGACTTTGGCCAGTTTTAGACCGTGCATGCCAAACAGGCCGTGATGTCCTTCGGATAAAACCTTAACATGGACCTTGTCGCGGGCAACCCCCAGCTTCTGTAACGCCAGGTGAACAGCTTCTTTTGTCGTCTTTCCTTCGACTTCTATGGACTTCATAAAAGGAATTAACCCTCGGAATGTTCCACGTGGAACATTTGCTTCTTAAGGAACAACTCCTGCTCGCCTAATGTCAAAAGCGTATTTGTCAACCAATACATGACAAGCCCGGACGGAAGGTGGTAAAACATGAACCCGAAAAGAATAGGCATAAAAATCAACATCATCTTCTGTTGCTGGACCATCTGGTCGTTAGATCCTGCCTGAGGAGGAGTAGATAGTTTTTGCTGAAAAAACATAGCGATGGCCATCAGTATAGGTAAAATGTTTAACTCATTTCCTACAAATGGGATAGAATCTTTAAATACTATAAGTCTGTCCGATTGGGATAGATCCTTTATCCAAAGGAAGGGCGCGCCTCTCAGCTCTATAGACCGCATAAGGACCTGGTAGAGAGCAAAGAAAACCGGCATCTGTAATATCAAGGGAAGGCACCCACCCATCGGATTTATCTTATATTTCCTGTATAACTCCATAACTTCTTTGTTGAGCTTTTGGGAATCGCCCTTACCCTTGTGGGCCTTGCGCAACGCCTCGATCTTCGGCTGGAGCGCCTGCATCTGCTTCATCGCTTTTATGCCTTTGAACGTAAGAGGGAACATCAAGATATTGATAAGCACGGTGAGAAATATTATAGCCAGTCCCCAATTTCTTACAACCACATGGATATGCTTAAGGATCACGAAGAGGATGCGTCCTATGCTGCCGGTAAAACCCAAATAAAGTGAATCTTCGATCCCCAATTTTAGGCTTTGCATCTTGTCGTGTTCGTTGGGTCCTGCGTATAAGATAAAATCATGGGTAACCGATGAATTCGGGGCAATTGTAAAATCAGCAGACCCAATATGCGATTGCAACCTTTTGTCTGGCAGCATATTAGAATAAGCCGTCTTAAATGATAGCGGTGGCTTCATTATCAGGGAAAAATACCTGGCTTTTAGCGAAATCCAGTTGACCTGCATACCTTCCCATGAGACAGGCTTTTTTATAGATTTTGCATTTACGTTTGTTATCTTGCCGTCGATTTGCTTCACTATCTCTGCATACATCTCGTCTTGAGCCGAAAGATCTGTCAGGCCGGAGCCGCCTACAATGGAGTACTTAAAAATGCGAGGCTGGTTAGAGTAATTTGTCAACGTTTGGCGAAGCTGTATGGCATATTTACCCGGTTGGAAGACGACCTCTTTCTCTATACTCAACCCGCTCGGAGATTTAACGGTAAAGATGACGCTGCCGGGTCTTGTTGAATAAGAGAATATCGCCTTGTCTAGGCCGGGCTCAAGCCCTGATACTACGAATGTGGCGTTGAGCGGGTTAGGCTCGTCGAAAAGCACTATGGATTTACCGCTTGAATCAAAATGTTTTTTGAGGGTAACGCTTTTTATGCCCCCACCTACATCCGAAAGGACGGCGCGGTAGTCTTCGTTCTCGAAGGTTATCTCTCTCCCCGCGGCCGGCTTTATCGGCTGGGCCTGTCCTTCGTCCTTTTGAATGCCGGAAGGCGCGGCAGCGGCTGCAGCCCGGGGCTTAACATCTGCCGCTGGAGCCTTTTGTTGCTGTTTTGGTTGTGGGAAATATTTGACGAGGAGCGGCTGTGTTAACAGCAATATCGCCATTGAGATGACAATGGCCAAAAGCGCGCGTTTTTCAATATTCATATTATTTTACCGGATCGTATCCGCCTTTAGAGAATGGGTTACACTTTAAAATCCTGAAAGAGGAGAGAAGGGCGCCCTTGAAAACTCCCTTCTTCTCTATCGCTTCAGCCGCGTATTCCGAACAGGAAGGGTAAAACCTGCAACATTGTAACTTATAACCTGACAAGAAGTTACGATAAAAGTTTATCGAAGATACCAGAAATTTTTTAACCATACGATCAGTCTGCCCCTATTTCCGCTTTCTTTACTAATGCCAGGAATTCACCGGCTAAAGCTTCATACTTTAAATCTATCGCCGCGGCCATTGGGATCGCTACGATATCGTAGCCCTTGGCAATCTTTTCTTTGTTGAGCCTGAAGATCTCTTTTATGCGACGGCGCAACCTGTTGCGTGAAACGGCAAGCTTAAAGATGTGTTTGCGGAGCGAAACTCCTATCCTCGAGACCTCGCAACCGTTGCGTGAAATACTGAGTTTTAAAGCCTTCCCATTATAGAACAAGCCGTTTTTGAGGGCTTGCTTAAAATCGGATGTCTTGGTTATCCTCTCGGAACGCGAAAGGGAGAACCTCTTCATGGAGAAACCGAAGGGTTAGGGGATAAGGCGCTTTCTGCCTTTCTGGCGCCTTCTCCTTAAAACCGCCCTGCCGTCCTGGGTCGACATTCTTTTTCTGAATCCGTGGGCGCGTACCCGCTTTAAATTGGATTTTAGAGTAATGTTCTTCTTCANCGTTTTTCTCCTAAATGAGGCCACAACTTACGGAGCGAATGAAATGAGCGAACATAAGTTGTTTGGCCGAATTTATCCCGAAGCCTGCGTAGTAAATTTTGAAGAAATTTACAAGCGCTTAGGTGAGGGATACACTTAAGCGTAAGATTATATCACGATTGGCCGCTTAGTCAAGAAAAAGTTCTTGCAACCGGCTCATATCTTTGCTATAATTTAGCGAGGTTTGGTGCGGCCTGCCGTATTTGCGGCCTGTGAATAAATTGTGAATAACTTTTCGCGGCTTTTTTATGGAAAATATTAAGAGCGTTATCGAGGTCTGGGAAAAAGCAAAAGACCTCATAAAATCTAAAGTAAACCCTCAGACTTTTGAGACATGGTTTAAGCCAACTAAGGGGCTTGAGATCTCGAAGGGCTCTCTCGTGCTCGAGGTCCCGAACAGTTTTTTCAAGGACTGGCTGCTCGAGCATCATCTGGAACTGATCAAGGCTACCCTCAATGATATTTCCGGCGAGAGCCTCGCCCTGGATTTCCGTTATTCGGCTAAAGAGCCGGATGTTGCTACGCATGCCGCAGTCCGCCCCGCGCCAAAATCTCCGGATCCTTCAAAGCGACAGGAGAGCCATAATAACATAGGGCTGAACCCGGCGTATACTTTCGATGATTTCGTCATCGGCCCCAGTAATAAGATGGCGCACGCCGCCGCGATGGCCGTCGCGGAATCCCCGGCCAAGGCATACAATCCCCTGTTTATATACGGGAAAGCCGGGATGGGCAAGACCCATCTCATGAACGCTATNGGACATTATGCCGCGGCGAAAAATCCGAACCTGAAGGTCGTNTATATCACCAGCGAACAGTTCACNAACCAGCTGATACAATCGATACAGAACNGGTCCATGGACAGGTTCAGGGCNAGGTACAGGACGGTGGATGTGCTTTTAATAGATGATGTGCATTTCATCGCCGGGAAAGAATCCACGCAAGAAGAGTTCTTCCATACTTTNAANACGCTCCACGACGCGCATAAACAGATAGTCCTTTCGAGCGACAAGCCGCCCAAGGAGATAGACAGGCTCGAGGAGAGGCTGGTCTCAAGATTCGAGTGGGGCCTTATAGTATCGATATCGCAGCCGGATTTCGAGACGAGGATAGCGATACTGCGGCAGAAATTAAAGAGAGAAAATTTTGCGGTCCCGGATGAGGTCATATTCTATATAGGGGAAAAGATAAAGTCAAATATCAGGGAACTCGAAGGCGCTCTCAAGCGGGTCGTCGCCAATGCTGTGCTCTTGAAACAAAATATAACGCTGGACTTGGCCCGTTCCGTCCTTAAGGATATGGTAAAAGAGAAGGAGTCGCGCATACTCGCGGATTCAATATTTGAGGAAGTGGCAAGTTATTTCAATATGCGCGTGTCGGATATAAAAGGCAGGCGAAGGACAAAGCAGATGGTGTTGCCCAGGCAGATCTCCATGTATATCATAAGAAAGCTGACCGATCATTCGCTGCCGGAGATAGGTGAGTTGTGCGGCGGTAGGGACCACACCACCATTTTACATGCGTGTGAAAGCATTGAATCGGATATGAAAAAAGACGCTAAGGTAAAAGAGCTGGTGGGTAGGCTCATGGTCCAGATACGGGGTGAATAATCCTAAAGGATAGACTTTCCTGATACCATTAAAGGAAAGGCCTAACCTGTTGATCCTTTCTGGGCCCTTGCTTTATTAGCCCTTCCTTAATTTGATTAGGAAGGCTATCCTTTAGGATTAGGAATAGCAAGGTCCGTCCTTTAGGACTGTGCTTGCTGTGGACAACCTGTTAATGATTGTGCGCAATTTGAGCGAAGAGGGGAGAACCCACTGAAAATCCCTTATTGAAATTATAACCTGTGCATAACTTTGAGGCTATAAAAAACCTTTAATTCATAACAATACAACACGTTATGTTGTTATTCACAAATAAACAGGGCTTACTGCTTCTACTATTATTTTAATACTAATGAATATAAGGAGAAGAGATGGAATTTAAATTGACGCGTGAGACACTACAAAAAGGGATACAGACCGTACAAAACGCGATATCACAAAAAAGCGGCCTACCCATATTATCTAATATATTATTCGAAACATCGAAAGACAAGGTAAAGCTCATAGCTACTGACCTTGAAATAGGAGTGATATCAAAAATAACCGGCGTAGACGTCCAAGAAGATGGGTCGATATCGATACCCGCTAAAAAAATAAGCGATATAGTCAGGGAACTTCCAAACAAAGAGATCCATCTTTCCGCCAAAAAAAACAACCAGGTCACAATAAAATGCGACAAATCAATATTCAAGATCATGGGCTTGCCGAAGGATGAGTTTCCCCGGGTCCCGGAGCTTTCAGATAAGGAGACGTTAACTATCCCACAGAGACAGCTTAAATTAATGTTGAACTCCACCTCCTTCGCGATATCGAAGGACGAGACCAGGTATATATTAAACGGGGTCCTGCTCGTCTTGACAGATAAAAAATTGCGCATTGTAGCGACTGACGGGAGAAGGCTGGCTATGGTTGAGAAAGAGGCGCCAAAGTCGCTGGG
>C687J35504_10003313_pt1 | contig 10591 bp, 7 predicted proteins | sample RifCSPhighO2_02_FD_35504 | JGI IMG/M metagenome (IMG submission 35504) | reverse complement strand
TAATTGAGAAGGCAATAAAAAAGCTGAGGGAGAACGGCTTCAAGGACATTTATGTCGTTGCCAGGCATAACGTCCTCACCAGCGTCTTCAACATACTGAAAGACGGCAGCGGCCACAATGCCAAGGTCACTTACGTTGAAGAGAAGGAAAGCCGTGGAAGCGCAGACACGCTCAGACTGCTAAAAAGCAAGATAAGCGCAAATTTCCTCGCAGTCTACGGTCACGTCATATTCGACAAGGTCAACATACAGGAGCTGTGGAACCAGCACGTGAAGCAAGGCACGGCCGTGGCAACGCTCCTCCTGACAACAGCGCCAAACCCCAGCGAGAAGGGCACGGTCAAAGTGGAAGGCAACCGAATACTGGAATTCGTGCAAAAGCCAAAAAAGACAGACGCCTACCTTGTGTTCTCGCCAATCTTCGCTGCCACTCCCGAAATCTTCAACCTGGAGGGCGGCAGCCTTGAATATGACATCTTCCCAAAGCTGGCAGAGAGGGGGCTGCTGGCCGGCCACACAAGCTCAGGAAGGGAGCAGCACGTGCATACGGCGGCGGATGCGAGGGCGATAAGCAGATAACTGTAGTTGGTTGGTGCTCAGAACACCATCTGCAGGTAGCAGTTTGGGAAGGTATATGCTGCCAAATCTGACAGCAAAATGAAAGATGCTGCAAAAACGTAATAAATCACTACCTCTAAGTTGTTAAAATGGAAACCTTTAAATACGAGCATCTGCTTGAAAGGTAAAAATGAACATAGCGAGAAAGAAACTGGAAATAATGATTAACGCCGTAAAATTCAACAAGGGAACGGCGCTAATATCTGAGCTGATACCCCTGGCGTTCTCAGGACTGTTTATGCCTGACATACTTTCAGGGACGGTAACTGCACCGGTAATCATCAGTTTAGCGGTAAATCATGCATTAATTCCCATAACGGCAGGCATTATATACGAATCCATCAGAGGAAGAATGGAAATGCCGAGCTTCCTGATAGAAGAAACAAGGCAAATAAAACCGGATAGTAGATGCACGGGCAGGACAAACACGGGAAACGAGACGGTGATACTAACTTCGTATTACTACAATTCAGGAGAAGATGCTGATAGAAGAAGGGAGGGAAACAAAAAAGAAGCCAGAATGATGAACAATTACCTGACAGCTAAAAAAGGATTCTTTGGCTACAAGACAGGCATCGCACATTTAGAAGACAACGCACAACCCTCCGACCTTGAAGAAGCGCTGAAAGACCCGGGGGTAAGCTCAATAGTGCTCATTGGACACTCAACGACAGGAAGCTGGATGACGACATCCGGCGATGTCGGGAGGGAAGATGTTTTAAGGTGGGTTGATGAAGCAGGGCACTGCAAAAGCGGGTTCGGACTGAAAACAGGATGCAATGTGATATACAGCAAGCCGCAGGACGAAGGGCAACTGCTCACGCCGGCATACGGCCACAGAACCCACCCGGGAGAACTTGCCATAGTCAAGGGACGCCCGCCAGAACCAACAGATTACCCTAACCTGACAGCAGTGCTGTACAACCTGCTGCCGAAAGGGCCGCACGTCGAAGTAACTCGCGGGATAGAATTAAACACGCGCCTGATAAAGCTGGATGCTTATCGGAAATGAGAAAAACACTGAGATAAAGAAATTCCCTGAAACCGAGGCGGCGAAGCCGCCGCTGCGCATCAACAACTGTCGATGCTGATTCGCCATCCCCAAAGCAAGCTCGTGGTGTATTACGCGAATTTTCTCGCTTCGCGACCGGCAATTTCTAATTCACACTTTGTGAATGTTGTGCCGCAGCAAGCTGCGGGGTAGTCAAGAACCACTGGTCAGAGACCGGTGCAATTCCGCCCATGGCGGAATGCACAATCCGGCCATGCAGGATTTGTGGCATGAACAAGAGTCACTTCTGACTGATTAGGTTGTTCTTGACTGCCTATAGGAGAGGAACTTGATTTTCGCAAAATGATATCTTCCCCTCCTATATGCAACAGAGCTTACTATTGGCATGCAATTATTAAGCTCTGTCGCTATAATGAAGCTGGTGTGCGAACCCGTTGGTGAGAACACCAGCGGAATGCACGCATTCAATCTGCCGTATACGCTTCTATAGAGAAATTTGAATAACCGCCTCATTTATGACGCTTGTTCAAAGTTGTCTATATCAGAAAAGCGTTTGGCTCCGTCCTTTCGGTTATCTCTCCGCGGAGGTTTTTTGCAATCAGCGCTTTGGCCTCTTTCTTCGGGTAGTTTGCAAGCAGCCAGGAAAGCTTCATGAGGGCGGTATTTGCCAGCATGTCCTCTCCGGGAATGACGCCTAAAGAAGTGAGGTCTGTGCCCTTGTCGTAGACGTGCATCTGCACCCGACCGTATATGCATTGCGACGCCATGACAACGATGCAGCCCGAGTCAATTACGGATTTTATTGCCGGATAAATCCGTTTGTGGATGGCGGCCAGCTCATTGGGAGCCTGTCCTGGCGTGTGGCCTAATCCTGTGCCTTCAATTACGAGTCCTTTGTATCCTTTGAAAAAAGAGAACTGCTCCGGGAACATGTTGACGTGGATTTTGAGCAGGCCGACTTTTTCTTCCATTCCTGGCTTTAGGCTGAGTTTTCTGCTGCTGTCACGCTTGTCATAGCCGCCGCCAAGCAGGGTAACGGTGCGCGTTGCATAATTGACGCGTGCTATGGGTTTTGTATTTACGGGACGAAATGCGTCCCTTCTTGACGTGTGCAGCTTGTAGGTCTTGCATGCAGGCAGAATCAGGCAATCATTGTCGCTCATGTTCTCGTGCATGCAAATTGCCACTCCGCTGAAGTCTGACTTTGCAATGAAGGTTGCGGCGCATGCCAGGTTGGCTGCCGCGTCAGAGCTTCCCCTGTCAGAGCTTCTCTGCGCACCGACAAATATCATCGGGATTGGCGTGCTTTCAGCAATGAAGGCCATTGCCGCCGCGGCAACGGCAAGGTTGTCAGTTCCAATCCCGATTATTATCCCTTCAACGCCTTTCTTCACTTCCTTCTCGATTGCAGTTGCAATTAGCCCAAAATGTTTGAAACGGAGGTCGTCAGACCACATGTTGCTTATGAAGACAGAGTCAAAATCGGCAATTTCGGCAAGCTCTGGGAACATCCCAAGCAGGTCTTCCGGCTTGTATGATGAATAAACCGCTCCAGTCCGGTAATCAACCTTGCTGGCAATGGTGCCTCCTGTGTGGAGTATGGAGATTTTTGGCAGCTTTTTAGTGCCGTTTTTTTTCATTGAAAGTGCTGTTATTCGTTCGCTTTCTTCCTGCTGCGGAAGCAAGGCCATTTTTTTCACTTTGTTTTTGTCTATTCCAATGTTGTATCCACTTTGCAGCTTTATTACCACAATGCCTCCTTCAGATTCCGGGGGCTGGAGCAGCATGCCTTTTATCGTTTCTTCGGCTGTCACGATTTCCACCAAGTCCCCTGGTTTTGGATGCGAGTTTTTCCTCTCTGCCATTTGTCTTTCACAGAAGTCAGGACTTTTTGACATATTTCTCCGTTTTGTGCTTGAGTATCTCCTTTTGCTTCAGGAGCATCTCTTCGCGCTTTGCCATCATCTCGCGCTGCCTGTCCGGGGAGGTTCGCATGGCCTGGTGGATGCGCTCAATCCTTTGCTCAATATCCTTCACTTTCCTCATGCTGCCTAGCGCTGCCGATTCCGCCTCTTTCTTTGACTTATCGTTGTTCGAGTTACCTCCCATCAGCAGCCGGAGGAGCACAAACAAACCGATTACCGCCCCGATTCCAAGAATTACCGGCTCCACCATTCTGGTTTGCAGGCCGCTTTGGGTTATATAAAACTTTTTGTTGCCAAAGGCAGCCAATGGTTTATCCCATGTACATGGGCTTTTCTTCTTTTATCTCCCTTGCCCTTGCGACGCTTAGCGACTCGCGCACATCTTCATACGCCTTTTCTATCTCTTTCGACACTGATGCCCTTACCTTCTTGAGCGCTTCCATGAAGTGCCTTTCCTCAACGAACTTTGAACCGATGTCTTCCCTCAATGCCAGTATCGCAGCTTCCCTGCATACTGCCTCCACGTCAGCGCCAACGTACCCCTCTGTCAGCTGCGCGAACTTCTCAAGGTTCACGTCCTTCAAGGGCATGTTTTTGGTGTGGACCTTGAATGTTTCCAGCCTTGACTTCACGTCCGGCACCGGGGTAAGTAGGAGCCTGTCAAACCGGCCCGGTCGAAGCAGTGCCGGGTCTATCATGTCTGGCCGGTTTGTAGCGCCTATCACGACTATGTCATAAAGCTCCTCAAGGCCGTCAATCTCCGTGAGCAACTGATTCACCACCCGTTCTGTCACGTGGCTGTCTGGGCTTGCTCCGCGCTTGGGCGCAAGCGAGTCCATCTCGTCGAAGAAGATTATTGTCGGTGACGTCTGCCTTGCCTTCTTGAATATCTCCCTGACTGCTTTTTCAGACTCTCCCACCCACTTGGACAGCAACTCCGGGCCTTTTACCAGTATGAAGTTCGCCTCTGATTCGGTCGCGATGGCTTTTGCAAGCAGCGTCTTGCCGGTTCCAGGAGCGCCGTATAGCATGATGCCTTTAGGAGGCCTTACTCCGAGCCTCTTGAAGGCGTCCGGATTCTTGATTGGCCACTCCACAGCCTCTATCAGCTGCTGCTTCACTTCCTCAAGCCCGCCAATGTCCCTCCATTTCACGCTTGGCACTTCCACAAGCACTTCGCGCATGGCTGATGGCCTGACGACTTTCAGCGCCTCCAGGAAGTCCTTCCTTGAGACCATGAGCTGCTCAAGTATTTCCTTTGGTATCGGCTCTTCCTCATCAAACTTAAGGTCTGGCAGCACCCTCCTGAGGACGACCATGGCTGCCTCCTTGCACAGCATTGCAAGGTCTGCCCCAACGAACCCGTGCGTTATGGCGGCAGTCTCCTTGAGGTTGACGCTCTTTGCAAGCGGCATGTTTCTTGTGTGTATCTTCAGTATGTCAAGGCGGCCTTCCTTGCTTGGAACGCCTATCTCTATCTCCCGGTCAAAGCGTCCTGGCCTTCTTAATGCCGGGTCAAGCAGGTTTGGCACGTTCGTTGCTGCTATCACGACCACCCTGCCCCTGTCCTTCAACCCGTCCATCAGGGCAAGCATCTGGGCAACCACCCTACGCTCAACCTCCCCGTGGACCTCTTCACGCTTGCTGGCTATGGCGTCTATCTCGTCTATGAAGACGATTGATGGCGCGTTCTTTTCAGCTTCCTCGAACTTCTTGCGAAGATTTTGTTCGCTATTATGTGCAAAAACTCCGCCAAAGCCTGCTATGAAATTTTGCGATGGCTCAACAGAAAGGTCATAAACATATTCTGGTTTTTCCTGCGTCTCTGTGATTTCCACTACCCTGTCCCAGTATATGTCAGATGCAATAGTTGCCTTAAGTTGGGGCGATGCCATTTTTTGCACTACATCAGCCCCTATTGAATGCAATCCTTTCCAGCTTCTGATTTTGCTATTTGACTCTGTGGCCTCATCTAACGCGCTTAGTGGCATTTTGTCCCTTCTGGAAATCTGCCTGCCATTCAGGTATGCAAATATTTTTGAGTTGCGCTCGGAGTCTAAAAAGCCTATTTCCCTGAAAAGGTCGAGGTTTTCCGTATCAACGAAGCATAACCTCTTTTGTGGCCTGTTTTTGCGGCTGTAAATCTTTACCACTATGCCAAACATCAGGAAAAGATAAGCCAAATCGTCAGCAAGCTTTGGACTTTCCGTGTCTATTTCCACCATTGGCGCGGGTGTTTTTGTGTTTAGAGAGCCGTCGCCGGTTGTGAAGCCCCTGAGAAACGCTGCCAACTGCGCTTTTGGCAGATTGTAAACCGTGTCAGGGACTTCTTTTTTTCTTGCGCCGCTCTTAAAACCAAGAATGTCCTTCATCATAATTTTAAGCGCTGTTGAACATACCAAGATGTCGCTTCCTTGTGATTCCGGCTTTCTGTAAATTGTGAGGTTTCCAAATAGCTTGGCGCACAAGTCTGTCATGACTTTTTCTTCCTTCCTGTGAATCGAAATTCTTACACCGCCAGCAAAGTAAGAGCCTTCTGCCATCCAGATGCCGAGAAAGGTGCAGAAATCTTCCGAGAGTATGAGCTCTGAAGGTATGGACTTGCCTTTAGTGAAGAGCTGGACAAAATCCGTGCTGACTTTTATCCCAGCAGCAGCCATCAGTGCCAGGAATGCCTTTGCACGTATGCCAACATTTTTCCCAATGATATCATAAAGATATTTGTTGCTAACTCCAAGAATTGAAGCAACGCTCTCATGGCCAAGGCCACTGATAGCTTGCCTTACCTGCTGCTGCACATTCCTCACCCTGAGGCCGTAATCGTTCTGCCGCATCTCATTAAGCAGGTTAATCCTGTAAATAGGCGAGGGCGATAGAGGAAGCTTCTTAGGAACTGCAACGAAAGACTCGCCGATTTTCAACTCGGAGGTTTTAACGCTTTGTATGCCTTCTTTTGTCAACGTAAAAAGGGAGTGGTAATCAGTTACCTTTACCTCTCTTCCGCTTCTGGTTTTAACCTTCAATATTTTTGACTGCAGCGGGTGCTTTATCAGCCCAGTTACTTTGTTAATGCTAACTTTGCCATTTTCATCAAAACATACAACTTTGACGTCAGCCATGCCATTATCAACGATTTCTCCAATGGACAGCCTCCTAAGCTTGCCATTGTAAACCACAGTTACCTTTTCATCTGGAGGCAATGACTGGCCATAAAATTTACTCATGATTTCCGGCCCGTTTATGTGCGTGAAGTATGCGTTCGTCTCGTTTGCAACAGCTTTGGCTACCAGTGTCTTTCCTGTACCGGGGGGACCGTGCAGAAGCACGCCTTTCGGCGCGTCTATGCCAAGGCGCTCAAAAATCTCGGGGTGCTTCAATGGCAATTCCACCATCTCCCTGACCTTCTTTATCTCCTCGGAAAGACCGCCTATGTCTTCGTATGTTATGTCCAGCCTGGGCTCCTCCAGCATCTCGGCCGCTTCAGGGTTGAACATGACCTCAGTGAGGTCGGTTATTATCACGGCTCCTTTCGGGAGTGTGTCTACGACTACGAACTTTATGTCCGAGAATCCCAGGCTCATTACGTCCTCGTCAAATTCGTCGAGCATCTTGAATATTTCCTCAAACGGGCTGTGAACGAATGTTGTTCTCCTGCGGGTTGTCCCGCCAAGAGCGACTATGTCTCCCTTCACGACAGCCCTCCCGAGGAGTCCCTGCTTGAAGATTTCAGAAGATGCCCGTATCATCACGCCCTTTCGGGCCGGAGCTATTATGACTTTCTTGGCTCCCTTGACATCGGCCTTTCTTATCTTTACCGTCTCGCCTATGCCTGAGCGCGCATTCCTTCTTACGATGCCATCCATCCTTATGATGCCAAGCCCGATGTCGCCGGGGTATGCCCTGTCCGCTATCCCGACAGTCACAATTCCCCCCTCTATCTCAACGATGTCACCCGGCCTTACGGCTATCTCGTGCATCATTGCAGTGTCTATCCGGACTATTCCCTTGTTGACGTCGTCCTGGACCGCTTCTGCTACCTTTAGCTTGAGCTCTATTTCAGGCATCTTTCATCTGATTATGCGAGTAGCTAAATTTGATTTATCAACTTTTCGCTGCGTTGCCCGCAAAAAACTGGAAGAACTGTCACTTCCCGCCCTTGTCCGGCTGCTGCTTTGGCTTGCCGGCGGAAAATCGTGGGATTGGTATCGGCGGGGGAAGGCCGACTATGCTTGACAAGTTAACTGCCTGAACGCTGCACCTTACTGAAACGAGGTCATAAAGCTCGGCGGTCACTTCATCGGTGAATCCCTTCTTCTTCTCCCAGCGCTTCATAAGCTCGCCGTGCTTCTTCTGGTCGGAAAGGTAAAGTATCTCCCCTCCTATAATCAGGGTCCCGATGTCCGGGTCAAAAATATTCCTGTATTCAAAAACGACCTTGATTCCCTTCTGCCTCACGTCTCCCATGACAAAATCTATCTCTTCGGCAGAAGCAAGCGAGATGTTGCTGTTTATGGTGATGCTGCCCTTGGCAGCGGTCTTCTTTTCAGCAAGCATCCTGATGAATGCGAATCCGGCTATCGTCATTTTGCCTTTTCTGACGCCTGCGGGGCGCATATTTAAAGTTTGCGATTGCCTGTTTAGTCCGTGCCATCCGTTGTTTCAGACCGGACAGTACCTGAAAAGGTGGCTTTGCCTGCATTATAAGCTTATACCGCATCAGAAATTGGCCTTACCATTACAAATAGGCCAAAAAGCCAATATTTATATAGTTTGTAATGGTAACTCTTTTTATGAGGGTGATTAAGCGCGTCAAGGGCGGGGCGGAATACTTCTACCTGCAGCACTCTTTTAGGGAGGGAAACAGAGTGATAACAAGGGAAGCTTACCTTGGCAAGTCAATTCCAAAGAATATTGATGAAATCAGGGCGGGGCTTGAGCTTGAAAGCCGGAGAAGGCTGCACGAAAAGCTTGAGGCAATCAAAGAAGGATTCCGGAAGGAATGGGGAGCTTATCCCGAATCAATCAGGGAGAAGGCGAAACAGCAGATTGCCATAGCATTCACTTATAACACCAACGCAATCGAAGGCTCGACCATAACGCTGGAAGAGACGAGGGAAATCATAGAGGACAAGGTTGCGCCCAACAAGCCCTTGGCCGATGTCATGGAAACAGAAGCTCATGCCAATGTTTTCTTAGCAATGTTAAGAAAGAAAGAGAAGATTTCAAACGAGCTCCTGCTTAGCTGGCATAAAAAAATATTTGGGGAAACAAAGCCGGATATAGCGGGCAATTACCGCGATTATTCCGTCAGGGTTGGCGGCTATAGGGCTCCGGACTGGCAGGATGTCAGTAAGCTTATGGACGGATTTGTGGCCTTCACAAACACTTCCAGACTGCATCCTGTTGAGCTTGCCGCCGTAGCTCATTACAGGTTTGAAAAAATCCATCCTTTTGGCGATGGCAATGGAAGGGTGGGGCGGCTTCTGATGAACCATATCCTGTGGCACGCTTCCCATCCTATGCTGATTATAGAGTATAAATACGGGCGTTCATATTATAGGGCTCTCGAGAGGGACGAAACGGGCTTCACAAATTATTTTGCCAGGAGATATATCTCTGTTCACAAGAGGAGGTTAAGGCAGTAAAATGCTCCTCGTTGACGTCCATGCACATCTTGACCTCTTTGATGAAAATGAGAGAAGGCAGCTTATTGCCCGGGCTTCAAGTGCGGGGGTGAAAGTCGTAATCAACAACAGCGTTGACCCAAAGTCGATAAGGAAGGCTCTTGAATTGGCACGGCAGCATGAAATCATCAAGGCCGCAATCGGCCTTTACCCAACAGAAGCGGCAAGGCTTTCCCCGGCAGCTATTGATGGTGAGCTGGACTTTATCCGCAGCTGCAGGGACAGGGTTGTTGCCATTGGCGAGATTGGCCTTGACTACCGGGAAGGTAAAAGCGAAAGGGACAGGCAGCTACAGCTTGTCTTGTTTGAAAGGCAGCTACAGCTTGCGAAGGAGCTTGGCAAGGTTGTGATTGTGCATTCAAGGCAGGCTGAAACGGATGTGGTTGATACTCTTATCAGATTAGGGTGCAGGAAGGTTATCCTTCACGCGTTCCATGGCAGCTTGAAGCTCGTCCAAAAAGCAGTGGCGGCAGGCTTTTACATTACAATCCCAACAAACATAAGGCGGAGCAGCCACTTCCAGGCGCTGGCAAGGGCGCTGCCTTTGTCAGGAATTCTCACGGAAACTGACACGCCGTTTCTTGCAGCCGAAAAGGGAGGAAAAAGCGAGCCCGCTCATGTTGCCAAAACAATTGCAGAAATTGCCGGAATAAAGGGTCTGACAACTGGAGAAGTTGCGAACATCCTGTACCTGAACTTCCAACACCTGTTCGCATAACCATACCGAAACATTTATAAAAGCTGCAAGCCATTTTTTGCTCAAAGAAAAAAAAGGGTGCTAGACGGAAAAATGGCAGATTCCACTTTCAGGGAGGCTCTCAGTTTCCTTGACAGCATTGGCGTATTTGACGTAGTTCTGCCTTTTTTGCTCATATTCACCATAACCTTCGCCATGCTTGAGAAAAGCAAGATTTTTGGCACAGAAGTGGTTGATGGCAAGCACTATACCAAGAAGAACCTCAACTCACTTGCCTCTTTTGCAATCGCATTTTTCGCTGTCGCCTCAAGCTGGGTCGTGCAGACGCTCACCCAGATTTCAGCAAATGTCGTGGTGCTGCTGTTTGCTTCTGTCTTTTTCCTGATGCTGGTAAGCTCGTTCAGCCAGCAGGCTGATGAGAAGGGCTTTGCGCTCGGAGGCACATGGCAAAAAGTATTCATGGTTATCATGTTCGCCGGCCTTGCAGGCATCTTCCTCAACGCCATGGAAACTGATGGCAGGACGTGGCTCCAGTGGAGCCTTGGCTGGCTTTCAGACATTTCAGCCAACATACCTGTTGCCGCGACAGTGCTGATTGTGGGGATCATTGCAGCCATGGTTTACATCACAAGGGGAGAGAAGCCGCCAGAAAAGAA
>C687J35504_10003304_pt1 | contig 10603 bp, 6 predicted proteins | sample RifCSPhighO2_02_FD_35504 | JGI IMG/M metagenome (IMG submission 35504) | reverse complement strand
ATAAATGATATAAGCGGCTTCAGATTTGACACTGATATGGCAAAGGTCGTCTCCAAATACAAAATGCCTATAGTTATAATGCATACTTATGNCAAACCAAAGACAATGCAANATAATCCGCAGTATAAATCANTCTTAAACGAAATTATCAATTATTTAAAAGATAGTATTAATATAGGAATTAAGGCAGGTATCAGCCCTGATAGATTTATTGTAGACCCGGGGATAGGATTTGGAAAAACTGTCTCACATAACTTAGAAATATTAAATGGGCTTTCAAGACTAAAAGAATTAGGGAGACCTATATTGATAGGACCTTCAAGAAAGTCATTTATAGGCAATATCCTTAATTTGCCGCCTGAAGAAAGGTTGGAAGGGACTGCTGCTGCCGTGGCGATTGGCATAATGAATGGTGCCAATATTGTCAGAGTTCATGATGTAAAAAAGATGTTAAGAGTAGCAAGGATATCAGATGCAGTTAAGTTTGTAAAATAGAAAATAATATTCGTAGCTGAACTTATTTTATTAACATATCTTTTTAACCTATTGACAATTATAATTTTTTAACCTATATTATAGTTGAAATTGATTATCTAAAAGGTGATGTATATGACAGGCAAGGTTTCATCTTTAAGTGAAACAATTATAAAAGATAACCTGAGTGTTAAAAGGGGTAGTGCCACTATTGAGGCAAAAAGGTCCCATAATTTTCAGAATCCGCAAAAGGCAATAAGGGGAGCCATTAAGGAAAAAACTATAGAAATGATAGTTGGTGTAGAGAAAGGCAATAAAATAAGTATTCGTACTTAATTGATAGGATGATAAATCTAAGAATATTGCTCAGTTGAAAGGAAGGTGTAAATTATATGATAAAAAGAATGGCCTTCTATCATTTTGATTACAGCACCCTTGAATTTCTGGGTAATATTTTGTTAATCGCAATCATAACAGGAATAGCTATTATTATTTTTCTCCTCCTGACAACATCAGTAGCATCTCAACATCTTATTTGATTTTCAAAATAGCTTCACAGAAAATATATTACGCTGGAAGGTATCTCTATCTTTTCACTTCAAAATAATATCTGAGCCTTTAACAAAGAACTCCACTTTTTTCTGAAAGATGGATAATAGAGTGGATTTTATTGGCGTCCCCAGGGGGATTTGAACCCCCGTTACCGCCGTGAAAGGGCGATGTCCTTGGCCGGGCTAGACGATGGGGACACTAAAGACAGTGATTAGTTATAAGTCGTTAGTTGTTAGCAAAAGACCGACAACTAATAAAATTTTCATTTCTAATTGTTTTTACTAATCACTATTCACTATCCACTAACAACTGTATTAGTGGTGAGCCGCCTGGGATTCGAACCCAGCACACCCGCCTTAAAAGGGCGGTGCTCTACCAAATGAGCTAGCGGCCCATAACAAAAAACAAACCACAGATAAACACGGATATTCACAGATAAAACCTTTTTACTTTTTCTATCTGTGTTTATCTGTATCCATCTGTGGTTAATTTTAAAATAACAAATTCATCTATTCTTGTCAATTTAAAATTCCTCTACACCGAGGCTCAATTTTATGTTTTTTGTCTCCATGCTTTTTAGATTTACCTTCCAATAAGCTAAGATTGCAGAGCCCTGATATGTTCTTTCAAACCCATCTTCCGATTGAGAAACCGTCTCTATTGGGAAATACCATATAGATGCAGCCTCTTCAAAAGACAGTATTACCTGAAAACGATTCCACTCATCCTTCATACCAAAAGACTTTATACCAGCAATTTCCCCCGCACTATTTAATACCAATTTAGCTATCTCCATCTCATGATAACTATCTTTGGATATGTAATGCCTCAATTCATTATCGCCAGCCAGTAAGGTCAGGTTAAACTCTATACCAAACCAGATATCTATATCCCTCTCCCCCATATTCACTATTTCATAATCAGAAATTATTTCTGCCTTTTCTTTAGAAAAACTAAACCTCTTTAAAATAGATATGGGTATGAGCAATTCACCCTCTTTAATATTTCCGGTTTTCTTCATGCTCAGATTAACAATCCCTTTTTTATCTTCTGATATATTTTCAATCGTATAAGGTTTATCAACAAAATTACCAAGCTCAGGATAATTGCCTTTAATAAAACTCTGGATGTTTGCTCCCTCTCCCAGAAAATGGTCAACAAATGACCTTCTCAGATACCAATCGTATATAATTGCATCACCCAAACCCTCTTCTTTTACCTTTACAATATCATGAATAGATTTTGGATTTGCACCCCCATGCTGGACTGCTTTAGCATTCTTTACCTTATGATGATATGCCTCTTCCCGGCGGGTTAGTGTATTTGATAAATTAAACCGTTTTGGCCTGTAGTCAAATTCAAACATTGTGCCGCCATAGTCAGGGTCAAAATATGCATTTATCTTGCGATTACTTATTAACACTTCCTCCATATTATCTTTATCATAATCAACTACCTTACATTCAATCCATTTTCTATTTCCGTGTATCTTTTTATCAATAATATTTTCTGCCTCAATCAGATGCTCATATACTGCATGTCTGAGGTAATTTAGATATAATCCGCCAAAAAGCCCATGCCAGTAAGCACAATTACACTGCCCCCGATAAAGCTCCTTCAATTCTGCTGTCGGGTTCTTACCTTTCTTTCTCTTTATCTTCTCACTTACATAGAGCATTTTTTTATGCATCAGATTGCTCTCACTATATTTGGTTAAGAAATTATCCCAAAGGCCGCCCCTTATAAACGGCTTATATTTATCTCTTATCCCACGGTTTTCAAGGTCTTTAAGCATCTCCTCAAATTTAAATCCTGCCTTTGCAGGCAGAGACCATTCCATCATCTCTTCATAAGATGCCATGGGGAGGTATATCCTTCCTATCGGTGAAAATTTTTCAATATATTCACTGAAGGTCAGCATCTCTATCCATTCCAGATTATCTTCTAATATCTTAAAAAAATTCTTTAGCCAGTTTTCCTCATATACCCACTTATGTGTTCCTGGCCAGACGCCGAACTTCTCTCCATCATCGGCATATGTAACTCCAGTAACATTATACTCAGACATTATTTTCCTAAAATAATCCAATGTCTCGTGGGGGAGTTTAAACGGTATGGCATATCTCAGAAATTTATCTATTGGGAAAACAGATAGGGTATATCCGTATTTCTCCGTAATATAATACCCGAACATATCCTTATGCTCCAAACCTGTATAGAAAAAGTGGGTATCGTCAAGGATTGTATATCTCATACCTGCCTTTGCCATTATTTTTGGTAATGACGGGTCCCAAACTCTTTCTGCCAGCCAGACACCTTTTGCAGTGTAATTAAATTTTTTCTTTATGAATTCTGTCATCATATTTATCTGCCCAATTGCATCATTTTCAGGAAGGACAGAGAGGATGGGCTCATAAAAACCGCCGCTCAAAATCTCAATCTGGTTTTTCTTAAGCATATTCTTTATCTTGTCAAAATACCAGGATGCATTATTTTCAATCCATTCAAGGAGGGAACCTGAGTGATGGATGGAGATGCGGATTTTAGGATGACGCTCTAATATCTCTACAAAAGGAAGATAGCACCTGTTAAACGATTCCTCAAACACATTATCAAAATTCCCAACTGGCTGATGACTATGAATCCCGAAAAGAAAGTTTATTTTTTTCATAAAAATATATCTGACGCAGATAAACCCAAAAACTACATGATATTAAGTTCTAAATCCTAATTTCTAAATTCTAAACAATATCAAAACTCAAAATCCAAATGTTCTAAAGAATTTTGAATTTGGGTCATTTGAATTTGTTTAGGATTTCGGATTTCGGGGCACCCACGAAGTGGGTCGTAGGATTTTTCATGATAAATCCTGTAAATCTGCGTCCTAATTTCATGCCTCTATGCGCTCCACATAATCCCTTCAAAATTCTCATCAGGCACCCTGAATGTTAGATATTTATACCTTGGATATCGGTCTAATTCCAGATTTTCTTTTTTAAACTCCACTAAAAAATTTATAACATCCCCCGCCTCAAGGTCTAAATCTTTAAAAGGCACAGCCAATTCTACAATATTTTTTATTGCTATCGTTTTGATTGATTTAGATAATGAAAAGTTTATTCCATCTTCATTTTTATATAATCTGTATCTCCCATTTTTCTGCTCCATCAGCTTCAAAGCAAAATCAATCTTGAATCTCTTTTTATTGATAAGATGAATGCTGATATCTATACCCTTTGCAAAATCCTCCTCAATCTTACCCTTTGTATCCAGTCTGATAAAAAGGTTGTTAAGGTCAAATCCGTAATAAACAGCAGAGATAATCCCCTCTGAATGATACATTGAGCCTCCTGTCATCTTTTCTTTGCAGTAACCTGCCCCAAGCCATTCAAAATAATTTGTTATTACGCCGTCTATATGGGGGGATATAAATTTTATTGGCTCTTCAGGATGTATCTCCTCCTCAACCCCTATTATTGGAAGTCTTAGATATTCAGGCGGCTCTACATTAAGTATCCTGTAAACCTTTTCAAGATGCGACCTAAAGAGCCTGTCAAACTCCGCATCATTATCACTGGAAAAATCATCCCCATACCACCAGAACCAGTCACTCCCCTCTGCCGCATATATTGCATCCCATGCTGCTTCTGCCTTTTCTCTGCTCACATTGTTATCTTTGAGCATTTCTGTAAGAAATCTCCTTGTCATTCCTATATACTCCCATCCCTTGTTATCCTCATCAGCACCTATCCAGATTTTAAAATTATTATTTATCCACGAGCCTGTATAGAGATTATCTATGACCCTAACCGGTTTATGTCCATCTATATAATCTCCAATCTTGACAGTCTTAAAATTTTCATTTTCCGAGAGTTCCCTGTAAACATGAGAGAGGAATCCCCTCCCCCCATCAGGATAGTACTCCCACGCATTTTCTCCATCAAGAACAATACTCACTATATGGTCATCATTTGAGCCTGACAGATAATTATGAATTGAGCTCAAGTGCGTCATAAAATCATTTTTTGACCTGTCAGGGGGATTCTTGGAATATGTAAAACCGATGAGGTCTGCCAACCCCTTATCCCTGAAGACCATATTTATCTCCGCATCCCTGAAACGGGCTATGTAGGGACGATAGAGCAAATCCCCTTTTTTCTCACCTTCAATTGAATTCAGCAATATTGCCTCATCTGTAGCGACCCACCTTATGCCCTCCTTTTGAAAATACGGTATAAGCTCAGGAGCTACCGAGCCCTCTGAGGGCCACATACCTGAAGGGTTCATTCCGAAAGTCTCTCTATAAAGCGCAACTCCCCTCCTTATCTGTCCCTCTGCATCTTCAGGATAATGAAATCTGTTAGGCAGTTTAGCCCATGGCATACAACGGGTTGCAATGTCCGTATCATAAAGAAGAGGGAGTATGGGATGATAAAATGGGCTTGTAGTCAACTCAACCTGCCCATTATCCTGAAATCTCTTATATGTAGGCAAAAGTTCTTTTAATGTCTTTATCTGACTTTCAAGGACATACCTCTTTTCAGCCTCTGTGAAGTTCCTTCCTTTTTTAATCAATTCTGAAAGCCCTTTATCCTTTTCAACAGACTTATATCCAAACCATGTAAGATTAAACCAGACCTGGAGGTCAAGATACTCCTGTGCAGAGAATATCTTAACAGCAAAATTAATCTCATCCTCTGTCAAATGCCGCATACCCCTCTTTTTTAGAATCTCCCAATATCGGGTGTAAGGCTGTATCATTGTCCCCCAATTGCACATAAAAAAATTATCAAGGATGAATTTTTTATCCTCAAATAATAGGTCATCAGCGGGCTTCATACTCATGTCCCAGAAAATATCTTTTGCCCTGCCATCTGTATAATCATTAATCTGAACAATGAGGGATGGGACAATATTAAATGTCATCTTTACTTCAGGAAACTCCTCAAGGAGGGAAATCATGTCATAATAACCCTTTATTCCGTGTAGGCGAACCCATGGCATTGTATAGACACCTGTTATAGGGTCTTTATACATAGGCTGATGCATATGCCAGAGGAAGGCTATGTGCAAAGGCTTCATAAAGAATCGAGGCTAAGTTCAAGGTTAAGGTTAAGTTTTTCTTAACCTCAGCCTCACCCTTAACCTTTCAGTATCGTTTCTTTCGGAACCACCACTAACCCTGATTCTGTAACATAAAACCTCTTTTTATCTTCTTTAAGATTATATCCTATCTCTGTCCCTGATGGAATATCCACATACTTATCAATAATAGCCCTTTTAATCTTTGCGTGTCTCCCCACATTTACGCCCTCCATAAGGATTGACTCTGTAACATAACTGTAGCTGTTTATCCTGACCTGCGGGGATAGTATAGAGCGATTTATCTGCCCTCCGCTTATTATGCACCCTTCGGATACCATTGAGTCTGTAGCTATACCAACCCTTTCCTTCTCCTTATCTGCAAATACAAATTTTGCAGGGGGGCAGATAGGATAATATGTCCTTATGGGCCATTCACGATTATACAGATTAAATATAGGAGAGACGGCAACCAAATCCATACTTGCCTGCCAGTATGCATCTATACTTCCTACATCCATCCAGTATCCCTTTTCAACCGGTGTCATCCCCGGAACTTTGTTCTTCGCAAAATCGTAGGCGTATAATCTCCTCTTTTTCCAGATACTTGGAATTACATTTCTTCCAAAATCGTGATTTGAATCTTTCCTTTTGGAATCAGATATAACCTCCTCTATCAAAGTATCAGTGTTGAATATATAATTTCCCATTGATACCAGTGCTATATTGGATCTATTAGGTATTGGCTTTGGATTCTTAGGCTTCTCTTCAAATCCCCTGATTCGCCAATCCTTGTCAACTTCTATAACACCGAAGGAGCTTGCCTCTTTTATCGGCTTCGGTATGACAGAGACAGTAAGTTCCGCCTTCTTTCTTATATGGTAGTCCAACATCTGCCTGACATCCATTTTATATATATGGTCGCCGCCAAATACACAGACATACTGTGGGTTTACATCTCTAATCAGGTTAAGGTTTTGATAAATAGCGTCCGCTGTCCCTCTATACCAATCTTTTCCTGTCCTCATCTGGGCGGGGACAGAGTCTATATACTGGTCAAGCTTAGGAGATAGTCTCCATGCAAGGGATAAGTGACGGCTTAAGGATTCTGATTTAAACTGTGTGAGAATTTTTATCTGAAAAAAACCTGAGTTTATAAAATTACTTAAGACAAAGTCTATAATCCTGTAGCAACCTCCAAAAGGTACTGCTGGCTTTGCCCTCTCCTTTGTTAACGGATAGAGCCTCGTCCCCTCACCACCTGCCAATATCATTACAAATACTTTTTGCATAAAAATAAGTTATAAGTGCAATGCAATGAGCAATGAGTAAAAACAATAAACGATACTAATTGCTCATTGCTCGTTACTCATTGCTAAATTTCATGGCACCAGTGTAACATAATAGTTATATCTCCCTCTCTGAATCAACAGTAAAACACTGCTTCCCTTTCTTGCCGAAATTATTGCCTTTTTAAAATCCTTTATATTCTCAATCCTTGCCTGATTTATCTGCCTCAGCACATCTCCAGCCTCTATACCTATTTTTCCGGCAGCGCCCTCCTTTTCCACTTTTAAAATCAGTACACCTGAGTTTGTAAAAAGCTGAAACTTCTTTACCGCCTTATTTGTTATCTCATCTACAGATATACCGAGCCATTCAAGTGCAATCTCATCTGATAGTTCTTCAGGGATTGTTTGAGCTGTTACATTAGCTATAATCTTTTCTCCATCCCTGAAAACAGAAATACTTATTTTATCATTATGTCCGTAGCCATAAATCAAATCATAGTAATCATCTATTGTCCTTATCGGTTTATCCCCAATTAAGATTATTATATCCCCTCTTTTTAATCCTGCTTTGGCCGATGGTCCGCCTTTAAATATCTTTGATATTATAACCCCTTTTGTATTTGAGTAGCCAAAAGACTTTGCTATTTGAGGCGTTAACTCCTGGACAAATATGCCGAGCCACGTCTCATGGACTTCTCCGTATCTGATGAGGTCATTAACTATCCTCTTTGCCCTGTCTATAGGTATAGCGAAGCCTATTCCTTCCGCCTTCTGGTAAATGGCAGTATTTATCCCAATAACTTCGCCATTTATATTCAAGAGTGGACCACCGCTATTCCCTGGATTTACAGACGCATCAATTTGTATGAAATCAGAGTATATTCTGCCATCCTCACCCTTTATATTTCTGTTTACAGCACTTACTATACCTGTAGTAACTGTATGTGAGAGTCCAAATGGGTTGCCTATGGCAATTACACTCTCTCCTATCATAATATCAGCAGATGCGCCCATCTGTGCAAACGGCAGCGGATTATCAGAATCTATTTTTATAATTGCAAGGTCGGAACGGGAGTCAGCCCCAACAAGCTGTGCATCAAACTCCCTGTTGTCACTCAATGCAACCTTTATTGTTGAAGCCCTTGATATGACATGCTCGTTTGTAAGTATATAGCCTTTTTGATTTATAATAACCCCTGAACCGAGACTCTGTCTTTTATAATTATAATCCTGCGATGGGAAAAAGTCCTGAAAAAACTGGTCAAAGAACTCATCTCCAAAACCCGAGAATGGATTAACCCTTTGGCTGACAACCTCTTCGGTATTTATATTAACAACAGCAGGGCTTACCCTTTCAACTGCAACAACAACAGGAGTTCTTCTTTCCTGGGCATGGACTGAATGCAGAATACAGAATACAGAAGTCAGAATACAGAATATTGAAGTTTTTATTCTGACTTCTAACTTCTGACTTCTGACTTCTGTTTTTTTACTCCTTCGGTAGTGTAAAGCCAATATATCTCGTACTCTTGCCATCTTTTATCAAAAGAGTTACAACATCGCCGCCCTTTATATCTTTCACTACCTTTTTGTAATCCTCAATATCTTTTATCTCTTTCCTGTTTATCTCTATTATTACCAACCCCCGCCTTACGCCTGCTCCATAAGCAGGACTCGAAGGGTCAATATTTGTTATAATCACTCCCTCAGTAGTATCAAAATTAAACTGCTGGGCAATTTCAGGTGTTATATTCTGAACGGAAAGCCCCATGTTCTCTTCCGCCTTTGCCTCAACCACTTCTTTTTCTTCCTTCAATATACCAATGGTTACAGCAAATTTTTTCCTCGCCCCATCTCTTATAATAACTATCTCAGACTTGGTATCAGGCTTTGTAGCAGCAACCAATTTTGGAAGGTCCTCCACACTCTTTATCTTCTTACCTTCAAACTCTACAACCACATCCCCCCTCTTAATTCCTGCTTTGTCTGCTGGACTACCTTTAACCACATCCCCAACAAGTGCACCCTCACTCTCGGCAAGATTAAAGGACTTTGCTATCTCCGGCGTAACCTTCTGAATCATTACACCAAGCCATCCCCTGGTAACCACACCCTTTTCTTTTAATTCCTTTATAATAGGTTTTACCACATTGATTGGTATTGCAAATCCAATACCTATATTCCCTTGTGTACCGCCCGCAGTAAAGATTGCTGTATTTATACCGATTACCTCACCTTTTGTATTTATAAGGGGGCCTCCGCTGTTCCCAGGATTAATTGATGCATCAGTCTGGATGAAATCATCATAAGGCCCTGCCCCGATAACCCTCCCCTTTGCACTTACTATACCTGCCGTTACACTCTGCCCTACACCAAAGGGATTTCCGATGGCAACTACCCACTCTCCCACTTCAAGCATATCGGAGTCTCCTATCCTGACTATCGGAAGCTCCTCTTTTGAATCTACCTTGATAAGTGCAATATCTGTCTTCTGGTCTATCCCTATAATCTTTGCATCATACTCCTTGCCGTTTCCAAGTGTAACTTTTATCTTATCCGCCCTCTCAATCACATGATTATTCGTAAGGATATAGCCTTCCTTATCTATAATGAAACCTGAACCGAGGCTCTGTCTCGGAATCTCCTGAGGCGGGGTCTCTCCGAAGAACCTATCAAAGAAATCCTTAAATGGATCCTCCTCACCGAAAGGAAAAGGTGTAGGACTCCTGAATCCCCTTCTCTGCTGATGTTTTACCATCTGTGTTGTATTGATATTTACAACTGCAGGTTTCTCCTCTTTAACAATATCTACAAACGAACTGCCGACTGGTATTTGTGAAACACTGCTGGCAACAGCCTTTAAGGGTTCTGCTACCCACTCATCTGGCTTATAACCTGTTTTTCCGTCGATATAACCTGAGATATACCTCGCCAGGACTATGCTTGTTGTTAAGACAACTATTGCCAGTGTTACCCTTGACAAAGACTTTAAAAAAGTGCTTTTCATTTCTTTCCTCCATAAAAAAAGTTATTTTTAAAAACAGTATATCATACGGTGTTTTGAGATTGCAAAAATATTTTTAAGGTATCAATCTTATGTGTAGTTTCATACGAAAATAGAAATTTCAAATCTCAAATTCCAATCTCCAAATAAGTTCCAATTACCAAAATTCTAACATCCAAACATGGCTTATTGGAATTTG
>C687J35504_10003300_pt1 | contig 10610 bp, 10 predicted proteins | sample RifCSPhighO2_02_FD_35504 | JGI IMG/M metagenome (IMG submission 35504) | reverse complement strand
AAAAATCCGGCGCGCGCAAAATGAAAAGAGCAAAGAGTATTTTTCTGTGGTGTGGCGAGCTTGTCGAGCAGTGGCGGGGCTGGCTTCCTTGGTCGGTTTTGTTCAGCCGTTTCGCTCAAAGAAGGTTCGCGCATTTTCAAACAAAGGGCACCATATTGGTGCACTTAGTCTACCCTAGTTGGAACACCATAGAAACAACAGTTTTACGGTGGAAGGATGTATTTGAAACGTTTCCTCCTATGCCTGCGCAAGCATATCAACCAAGTCTTTCTCCTGCGTAATACCTTGATAATAGCTTTTTTTGAGCTACAGATCAATCGTTAGTTACTACAACAGAGTAGGAGTAGAACAGTAGGGAGAAGGAGCGGGTATCACCCTGCTACATCAGGATCAGGATGGGTACTGGCACTCATGGATTTGAATGGTGATTCTGGACCACCCGCTTTTTTGCCCTCTGCTTCTCTGTAGTCCAAGAGCTCCTGAATGAGGCCAATAGGTTTGTTGTAGAGGGCAAAGCACTTCTTCTTGTCCTCGGATCTGTTTGTACATTCCAGCTCTGCCCGCTTGGAAAGAGCGTTCCGGAAGGATTCCCATCTAAAAGAGAACCTGAAGCCACAATGGCGGCATTCAAGGGAGACAGTGCGCAGCGACCATCTACGTAGGATGAGGGTGTTATCGATCAGACCAGCTAGGCCGGGCTTTACTCCGGATCTGCCACACGAAGGGCAATCTCTCATAAAAAACCCTATGCTCGCCCTCAATAGACCTGGCAATGTTGATCTTTTAGACATAACCCCACTATGGGGGTAACCAAACATTTTGACTAGTGGATATTATTCCACAGTCTCTTTCTCGTTCTTTTTCTTTGACCGTACCAGCTCTAATAAGTCTTCCTCTCGTTCATATGCCCGTAATCTCCCCGTAAGGATGCCGAGACGGTAAGATATGCCATCAGTCATAAGTCGCCAGTTTGTCCCTACCATGGCCTCTTTTATGAGCTTCTGGAGGGTATGACTGCTGTCGTAGTCTGATCTACCTGTCTTGGCGTCGTGAAGGCTGAATGGCAGAAACAGGTCTTTACCCATGTCGGGAGTGCCGAATTGAAGCTTGACGTATCCAGCTGTTTCAATGATTGGGGTAAACACTTTCTCGAGGTCTATAACTGTGAGCTTTTGTATCTTTTTAACTGCCTCGTAGTCTTCTTTGTGCTTTTCTTTCTCTTTCCAATCGTCAACCATTTTGGCCATACCTTCCATCTGCCACTTTTCCTCTAGTGGTTTTTTACTGGTCTCCTCCGTGAGGCAGAATCGGGCTCGATCCTTCTCGAAATCTGGATCGGGTTCTTCCGGCTTGATGTGTAGATCCATCTCGTCCGTATTCGTATAGTCGCAACTCGGGCACATACTGGTCGTGATTATCTTTTCGCCCTCAATACGTTCACGTTTTTTATTCAGCTGTGTTTGGCATTTAGGGCAGAGATCGGGTTTTGATTTGTATTCTTCTCCATCATTAAAGAATGCTCGAAGCGGCACACATCCTTGTGCACATTCGTAAAAAAATAATACACGTACTTTTTCATCGAGATCATAAATGGTTCCTTGGTTTGGAGTTACGAAGGAGTAGCATTTTAAGCATCTGATGTTTGCCGGTGGACGTGCCGAGTCGAGCATATCATCTCGATGTTGGTCTTTTTCCATCCATCCTTGGATCGTAGTGTTTTTCTTCTCCCACCAATCAATCGTGGCGAACAGCAGATCATAGTGCAGTGTCATCTCGCTCACGGCTTTGTGAAAATTTGGCGGAGCCTTGGTGGCAAGTTCTTCTGATGGCTTGTAGTTCTTATGAAAATTCTCACGCCATCGGCAATCTTTTACCGTAGCACGGTCATAGCGATCTATATACTCCTGTTTTGATTTAAGATATTTCATGCTGCAAGAACTACTTGATCCTTCACCCTCGATGCGAAATTGTAGAGTCGCTTATACGACATACCAAACGATGCTCCTTGAGGAATTATGCAGAACGCCGTTTTTTCGTTGCGGACAAAATACATTTGATGCGTCACTTCTTCCGGCGTCTTGCCGATAACTTGTGCCCACTCCGGCAGGTAGCCGACCGAGAAGAATATAATGAGCTTAGGAGTATGCTCGGCTATCAGTTGTTTCAATCCCAGAATGCGTGCAGGCTTGTACGTTCGCAGATATTCCTTGCGTGTACGTAGCCCCAGCACTGGATATGACGCATAGAGCCATGTTGACTCGTGCGCCTTTTGCGATGGCAACGGCATGAGCTCTATAGTTGAACTTTCCTTGAGAATACTGTCGCCCAAAATTAATCCCTGATGCTCCCGGATTTCCTCCGATGTAGGTATACGATGGTTCTTGAGGTAAAGATACAAGGCGATAGGGTGCTTCCACGTCGGTTGTATTGGTGCCCCTGATCTAAACCACTTCATGTGGCCGACGAGATGAGACATATCACGCCGCATATCGATAGTGGTTTTGCCATCGGCGGCACGGAAGCGTGTCTCTAATTCTTGAGTATCGGTAGTTGGGCCCAGCCCCTCCTCCATCCCAACAAACCACACCGTGGCGTTGAGACTGCCGTACCCCCAGAAATGCTCTATCCTCCGTCTAATTACATCAGGAAAGCTGTACTCCATTACTCAAGTATACGAAAAAAGATGAGCTACTAGCCAGCTAGCGTTGACTATTCTAAAATAGGTTTAGTTGTTCCTACCCTTACCTCCACCTCCAGATTGTGTACGTGAGAAGTATGCGACCAAGCCATCGTACATCGCTTGCGCCTCTGCTTGAACATGCGCCCTGGCACCCAAGAAATCACATGCTTCGTTTTCGTTGGTGATGAAGAATGATTCTGTGAGGACACCCGGAAGCGAGCCGTATACCGTCATGCCATACCCGTCATTTTTGATACCTTTATCAGTGAGACCAAGCGCAGACACGATTTTTGGATGGATGTAACTTGCAAAGACCTTGTCGTTCTTTTGTGTCACAAAGCTCTGAGTGTAATTGGCAGAGGTATTTGTGGACCCATTATGGTGAATGGAAATAAGGACGTCAGAGTTGGCACCCTCTGCATCTGCAACTCGGTCGCTTCGTGATGATAGCTGGGCAACTTCATAACCAAGCCCGCCATCAGCGTCAATCTTTGCTTTAACTAACGCTCGCACTGCACTATTTACATCCGCTTCAGCAACAGGCACACCCGCACAGTATCCGGTAGCTCCTCCTCCGTCTGTACCGCCGTGTCCTGCATCGAGTGCGACAACCTTGCCTGCCAAGGGTGATGTGGTTTCAGCAAACGCTGGAAGTGCAATAAAACTTAAAATTAGCGCCGGGATGACGATTAGGTTTTTCATGATTTTATTATACTTAATTTTATAAACTTCGTATATTACTCGGTCTGTTTAGCTTGTAATTTAGCCTTTTTCTTCTGGTCTTCGTGATACTGCCCCATGGTCTCTTTGGTGTACGAGACGCCATCAGGCGATGTCCAGATACCTTGTTTGTGATTTATCTTCCACCCCTCTGAAATCATTCTTTTTCGTATGTCATACAGCACATTGCCAAGATCGATAATATCTTGCATCTCCTCATCGCTAAAAATGTGACCAGATTCCTCCGGGGTCTTTTTCGTTGAGTCGTCTGAGGGTTTCAGTGAAAAGTATGTCATGTGCTTTATGTAGATTTGCCTCCGCTAACATGGCTTCCTCTTTGGTCTTCGGCTCTATGTAGGTATACGTTACCTTCATCTCCGGCTTGTCTTTCTTTTTCATGGCGTGGGATTATTTATTGCGTCCCGCAAGATTCCCTCGACCTCCTGCATTTTCTTAGGATCAACCTTGCCAGCCTTGGCATTTTCATAGGCCTGTAATTCTTTTGTACAATCGTTAGCTATCCAAAACCGACGTCGTGCTTCTGCCCATTCCATGAGTGTCGCATCAGGATTAGTATCAAAAAAATCGTTGGTCCATTTGTTTGTTGCGGCCAAGTATTCAGCAGAGCCGGCCTCATCAGTCCCGTAAGCACTAGGGCATTTGGCGAGGGAGGCACTTGGATACGAGTAAATGGCAAAACCGCCTACGAGGACAATCGCTACTATGCCAATGTAGAGGAGTTTCTTTTTCATGTGTGCCAATAATTATAGTCCAAACAATCCGGTGAACCACGACCAAAATCTCGGAATTAATCCTTTGTGATATGTAGAAGTTGGTGCAGGCGTATTATTTACATCCGTCGTTGGCTCCGCTTTCACTTGTTTGTTGTTACTTACTGGCTTTTGAATTTCTGTTGAGGGCTGAATGTTTTTTGTCGTAGGTATGGTCACCACTGGGGCCTCGTTCTTTATACACTGAGCATCTCCTGATGAAGGGCAATAAAATTTCGATCCTGCCTCGCAAGGACCCCATGACTTCCCGTTGCACATGGTGTCACTAGAGGGCATGCATTGTGCATCACCAGTTGCCGGACAGAAAAACTTTTGTCCTGTGGGGCAAGCTGACCACTCTTTTCCGTTGCATTGAAAATTTGTAGATGGTACGGTCTGCTGAACTTGCGGCACAACATTTTTAGGACAATATTGAATAAGCAGGTTGAAGAGCTGGGTATCTTGAAACTCAAGATACTTGTAGAGGTAATTGAGATATGAGGATGCTTGTTGAGCCACTACCGGATTGGACATATCCATTTTTGTTGCCATTTCGATTCCGTAGTCGTCGATCATCTTCTGTGTCTCAACGGACCCGTCTTTTGCACGAACTTGTGCTACTACACTACTCACACACGCAGGATCAAGCACTCCAATTTGCTGTTGCCTGAGAGCGTCCTGAAATACTCTCGTCTGTATATTTATAGAATTACTGATATCGGAGAGTCCATTGGTAATACTTTGAACTTGTTGTTGCGTTTGATAATTCTGCATCGTGTCCTCTAGGTTCGATGCAAGTGCAACACCAGATGGAATGGTAATAAAGAGTAGTAATGCAAATGTAATTTTGAAAATATTTTTCATATAGATTCCTCGTTGGAGAAATAAGCAACAGAAAACCCACCTCATAGGTGAAGACTTTCGCCTTCCACCTGCAGTTTCCCGCAGGGACCAGTAACGATAGCCCTATAAGATGGGGTCTCTATTCGTTACTGGTTTTGTGCCATATCATCGCAAATGCGAGGGGTTAGGCATCTCTCCTTTCGGAGCTATATGGGGTGTACATCACAAATAATAGCACTTTTGGGTTAAGTGCCACAACTTAGAATGTAATCCTCCTTGTCCTATTCTATTTAATCCATTTCAGTCCAAATACTACGGTACTTTTGATGGATTCTTCCTTAAAGAATTGTTGAATTTTTAGACCCCCTTTTGAAAACTGGTCTTTCATCATCATCTCGTATGCCATATTAATTACACGCTGGTCGGTGCCTCTTGGGAACCATCTCACTTGCCCCTTGCGCAATGTCACAAACAGAACTCCTTTTTTAGTTAGTAATGATGGTAATGTTTGCAGATCCTCTGACACATTATCGTTGTATTTAACATTATAATTAAGCCACACTACATCGTATTTCTCTTTTGTCTTTTTACTGAAATTCTTAAGACGGATAGACATTCTTTTTTTGTCGATGCCGCTGAATTCAAGAAAGGATTTACCTGCTGTAGCGTGTTTAAGAATAGTATCTCTTATATTCATTTTGTTTTTACTAATCTTACTTTTTGTTATGGTTTTCTTTTTCATAAATCTTTTTTGTTATTCTTCAGACTCTAACCTACGGCGCCGTTCGTCCAGTGTCTCGCCATCATACATCCAATAAGCCGTACCTTGAACACCGTAGTCATAACCAAGAATTTTTTGTGCAGAGGCGGAGAGGCTCGTTATGTGGCCATTAAAATCAATCATTTTATTATCAGCCACCCTTGATTTTATGTTTTCATCCCGACTGAAAACCAGTTCGGCACCGATCGGAATATTGACCATTTTGAAGTTAAATTTGGCACGTATTTCTGCACGAACCTGATTCAGTGCTTTTTGGTCCTCTGAGGACTCCACAAAATCTTTCTTCGGAGTGATGTTTTCTATCTCTGCCAGTTTTAGTGCCGACACCACTCGTTCTGGAGTGATCTGGAAGAATTCTCGTCGTGGATTTACTCGATTGTTGTCAAAAGCGTCGTGCAGTTGGTGCTCAACAAATGATGCATCTTTCACAGTGCATGCATAAAAGCATGTGAAAGGAAAAGGAATACTCGTGGATGAGCTAAGTTCTCTGATCCGCTGTTCTAGGCTTGTGGAAGTTTTGCCAATTTTCACATACCCTGGCATTGCCTCATTAGTTAGAATATAAATAATTTCATTCATATATTATTCTCGAAGTTTAATATCAAGCTGCGACTGAAAGTCACCTATACTGCCCTCACGAATGCTCTGGAAGTAGGTATTGAAGTCAGCAGGAGTCAAAAAGTTGAACTTATATCTCTGGGGACTTCGTTTCTTGGTAAGGTGTTTATTTATGTTCTCAAAGTGTGCAACGGCGTATTCGTACTTCTTTGGGTTTTCAGGTGACGGCTCTTTAATTTCGGCATCACTTTTAATTTCGACTGCTAAAACTGTGTTGCCCGTATTGATAAAGAAATCCGGGTTGAATACTCCTCGCTTTGGATGCTCACCCTTCTTCCATGAGTAGTCGATCTGGTAGAAGTTTTTTGGGGTTGATTTGATCCACGATGTAATTGCGTTTGCATTCGCTGCCTCTGTAAGCAGCTTTATAAAACGCTTCTCGTTATCGTGGTCAGCGATAACAGCGTTGAGAGGGGTCTTGAAGTCGTATTTATTACGAACAGTAATATATTGATACCCGGATCCTTCTTCAGTTATCTCTGCGAAGAATTCTTTTGCTTCGTCCGGCACAGTGGCTTTGGTCTCTGGTGTTATAAAAAGTGTCTTTGTACCTCCTCCACGCAGTTCAGATGCGCTAACTGACTCAGTGGGGCGCTCCTTGGTAGAGAGTGGTATATAGTTTACGGCCTCAAATTCGTACTTCACTACTTGAGCCTCCTTACGTCGGAGTGTTCCAAGCGCTTGTAGAAAGCGTTGGCGGTGGCTATCGGTAATATGCTGAATGTGAGCCTTCTTTTTTGAAGTCTCAACGATGTCTCGCAGTTTATTTGGCGGGAATTGCTTACTATAGTAATCGTCCTCTGCTTCCTCAAGACGTTGTCGCATTATTTCTACTATTTCCTCAGTGGTATAGGTTTTGCGCTGAATGGTCGTATTCCATCTAGTACGAATATCAGTATCTGCATCGACTAACTCAATTGAGACATCTTCTTTTCGTCCCTCTGTAGGTAAATCAACATATCCTTTTTCAAGTAAATTATAAGGGCCTTTTTTCTCGTGCCTCGTTACGTAAGGCCTCGGAGTGTATTCTATATTTAATAGATCAAAATTAGCAGAAGATTTTGGAAGTGAAAATGTTGGTATACGACGCTCCATCTCCATAATCTCGTCCACTAAATGCTTAATTCTTGATGCCCAGTTGTCATGGTTCAGAACTGTTACTACCGGCTGTTCGCCAGTCCACCCGTTAGGAATACGAAGACCACGCCCAAGTACTTGGGCAATAAGCAATTTACTATTGAAGGCTCGTTCTTCGTGCGGCACGATTTGAAATACACGCTTTACGTCCCATCCCTCATTAAGCATGGAGACGGATAAAATCCACTCGATTTTATTGTTCGGGTTGTTTACTGCTGTCAGACGAGGAAGATCTGGAGCCCCGCTATACACAGAGATAACCTCTTGGTCGATTTGCTCTCGATTCTTTCCAGTATGTTCGACGAGAAATGCTTTCAATTCCTCTGTAACGTCCTGACAGCGGTTAATATTTGGTGTAACAACAATAGTAATTGGCTTGATTTTGCGTTGGCGTAATGAGCGTGCAATCTCTGTGTGTTGGTTTAGTGCAACCTGCCACTTTTCATCCGGACGATTACTTGTAGGCATTTCAGCCACGTAACGAATTTTCTTAACGAAACGCTCCTCGATTGCTTCTCTAAGGGAGTAGCGGTATATGACATCCGGAAAATATTCATTCTCGATATAACAGGTACCAGAGACTCCGAGAACATACTTAAAGCCATAATCTACATTGGAAAGAAATTCACGCCATCTGCTTTGTTGTCCGGGCTTCTCGTTCGCAATGTGATGTGTCTCATCATTCAGTATCAGCGTGTGACTTCCGTGTCCACTCAAGCTGTCTCGAATGGACGAACGAACGTGAGCAAGCACCGCATGATAATTTTCAATGCATATACTACCGCTTACTATGCTTTCGCTCCCATCAATAATCCGTGGTGTTGAAACAGCCGCAGACGCAGGGAGTAGGTCTCGCAGATCTGCATCACCCGCTAGTTCCTCAAACTTCTCCTTTAGACCGGACTCAATAGTTGTTGATGGACATAAGAGGAGGACTCGATCAATGATGCCCTCTGCCAATAGTATGGCTGCAACACCATACAACACGTAGCTTTTGCCTGTACCAGTTGCAAGGTCAAGTGTCGCAGCCAATTTGTCAGGAAAATTAAGTTGATGTTCAAAACCATCAAAGCTACCGTACCGCTCTTTCAGAACTTCATGTTTGTCGTAATTTTCTTTTGCCAATGCACGAAGATCCGCATATTCTCCTGCGAGGAAATAGCGAAGCGTAGTACGAATCGCCTCCTTCTGATATTCACGATCACCGCAGAGTTCGTCGAGAAATGCTTCATATTTATCTTCGTTCCAACGCTTCCGATCCACTGCATTACCAACACTCAAGACTAAGTCTTTGTTGTGGAACTGGCGTATATCTCTACGTATGTTGGTTGGCATGGTTATTTTTTATGAACAGGCCTCTTCTTGGCCTCGTTTCTACTGGATCGAATGCCATTGGTACCTTCAATCACTATCCTTGCCTCATTGCCATATATGTCGAGAAAGACGAACATGGCTTTCTTGGTAAGTTTGTCTGCAGGTATCTCTAGCGACCAGCTGCCTTTTTCGATGTCATGGGCATAGTGCACGACATCAAGATCGAAGACATGGCCATTGTAATCATAATCTATAAGTACGGTCGACAACGTCTCTTTACCTCCCACTGTTTCTTTGCCACGTACACGTGCACGACTCTCGAACTTTTTAAGTTTGAGAGTTGCACCACCGCTCCTTGCTGCCTTTATGTCGAAGTCTACGACTGGCGGCTTGATGAAATCAAAACCAACTGCCTCTACTGTTTGATTTACTGAATCCTCGTCGTTCGGCTGCTTCAGTGCAGAAAACTCTCTAGTGTGGAGCTCGTTAATAAACGAGTAAGGAATTCGGAGAGCATAGTATCGTACCCCATCAAAGTCGACGTAGTCCTCCTGAAATAGAAACACTCCTCTGGGCGCAATAATAAAGCATCGATTGCCAACTTGCTTACCGATTGTGTGATGAATGTCCTCGATAGTCTCGTACCCTATATCTCCCTTGTCAAAATAATTGAAGACAACGACACTAGCACCCTGACGCTTCCCGTCAAGATTAAACCCACGAATAGTGTGAGGCTCGTCTTTACATCCAAAGAGCTGCAGTGCAAAGAATCGCCAACTCTCCCACGGCAAGGCCCGCAGCGTATCGAAGTCATAGAGGCCTGCATTGTAGAGCGTAAAAGGTTTATTATTCAAACGCTTACCAGTATTGCCGATGGTATCCTTTAAGTTCAACATTCTCTTCTGGATCGTGTAAATGGCGAGTTTGCCACAGTCAATTCCTATCCACCTCCGCTTTAGTTTCTCTGCAACCGCACATGTAGTTCCTGAACCCGCAAATGCATCCAGTACAATGTCTCCTTCATTGGAGGAAGAAGCAATAATCCTGTTAAGAAGCGCTTCAGGCTTTTGTGTAGGGTAACCGACACTCTCTTGTGGTGTGTAGGCATAAGTACCAGTAGGGTGGTCATTGAAAGCAGTAGCGAGTTCTTTTTTGCCGATCCATACGCTCCATGCTTGTTGCGGTCTATGTTTATTGGCGAATGCAATTGCATCATCTTTTGTTCGAACTGTGCTAGGCGCAATATACGATTTAAGATAATCGGATCCTCCACTACTCTCTTTGCCACGTGTATAAAACCATCCTTGCTTGTCATGCTGGAGTGCTTTAGTGATTCGTTGTGATAGTCCTATGCGTTGAGGAGGATTGAAAGGTGCGCTGGAAGATCGATAACAATAAATGTTTTCATGTGCCTTTGGGTAGAACTTTCCAGACCCCATCAATCCACAAATCCATGCAATCTCCGCAAATTCATAGCCACTAAATACCTCATCCATAATTGCCTTGATGTAATGACCTTTGCGAGAGTCGATATGCAAGTATATTGTGGACTCTTTAGCCATTAATTGTCTCAGCAGTATCAAGCGTCGTCTCACGAATTCAATAAACTCTGCACCAACTACTTTGTCTTGGTATGCTTGTTGATCTTTCGTCCCATGAAAATCTCTTTTTGTCGCAAAAGGAGGATCAATATAGACCAATCGCACTCCGGGTGTACCGTCGGCATTATTTAATTCGCCCGCCTCTT
>C687J35504_10003289_pt1 | contig 10625 bp, 9 predicted proteins | sample RifCSPhighO2_02_FD_35504 | JGI IMG/M metagenome (IMG submission 35504) | reverse complement strand
AATTTAATAGAATTAATAGCCCTGGTTTTTGTCTCTGGTTTCATTTCTAAAATTCTTAGTATAAATTGTCTGTTAAGGAATATCTGAATAACTATCATTAATTATATTTGTTGCTCTTATGTAAATATATTTATAAAATATTTAGTTGTCAAGTAAATGTAACATNNGTTTNTAAAAATAAGGGAGGATGTAGATGTCTATAGATAAAGAATTANTAAAAAGCAAAATCCATAGCAAGGAAGATATTTCACTTAAAACTATTACAGATATTGTGGCATACAATATTTCAGAAAGCCCGGAAAACATGGGTTCAGAATCTAACTTCTTAGCGGCAACAGAAGCTGTATCGCAATATATTTCTGAAAACTTTAAGGATATAGACACATTCAAGACCAGACTCTCTCAACTCGACAAAGGGATGAAATCAATCAATCAATTTGCAGAAATAGTTTATAATCATTATCAGGATAAACAAATACTTAGCTTTGAAATCGTTAAAAATATGATTTCGAAAGTAAAGGATGTTAGCCTGAAAATGATTACAGATATTGTGGCATACAAAATTTATCAGAGTCCTGATGACAAAGGTCCAGAATTAAATTTTATTTCTGCAGAAACTTTTGTTGCTCAGTATATATCAGAAAATTTTAAAAACATACGTGAATTCAGGAGGTGCCTTACAGACCTTGGGAAGGGTTCATATGCATTGGAATCATTTGCAGATTTGGTATATAAATATTATTGTCAAAAGAAAAGTAATTAAGGATACATACCATTTTAGTTATCAACTTTTTGATGTTTATTATGTTTTATTAGACAAGCCGGGCAATTTTTCTTGTTATAGACTTAAGAGTGAACCAATTTTGAACCTACTTATATCTATTTTATATTCTTAAATCTTTCTTTCCTTATAACTTAATATCCAGCATAATGACACCTAGAATATTTCTTATTTTTTAAGCTATAATTTATCATTCTGTTAGCAAATGTAACTTTACCTGATTTATTTTTAAATAAGGCACTTTTTATGACTTTAAAGAATAATCCTTGCATACATACAAAACTACCAGGACCAATTGCAACCCAATACCTGGAAAAGGAGAAGAAATTTGTCTCCCCATCTTCAACAAAAAACTACCCCCTTGTTGTCAAAAGTGCCAAAGGGATGGTTGTCACAGATGTTGATGACAATATTTTCCTCGACTTTACCGCAGGTGTAGCTGTTTGCAATACAGGTCATAACCACGACAAGGTTATTGCCTCGATATCAAGTCAGACAAATGACCTCATCCACATGTCTGGGGCAGACTTTTATAATCCATTGCAAATTCAATTGGCAGAAAAACTATCAGCAATCTGCCCGGGAAAACAAACCAGGAAAACCTCCTTTGGGAACTCCGGCGCTGAATCTGTAGAAGCTGCATTTAAACTTGCGCGCTATCACACGAAACGCAGTATCGTCATTGCATTTTACAATGCATTCCACGGCAGAACCATGGGAGCGTTATCTCTGACCGCAAGCAAATTAAATCAGCGTAAGCATTTTCTCCCCCTTATCCCTGAAGTCATTCACATACCTTATGCGTATTGTTATAGATGTCATTATGGTTTGACCCCGGATAAGTGTAACATTGCCTGCGTTACATGGATTCGTGAAGAGTTATTCAAAACAAAAGTTCCTCCTGAAGACGTGGCTGCTATATTCGTTGAAACAATTCAGGGAGAAGGCGGATACGTTGTACCTCCAAAGGAATTTCACAAAGCCCTGTATAAGTTGACGCGTGATTTCAATATACTGTATGTTGCAGACGAAGTACAATCAGGCATGGGACGCACAGGGAAAATGTTTGCCTGTGAACACTTTGATATAGTACCTGACATAATTACAATTGCCAAAGGTATAGCCTCTGGGCTTCCCCTGTCTGCCACGGTTGCATTGGATCATATAATGGACTGGCTACCAGGCAGTCATGCCAGTACATTCGGTGGCAATCCTGTAAGCTGTCAGGCAGCGCTTACAACAATTAAACTCATCGAAAATGGACTCATAGATAATGCAGCAAAACAGGGCTCTTATATGATTGATGAATTGAAAAAATTAGAGCGTAACTATCCCATTATTGGAGATGTCAGAGGACTGGGACTAATGCTTGCAATTGAGGTTGTGAAGGATAAGAGAACAAAAGAATATGCAACAGATATGCGTGATAGTATTATAAAAGAGGCGTTTTCTAAGGGACTGCTCTTGCTCGGTTGCGGTCGTAGTGCAATCCGCTTTTGCCCACCACTGATTGTTAATAAAAGCGATATTGATATTGCGTTAGAAATACTGGAAAAATGTTTAAAAGAGAGTTGCTGATAAATAATTAAGACCTTTGAATCCCTTATCGGAATACGCTGTGCGACAAAAATTAAAAATCCACTATAAACACAAAGGAAGAAGCATGCTTCAACAATCCCGTAACTAACAGCATAGTCTTTTGAGTTTTAACAATATTTGTGTCCGTAATCCCGAAGGTGTAGACATATATTATTTTCTACGCACTTTTTTATTTATATCTTTTCTAATCCATTATAAATTTTATACAACAGCTTCAAACAGGCAATTAGCTTAATTACTTGCATTTCAGAATTTTAGTTTTCAACTTTTACGTGTAACATGTGTATTTTTATTATAGCTTTCCATTTTTTTGACTCAAAGTTCAAAATTTAAGCGGTATAAACAATAGTGCAAATTAAAAGACTCACATTGGAAATTATAGGCACATAACCAAATTACAATTAAGACATAAATATTCTAAAATCTCATATTTCTAGCCACACAGGTAACTATTTTTATTTAATTATTACAGGTTTAGAGTATAATAATTACATGTCAAAAGAAAAAATCCTCGTAGTGGATGACGAGCAAGACCTTGTAAAATTAACCCGCTATAACCTTGAAAAAGAGGGCTATAAAGTAATTTCGGCGTATAACGGTGAAGACGCACTATTTCTGGCAAGAAGGGAGAAACCGGAACTCATTATCTTAGATATCATGCTGCCCGGAATAGACGGCCTGGAGGTCTGCAAAAAGTTAAAAGCAGATCCTGAATTAGCTAATATTGCTATACTAATGTTAACTGCAAAAGGCGAAGAGATTGATATCACACTTGGTTTGAAATTGGGCGCTGATGATTATATAACAAAACCTTTTAGCCTCAAAGAGCTTATTGCTCGTGTACAAGCTATTCTTAGAAGGGTTAGAACGTCTGCAACGCCAAAAGATTATATTGAAATAGACAGACTTAGAATAGATACATACAAACATGAAGTAACTATAAATGGTGAAACTATCCCATTAACCCTTACAGAGTTCAAGATTCTTCAACAGTTAGCAAGTAAGCCTGGAAGGGTGTTTACNCGAGACCAGNTNCTNGATGCTGTTTCAGGACCAGAAACATTTGTTATTGATAGAACGATAGATGTTCATATTGTAGCTCTGAGAAAAAAATTAAAGAAATACGCAGATCGTCTAATCACAGTACGAGGTATAGGTTACAAATTCAGGGAATAACAGAGATGTTTAAAAACAGGCTATTCTGGAAGATTTTTATAAGTTATGCTGCACTTTTATCCCTGTGCCTCATAGTGACGGGATTTCTGGTGGGTAAGACTATCAAGAGATACCACATGAGTATTTTAACTGATAACCCAAAATTTGATCCAACAGTAACCGGTCATTTGATTCTATATATTTTTCTTACATTTATAGTAACACTGGTCATTGGATTCATCATTATCAGAATAAATACCTCGCCTCTTTTAAATATTACCCAGATAGCAAAAAACTTCGCCCGCGGTAACTTTGCGCGAAAAGTTAAAATTACATCTTCTGGCGAAATAAGCGACTTGGCAGATGCAATAAATGAAATGGGCGTTGAGCTTCAAACCAGAAAGCAGACCATTCTGGATGATAAGGTTAAACTGGACGCCATTATGGCAAATATGAATGATGCAATTGTTACTATAGATTTACACGAAAAAATCATCCTTACGAATAATGCTGCTAGGGATATATTTGGCATACAAAAGCTTACATTAAATAGAGACTATTTATGGGAGAAAATACGCAATGAAAAATTGCGTCATCTTGTACGGGAGATAATTAACACTCAAACAGCCAAAATATCGGAAATTGAAATCACCTCGCCGGGAAAGAAACTATTACAGGCACACCTTTCACCCATTCAAATAGATAAAAATACAAGAGGTATACTTATTGTGTTCCATGATATTACTGAATTAAGAAAACTTGAAAACACACGCAGGGAATTTGTCGCCAATGTGTCGCATGAATTGAGAACGCCTCTTGCTTCTATTATGGGGTATACAGAAACATTATGGAATAATAATACANTAGACCCTGTTCATTCGNGAGAATTTCTGGGTATAATAAAAAAACACGCACAAAGACTTGATAATTTAATNAAAGATGTTTTAGAATTGTCTAAANTGGAATCTCATGATTTAAATATAGAGCTTAACAGTATNGATATAAATCCATGTATGAATAATATCTCATCCAATTATAAAGAACATTGTAGTGGAAAAAGTCAGCTNTTTGAATTTAATGTACCAGATGCATTACCAAAAATTGAAACAAATGAATACCTGTTAACTCAACTATTAAATAATTTGTTAGATAACGCAATAAAATATACACCAAAGGGTGGCAAAATAGTTTTAAAGATAGCTCCCATTAATAAATCTATTCAATTTGAAATATCGGATACAGGCATTGGTATACCTCAAGAACATATCCCGCGTATTTTTGAAAGATTTTATCGCGTTGATCCTGCACGCTCAAGAGAGATGGGTGGAACAGGACTCGGACTCTCTATTGTTAAACATATTGTAAATTTACACCACGGCAATATCAAAGTTGAGAGTACTATCGGCGTCGGAAGTAAATTTATAATTATATTACCACAGCAACAACCAAAATACACAATTTAGCTAAAGACTATGGAACTCATTATTGAAACGTTAGAAAGTCTTATATATATATACGAAGAAGTATTCTGGCTCAAGGAATGCTTTACAACTATAAAATCCCTGTTAGTTTTTCTTTTCGTTTGGTGGATAGTCAGACTGGAATACAGGGCTGAATTAATCTTATATTTGGGTACGCTAATAGGGGTACTTTGTGTTTTTTTAGGCGATATTGGATATTGGAGCGACAATGACGTGCTTAAACTCATCGCACCAACTTCTTTATTTTTACTAATGTATAATAAAAATAAAGATAGTGATTCTCTACTATTCATATTCCTTATACCTTACTTTATTACATCTTATGAATTTTACAGGAGTTTTCAATATGTGGCTATGTCTTTATTATCACATATATTGATTATTTCATGCATTATCATCGCCAAAGAAAATATATATGTTTCCCTTATTATAAGTTCGGTAATTGGTATACTAATTAATTACATAGGCAATAATTATCCACCGGGCACCAATGATATCCTTATTAATCCTGCTTTTATAACACTAGCTGTTAAGGGATTGGAATTATATACAAAAAATTACAGATACACAGATTTTTTGAAGTCTTTCTGGATCACACTCTTGTGTTTTGCCTATTTCGGAAGCTGGGCATTTCATTACGCAAAACCAGTCTGTCCTATTTATAAACGTTAATGTAATTATCAAAATAGTCAAATAAACAATTAAGGCTCTTGCCTTGATACGAATAATGCCTTACCTGTAATTTAAAGAAATGCACTTTCTATGGAATGCAAAGTTTTAAACAAAAAAGAATTTATTGATAAAAATAATGAAAGTAACTTCTGAAATAATCTTGTCTTTTAGACCAAATATTTTGCAATACTGGCTAAGATTGTCTATTCTAGCATTTTCAATTTTGCTCGCTTTTGGTTTATTTGGTATAAAATCAATTACAGGCATCTGTATATCTTCAATCAGCATCCCGCTTGCTATTTACATACTTATCGTGGTATTTACAACAAAATGTATAATTACACATAATGGAGTTTTGATTACAAATAACCCGTTTTCAGGAACACCTAAGGAAATAAACTATGCTGATATAAATAATATTTCGGTAAAACAGGGGGCAATACAAAAATTATTAAGAATTGGAAATCTATCAATAAAAACAGAACAATTCAGCAAATCGTTAAAAGGAATTAAAAATCCACACAAGATTAAAGAACTTATTAACAATGAGAAAACATCATATATAGAAAAACGCACTTTATTAAGAAAAATATTATAAAGCCTCTTGCATAAACACGTTTTTTTATTGGAATAATATAATTGCTATTACAAACTGCTATCAGTTTTGAACTGTATGATACCGTTGTCCAAATAACTAAAAAAATGAACTCAATATCCTTACGATCAATAAGATAAAAATATTCTTGGCTTCTCTTCCGATTCTAACAATATCAGGACTTCAACATAAGGCTTTACCCGAAGATTACAAATTATTAACCGGGGTTATTCATCTTGACTCAAGTGTCAGCGGTGAAAGTACGGAATATAACCCTTGAGAAAATTAATCAGAAAGGTCGTGGGAAAAGGCTCTAGGAGAGTTTATGTCAATCAAAGAAAATCTGGAACTTGTAAAACAAAACATTGCTGACGCCGTTACAAAGGTCGGCAAAAAACCAGAGGATATCATCCTTGTTATGGCGACAAAAACTGTTGACCCTGAACGGATACGTGAAGCCATCCATGCCGACGGTCGTATTATCGGAGAAAATAAAGTACAGGAGGCGTTAAAAAAATATGAGGTGCTCAAAGGTGAAAACGCTGAATGGCATTTTATAGGACATCTCCAGACAAATAAGGTAAAGGATGTGCTGAAGTTTGCAAGTATGATTCATTCGGTTGACCGCATGTCCCTCGTTGAAAAATTGGACCAACGATTGCGGCACGATGGCAGGTCAATGGATATTCTAGTACAAATTAATACCTCATATGAAGAAAGCAAATATGGTATTGCCCCGGAAGAGGCAATTTCATTAGTAAAGCAAATAGCCAGATACGATACTCTAAAAATTCGCGGTCTCATGACCATTGGTTTGTTTACAAAGGATGAAGTAAAAATACGTAAGTGCTTCAAACTGTTAAAAGAAATAAACGATAAAATCATTAAGGAGGGCATTGACAGAGCAGAGATGAAATACCTTTCAATGGGTATGTCGGGCGATTACCAGATAGCAATTGAAGAAGGCGCAAACATGGTGCGCATCGGCACGGCAATCTTCGGTGCCCGTCCTACCCCTGATGCCTATTACTGGCCATCCGAAAAAACAGATGCAGACAGGGAATAATAAATTAAACATTGAATTTACAATAGGACGCAGATTTACGCAGACAGGCACAGCAAAAGTATGATGGGTTAGGGAAGGTGACTCCATCATTAATTTCGTTAATGATACTCCGCTTTACTCAATTTTATATGTTTATGCCCTGAGTAATAAGGCATGTGCGCAAAGACCCGCGCCAAAGGTTACCATCACGCACCAATCGCCAGTCTTCATGCCGCCGTTATTCAAAATCTCCTGCAAAACGAAATACACCGTNNAGCGATGACATATTCCCGTATTTAGCCAACACATTACGAGTAGCCTTAATGTGCGACTCAGGAAGGTGCAATTCATCCCTTATTGCATTAATCACCTTTTCACCTCCGGGGTGAAATGCCCAGTGGCTTATATCCCTGGTTTCCAATCCCGCAGATTCCAGAAGGTCATTAACCACGGTGGCAGCCGCCTTGCTTGCCACCGCAGGTAATGATATTGATAGTTGGTTGTGAAGCTGTCCATTTTTATATACATACCTTATATCTTCACGAGCGCAAGTATCGTAACGGCTGGACGCGGCAATTAATGTCAATCCAGCCGGGCGGCGCCATAGTACAGAAGCCGATGCTCCATCCGCAAAGATTGCATTTGAAACAATAAGGCTTAAATCATCCGCCATCTGGAATGTAGCGCTGCAAATTTCCACCGATACGCTCAACACCACACCATCACCATGCCCGTCTAACATATCACTGCACATTTGTAAATTCGGTATAGCGCCACCGCACCCGCTTCCGACCAGATCGTGTGCGCGTATCCGTTCTGACAAACCTAATCTCTCTATAAGATATGTTGAGATGCCCGGGCATATATAGCCTGTACATGTGTTGACCACCAACCCCGTCACATCAGAAGCATCCCGTTTCGCCTGCGCTAACGCCTTTACTATTGCCTGAGACGCCAGCTCCACCGCCCATTTTGTGAAACGGGCAATACGGATATCCGGGTGTTCATCCACAAGGTTTTCAATCGCATCCACCGCCAGATGCCTGTGCAATACGCTCGGATGAGAAAATACCTTGTGCATAACCTTTAGACTTTTCCGGCTAAGTTTATCTGAATAATATTTTTTGAGAAACGCCTCTGCCTGTGGCTGTGTAACGCTATACGTAGGCGTAACAACCGATGTCGCCGTTATCCGTGTATTGTTGCGCGGATAGTCTGCAGTTATGTTTTTATCGTTAATAGCCATTAGTGTTTCTGAAATTTATTCTCACTTTTGTTCATACCTCATTATACGTTCGTCTTCACATATTCATTCCCAGGAACCTGAGAGTGCGCCGTACTGAGCGCGAATGTTTCCAGAGAGGAGGCCTGACGCCAAGCTTATACGCTAACCGATTTAACTTCGGCAGCAGTGAAAGGCCAATTGCATCTGAACCAATATAGTTCATGTGCTGCGCAAGCGCAACCCTCACTGTATTCGTCAGCCATTCGTAATCAAGCGCAGGAGAGATATAAAAAACCGGCTCCAGCATTTCCTGCGGGGAAAGAATTAATATACCCTCTTTTCTGGCTATGTTCTCAAGTTCAGTCCCCGGATAGATGCGCACTCCTATGTTAAAAAATGCCGCGTCGCCGGGACGTATACACCGTTCTGCAAATTGTAAAGTTTCGCAAACAGTCTCCTCTGTTTCACCAGGACCGCCAAGCATAAAGATCCAAATACATGGCATTCTGTGACGTCTTACCACATGCGCTGCATTATAAACATCGTTAGCAGTAAAGCCTTTATTAAGCTTTTTTAAGACGACGTCAGAGGCGCTTTCTACCGTGATACCAATAGCGACAAAACCAGCCCGTTCCATTGCTGTAAGGAGGTTATCATCAACAAAAAGCGGGTTCAATTCAATGCTTTGAAGGCGCACCTCTGGCTGAACCCTGGCAATACCTTCACATACTGCCATCGCATGTTCATAAGGAGAATTAAACACATTATCAACAAATTCAATATCCCTCAGCCCTTTTTTAGCAAGGTATACAATAGCGTCAACTACAGAATCTGAGTTACACAAACGATAGTCATGCCCCTCAATTTTCCTATATGTACAATACACGCACCTGAAATGACATCCGAGTTTTGTTTGGATTGGCACTGTGGACAGCCTCGTTAAATAATCCTTGATACAAATCCATCTGGAAAAATCAGGCACTGAACAACCATCTGAAAAACGAGATACGTAATTNGTATTACTTTTAAATACACCATTTCCAAGCCATGCTATGCCGTCTATACATTCAACTACGCCTCCACTGGAAAACGTCTCTAACAATCCAGGGAAGACAATCTCGCCATCGCCTATTACCGTATAATCCGTTCCTGTATATCGGAGCAGTTCCTCCGGCATAACTCCAACCGCTGCACCGCCAAGCACAATGATTGCCTGCGTCCTGCTTCGTACTAATTTAACCATCGGCACTAAATCACTGAAAAATGCCATCGGGTGCTGCATGTCATTGTTGTCAATATTTCTAACGGAAAGGCCCACGACGTCAGGGGTCGCTTTACTAAGTTCTGATTCCAATGCGCATACGGGGTCGTGCTCAAACAGTAAATCTAAAAATCTTACATGATAACCGGCTTTTTCAATAGACTCGGCAACCAGGCACGAACCCAGAGGTATAACAGGCACTGGGTTACAATATCGGTTGGTATTAACAATAAGGACGTTCACATTTCGTATCTGTTAAAGAAATGAAGATCGGATTAAACAGTTTAAATTTCCATGGGCTTCTATTGCCTTTAACCCTATCATAAATTAAAAAAGTCTGGACTTATATTTTATGCTACGACTTTTTCTGTAAGAGAAGACCTATCTCGGCAAGACGGCGACCAAGCGCACGACAAACCGTTGCTTCCTGTAAATCAATTTCACGTTTACTCTCCTGCCCTGCCAGATGGCTTGGCCCATATGGCGTGCCGCCGGATTGCGTTGTAAGAAGTTCCTGCACGGAATAAGGCACCCCAACAATAATCATTCCAAGGTGTAATAAGGGTGCCATGAGCGTCAGGGGGGTCGTTTCCTGCCCGCCATGCAGACTCGCTGTAGAGACAAAGATACCAGCAGGTTTACCCTCCAATGCACCGGCAAACCACAACGGCGTGAGTTGATCTATTTGATTTTTCAACTGCGCAGACACATTCCCAAACCGTGTCGGCGTGCCAAAGGCAATTGCGCCCGCCTCTTTGAAATCATCAAGGGTAACCAGTGGGACGTCTTTTTGCATTTGCCTGCCAGCCTT
>C687J35504_10003287_pt1 | contig 10627 bp, 10 predicted proteins | sample RifCSPhighO2_02_FD_35504 | JGI IMG/M metagenome (IMG submission 35504) | reverse complement strand
TAGGAATCAAACTGTACGCTTGATAAAGCCATTCGAGATACTCATACCAAGAGCTGCTGGCGGGTATTTGTCCTTTTACAGTGTATAATTCGGTCCAACCGTCCTCAATTTGAGATGGATTTACAACTAAATAATAATTTTCTCCTTTTACGTGTTTTATGCTATTTTTAACGAGCCCGATTTTTTTATAAAGGGGATTACTAACCGCGGAGTTTAAAATTGTATAAGAGTTAATAGCCAAGTAAGCAAAAACAAGCAAAAAAAATAAAGTTCTGGATTTGTTTTTGATACTGGCCAAAAAACTCCCTGTTAATAAAGCAAAAGTTGGGAATATTACGGTAAAGTAACTTTGACTGAAATTTCCATGAAATATTCGATTAAAGATTAAAATTCCCAAGATAAAACTTATCATCATTATCCATAAAATTCCAAATTTCCTCTTATCAAAATTCTTGTCTCTGAAAAACAAAACAATACTGCCGATAAATATTAAGATTGTTGCGATTTGTGTTAAAGGAGAAAACAATGGCTTTGGATAAAAACAATACCCATGGCAAATATTTTGTTCAAAAGATTTACTCGGCTGGGAGGCAATCATTCTTGAAAGGGTATTAAGAAAATCAGCTGTTTGAAATTTTTGAAAATAACCTGGAGAAATAGCTTGCTGGTCGAATGGTTTACTAATTGTCTTTAATAGCGGTCCAGAGACTGCATGGTTATACATAATTTCTGCCAAGATGAATGGAGCTATAAACAGTAAAATAATTGATAAAAAATAAAAGGTATATTTGGTAATAAGTGGCAGTTTATAAATTACCCATATCACAGAAACCGCAATAATCACTACTAAAAGAGAAAGGTCCGAATTAAATGTAAATCCAATGGGTAAGGCTAAAAGAGGTATATATTTATAATTTTTGTCGATGATCTTCAAAAGGCACCAGAGTGCAAGCACAGCCATCAGTCCGTTCAAGGTGAGTGGCCATATTCTTCTCTCTAGAAATGCAACAAGAAAGGAAGATGCATACAGATAAGCTGCAATAAGACCCACGTTGTTATCTTTTAGAGACCTTCCTGCCAAATATATAAAATAAGTAGTTGCCAAACCGATGACCGATGCAATAATCCTCAAATTAACAAGGTCGAAGTTCGTTATCAAATAAAATGGTGTTAAAAGATAATAGAAAATGGGACCAAGACCAAATTCAAGAAACAAATTAGGAATAAGAAGTGTAGGAGATTTATCCCAAATGATATGTCTTATGGTAGCGGTTAGAATCTCATCATCTGCATTCCAGAATTGTAACTCTTTGAAATTATAAAACCTAAAAAAAACGGCAATAATAATTATGAATAGTAGAAGGATGTTAGTTTTCCTCAGGAGCTTCATAACATGCATATATTATAATTGATTCGCAACCAGCGGATATTTCAAATGGAGAGGATCAACCGAACTAAAATTCTTGGTGTAAAAATAGATTTTTGGATCATCGTTTTTATTTTTCTTTTATTTTCGACACTGTATAGTCTACTTGCAGTTATTCGCCACAATCATTTTCAATCCCAAGGAATCGATTTTAGTATTTATGATCAAGCCTTATGGTTATACAGTAAATTCGAATATCCTTTCTCAACTATTACCAACTTACCCGATTTAGCTGACAGGTTTCGGCCAATAATGCTTCTTTTGTCTACACTTTATTGGTTTACTGAAAACGAAAGGATCTTATTATTATTTCAAGCCACGATACTTTCTTCAGCAGTTTTCCCCATATGGTTAATTGCAAGAAGATGCCTCCCTAGAATATTAGCGATAGTAATTGCATTTCTTTATATCGACTTTATAGGAATTCAAGCTACTGCGGTTTATGACTTTCATGAGATGTCTCTATTGCCATTTTTACTCGCATGGCTTTTTTACTTTTTGCAAAAAGAACGGTGGATTTGCTATTTTTTCTTCCTTTTTCTTGGCCTTGCCGTTCGTGAACATGTAGGGTTCTTACTCTCAACTTTGGGCATTTATATTTGGTTAGTTAAAAGAAGTTGGAAAATGGCGTTTGCTACCGTTGTTATTTCATTCACTTGGTCAATCTTAGCAATTAAAATTTTTATGCCAGCATTAGGCCAAAACGACTACTCTTCCTTTGTACAAGAGAACGAGAGTCTAGAGAGTGCCCTGATTGGATATTTAACAAACCCGCAGTCGATTGTTAGCAATTTCTTTCTACCAATTCTCAAAACTCAAACTTTAATCTGGTCTCTTGTTTCGTTTGGATTAGTGCCAATTATCTACATGCCTTTAATGCCCGCTAGTCTTTTCCAATTTGCAACTCGTTTTTTAGATCAACTGCATCCTGTCCGTTGGACATTGTTTTTCCACTATAGCGCTGAATTGGCAGTGGTGCTTGCAGTCGCCACTATTTTCGGTTGTGTAATAATTTTGCAAAAATTTAGAAGTATTAAATACATAGCGTTAATTTTGGCGATGTTATTAATGTTTGCTCATATAGGGACAAATCTTCTTTTAGATTCTCCTCTGAAAAATTTACTTAAGCCTCAATTCTATAAACATCAGTCGTGGATGGACAATACAAGATTGGTTTTGGCTCAAGTGCCCAAGAATACCTCCGTAGCTTCTCAAAATAACCTTTTACCTCACCTTTCACACAGAAAAGAAGTATATCTTTTACCAAATGTGAATAACGCGGAATATGTGATTGTTGATTTGCATCCTGGACAGAATGCTTGGGATTTTTATAACCAAGGCTTAGAAGGAACTAAATCAATACTTGTTCAACTAGTAAAAAGTAATTCTTACAAAGTAGTTGTATCCTCTGGCGATGTTTACCTCTTGAAAAAATTTTGATAAACTTCCGAGGACTAAGAGTCCCCGGTTAGGCCCGCAGTCCCGATTTAATCAGGACGAGGACCGCAAGAAAATTTCATAAACTTTCTTCTTCTCCTTCAAGTTTACATGAGCGAGTAGATACTTTAGTGCTCGCAAGTATGTATTCGCTTTCGCATTCATCCCCGCCTAAATATTCAATTTTTGGCGGGGTGTTCTGCGAGCGAATATAAAAATATCTAAATCTGCGTAAGTAGCTAGTTAATATTTGACTTACTAAGCCGACTTTTTAATACTAGAGATAGATACATGAATTTGAAGAAAGGGATTAGTCAGCTAGCNACTTTAGCTGTAATATTTGCCATCTTGATAGTTTTAGCCTCNCCGGCCAGAAGATATATTTACTGGNCCTACCAGCATTTAGGGGTAAAAATAGGTATTAATTTCAATAACATCGCTTCGAAAAGTTATGTTNGCTTTATTAAATCCCAGTCCGGCGAGCTTGAAAAAGATAATCAAGCAATATTTTTAAATAGAAATGTGGCGTTTAAAGATGCCATTGCCAGCAAAAGAGTTGATATTTTGGGTGAATCGACTGCTGCTCCCGGCGAAAAGTGGATTGAAATTGATCTCTCAGATCAGCGGCTTAATATGAAAGAGGGAGACACAACAGTTGGCAGCTTTTTAATTTCCTCTGGAAAGTGGGCCCCGACTCCGACAGGCGAGTGGCGCGTCTGGACTAAACTTCGCTATACTCGCATGCAAGGGGGCTCCAAAGCTCTGGGTACTTACTACAATTTACCTAACGTTCCTTATGTGATGTATTATTACCAGGGTTACGGTGTCCATGGAGCTTATTGGCATAACAACTTTGGCCAACCGATGAGCCATGGTTGTGTCAATATGAAACCGGAAGAAGCCGGAATTGTCTTTAACTGGGCTGATGTTGGAACTCGCGTCGTTGTCCATAACTAATAAACTGTTGCAACTCAAATATCATTGCGCTATCATTTCTTTGTATTCTGATAACTGCCCCTAAATCTCCTGCCCCGAGGGGGTGAGAAAACTTGGGTCAAAAAGGCTTAATAGCCGGATTTTACGCATCGATAATCGCTTTGATTTTCGGATCGCTTGTCGGTAGCTTAGGCGTTTGGTCGGTATTTGCGGCAACTTCAAAAACAGTTTTAGGCGGCTGGCTAATTCTTTTAGTTATCGGGTCGGCATTGGGATATTTATATTCCTTTGTTAACTACGACAAATTTTTCAAAAAAGAGTTTGTAGTCAAAGGCGCGGCCTACGGAATAGTCATTTGGATTATCACATTAATTTTAGCAGGCATCTTTCCTATTTTAGGTCAGGTTGCTTTTGCTCAGCCACTGCGAACAGTTTTATTTGTCCAAGCGTTAACCCATCTGGTTTGGGGAGCGATACTTGGATATTTATTCCAGCAGCAATAATTTTGACGAAGGTCAGCTATTTTTGGCATGATTATAGTCAGTGACTTATCTTTTGGCAATTTTAGCAGGTGCACTTCAGGGGCTGACGGAATTCTTACCGATTTCATCAACCGGCCATTTAATTATTTTTGAAAATATCTTCCGAATATCACAAAAAGATTTTGGCCTTGCCTTTGACGCTTCACTTCACTTGGGAACCCTTCTTGCTGTTTTGATTTTCTTCTGGAAAGATTACTTACAAATCTTAAGATCTAAAAATCAACTCTTGTTCAAGTTGGCTATAGGTACTGCTCCTGCTGTCTTTTTTGGTCTTTTATTTGAAAGCCAAATCGACTCATCCCTTCGCCAGATTTGGATTGTCGGTGTGGCCTTGATTTTATTCAGCGCTGTTTTTATTTTGGCCGAAAAACTAGGCAAACAAACTCGGTTCAAAGATCACACCACACTTTTGGATGCTTTAATCATTGGTGTTTTTCAATCAATCGCCCTAATTCCCGGAGTCTCCCGTTCCGGCTCAACAATTTCCGCCGGCCTCTTCTTAAATCTCAAAAGAGAGGAAGCTGCCAAATTTGCCTTTATGCTTTCCGGTCCGGTGATTTTCGGCGCCGGGGCCAAAAAATTTTTCGAGGTAGTTTCAACGTCGACCCTTAGGGGATCTGACCTTAACTTCTTTCTAATCGGCATGGCAACCTCCGCCATTTTTGGCTATCTGACCATCAAATACTTCCTCAAATACCTCTCCACCCGCACCCTTTACCCATTTGTATTTTATCGAGTTGCAATCGGTTTGATTCTTTTGGTATTTTCCTTTCTATCCCAATAGTTTGATAACCTGATCTCCATCTGACCTGGATATATCAGCAGGTCGCCTTGGCACCCTTCGTCGAGTCTGACTCGACTTCGGTCATGCCAATGGCGCTCCTCTGATATATCTCTAATGAGATATAATTCACTTGCTATGGATTACCAACAAAAGCTCAAAGAGCTGACAGATCGCTACAATTTGATCAGGAAAAATTTTAGCAAGGACCAAAAAGGCCAAGATTTGGACGATTTGCAGGCTCAAAGTCAAAAGGCTGATTTTTGGCAGGAGCCGCAAAAGGCCCAATCTGTCATGAAGAAAATTGCTGTTCTTGATGTGGAGATTAACACTTTTGACCAAATCGCCACAGAACTGCACGGTCTTGAGGCTATGGTACCTCTAGCCGAATCGGATCCCCAAATAGCTAAAGAGCTGGAAGAGATTCTTGTCAACATTGAAAAAAAATTAGAAGGTCTGGAATCTAAAATGTTTTTGTCAGGGCCATATGATGCCAATTTTGCCATTGTCTCTATCCATGCCGGTCAAGGTGGGGTAGAGGCTATGGACTGGGTAGCTATGCTTTCTCGGATGTACCAAAAATACTTCTTAAATCAAAAATGGAATTTTGAGGTTATCGACGAAATTCCAGGTGAGGAAGCCGGTTTCAAGACCGTCTCGATGACTGTCAATCAGTCTTATGCTTATGGTTTGCTTCGGCGCGAAGCCGGTGTCCATCGTTTAGTTCGTCAATCCCCATTTAATGCCGCGAGTCTTCGGCAAACCTCCTTTGCTCTAGTTGAAGTCATGCCCGAAATCGAGCAAAGTGATGAAATTGAAATCAAACCCGACGATATTGAATTTGAAGCTTTCCGTTCAGGCGGTCACGGAGGCCAAAATGTCAATAAAGTCTCCACAGCTGTGCGAATCAAACACAAACCAACCGGCATTGTCGTTACTTGCCAAACCCAACGTTATCAAGCCCAAAATCGCGAAAATGCCATGAAATTACTCGTTGCCAAACTTTGGGTTCTCAAACAGACGCAAGATAAAGAAACTAAAGAGGCAGTCAAAGGAGCCCATGTAACCCCCGGCTGGGGTAATCAAATCCGCTCTTATGTACTTCACCCCTACAAAATGGTTAAGGATTTACGCACTAACTGGCAAACAGCCGATGCTGCAGGGGTTTTAGATGGTAATTTGGACGAATTTGTCAAACAGGAGCTTACCCTAAGTGTTCCTCTTTAATTTTTCAATCAAACTTGTTGTTCAAAACTTACTCTTGATATAATCAGAAGACTAGGCTAAACTTTATTGGCGGCACACTATGAAAGAACTCAAACCGTCCCAAGATCAATCACAGCCTCAGACTGGATCACAGTCACCATCTTCTTCGCAAATCCAATCTAAGGCAAGGCTTATCTTAAGAGCCGTTCCCAAAAGAGAGAATTTAGGCAAGTTTCTTCCGATTATTATTGTAGTTGTCGTAGTAGCTGCCGGCATATTTTCCGGCCTTGTTTTCTCATCACGAAATAAGAATGCCAAAATCCAAACCAAGGCTGCAATTGATGAAGAGCAATTAACCGGTGAGCAGAAACAATCATTTGCCCAGACTTTTCGCGACGAGGCCGAGGGTGTTATCGAAAAAAATGACGAACTTGATAAATTTGCTCAGGGACCATGGAAACTTATTCGTCCTGGAGGAGAGAGTCAAACAGCATACCTTACATCTTCCGTGATGGATTTAGATGAATACATTGGTAAAAAAGTAAAAGTGTATGGTGAAACATTCGGTTCGGGTCAAGTAGCATGGTTAATGGATGTCGGTAAAGTCGAAGTCATCCAATAATCCACCAGCCTCTGCCTCATGATACAGTTTGAAGAAGTCATAAAAAAATACCCCAACGGACAAGTAGCTCTTGAAGATATTAATTTAAAAATAGAAGACGGGGAATTTATTTTTATTGTCGGTCCCTCAGGCGCCGGTAAATCAACGATGCTTAAATTAATTACTCGGGAAATTTTGCCAAGCTCCGGAAAAATTTTATTTAATGATGAAAACATTCTGCAGTTTAAAGAAGGCAAAATTCCCCATCTGCGCCGAAAAATCGGGACCGTCTTTCAGGATTTTAAACTACTCTTAAATAGAACCGTCTTTGAAAATGTGGCGGTTCCACTGGAGGTTGTTGGCAAAAAAGAAAGCGACATCGAAAAAGAAGTTTCCTCAGTTCTGGAAAAAGTCGGACTTTTGGATAAGGCAGAGTATTTTCCCTCTCAGCTTTCCGGCGGCGAAGTTCAAAGAACAGCCATAGCGCGCGCAATTGTTTCAATGCCCCAAGTCTTACTTGCCGATGAACCAACCGGGGATTTAGATCCCAAAACCGCACGTGAAGTAGTTAAGGTTTTGGAAAAAATTAATCAGGATGATAAAACGACTGTTATCATGGCAACCCATAATGCGGCGATTGTAAACCATTTTAAAAAACGAGTTGTAGTTTTAGAAAAAGGTAAAATAGAAAAGGACGAAAAAGAAGGGAAATATGAGTCAGATTAAAAGTACCATTAAACTACTTAGAAGAAGTCCCTATCAGGCACTGGCAGCGGCTCTTGCTATGTCCCTGACATTTTTCGTTGCCTCAATTTTTGTGGTTCTCGTAATCGGCGGACAGTTGGTTTTAAACTACATTGAACAAAGGCCGCAGGTGATTGCGTTTTTCAAAGATGATGTCAATGAAACTAAAATTAATGAAATTATCGCATCCGTTAAGTCGACGGGTCTTGCGCGTGAAGTCAAATATGTTTCCAAAGAAGAAGCCCTGGCAATTTATAGGGAGCGCAATAAAGACGACCCGCTGCTTTTAGAATCGGTTTCTGCCGATTTTTTGCCGGCTTCAATAGATATATCTGTAAGAAAAGCGCAAGATATCGAGCAAATCACCAAAGTTGTTAAAGACCGGCCGGAGGTTGAAAGGGTTATTACGCCCGAAAACTTAGTCGAGCAATTGGTTAAGTGGACAAAAACAATCAGGCTTGGAGGGATTATTTTTGTGGCAACGTTAATGAGTGTTTCCTTCCTTATTATTATTATGGTGATTGGTATGAGAATTGCTATTCGCCGAGATGAAGTTTCAATCATGAGCTTAGTGGGGGCAACGCGCTGGTATATTTCAAGGCCGTTTTTTATCGAGGGTGCGCTTTACGGTATTTTAGGTGCCAGTATTGCGGTTATTTTGGTTTATGCGGCTCTCCTTTTCTATTCGCCGAAAATTCAAGACTTCCTAGGCCCAATTCAGGTTTTTCCTGTATCGCCGCTTTTCTTTATTTATCTTTGGGCTGGGGAAGCTTTAATTGCCGCGGCAGTTGGCATAATCGGGGCAGCGATTGCTCTTTTCCGCTATCTTAAAGTTCGATAAGATTATATTATGCCTATAAAATACCTGCTGCCCAAGGTTTTAACTTTTGTTGTCCTTCTGGTTTTAGGACTCTTCATAAGCAATTCAACTTCTGCTGTTAGTCTTGAGGAGTGCGAAAAAAAAGATATCCCTGCTGACAAAGTTAGTGAATGCATCGAAGTCCTTTCAAATAAAGTCACTGAACTTGGTGAACAAAAAAAGACACTTTCCTCGCAAATTGCCCAGTTTGACAATCAAATTCGTCTTACTCAGCTAAAAATATCGGATGCCCAAGCCACTATTGATAGACTCGAAAAGGAAATAGGCGTTTTGGGCTTTAAAATTGGCTATATTACTGATTCGGTAGAAAGACTTGAAGTTCTTTTAAAACAACGTATCGTTGCAACCTATCAGCAAAGTTTTATTTCCAATTTTGAACTTCTGTTGACTTCAAGAGATTTTTCCGATCTTGTCTTAAGGGTTCAATATTTAAAGCAAGTTCAGGAAAACGACAGAAGACTTTTGGCAAACTTGCAGGAGACCAAATCTAACTATGCCAATCAAAAAGATGAAAGAGAAGACAAACAGGCAGCGATTGAAGAAAACAAAAAGAAGCTTTTAGGTCTAAAAGCAAGTCTTGACACTCAAAAAGCCGAAAAACAGACATTTTTAGAGGTAACCAAAAATGACGAAGCAAGATTCCAACGTCTTCTTCAGCAAGCCTTAGCCGAAAGAAAGGCGATCGTTGCGGCTTTTAGTCAAGCCGTCAGCAGGCTCAACAGTGGTGAAGGTGATGGTGTGTCAGAAGGCAGTACAATTGCTTTACTTGGCAATTCCGGCGGGCCTGATTGCTCAAGTGGTCCCCATCTTCATTTTACTGTCCTTAAAAATAGTTCACCTCAAGATCCAGCTCAATATTTAAAGGATGTTTCACCTGGTTGGGACAATTCCCCAGATGGACAATTTGGTTTTTCGGGATCGTGGAATTGGCCAATATCCAGTCCAAGAATCACTCAGGGTTTTGGGATGTCGTATTGGGCCAAACTTGGTTGGTACAATGGCAATATTCATGATGGAATTGATATGACTGGCGGTTCAACAATTTCGGCACCTCGTAGCGGAAAACTTATCTATGGTTCAACAACTTGCGGTAATAGTGCCTTGAAATATGCAGCCATCAAGCACAACGATGATTCTTCAATTATCACTCTTTACCTTCATATTCAATAAAACACGACAACGGCCTGGTTACTCTGTACTGGCACATCCCTTAAATCAAAAGGATTATTCTAATAGACCGCTTTAAGGTCTGACCTTTTTAGTTTTTTAGTCACACTGAATCACACACCAGGTGTGTGTCAGGTAGACACCTAAGGATATTTTTAATCATTGACAAAATTTCCCAAAAACTATATTTTTTTGTCTAATGCTCAAAATAGTTGCCTGTCTTTTTGTTCTTGTATTCTTTCTGTCTTTTCACCCACCAGTTTTTGCTGATAGTAATGTCCTCATCAATGAATTCTATGCCTTAGGATCAGGTGATGATCCGGATTGGGTAGAGCTTTACAATAAGTCCGACAGCCCCATCAATCTTGAAGATTGGGTTATTAGGGACGAGACAGATTCAAACAAAATTGACTTGGACGGTTATATTTGCCAAAAGAATTTTCGCCGATTTAATTTTTCCAATAGGCTAACTAATGGTGGTGATAAAATTCGACTTTTTGATCTCGAATCAGCCACATTACCGCAAGACGAAATAGTTTATTTTTCTGATGCCATTCCAGTCCATTCACAAGGTCAATCAACTGGCCGAAATCCCGATGGGGCTTCAACGTGGGTTTTAATGACATCCCCAACGCCCACAGATGACAATTCCTGCACTCTAGCCCCAACCCCCTCACCAAGTCCATCACCGACCCCAAGCACCTCTTCAACATCGACATTGGCTAATGCCAAAAATAGTTGCCTATCTTTTTGCTCTTGTATTCTTCCTATTTTTTCACCCGCCAGCTTTTGCTGAGGATAAAGTGACCCTTAATGAAGTTCTGGTTAAACCAGATGCAGGCCAAAAAGAATGGGTTGAACTTTACAATGGTGGTATGGACTCGGTTGACCTCAATTCCTACTGGAT
>C687J35504_10003277_pt1 | contig 10640 bp, 9 predicted proteins | sample RifCSPhighO2_02_FD_35504 | JGI IMG/M metagenome (IMG submission 35504) | reverse complement strand
CCACCGTAGTCGCCATCGCGAAACTCCCCGCAAATCTCCATCACAGGCGGAGTCGCAGGTCAGACAAAAACTGGGAAGGTGCCGCCCAGGAAACGCTTACGGTGCAACGCGCAGCCGTGGCCCACTCTTCTGCCAGCCGTGCCTGACGGGTGGTCAGCGACAATGAGACATGGACAACCTGCCCGCGCGCTGCTGACCCCGTAGCAACGCCAGCCGCCTTCGCATCCCAAGCCACTTGGGTGCCGAAGGCCTTCTCCTCTTCCCGGGCTTCTTCTTTGGGCCCAATGGTTCTGCCACCAACTTCGCCAGTGTTATGGCTTGGCGTGGTCGTCGCTGCCAGTGCCGGTGCCGAAGGGTTCGGTGCCGCCAAGGCGTCAACCGAAGTCGGCGGTACCGTGATGGGCCGATCGGCCAATTCACTTTCGCTCACCTTTCCGCCAAACCCCAACTTGGCCGAAAACCCTGCGTCTTGGCGAATGATCCGCATCATGTCCTTACGCTGCGCCATCATGCGACCTCCGCCGGGTTGAGGATCATCTGGTCGATCTCCTCTAGCAGGTCCCCTGCCTCCTTCACGGCACTCTGGACATGGGCCGCAAGCGCACGGTTCGGCGTCTTGTCCGCGATCACGCCTAGAAGCCCTTCTCTGTCCATTCGAACATAAGCGGCGCGGCTACCAAGATAGGTCTCAAGGGCAGGCAAGGACTGGAACAGCTCTTCAGCCACCGCCCGCTCGGTCTCTGACACCCGCACAGGCACCCGGTTGAGCAACACGGAGAATCCCGCAAGCTCATCCGGCTTTTCCACTCGGCCACGAAGCTTCAGGTACCAGTTGGCCGTTTCCAGCGTCTCGCTCAGATCGCCCCGTGACAGCATCATCGGGCAGATGATCCGGTGGGCGGCGACGGCCAGAACATCCTGCGCTTCTGATCCACCGCCGAAGGTGTCGATCAGGATGAGGTGCTCTTGATCGGGCTGCTCATAGATCTGCCCGATTGCTTCCGCCACCCGGTGGGCGTCGAGCGTGTGGATCACCTCAACCAAGGGGGACCAGTTGCCGGCCTCCTTTCCCGCCTGCATCCACTTGAGGCAAGACTTTGAAGCATCGGTGTCGAAGATCGTCACCGTCTCGCCCTTTGCAGCCGCAGCAGAAGCCAAGGCGCGACAGAGGGTGCTCTTGCCCGATCCCCCCTTGCGGTTCATCACCAGCACAACACGTATCCCGTAACCCATACCACCTTCCTCACTTTGTCGATTGCGTTTCGCGCAATGTGGATCGCTTAAATCTTTTATCGTAACTCGCATCGCTTTAATCTGAACGCCGACTGCGGATATCAGAAACCGGCTCGCGCAAATCTTATTGCGCAAGGCGTATCTCTTTAATCATTTGTCTGATTACTGGATGCGTGTATCTTTCTTCTGATCGCGCAATGCGTGTATCACAAGGCGGAACCCCGAACACACATCCCTGATGCCACAAGACGCATCCCACATATCCTTTCTCCGGACCCTGAACACTGAACGACAGGCTCCGCACGGTAAACAAAACAAGGCTTTAGGCCCATACTCACAAGGAAAATGCGCCTCTGGCCACATGGCTGGGGGTGCGCGGTCCCTGTCTCACCTTGTGTGTTGCGCGATCAGCGAAACGCATTCGGTGGCGGGGGAGTTACCCAAGGTCAGCACAATCTGCAAGAGCATAACTCGCGCTTAGATTGCACTTGAAAGGGAGGTGAAGGAAGGGGTAGGAAGAGTGGCAGGAAATGCGATGTGTCTACAAATAATCGGTGGCAGAAGTTGGCGGTAAAATCAGAACCTCGCGAAACAAGACTTAAATCGCGGCCCAAGGTTTTGGCGGGTGTTGGCAATGAAGTAGCTGATTCTGCAGTGCAGCAAGGGGCTGGGCGCGGACGGCCTCGGTCGGAGGACAAGGGTCAGGTCGTCAGCTGCCGATTGCCCGCCGAAGAGCTCCATGCTTTCGATGCGCTTTGCACTCAGCTTGGAGCGAAATCCCGCTCGGACGGGGTGCGATCGGTGGTGCGGATGGCCTCTGGCTTCCTCGAGTTCAGCCGGGAGGACAGCGTCAAGCTGGAAGAAATCCGCTATGAGTTGGGTAAGATCGGCACCAACGTGAACCAGATTGCCCTGGCTGCGAACCGGGGCAGGGCACCGATGGTCAAGGCGCAGTGGGCGTCGGTGGATGAGTTGCGGCGGTCACTGCCGATGGTGGCGAAGGCGCTGAGCCAGATCATCGCCGAACGCCGGCGGCAGGGCGTGGCACTCTTCCGGAAATTTGTCGAGGCTCAGGAGGGAGCGCGCCATGGTTAAGCTTGGGTCGCGTCCCATCGGGCTTGCTGAGGCCGTTCTCGGCGAGATCAACTTCCTGCGGCCACAGCAGGGTCGGGTGAAGGCGGGCGGCTCGTCTTCGCCCAAGCGCGGGTTCAGTTTCTCGACCCGGGCCAGCCAGCTGTGGCGGTTTTCGCTGGGGTCGAACGCGGCGGTGCTGAAGAAGATCGGCAAGGGCGGGACGGCTAACGCCAAGGAGCTGGCCGCCCAGATGGACTACCTGTTCTCAAAATCGGCATCGATCTTCGGCAACGGGGTCGTGCTGGATGCGGATGCCAAGGGGCTGACGAAGGACGAGCAGAATGACATCGTCGGCGACTGGGTCGAGGATTGGCGGGGATCGCCGAAGAATGGTCATACGACCCATCTGCTGATGAGCTTCCCGTCTCATGTCCGTCCGGAGAAGGCAAAGCTGATTGCGGAGGCCTGGGCCTTCGAGATGTTCCAGTCAGGGGAGCATCAGGATGATGTCTGGTCCTATGTCGCGGCCCTGCACACCGACAAGGCACACCCGCATGTCCACATGGTCGTCAACAATCGCGGGACGGTGAACGACAGTTGGTTCTTCATGGCAAAGGAGCATGTTTTCAACCTTGAGGTCATGAAGGAGCGCATGGTGGCGATTGCTGCCGAGGAGGGCGTGTTTCTGGATGCCACCTCGCGTGCCGAGCGCGGCTTGCTGAGCTATGGGCCGTCGCGGGCAGAGATCGAGCGGGCGCGTGCCGAGGGCCGAGCACCTGAAGAAAGGCCGCGAGAGGGTAAGGCGCTGGAGGATGCCTTGGCGACAATGGCGCGCACGGCGGATGCCATGCGCAGTCTGAGCCATGTGGCGGCGCTCACGGGCCTGCCGGAAATTGGTGAGAAGATCGCCAAGGCGGAACAGGCACTGCGGCGAGGCGGGGTGCTGCAGCCGCTTTCGGGCGATGTCGTGACGGCGGAGCGGGCTGATCTGGATCGGCATTTCAGCGGCTGGATGGCGTTGGCGGAGGGCAAGATCCGGAAGATGCCTTTCGCGGAGCGCAAAGAAATGCGGGACGAGCTCTACGGCTATGCCGTCGATATCGCCAAGGGGTTGGGCGACGCCCGTGGCGCGCAGCTTTTGCAGATGCTTCCGCAGACCAAGCTTTACGCGACGGGCCTTGAGGGTGACCGCCTGATACAGGGCAGGGAGGCCGTTGATCTGCAGCCAGGTGCCGTCGACCGGCTGAAAACCGATATCGTCAGCAAGGCTGTGGCCTTGGGCCTGAGCGGCGACCGCATGGTGGAGCGTCTGGAAACGGGGGCCGCCAATGCTTGGGAAGAACGCGATTGGGTGCGCAGTGACTTGCTTACGCTGTCCGGGCGACGACGCGTCGATCTTCGCAATCTGGATCAAAGCCGGAAGGTCGTCGTTGATCTGGAAGGTTTCTACGAAGCGGCGGCCAAACTGATTGAGCATGCCCGGGCGCATGCAGTCGTTCGCGAAAATGACCGGTTGCTGCGCGCCCTCGGGTCGATGGGCCGCATCATGCAGGCAGATGGTAAGGTTGAGTTCCGGGGTGATGCCCATGCTGAGCGGTTCGCCGACGAGCTGGGTCAGCGCTATGGCAAAGGGGTTGTGGCAGAACTCGCCAGCGGGCGGACGGATAAGCTGGCAGGGGATTTCGAGGATGCAGACCAGCGGAAGTGGATCGCGCGGGCGGTTGTTTCGGCGGCAAAGTCGCATGTGGCGTTTGGGCTGACGCTGAAAGAGGCACGGCACGCTGAACGGCTGCTCGCGTCAACTCCTGCTCGGGGCGAGCATGATTGGGAGCGGTGATTGCGCTCAATGCCCCCGTAAGGGTCGCGCTAAGGATTTTAACACGTGCCGTAGTAGCCGCCGGAGTATCGGCAGTATTCTGTGGCAGTGCCGGATCGGATCATCTCTGCAGCAATGTCTCGGCCGTTGGGCAGCAGGCATTGGGTAACGAGGCGTCCATATCGATCAACGTCCAGAACAGCGCAACGCAGATGCTTGCCGGATATCAAACTGTGCAAGGTCGAGGTTGCGGTTGAGCCGCCCTGGTGGTTCCATTCCGGCGCATCGAGGCCCCAGACACGAATTCGACGCGACTCGCCACTCAGCGTGAAGGTGTCTCCGTCTAGAATCTTGCTGACTCGTGCCTCAAGGATGGGTGCTTCCTCGGCTCGAGCCATCCCGCCCTCAAGGAAAAGTAAACCAATCCCGATTGCCACCAGTAATGGAATGCCAGTGAGCTCGGCGCGACGAAGTCTGAAACGGCTCAAGTGTCTGTACATGCAACCATTATCGCTCGGCTCGTCATCTCACTGCAAGTTGCTTCCGCGATCAAAACGAGGACGAAACAGGTGTGAGTGCCGACGTCGGGCCGAGGGCTACATGCAATGCGCACTTTCCAGCAACTCCAAGGGTTGGGCCCGAGGGCATGCCGTTTAGCTGAACTGCTGAAGCTTTTAGGGCTGCAATCATGCCGTGACTTCCTGACAAGTCAGAACGGCATTGGTAGGCTGGTCTCAGAAATCGCGCAGTCTAGGACGGTGACCAATGGCGAAGAGTAGGATCGATGAGGCATTGGTTGCTCTGAAAGCCGCAGGCAATGACGGTTTCGGAGCGCGCCGGGAGGTTCTAGAACGTTTGGGCTTAGATCTGCTGCATCGGCCGGCCCTAGGCGGTCAGATCGTTGCACGAATTTGCGCGATTGCAGAACCAAGCCCGCGCGACGAGGGTTTGCTAGACCTTCTGGGAGCAGGACTTGATACTGCCCGCATCGCCCGCGAAAACGGTAAAGCACGTGGTCAGACCCTTATCGGTGCAGTCGAAGCGGCATTAGACCTTGCGCGCGGACAAGGTCGGATGACATCCGCGCACAGTTTGCTCTTTGCGCAGCTTTGGACCCGAAACGGCTTGCCTGCGCCCGCTGCTCTCGCACTGCAAGTCGAAGATGTCGTCCCTGCGACCAGTCGACGTGCGACCAATTCTTCTGAAGGCGACGCCCTCTTGGAAGGGCTCTTTGCTGAGCTTATCCAGCAGGCTGAGGGCGAACCGCTTGCTCTGCATCACGCGCTGACGGAAAGCTTCCCAGCCATGCCGCCTGAGATGCGTGATCATGTCGTGGCGTATTCGGTTGGCCGCAATGATCCCATCCATGCCGAACTGGCCTGTTACTGGTTGCTTGACCCAGCCCTGCACATTCGCCTCACAGCAGCACAAGGCCTCGCCAATCGCCTTGCAAGTGCTGAACTTCCTGGGCGAATTTTGGCGTCACTGGTCGTCCTGCGCAGCTGGATGCCCGACGATGTCGCGCGGGCGAAGGTAGACACCATTCTCAAAGAGGCGATGCGCAAGAGCGTCGCAGCTTCCGCAGATCAGGCGCCTTGGACGATGCACAGCATTCATGCGTCCCTGCCCGATGGTGTAGGGGCTCAGAGCATCGGCATTGCGCTGCAATCCGGTACGCAGCGCAAAATGGCGATGCTGCTCCTGAAACAGGGGCAAGGCGTGAAGGACGCCTATACCATCACGTGTCGAACAGCGCGGGACCAAAAAGCCATTGTTGAGCGCATGACCGAAGAGGTCGGCGCTTTGACGGTGACTGCAGACTATGTGCGGCGTGCCCTTTCCATCGCGCTCGCAGATGGTCTGACCCATGGACAGCCGCCCGTTCCGGGGCTGATCGAGGTTGTCCGTCTATGTGGTTTTGCCGGTTTGCGGCCGGAGGTTCAATCGACACCGGACCTTATCGCTGATCTTGCCTCAACGCGAGCTGTGCAAGCGCTTCCGCCGCGACAGCACGGAGATCTGATCACCGCCAGCGAGGAATGGTGGGATCGGCACGAGACAATCGAAAGCTGGTTCGAAGACAGCGATGCAGCCCATTCCGTTCTCGACAAGGCGCGCAGCGCGAAATCTGCAGAGACGGCGCTTTGGAAATGGCTGGAGACCCGACGCGATTGGTGGGCACGCATTCTGGCCCGATCCGCCGATGTTCTGGAGACTGCCTTCCACCCGGACGCGACCGGTTTTGCCGCCTGCGCCATGGCTCTGCTGGATGGTCGGGATCTGAAAAAGATCCCGGTTATGCTTGATGTACATGAACAGACCATTGAAGCCTGGGTCCGCGATGATCCGGACTTCGACCCGGGCTTGACGTTTGAAGAACTGGCACAGGAAGCACCCACCCCCGAAAAGAAGGGTGAAGTCGCGGCCCTGCTGCGCGGCACCGAACTTTCGGTGGACTGGCTTGACGGCTATATGACCGGCGTTGTGATCGCGCCGCAGATGATCATGCCAAACCAATGGTTGCCTGCAGTTCTGGAGCCGGTCTTGCCACGGATCAACCCGTCGCAATTCCAGCGTTTCACGGACCTTCTCATGATGCGCGCTCAGACGGTCTCGGATGTTGCCTCTGTCCCTGACCAACTCGTTGCCGCGATATCCGGCCGCTCGAAGAAGGGGCAGGCGGAATGGTGGAGCGGGTTTTCGGACGCAGTGGGCAAGTTTCGGACGGCTTGGCCCAAGAAAGGCATGATCAAGGAGGATCGGCGCCTTCTGGAGATGGTGACCGAAGGATTGGCAAGTGCAGAATTGGCTGAGTTGGGGTCGAATGCCGAAGAGTGCAGGATCGTACGTTAAGCGCCTAGAACCTGTTTGCCGTAGTCGCGGAGATTTCCTTTCGGATCGACGTAGCGATAGAGCGTTACGGGCCTGATGCCGAGTTCCTCGCACAACTCGGCGACGCTTGTATCACGGTTGGCCATCGCGGCTTGCGCCACGCGAACCTGAGCTTTTGTCAGGGCGAACTTTCGGCCACCCTTTCTGCCCCGCGCCCGTGCAGCTTGCAGGCCGGCCATGGTGCGTTCGCGGATCAGTTCGCTTTCGAATTCAGCCAGTGCCGCGAAGATCCCGAACGACAGCCTTCCCGCTGCGGTGGTTGTGTCGATCTGTGCACCCTGACCTGTCAGCACTTTCAGGCCGATGCCCCGCTCGGACAGCATGCTCACGGTCCTGACTAGGTGATGCAGGCTGCGCCCGAGCCGGTCGAGTTTCCAGACCACCAGCACATCGCCCATCCGCAACGCCTTGAGGCAGGCCTCCAGCCCGGGGCGGTCATCCTTCTTGCCCGAAGCTTGATCGGAATAGATTTGGCCCTCGGGGACGTCGGCGGCATTCAGGGCATCGTTTTGAAGATCAAGCGACTGGCTGCCATCGGCTTTGGAGACGCGGGCGTAGCCGATCAGCATGTTTCACAAACGTTCGTTTGCGAAGCTGGTGCCACATCCGTGCATTCTGCCATTGAAGTTGTTCCTTATCCCATATCACAAACAAATATAGATAATGGCCTCTGTGAAAGCAAAAGAAACATGGCGCACCGCACCATTCTGACGGAGCGCCAACGAGCCGCTCTCTTCGATCTGCCGAGCAATGAAGCCGCACTGCTTCGGCATTACACGCTGGCCGACGACGACATCGAACACATCCGCGCGCGACGGCGATCACAGAACAGACTTGGGTTTGCTTTGCAGCTTTGCGTTTTTCGCTATCCTGGCCGTCTGCTGACCGCCGAAGACGTCATCCCGGCGGCGGTGATAAAGTTCATTGCAGCCCAACTTGGCATGCAAGCCGCTGATCTGGAGGGCTACGCCGTCCGGGAAGAGACCCGTCGCGATCATCTCATCGAACTTCGGGCCATTTATGGTTACAAGATGTTCACCGGACGGGGTGCCCGTGACCTTAAGGGTTGGCTTGAAGCCGAGGCAGAATCCGCGCGTTCCAATGAGGATTTGGCACGCCGGTTCGTTGGGGAGTGCCGACGCACCCTGACCATCCTGCCGGGGGTGTCGGTTATTGAACGGCTTTGTGCTGACGCGCTTGTTGCCGCCGAACGCCAGATCGAGGCCCGCATCGTCGAGCGCCTCGATGCCAGGATGAGGGCTAAACTCGATGCCCTGCTGTCCGAGATCATGGATGGCGGCATTAGCCGGTTCATTTGGTTGCGCCACTTTGAGGTGGGCAAGAACTCGGCCGATATGAACCGCGTGCTGGATCGGCTGGAATTTCTTCAGGGGCTTGGGTTAACAACTGCCGCCCTTGATGGCATCCCACCGCATCGGGTCACCCGCCTTCGTAGGCAGGGGGAGCGCTACTTCACGGACGATCTGCGCGACATTTCCGATGAGCGGCGGTTGGCTATTCTTGCTGTCTGCGCCCTGGAGTGGCAAGCCGCCATTTCCGACACCGTGGTGGAAACCCATGACCGTATTGTGGGCAAGACTTGGCGCGAGGCCAAGACGCTGTGCGATGTTCGCATCGCCGATGCCAAAGGCGCACTGCATGACACATTGCGCGCCTTCTCGGGCTTGGGTGCCGCTCTTCTTGAAGCGCGCGGCGACGGTGCCCCTCTTGAAGCGGCGATTGCTACGGCGTGCGGATGGAACGATCTCGAAGGCCTTGTCGCTACTGCCAAGCGGTTGACAGACACAATGGCGGCGGATGCTTTGGCTTATGTCGGCCAAGGCTACCATCGGTTCAGGCGCTACGCCCCGCGCATGTTGCGGGCGCTCGATATTCAGGCGGCACCCGTGGCCGCGCCGCTGATCGCCGCCGCGCAGCTTGTTGTTGCAGGCGCGCAAGCATTGGATAGGCCGACAATCTTTCTACGCCGAGGCTCAAAATGGCACCGTCATCTTCAGGCCCAGGCCCCCGGCGATCATCGGCTTTGGGAAGTGGCGGTCCTGTTCCATTTGCGCGAGGCCTTTCGTTCTGGCGATATTTGGCTGACCCATTCCCGGCGTTATGCTGATCTGAAGAATGCCCTCGTGCCGATTGCTGCTGTTCAAACAACACCTCGACTGGTCGTGCCTTTCGATCCGGCGGATTGGTTGGCAGACCGCAAGACTCGCATGGCAGAGGCATTGGAACGCTTGGCCGCTGCCGCCAAAGCAGGCGCCATTCCGGGCGGCAGCATCGAAGACGGTTCCCTGAAGCTCGAACGGCTCAGCGCCGCCGTTCCCGCTGAAGCCGAAGACCTCGTCCTGGACCTGTACAAGCGATTGCCAGATGTTCGGATCACGGATCTCTTGCTGGAAGTGGATGACGCGACGGGTTTTACCGAAGCCTTTACCCACATCCGCACCGGGGCACCCTGCACTGACAAGATCGGCCTGCTGAATGTCCTGTTGGCCGAAGGGCTAAATCTTGGTCTGAGTAAAATGGCCGAAGCCACGGATACACATGACTATTTCCAGCTATCGCGCCTGTCCCGCTGGCATGTCGAAAGCGATGCGCTCAACCGCGCACTGGCCATGGTGATCGAGGCGCAATCTGTGTTGCCTATGGCCCGGTTCTGGGGTGCGGGCATCACCGCTTCCAGCGACGGGCAGTTTTTTCCGACCACCCGCCAAGGTGAGGCGATGAATCTGATCAATGCCAAATATGGCAATGAGCCGGGGCTCAAAGCCTATACCCACGTCTCTGATCAGTTCGGACCCTTCGCCACCCAGACCATTCCAGCGACGGTCAGCGAAGCCCCTTACATCCTTGATGGCCTGCTGATGAACGACACCGGTCGCAATATCAAAGAGCAATATGCTGACACCGGCGGCTTTACCGACCACGTCTTTGCAGTCACCGCTCTCTTGGGCTTCCAGTTCATTCCCCGCATCCGCGATCTGCCCTCCAAGCGGCTTTATGTCTTCGACCCGGCCAGCATCCCAAAGGAATTGAAGGGCCTGATCGGCGGCAAAATCCGCGAGGGCATCATCACCGCCAACTGGCCGGACATCTTGCGCAGCGCCGCCACCATGGTCGCGGGCGTCATGCCGCCCAGCCAACTGCTGCGCAAATTCGCGGCCTACCCCCGCCAGCATGCGCTGGCCGAAGCTCTCAAAGAAATCGGACGGGTAGAACGGACACTCTTCATTATCGACTGGGTGCTCGATGCCGATATGCAGCGCCGTGCCCAGATAGGCCTGAACAAGGGTGAGGCCCATCATGCCTTAAAAAACGCCCTGCGCATCGGCCGCCAAGGTGAAATCCGCGACCGCACCACAGAAGGCCAGCACTTCCGCATGGCCGGCCTCAATCTGCTCGCCGCCATCATCATCTACTGGAACACCAAACACCTCGGCCAAGCCGTCCACCACCGAAAAAGTGAGGGATTGGATTGCCCAACCAATCTTCTGGCGCACACTTCGCCCCTCGGATGGGCGCATATTCTCCTCACCGGCGAATACAGGTGGCCAAAATCATGACCAAATCGCCTTAACGTACGATCCTGCACTCCCCGGCATTCGACCCC
>C687J35504_10003264_pt1 | contig 10664 bp, 13 predicted proteins | sample RifCSPhighO2_02_FD_35504 | JGI IMG/M metagenome (IMG submission 35504) | reverse complement strand
TGGCCTGTGATGAAGACGATCGCGGCCGCCGAAAACAGATAGACGAACGAATTAAGGTACAAGCCTCCTCTGACTTTGAGCAATTCCACCAAAAGCCCGCCTACTACGAACCAGAATACGGCGCCTATCATCCCTGTCACGGTAAAAAGCGAGTTCGCGACGAGGAGTTTCTCTTTCGAGACGAGATCCGGGATTATGGAAAGTCTCGCGGGCAGGAAGAAACAGCTTACGGCGAAGATAAAAAATACGGCGGAATAGATCGGGAACCTCGGCGTTAGGTTCAGGAACGCGAAAGGGATCACAAATACTATCAGGCCGCGCAGGATGTCACAGCCGATCATCGTCCTCTTCTTGTCCCATCTGTCTATGAACGCGCCCGCGATCGGGCTCACGAAAAAGGAAGGTATGATGGTAAACGAGAAGAGCTTCGCGAGCTCGAACGGGGAACCCGGCGTCCTATCGTGGACTATTGCTATCAGGGCCACCTGGTTGAGCCTGTCTCCGAACTGAGAGATTATCTGGCCTACCCACAGGAGAAAAAAGTTACGCTCGCTTAGGACTTCCCTGAATTTTGCCAAATTGAGCTCCCTGCAGCTAAGTGCCTCTGCGTTCAAGACGCCGGTCGGATTTACTTGCCCCTTGCCTAAACGCTTGAAAATTTCTATGAAATTTTCTACGCAGGCTGCGGGACAGTTTTTGCCGTAAGGCAAAAACTGGAGCTGGCGAGAGGAATTGAACCTCCGACCCGCGATTTACGAAACCGCTGCTCTACCAACTGAGCTACGCCAGCCTGGGACTATTTGACCTCGACAACACAGTTCGTGCTGCCGAACTCGTTCGGTACGCAGGCGTCGCAGCTCGGGTCATTCTGCCAGGAGCCGTCGACGTATAACTTATATTCATAGCGGCCCGGCTTGAGGTTCATGTTTACCGTCCANTCGTCCTTCCAATCTTTCTTCATCTGGTTGGCGTTGACGTCCCAGTTATTGAAATCTCCGGCGATGCTGACACTGCTGGCGTAAGGCGCGATGAGCTTAAATGCGACCTTTTTTGCCCCGGCCTTTTTTACAGCAAGCTTTACCATGACTGCTCCCTCCTTTGATTTATATATGGTGAAATGGTGCCGAGGAGCGGAATTGAACCGCTCACGCCGGGATTTTCAGTCCCGCGCTCTACCATCTGAGCTACCTCGGCATAGATTACGGGTTTCGTGAGAAGGTTTCGTTATTATATAATTTTAAAAAGGGCAAGTCAATCCTATTTTCCCAATATCTTTTCGAGTTCCTTGCCTATCTTCTTGGCCGCCTCACCTGCTTCACCGCCGAGCATGTTTCCGAGCGTCTCCCCGGCCTTCGCCGGGTTCTTAATCGACTCCTTGATCGTGGTCGTAAAGAGGCGCATGACCCCTCCGGTGAAGGCCTTGAGCATGGAATTGCGCAGCGCGCGGGCCATCTCGGCGCCCCATTTAAAGTCAGGCTTGCTGAGGTCGCCGCTTATCTCAAAACTGAACTTCACGGTGTTATTCTCATCCTTCAGGAAATTTATGACGTCTATCGTCTTGAGCTCCAATAAGACGGTCTGCGAAGGGTCGCCTATCGGCTCGAGGTCCACGTCCTCGATCCTGACCTCGCTTTTGACATCGAGGTTGCCTTTATCGCAGGACGCTTTCGTGTAGACAAACAGGTTTCCCTTATTGATCTTGACCGAAAGGCTGTCGCCGTAGTAGGGCGAGAATTTCGGGATCGAGACGTTCTCTATCTTTATGCCGCCGTCAAAACTCACGGGCTTCTCGAGGAATTTGCCTTTCCCGTCCACAGAGAATTTACCTTGTCCCTCTATGTTCCCCTTCCCGTTCACGCTCGTTATTATCGTCCTGTCGGATAAGGATATCGAATTGACGACCTTGCAGTCTATGCCGGAAAACTGCGTTATCGTCGCGGGCTTTGAGACATGCTGGTCGATAAATTTGAAATTTCCGTTCCCTATAACGAGCTTCCTGAACAGCAGTTCGCCTTGTTTCTTCGCGCCGGCTTCCCTCCTCTTCATCTGAGGAAGTTTTAGCTTGCCGGCCTCGTCAAGGTAAAGTATCGCCTCGGGATTTGTTATTGTGACCGTATTTAAAACACATTTATTGAAAAGGAGCGGCAGGAGATAAAAATCAACGTTTAATTCCTTCGCTTTCAAGAGATAGTCGTCCTTATTCTCAGGATTAAGGACGGCCACGCCGTCGAGGATTATATTTCTTTTAAGGACGCTCAGGGCGCAATTGCCTATCGTGACATCGACGCCAAGCGATTCCTTGGCTACTTTGATTATCAGGCCCTTTACATACGGCGCGGCCAGGAGCTGGGCGAGGAAAGCGAGGATTATAAGTATCCCTATAACGATAAAAAATCTCTTCCAGAACATTATCTCTCCGAAAGGTTTATTTGGAAAAAGCCAGGTAGCCCATCGCGATCAGATTTAGCGGCGAGATGAACATCAGGATCGTTAGGACTACGGCCAATCCCGGCGATTTTTTGCGCGCGACCGCTACTTTATACCATATATACGCCGTCAAAAAAACAAAATATAGCGAGTTCAATAATATCGCCACCGCAAAGACGAGGCCTACGAGCGGACCACCGGCGGCCGCGAGAGAAGAAGCGACGATAAGGACAAAAAATATAATAAGGGGAATGATGACGACCCTATACTTTATCTGGGCTATGTTGAGCGTTAGAAATAAATTTAAAACAGGCACCCACGCCATCCAGCCGTTGGAGGTATTTGTCTTTTTGGCGATAAACTGCAGGCAAAGCGCATAATAAATATAAAAGATAAGTATAATAGCGAGAGATACGATCAAGATCATTGCCCTGACTTTACCTGCCGCGAGCGCCGGGAAGGATCCTTCGATATCGAACGTGTCTGTCAATGACCTCTGGCCGGCCGGCTCGGTGATCGTCTTTGTTATCTCACTCAACAGGCCGCTGCCGCCGTAAGGTTTCTTATATTCCAGCGTTATCTCGTCCTTCTCGGAGGCAAGGACCACCTTCTCTTTGTCCGCCGAGACGACTTGAAATTCCGCGAAGTTATCGCCCCTTTTTACAAAATAAGTGTCCCCTTTGTAGTTTATCTGGGCTATCAGGCCCTCGCCGCCCGACTGGATGTAGCCATTATAGACGAACTCCTGCCCCACCGTCTTGGCAGGCAGGACCTTGCCCTTTTTTCCGGCGCCGTCGTCAACGACGACGAAGCCTCCCCCGTCAGCGGGAGGCTTCTCGTCATTTTGCGCCGACGGCTTTGGAACCATCGACAGGATCTTGTTCATGTTAGCCAGGAACTTGTCCGGCGGAAGATATCCCGGTATCTTTGAGAGGACAGTTCCGTTGCTGTCCAAAAAGATTATCGTAGGGTATCCCGACACGCCGTACTTGCTCGCCAGGTTCGGCTCTTTCTCCGCGTCGATCTTTACGCAGATGAATTTCTTGGCCGCGGCGTTCACTTTAGGATCCGAATATGTGTCGCTGTCGAGTTTTTTGCACCAGCCGCACCAATCGGTATAAAAATCGATCATGATGGGTTTATGCTGTGCCTTTGCTGATTTCAGGGCGTCCTGAAGGTTGTACTTCCAGTCTATCGCGTGGGCCTGCGGCAAAATAAACGCGAGCGCCGCAATAAAAAACAGAAATACGGGAATTCTTTTATTCATAATCCGCCTCCGGTTTTCTACGGAAAACTTTCTTCTTCGAGTGCATCTTTTTTCCGGCGAGCATCTTCTCCTTCGCCCGCTTCGACCTCTTGCGCTTCTGCCTCCTTATCTTCTCTATCCTCCTCCTTTCTTCGGAAGCCCTGCCAAGCATCATTGTTTCGATCTTGTTTACGAGTATCCTGCGCGCCAGGAAACGGTTCAGCGCTTGGGAGCGCTCCCGCCCGCATTTGACATCTATGCCGGTAGGGATATGCTTGAGATAGACGGCGCTCGCGACTTTATTCACGTTCTGTCCGCCCGGTCCGCTCGACCGGATGAAAGACTCGACGATGTCGCTCTCGCGCACCCCGAGCCGCGCCATCTTCTCTTTAAGACCTACCATTTGACCGCAATTTTTACAACTATCTTATGCAGGTTTTTGGCGACCGTTATCGGCGCGTGAGCGTCTTCCGGGAAGAATATGATGAATGTCCCCGGGGCGTGCGGAACCCATATCTTCGGGACGTTGGCATATAGCTGGTAATCCTTCTTTTCGTCGTATTCACCTTCCTTGCTGGTACATTCCTGGATGGGGTTCCAGCCTATCTCGTCGAATCCCGAGATAGCGTAATGGATATCTATGTATTTCCTGTGCGCCTCAAGTTTTACGGATTTGCGGCCCTTGCCCTCGCCGTCGAAGATGGTCGCGTAAACGCGTTTGCCGTCTATCTCGTACACCGCGTCGGCAAGGTCGGCGAGGTCTTTCCGCTGAAGGAATCGAAAGGCCTCCCCGAGGCCCGGGTGCAAGTTGTAATACCGCCCGGCGTTTATAAGTTTATCGAGTATCATCGGCAATACCTCCGCGTTGGCATTTCCATTTATTCTATAACCTTGATCTCATCGAGCGCACCGTTATCGTCAAAGAATAGGCGTATTTTTGGTTTCTTCAAAAGATCGGTCGTGCCGGGCCTGTAGACCCAGATCTGCCTCTTCCTGATGACTTCGGTGACTACGACTACCGGCTCGCCGTATTTCAGGAGCGCGGCCTGCGTCAGGCCTTTTTTGATCTCGCCCTTGCCGATAGATTCCCTTACCCGGTTGTATGTACCGGTCTCCTTATCATAGGCCCTTTGTATCTCATCCATGCTCTTTCCGACCTGCATGAGCGTCCCGAGGCCGTCGGCATGGCAGACGGCCGTGAATGCAAACGGCAACAGGGCTAAAATGAATAACGTTTTTTTCATCTTTTACTTCCGCCCCAACTTGACCGTAATATGACAGTCGTCAGACCACGGCCAAAGCATCGCGAAATAAGAATAGTCGTTTTCTTTTAAAAAATAAAGGGTCTGGTCGCCCATGACGCCGCCGAAGGCCCCGGCTACTTTCTCCGCGTCAGGAGGCAGCTTTTTTTCAGGAGGGCAGAGCTGTTTGCCGAAAAGTTTTTCGAGCCTTTCGGCAAGCACGGGCAGTTTATCCCTGAGTATAATGGCCTCGAAGTAATACTGGCTCTTGACCCTGATGGCGTCAAACTCGATGCCTTTTATCCTATCCATTATCTCTTCGAATTTCATATCATAGGTCCTTGCTTATTAGATTACCACCATCAAACGCGATAGTCAACGGCGGTCGCCCCCTTGCCGTCAATAAGTGCCGGACTTCCTCATGTGCTCGTCCGAGATGCCGAAATAGTGGGCGAATTCGTGGATCACGGTGCGCCTTATGGTCTCTTTTATTTCGTCATCGGTGCGGCAGACGCGCTCGATGTTATTCCTGAATATCGTTATCTTATCCGGCAGGACGTTCCCGTAAAAATGCGTCCGCTTCGAGAGCGGCACGCCCTGGTAAAGGCCCATCAAAAGGTCTCTCCCCTTCGATCCCGCGGCCTTCCTGTGTTCCGGCGTCGGCTCCTCCTCGATGACTATGTCTATATTCTCGAGTTTTTTCCTGAAATCCTCGGGCAGGCTCTCGACGGCTTCAACGACCAGATTTTCGAATGATTTAGGGTCCATATTTTACTTTGTCATTCCCGCGAAAGCGGGAATCCATTGTCATTTATGTTTGATTATCATCACCAAAATATAACAGGACAATATAAGGGTTACGGAGTTTGCCGAGATAACGGGCAAACTTTTAACTGAGATTCCATAAATAAGCCACAAAAAAGAACCGGTTGAAAAAATGGCGTACATCGGCAGCGACAGGTCCCGCGTCGACTTGGTCTTATATATCTTATAGACCTGCGGGAAGAATGCGAATGTAGTGCATGCGGCGGCGAGCATGCCGATGAGTGTTATGTTATCTATCTCTCCCTCCTTTAAACAAAAAAAGGCGTTAGTTGCCTAACGCTTTAGGGTTATTTCCTATGTTTGGCTCTTATCCATTTTCGGGACCTGCTTCCTATCCCTACTCCTTGCCTAAACGCTTGTAAATTTCTTCGAAATTTACTGCGCAGGCTTCGGAGTAATTCACTACTTCCTGAAATACTGAGGAATTTATGGCGGCCGTTGGCCGCGTCACTACGGTAAAGTATCTCTTATTTATACTGGTGTATTATAACCATAATACCATACTATATCAAGGAATTTTGGGTTCAGAGATAGAATCCCTCGCTGATTTTCGGTGTCCGACCGGACAAAAAGGCTCGAAATGTGTCCGTTTTGTCCGGTCATTTTTGGCTCGAAACACCGCAACTTACTAAGCTATTTAGAGTTAGTAATGTCCACCGCTTTGAGGCGGACATGGGCACAGTCCTATGAAAATTTGGAGGCTAAGACTAGGTTACAGGTGGTACAAAAATGACTGGGATAGTCCACCATAAAAGGTACTCCCTTGTAAAGCCGTGATTGATAATAAATATTTTATCTCTTTTTCGTTTTTGCCGGTTCGAGTTGGATAGTTTTGGCTATATTAGTACCCTTCTTGCTCTCGTATGTTATCGTTACTGAATTGCCTATTTTAAGATCGGACAACTTGATGGTCTTCCCGGATTTGTAAATTACCGTGTTTTTTCCCACAGCAACAGTAACGGAGGACTTCCCCTGTCCAGAAACTATTATCCATGCTTTCGCTGTGTCTATTTTTAAGATCTTTCCTGATATGGTCAATATTTCTTGCACGGCCGGAGATGAAGTTTTAGCTTTGTCTGACGACCTCTTGCAGCCTGAGGAAGTAACCATAGCTATTGAAATTACCAAAATAAGCGTAAGACACAATTTTTTCATTTTCCCCCCCTAAAATCTGTTTTTTGAAACCGCCTTTTCCCCCAAATAATCCTTTTTGTATTGTCTCCTTTCTATTATTATCTTGCTCTGCGCCATTTTACCGATAATTGCATTTTTCCCATGTCCTTTTATGTTTTTTAAAACTGGCTATAATATTTATAGGCCTGAAAAGATGTATTTGAAATAAACTCTTTTGCAATCTTGCTGTTTTTCTGCTCTACAGTCAAAACACAGATCACATAGTTTCCTCTTGGAGCAAACACGATCCCCGCATCATGACAAACTTCTTTTTCCAGTCCCGTCTTATGTGCCACTGTAACGCAATATGGCAGTTGAGCTGGGATACGGTCGTTGTGCCTTTGGTTTTTAAGAAACGCCATACACTGCTTTGTAATTTCTTCATTAAACAATTCGTTCCTATAAAGTTTTTCCAAAAGAATCGACATATCATCTGCGGTGGAGTAATTTTCTACTCCTTTCTTCCTGTGATCGAAATCCATCATTTTGCGGCTTAGGTTTGTACTCTTAAGACCGATTTTTGTAAAATAAGTATTTAAATAGTCAAAACCCAAAAGGTCAATTAACATATTTGTGGCGGTATTGTCGCTTCCGGTAATCATTAGTTCTATGAGTTCTTTAACGGTAACGGTTGTGCCTGGGGTAAAATTCTTCAATACGCCGGATCCGCCGGTCTTAGACGCCGCCTTCACAGCCACTGCTTTGTCTAGCTTCAACCTTCCTTCCTGTGCGGCCGAAAAAGCGGCAAACATAATGGGTATTTTAACCAAGCTTGCCGAAGGATATTTATTATATTTGTTAAACGCTATCTCCGAACCTGTATCAAGATCTTTTACTACAATTGCCGCTTCTCCTTTGAAAGCTGCGACTTCCCGCTCAAGTATTAAGCGTAGCTGCTCCCATTCAGCAGCGCGCTTCTTTAATATAAGCTGCTTGGCTTTCTTTTCAGAGAGAACCTTGTAAGACTTGTACGCATGAGGTAATGTGATTACAATGACGGCTAAAACGACGAGGATCAGAAAAATTGAATTTTTTTTCATATCCCTTGCGATTATCCCCGCCTATCCTATTTCAAATACATGCTTAGCTTATTTGCCGTCCTCTTTCCGACCATCCCATCCGCCTTAAGGCCATTGGCCTTTTGGAATTCTTTTATGGCTTCTCTTGTCTTAGCCCCAATCTTGCCGTCTATAGGCCCCTTGTAGAATCCGGAGTTCTTAAGGGCAGTCTGCACTTCTTTCATGGACAGTTTGCTTTTTATCGCATCTGTCTTTGCGGATAATTTGGTATCTGAAAAAGCATCGTAATCATTTGATATAATCAGATCTTCTCCGATTGCTATCGTTTCCCGGTTCCTTTTATCCAGCTCCGATTCAAGATAACTTATGCGATCCTGCAACTGCCGCATCTGGGCATTATTTTTCTTTGTCGTCGTAGCACAACCTGATAACATAACCGAGATAATAAATAATACTAACACCCTGATCTTCATTTTACCCTCCCTTTATTCTCCCTTATCTAATATTTCCATTTAAATTCTATGCTGACTTTATCTTCCTTGGGTAATTGCCACGACTCCCTCCACGTTCTTTGACCTTTGAGCTTGATATGCTCCGTAAGTTCTATTTCGCTGCCGACAGCTTGTTCGGGAAACCCGCCGGATGAATTTGATGGATTTATAGCATATGTTCCGTAGACTTTTTCATCAATGATGGATTTACCTATCTCCATCGAAGGAGATTTTATTACTTTCAAGTCATTTGAACTCGTGTCAAAGCGAAGATTAATTTCATCAAGCCCTATAACTTTAGCTATTTTAGTCTCTGCTTTTCCCATAAAAAGGCAATTTATAAAAATATTGTTAAAATCGGATGCGGTTAACAGCTTCTTCTGTGTGCTTGTCAGCTCATTTACATTTTTGCCAAATGCGATTAATGAAACGATTTCCGGATAGCTTAACTCCGGCTTAGAAGTAAGCGTCAAGCGCGAAGACTCCAAATTGCCCTTAACCTTCACAAATATTTTATAACGCCGCACTTTTGTTTCTGCTTCTACATCGATTAAGGGACTTTTATCTTTATTTGTAAAGGCTATTTCTCCTTTATTAATTTTAAACTGGTTGTCATAGGCTTCGTAACTTCCCTTGAAGATCTCTATTTTTCCCAAAAGATACGGCTCGTCATTTATCTCTTTCTTAAGTTTAAGATAAATATTAACTGGGGCGTTTACATAATGGTTTCTAACAATAACTCCCTTTCCTTGTATGTTGATATTTAAATCGGCTCTTTTTAAAAAACCCGACCTGAGGTTCACTCTTAAAACCTTAAATATAGATAAACCGGCTAATTCTCCCGGCAAAGATAATTCCGATATTTCAACCATACCCGAAATCGAAAGTTGACTAACAGGGCCTTTCATTCTTATATTTACAAAACCATCTGCTTCCAAACTAGTGCCGCAACGCACCTGACAATCCTTGCTATTTATCAAAACATCTAATATATAAGGCCTAAATCTTCTTAAAATAACTTTTCCCGACATTTCCGTCATACCAGCCAGAGCTATATTCTTTGGCAGCAAATCTTTGAGGTCTTCTAAATTATAAAGCTGTTTTTTAAAGGTGACGGTTGTAAGGCTAAATCGATGCTTAATACCTAGCGGTAAAATCATATTTTTGTACTTCATCTCCACGCCTTTAAAGTCGGCATTAAACTTTCGCCACAAAAGGCTAAATGGCGAATATGACAAAATGACGCTGTCAGCTTTAATTCGTAAGTCCTTCGGATAGCCCTTAATATCGGTTAAAACCACATTCTCCAGCTTAAGATGCGTGAAGACATTGCCGCTTATTCGGCCGATGTGGATATCTGAATTCCATTTTTTTTGGACGTAATCTTCGAGCCTGTAGGTAATAAACTTATAAATATACTTTTTCTTCATATGCTCAAAACCTATCAAAATAGAGCCTACTATAAAACTTGTAAGCAAGATTACAAGTGCTGTGTTACGGCGCAAACGCATTTTAAGTCGGTCTCTGCTTTAAATATTTGCTTAGCTTAAGCCATGTTTTTCTTCCGAGACAGCCATCAACAGCCAGACCGTTAGCTTTTTGGAATTCCTTTATCGCCTTTTTAGTCTTTTCGGCGATTTTACCGTCAACTGGACCGTCGTAGAACCCCGCATTTTTTAAAGCGGTCTGAATTTGTTTTGGAGTAACCTTAGAAATATCTACTTTCGACTCTTGCCTTGGCGTCTTCATGGTAGGATAGTCTTTAGCCAGATGCGCTCTCTCTAGCTCCGATTCCAGATCGCGCAACTCCTCATCTTTTTCTTGTAATTGCTTTTCCAACAGCGCGATTCGATCCTGAGATTGCTGACTCTGATAATTTACTTGTTTCCTCCTTGGAGTTACACAGCCAACCAAACTTAAGACAAGTAAACTTACCAACATTATTTTAAACCACATTATTGCCTCCTCTTTTTCATTTGATATTCTGGTTGAGCAGGTGTTCATCCAATGCTTCCTGCGTTTTTGGTCCTATGACTCCGTCAGAATTTAAGTCATGCGCTTTTTGAAAATCCGTAATCGCTTTTTTTGTTTTCATTCTATAGGTATTATGATCTTCATCCCTGTCTTAAGTTTGTTCGGGTCCTTGATCCTGTCTTTGTTTATCTCGTAAAGATATTTCCACCTAGTCGCCCTGCCAAGCTCGTTCTTGGCGATCGAGGAAAGCGTATCTCTTCTTTACTAT
>C687J35504_10003235_pt1 | contig 10716 bp, 10 predicted proteins | sample RifCSPhighO2_02_FD_35504 | JGI IMG/M metagenome (IMG submission 35504) | reverse complement strand
ATCCGCACTCACACTCATCGGGCTTAGCTCTGCGGTCATGCGTGCGACCGCGCGAGGCGATCAAGGCGCACTCCGCGCGGGTGTGAGAACGATGCTGCGCTGGAGCGGCGGCATCGTCTTTTCTGGAGCCGCACTCGCGCTCTACTACTACATCAACGGAAATTCGACACTTGCACTCTCCTTTCTCATCGTCGGCTGTTTCTCGCCGCTCCTTGGCGCATATGGTCTTACCAAGCCCTTTCTCATAGGCGCCCAACGTTTTCGTGAATCGGCACTTATGGGCTTTTGGCGCCGCTTCATGCCGGTCGCGGCACTGCTCGCTACTGTATATGTGAGCGACGATCCCGTGACGATAGTCTTTGTATACTTCGCGTCAAATGCGCTCTCTGCGTGGCTCCAGTACCGACTCATCGTGAGTCGGTTCGACCTCCCGCTCTCTGAGGATGAGAACATCGCCCGCTACGGTAAGCACCTCAGCTTTCTCAGTATCGTCTCGACCTTGGCCGGACAGCTCGACAAAGTCCTCATCTGGACGACGCTCGGCGCCGCGCCGCTTGCCGCATATACACTCGCGCAGCTGCCCATCGGTCAGATACAAAACGCTTTCAAGCTTCTGCTCTCCCTCTCCTTCCCAAAATTGAGCAAGTCCGACCTCGCGACCCTGCAAGAGACACTGCCTCACAAAGTGAGGCTCTTCCTTCTCGGCACTGTGCTTATCGCGGGCGCCTATGCATTTGCCGCGCCACATCTCTTCGGTGTGCTCTTCCCGCTCTATCCGGAATCCGTGCTGCTCTCGCAAGTGCTTGCGCTCACGCTCCTCTCCAAGCCGCGCTCTCTCTACGGGCAGGCGCTCACCGCGCACCAGAAAAAAAAGGAACAGTACATCATCAGTCTCGGCAGCAGCGCGGTCAAAGTCATTGCGCTCCTTACGCTCATCCCGCTCTATGGACTCTGGGGTGCGGTCTATGCATTACTTATCGAAAATGTATTCAGTAACATCCTCATTCGGTACCTTTTCAGCGTAGCAAAATGAAGATGAGTGATGCTCGTACCTCGGCGGCCACCCCGTTTCTTCAGCTCACCCCAGACTGGTCACTGAGGCTGCGAAAAACGCCCTTTAAAGTACTTCGTCAATATGTGCAGGACAGTTGCGTGTGCGCTTTCGACGACTTCGTATTCCCCCTTCTCGGTTTGCACAAGAATTTTTACGTCCGCGAGCTTGTTCAATTCCCCGCCATCGAATCCCGAAACACCGATGACACGGTTGCCTCGTGCTTTCGCGAGTTCTACAGCCTTGATGACGTTCGGCGAGTTGCCCGAACTTGAAATCGCGATGACGACATCCCCTCTCTCAAGGTAGTTCGCGAGAGGCCCGGCAAAAACCATGTCGTATCCTACGTCATTCCCCCACGCGGTCAGTTCCTCTTCCGTTGTGGGTACCCGTATAGCCCGAAAACGGGGCCTATCGGGGTCCAGCGTGGGGGAGAAAACGGTCTTATTGAAATCGGCTACCCAGTGAGTCGCCAGTGAAAGTGAGCCACCATTACCTAGCACATATATTCGCGCACCCGCTTGGTACGCTTCCATCAAGAGATCTGACGCACTCGCCACTTCTTCACGAGATAGCGTCTTCAGGCATTCAAAGACTCGGGCGATAAAGTCATCGACGAATTTCGCTGTATCTGCCGCGTGCTGCGCCATAGTTATTGCAATTTTAGACCCGAGGTGTCTGATCCGTGTGTAAATACCATATAACCCTTGTGCTCAAGTAGCTCGCGGGCCGCCTTTGCATCTTGTTCCGAAAGATGACGACTTTCATAGTTGACAAGCGTAGGAGTGAAGTATTCGAAATCGACCTGTTTGAGAATCTCGTAATCGTACCCTTCGCAGTCAATCTGTAGGAGATCCATGCGAGAAATGCCGTATTCATGAGCGAACTCCATGAACGTACGCGTTGGTACTTCTTGCTTGGTAATAGGGTGCTCGCGCAAGTACGCTTCCTTCCCACCATTGGGGAACTTGGTCGCCATCCATTTCTGGATGACGCGCTCATCAAACCCCGCGTTGCTAACACCGCTCGGAGCGGTACCGATATAAAGTGGCATGGGCGTTTTTGCAATCGCAAGTTGAACGAGCTGTACGGCACGATCTTTGTATGTCTCTTGGAGCGCTTCGAACATGGAAGGGATCGGTTCGACCAAAATACCCTTGGGATTGTGCTGCATGATCGCATCGTGCAGTGGATCACCACGGAGCCCATCATTGGCACCGATTTGAACGAGAAAAAAATCATCCGGAATATGTGAAAAGTAGAGGGAGAGAAATGCCTTGAACCACAGCTTTGGCTCGGTTTTATTGCGCTTAGAATACCCGTAGCGCTTCAAAAATGGGTATAGCAGAGATTCAATCATCGTGGCATTTCCTATTCAATATGTTCGCGCTTGATGAGTGTGTCATCTTCGATATCGATGGCCGCACGCTTGCCGACAACGAGAGAGGTCTCCGTGGGCTTGAAGCCGTAGCCCGGACATTTGAAGGTAACCATGTCCCGCGTGATAATCGTACCCTTCGGAATACGCCTCTTCGTCACGATGGATTTCGCGTGCTTGTCTCTCACTGGCTTCTCGAGGTCAATGAGATCCTTGCCTCCGGTCCCCAGAATGCGCCACACGCGGCCCGCATCACGTACCAGTTCTGCAAATTGATCGGGGTCCAAGCTCACGGTCGCATGGTCAGGCCCTGGCAGGTTGTGCGAGAGGGTAAGGTGTCGCTCGACGATTGGGGCGCCGAGCGCGACAGCGGCGAGAGACGGCAAAATGTCCTGTTCGTGTCCGGAATAACCGACCGGAATGGGCGCATACCGGTCCCTGAACTCGACCATGGTTTTGAGATTTATGACATCATCTGGCGACGGGTACACAGACACGCAGTGCATGAGCAGGAGATTGCCGTGATGTTTCAGTACGGTGATAACCGCCTCATCGACCTCTTCGAGTGTCGCCATACCAGTCGATAGAATGATAGGTTTCTTGAGCCGCGCGATGTACTCGATGAGTGGGATGTTGGTTATCTCAAATGACGAAATCTTGTAGAAAGGCATGTCAATCGTCTCGAGAAAATCGACGCTCTTTTCTTCGAACGGCGTTACGAAAAAATCAATCCCGAAGGAACCCGCAAATTCCATAAGCTTCGGGAACGCATCGTCTTTGAGTTCCGCGGCAGCTTTATACTCCCCATACGTATACCCCTGTAGTTCATTCCTCGTCTGCGGCAAATCACGCACTTCCTTCACCCAAAGATCTTGGACGGCGCGACGCTGGAATTTGACCGCATGCGCGCCGGCCTTTGCGGCACGTTCGACCGCCCGCTTGGCGAGAAAAAAATCTCCGTTGTGGTTGATGCCGACTTCTGCAATGAAGTACGTCGGGTGTCCGTATCCGACAATGTGACGACCCAGCCGGACATCCGACGATGCCCGAGCGAGCGCATTTTTCAGTGCCCCCGCATGTTTTGATTGCATGTCGCGATGATAACAGAAGAACGGAAAATTCAAAGGCGCGCAGACAGACCGAGTGTTTCAAAGAATTGCCGATACAAGTTGACTGTTCTCTCTCGTTCTTGGTCGATCATCGTCCGGCGGGCAGTGCCGTCGCCTGCGTCCTTCCCCAGACACATGCGATCCACCGCGGCTATCAACTCTGAGCTGAACGCTCCTTCAAGGTTTACGCATTCGTGTGACAATCCGAGGCTCGCATACATGGCGCGTACTCGTGGCTGCGCCACGAGCCCGATGCACGGGACGCCCATCGCCAAGGAGCACACATTGGCGTGGAACCTCGTCCCCAATGTAAGCCCGCTCCCCTTGTAGATGGAGAAGAGCAGGTCGGCGCCTCTATCCCCCTGCACATGCGGCGCCACCTGTATACGCGATCGCACGGTGAAGTCGGTCAATCCATCGAGTACCCGCACAATTGCAGCAAGGTCACCATGGATGTGAGGAACAAATACGATATGCATGTCCGTTGCGTCGAGGATGTGTCGTAGCACATTGCGCATCTCTCCGTAGTAGACGTCCTCATCGATCACGATAACACCGCCTCCTTTTTGTATTTGCTCGCGCGTAATGTTGATTGCGATATATTTCGAGGGCAACGCATCATATACACGTCCGCTGGGCGCGTAAAAGAATCCACTATCCAACACTTGCGGAATCGCTTCGAGTTCGGCTTTGTCGAACATGCGGACGAGCGCCTTGTGAGAACCGTCGTTGCGTAGCGCAAGAACCGTTTTTTTCCTGCCGAGGAGAAGTCGCACGAATGACTTGAACTTTTCCTCATTACCTGCGGGTACGATGGCATTGGCGATGATGCCGACACTTGTGATTAGAACGGGCGCGGTAATCTCTTTCCATATATTCTCGCCAATGTCGAGAGTCGTACCCGTTGCGCTTCCCTCGATATCGAAACTCAGTATCCCGCCGCCGCCCATAACGACGAGATCCTGCGCATTGGCAAGGTCAACGAATGCGCGGTCGAAAAAATGTTTGTCGGGCAAAGTATAGTTGGTATAGAATTTCCGCAATTCAATCGGCGTGATTTTATAGCCGTCGGATAAGCAACGCGACAATATATTCCCAAACCCGATGTTACTGGCATTATCGCCGATGTTGCCTGTGAAAGACGCGAGGTGGAGGATTTTCAGCATACTGATTTAGGCGAACGGCAACGTGCGTTCATCAACATCGCGGGCGTCGAGCACCATTTCTGCAAATTCACGGATTGCGCCACTGCCGCCGGGTTTTGAGAGCACGAGGTGCGCTACTTTCTTCGCTACCCTCTGCCCATCGCTCGGCGTCACGGCAAGCCCTGCTTTTTGCATACATTCGATGTCGTTTCGATCGTCGCCGATGTACGCGCAGTCTTGCCACGTGAGACTCTGTTCGGTCAGCCACTCCTCAACTGCTGGTACCTTTCCACTCCCTGTACGCAAGCCTGTTCGCGCCGCTATCGGGCGCCATGCACCCGATTGCACGGATGGCAGACCGTTGAGTCTTTCCACAATGCTTTCGAGCGGTTGCTTTTCTGCAGTCGCAAAAAGGACGCTAACGCCAATCGCCCGCAGAAAAGAAAGACCCTGCCCATCTGGGTAACAGCGCTGCTTCATGATGACGACCTCGCCGCTTTGCAGCGTTGCGCGGAACTCATCTCCGGTGAACCATACACCGTCACCATCGAGGATGAGGCCTTTAAATGTACGCAATATTTCTACCGATGGTGGTGTCGCCATACTCGCAACGTTTACTCTGTGCTCTCCCCCATACGACTTCGCAAGATCTCCTCGGCCTTTTCGAAATCTTTTACATGATCCACATCGACGGCGTCTGCGATGAGATACGGCAATACCTTGCCTCCTGCGATTCGCTTCTCTTCTACGAGGGTCCGCCAGCGGATAGCCGACGCGTCAATATACACATATGCCCTAGGGAGCAATTGCCGCGGCTGATTAAAGACATCTTTTAGGTTTATGACGCTATCGGGAAAGATAGGTTCAATATATACATCGTCTTTCATCTTCCACATTTTGTACGGATGCTTTGGAGCTTCAATCACCGTGTAGCACGAATCGGCCTCCGGATGGTCGATGAGGAGTTGCAGGCACGCGTCGATATCCGCGGTTTTGCAGAGCGGAAATGTTGGTGCAAGCCGTACGATGATATCCGCTTTCCAACCCTCATTGCTGTGGAGCCAAGTCGCCGCATGGTATAGCCAATCGAAATCCGGCACTAGATCTCCGCAGAGCTCCGGAGGCCGCATGAAAGGCGTTTCTGCGCCGTACTGTCGACCAATCTCTGCATACGCGGGTGAATCGGTGGAGAGCACAACACGGGTGATAAGGCTCGATCGTTTCGCCGCCCCGATAATCCACGACATCATCGGCTTCCCGAGCAATGGAAGGATGTTTTTATTCGGCAAACTTTTCGAACCGCTACGGGCGCCGACGACCCCGAGAATGTTGAGCGGTATTGGCGAAACGTTCATGTCCGCACAATGACATGAATGCTGGTGTCGAGCAATAATATTCTAAACAGTATCGGTCACAGTCATGATGTACGTATTGACATCAATACGTACGAATCGTAGTCCCCGCGGCTTCATGGAGTCGATCATCTCAAATTTTCGTAGCATCCTCGATATATATCTACGGCTCAGGTATGGGAATTTTTGTAGGCGGGACGCGCGGAGAGCTGCCTCGTGCCTGCCGAGCAGAAATCTGGTTATTGACGGGTGACGAAATAAGGCGTAGGCGAGACGCTTGATAATGATGCGGAGAGATCTGACGAACGTGCGATAGTTTCTCACGATATCCTCATAGACGAGCTTCGGGCCGATATCCCCTCGCCGTTCGATACTATCGAGTTCCCGCACCGTCGCGAGTTCGCCCGACACCGAATCCATGTATGGCTTGAGGAAATCACCCTGCATTACGAATGAGTCAGTCGATTTGTTGTCTGCGCCGATATTCTTGATGGCAACTTCAAGCTCCGGTATTGTTGCAAAGTATCTCCCGAATTTGTTCGGCAACTCCGATTCATATTCACTCGACTTGCCCAGCGGATTGTAGCGGAGCACCGGTTTCCCGACCGCCCACGCCTCGATGCCGGTGGTACAGCCTGTGTGAATGACCGCTTTCGACGCGAGTATCCAATCGATGACATTACCGCTATATATGACGCGTACATTCTTCAGGCCATGCAGTTCGCGCCTCCAGTTTAAATGATTCTCGCTCGGATGCGGTCGGACTATAATATTCGTGTCGGAGAAACGCACGCTCAATGCCCGCACCATAGCAACGTATTCTTGAAACAGGCGCTCCTTGTATGTCGCGAGCCCGAGGAAGAAACTCTTCTCATTTTCGGTTAGTGAGCGGCCGAGATTCTTGACACTCGATTTCTCTCGTTCAACGAGTACATCCTCAACCTCATGCGGTGTTTTGTTCCCTGCCGTAAAGTTGGTGTTGACCAGAATGAACGGCGACCATGTCCGCGAGAGTAGCTCGCATCGTTCCTGAAAAATAGTCCGGTACTGATCACGCAAGATATCGAACGAGGGACTTCCAGTGACCTCGACCACCGATTCGAGTAGCGGATATGCTCGCTTGAGGAGAGCTTCCTGAGCTTTGCCGCGAGCAAAGTACACGTCAAGTAAGTGTGTCTTATTTTGTTCTATCCCGCGCCTGAGGAAAAATGTGTCGTCAATATAGACGACCCCTTCCTGATGAGAGCCTGCGTAAAAGAAGTGCTTCCTTCTCTCATCACCGAAGCGATACGGGAAGAGCGCCTCCCAATGCTTATAGATATAGACACCCCCGCCGAGCTCTCGAGCATATCGCTGTACTTCGCGCTTCTCTCCCAGCACTATTATATAGCCGCGTTTGAGTGCTTCATGAGCGATGAGCAAATTGGCATCGAGCTCGCGGGCGATCGTTTCAATGGGTAGATACAGGATCCGACTTATCACGCGGGGAATTATCGCGGTTTTCTGAAAATGCGTCAATGTGGGAGAATACTGCGAACGACATCTGCGACGCGCTCTGCATTTTTTCCGTCGGCCGTATAGTAGCGCTCCATCGCATCTTTCATGCGCGCAGTGACTTCACTATCTGGCTCTAGAATGCGCGCGAGGAGCTCCGGCAGTTGCTCGACTGTTGAAATTCCCGCGCCCGCACCGAGCGAAAGCGGCGGCAGCGGTGTCGGTACTGAGAGTTTTCGCTCCATCGCGTCGTTCATATATACGACCGGTATGCGCCGGAGCGCCGCCTCCACACCGGAGGTCGGCGAGACCGTAAGTACGATGTCAGACGCGGCTCCGATATCGTCGGTCGGAATCCGATACGATGTACCTTCCATCTCATATGCCTTCTCGAGCGCATCCACGCCTGCATCACGAAGCACGCGTTCGTATGCCTCGCTTTGTACATTGTCACGCGGGTGTCTGCGGAACACGAAAACGAGCCGGCGGGCGAGGGCTCCCTCTGCAGCTTTCACCTGAGGCGCAAGTCGGGTGATGTCGGAGAGCTGGTTCGGTATACCCATAAAAGACAGGAGCAGATCATCGGTGGTGAGGCCCAATTCCGAGCGCACACGTTCGCGTATCGCGGGTGTGTCTTCTGTCGCAAATCGGTCGAAGGCCGGCTGACCTGTCACAACGATGCTCGCGGCGAGCTCCGGATGCCTTTCGGCTATGATGCGGCGCGCCGCTTCATCCATCACGCAAATCCGTGCAGGCGCACTCACCTCAGGCATGGTCTTTTGCATGTCGCGGATGCGGTCGAGATAGCCGTTCGCGGTCCCATAGAAGTCTTCTATGAGTACGGTCGGTATCGAGGGGAAAAGCGAGGCCGCATTCGTTTCGAGCCCGCGCTCCGATGCTGAGGGGTCCATAAGAATGACGTCGGGGCGGCCGACATATTCATCGAGCGCAAAGGCGGAAGCCCGCGGCGTCGCCTCCGTGCTCTCCGGAAATGCTTTGCGCATCGCTTCTTCAGCTCGGCCATCAACAACGGCACTTATCGAGAGGCCGTCGCCCATAAGCTCTTTCATGACAGGGATGAGCGCCGAGGCGCTCCCCGGATCGCGCGAGAAAACCATGAGGCGTTTCCCGCCCTCCTGCTCTTGTATGGAGAGGACTTTCGTTTCAAACAACTCCTCTCTTCCCTCGAGGTACGTTTTATGCCGTGTTGCCGCCTCGGGAAGGCCTTCGCGCATAGTGCGTCGAGTATATCAGAGTGGTACTATCCCCCACATGACACCCATCATCCTCGAGAGACCGGAGATGGTGCGACGCGACATTCCCTTTCGTGGCTCTGCAAAGCAGCACCGGAAGCGCATCAAGGACATCATCCACGGTAAAGACGAGCGCCTTTTGGTCATCGCGGGCCCGTGCTCCATATTCAATGCAAAAGGAGCGCTCGAATTCGCAGAACGCTTCGCGCGCCTGCGCGCGGAGACGGCGGACAAGCTTGAGCTCGTGCTTCGCGTGCCGCCCGCAAAACCGCGAACCATATCGAAAGCAGGGCAATGGGAAGGCCTCATCCACGAACCGCACGCGGTGGCGCAGTATGAGCCGACCGAGGGCATCCGTCTCTCTCGCACGATACTGCGAGATATCGCGCAGATGGACATCCCGCTTGCCATCGAGTTGCTCGACACAAAGCGCACGCGCTATTTCGACGATTTGCTCTCCCTTACGTGGACGGGCGCACGCACAGTGGAAAATAGTGAGTTGCGTCGGCAAGCGAGCGGCATGCTGTGGCCCGTCGGTTTCAAAAACAGGACTGACGGCGCGATAAAACCCGCACTCGACGCCATCGAATCGGCGAGTGGTGCCAACTTCTACGATGCGACAGACAGCGAAAGTGGTGCGACGGCAGTTCTGATGAGCACCGGCAACAAGGACGCCTTCCTCATACTCCGTGGTGGTGAGAAAGCGCCAAACTACGCGCCTGAGGATGTCGCGGCGGCACAAGCGGCGCTGAAAGCCCGCAATCTTTTGGAATTCGTTGTCGTCGACAGCGCGCACGGCAATTCGGTGGACGAGAATGGCGTGCGCACGCACAAAAGACAGATACCGGTCTTCGAATTGACGGTGGGTGAATGGCTCGGCGGCAACAAGAAGCTCGGCGCGATGATGGAGGTTTATCTCAAGGAAGGAAAGCAGGAGGTCAAATCGGGCACATCGCTCGATAGCCTCGATTACGCGCTCTCGCCGACCGATCCGTGTGTCGGCTGGGATGATTTTGAGTCGGTCATACGTCGGTCTGCAGCGCGCATGTAGTCGTTGTATTCGGGGCACTCTTTAGTACAATTCGGCACTATGTCCTCCAAGGTCCTCGGCGTCATCCCTGCGCGTCTTGCCTCCAGCCGCATCCCTGAGAAAATGCTCAAGGATATTTGCGGTAAGCCGCTTATACAATGGACCATCGAGCGTACCAAAAAAGCTCGTTCGCTCGATGCGCTCGTCGTATCGACCGATTCTGACAAAATCGCCGATGTGGCGCGCAGCCTCGATGTGCCGGTCATAATGACACCGGCAGAACTTCCGACAGGAACCGATAGGGTTGCGGCGACGGTCAAACTCTTCAAAGGTTTCGAACCGGACATCGTCGCCAACATCTGGGGCGACGAACCCCTCTACCCCGCAGACGCAATCGACGCGTGCGTCGGTGCGCTCTCAAGCGATGAATCGCTACAGGTCTCTTGCGCGGCAGACCGCATCGACGACGAGAAAATGCTTTCGGCCCCGAGCATCGTGAAAGTGCTGACCGACCTCGACGGCAACGCGCTCTCATTTACGCGCTCCCTCGTACCCTTCCCCTACAACACAAAAGCGCCATACACGAATTATCACGTCATCGGCATTATGGCGATGCGGCGCGCATTCCTCGAGAAATTTATTGCAATGCCGCAAACGCCTATCGAGCTGCGAGAAGGTGTCGAGCAGATGCGCATCCTTGAGAACGGCGTCCGCCTGCGTGTCGTAAAGGGCGATTTTAAAAATCTCGGCGTCAATACGCTCGACGAGCTCGAGGAGGTGCGGAAGATTATGACAGCACGCGTCTGATATGGACACCGCGACAAAAGACGCACTTTCCCGCATCCGCATCGTTGTTACGGATGTCGACGGCATATTCACTCCCGACACGATGACTTTCTTTGTC
>C687J35504_10003234_pt1 | contig 10716 bp, 13 predicted proteins | sample RifCSPhighO2_02_FD_35504 | JGI IMG/M metagenome (IMG submission 35504) | reverse complement strand
TTTATTTGAAATTGCCTACACAATTAACTCCCAACTACTCCCCTATCCAAAAGGCCCGGAGGTGTGGGCGTGGTCTCGCGTGCGTTATGAAAATTACCATCGTGGATATGAAAAACTTGATATATGGATGCGTGAACAAACAGAAGGCCGCATGCCCGCACTTGCGTTTGAACCCAAGTACCACTTCATAGGAGAAATGCACAAACAATCACTCGCTGACGACGAACGCGCCGGTAAAAAACCCTATCCCGCGCTTTTTGTGTACGATAAAAATATAAACAGCATCGCGCAACTTTGGATTTTAGATCGCCTGCAAATCTACCACGCCTGGCCTATTATCACCGCCGACACGTATATAAAATTTCTCAATGAAAAAGGAGTGGCTTATTTTGCAAAAGCCGGATTCAAAGAAATATATTTTATCTTCCCCACCGAAAATATTCCATGGAAAAAACAACCGTACCTCACCAACATTGGCATAAAGGTGGAACAATCTTTGACAGAAAACAACTTTGAACCTTATACTATACTTGAAAACAAAAGATCTGAACCTGTGTTTCGAATTTATAGAAAGGAGATGCCCTAAAATGGAAAAAGGGATTATTCTTTTTCTTGTTGTGATTGTATTGCTTCTCTTGCGGTCTTTAAAAAGTTAATTAGTTCATTCCTCGTCACACAAGCGCCAAGAAATTGGCGCTACTTTCTTTCGTACGTTCCCATTAATTTCGCATCCGCCACTAGGTGCCCTTTCATAGCTTCTGCCACATCTTCCACGTTTGATGTTAAAGGAATGCTCAACATCATATCCAGCGCATAAAGCTTAAAAAAGTAACGGTGCACACCACTTGGCGGACAGGGACCGCCGTATCCCGATGCACGGTTCGTTTTTCCTTGAAGCGCGCCTTCCGGAACTGACCCTTCCACAATTTCGCGCGTGTCCGGATGTATATTCCAAACAACCCAGTGAGTCCAAGTACCCCCGGGAGCATCTGGGTCATCCACTATTAACACCAAACTTTTCGCATCCGAATGAGCATCACTAATGCGCAGCGTGGGATTTATATCTTCTCCGTCGCAGGTATATTTTTGGGGAATAGTTTCGCTGTATTTAAATGCATTTGATTCTATTTTCATGCTTTTATAAATGTTCCTGAAATAAAAAGTATCAAATTTTACTGGCCAATTTACAAAATTGTTCAACCGAGATACCCGCATCCCGAATCAGTGACCGTAAAAGACCTTTACTTAGCGTTTTATGATCAGGAATGGTAAGTGGTTTTTTGGAACCACAACGAAGACGAATATGACTGCCTCTCTGTCTTGTTACATGGTAATCAATTCCACAAAAAATTTTTACAGCTTCCTGACCAGAGATAACAGGTAATTTCGGCATAGAAACAACTAAAGAGTAATAGTATGCAAACTGACTTCGGATGGATGGTAAGATGCAAGTCTCTCTTGATTTTCTTCTTCTTCGAGAACAAGTTCAATCGCCTCTCTAATATTAACAAGAGCTTCGTCCAAAGTTTTGCCTTGGGTATAACACCCAGAAAAAAGCGGGCATTCCACAACATAAAAGCCATCTTCGTCCCGTTCTACAAAAACTGGCACTTGAACATTATGAATTTTTGCATGAATAGAAGTTTTCATACCTGTAACATAACACAAAATGGGCTTTCGTGATACTTGACAAATACAGTGATATAATATATAACGGTATCTAGTTCGCTGGAGGGCTCGTTGAAAACTGGGAACACATGGAGACAAAGGTAAAACAAATGTCAGTAACAAGAGGATACTATGGGTGACATGGCGAAGGATTATCTTCAGATTTTTATCAATGATCCCCTCTATTCTGTTTATCCCATGTGGGATGAATAGGCAGAGTTAGACAAGTTTAAGTTTGTAAAATTAGATCAGTACCAGGGGGCCACATTAGACGATTATGCAGACGACGCACGTAGGATGAGTGCACTTGGTGCCCAGTACTGCGAATGTATCTTGCGGGAAGAAGGAAACTTCCCGAAGGGTGCAAAAATAGTCTTTCCATTGCCGTACATAGTGTACGGACCATCCCAGGATAATGATGATCCCAATCTTACCTTACTGTATCTTTCTGATACAGAATCCAAAGGAACTTTCGGTTTAAAGAAACTTATTAGTTGCTAATCTCTCTTCCCTGAAAGTATCGCGGTGATAATTTTGTACCTGCGATCTCTCCGCAATCCGCGATGTACCGCAAGCCGATTTTTAATCTGTGAGAACATGCCATCAAGGGTATTCGTGGTATTGGGAATCTTGTATTGCGGATATCGTTGATACGTAAACAGACGTGGAAGATTTACTTGTAATGATCTATAGGCAGCTCGTACACGGCGGTGGGTATACTCCCAGCCGCGTTTTTTGTATGGCGTTACACTTCTCTCGTTCAGAAACTCCTTATGCTTCTCAAACCACGCGGCAAGATTCGTGCGAAACTGTTCCTCTGTCGTGTCTTTCAGGGTGAGCGTCAGTGCTCGTAACTCCTGTGCCGCTTCTGTTTGTGGACGCCGGGTAAGATACTTGGTAATCGTCTTTACTTGATGAAACTGGCAATACTGTACGGGGATGCTATAGCGCTCAAAAACCTGTGCTACACCTCGTTTCCCGTCAATTACGATTCCTGTTATGTTCCAGCCATCGGCAAGCAGCTTTCTCAATCCTTCCTCGTATACCCAAGGTGTTTCCTGGAACGATTCTTTCCACCAGAGATTCTTCTTGAGCATAGGAGAACGGAATACCATCACGCCATAGCTTCTGCCCCAGAAGGTCATGTCAGCAGCAAGGGATGTGGGTTGAGGAGTCATGACATGCGGAGACGGTGATGTGGCATCAAGTTGTTGTTTTATCCAGACATGACTTCTATATCTCCAAAGCAGCCAACTCGGTAATAGTTTGCCGGCCAAAAACGTATGCATTAAAAATATCCTTTCGTTTTCTACTTGGTCTTCGTGCTTGCGAAAACAATTTCCCACATGTATTACATCGGTACCGTTGGAGTCCTGACTGACGACCATATTTCTTCGTCTTACGGGAACGACATTTTGGGCAAATATGCCCGTTTTTTAAGGGTCATTGTATCTTTTTACTGATTTAGCCTTTAATAGTAATGCTATCCTACCAAAATCAGCAACTATTTTCTTTCTTTAACTCGAACTTTCTATCTCATCTCCGCTGAAGCAGAGAGGACTGACATAGAAGGTCCCTGGTACTATGTTATAGCCGTATAATCGGAGAAAATCGTTCTTTTTTCAAGAACCCAATGCTACGGCATTGGGTTCTTATTATTTTAAAGACTATATGCGTTCTAGTATTTTCAGAAGCAATCTCACCGGCGCGCCTACCGCCCCTTTTGCGAGGTATTCCCCCTCAATACTCGTCATCCGTGGCGCCATGTCAATGTGCACCCATGGACATTCTAAATCTTTTGCAAACGCGTGCAGAAATTTTGCCGCTGTTATCGCCCCGCCATACCGCGTTTTCCCCACATTCGCTATATCACCAAACGTACCCGTAACTTCATCAGCGTATTCTTCCCATAAAGGCAGGGGCCAGACATAATCGCCCGATTCTTCACCCCACATACGGAACTTATGTTCCAATTTTTCATCCTCGGTAAAAATCGCGGAACACCGCTGTCCAAGCGCTGACATGGCAGCACCCGTAAGAGTGGCCACATCTACCACAAGCTGGGGGTTAAAACGCTTTGCATAGGTAATGCCATCGGCAAGAATAATGCGTCCTTCCGCGTCTGTATTCAAAACCTCAATAGTGCGTCCGGAAAGCGATGTAAGCACATCCCCCGGATGGTAACTTGAACCCGATGGCATGTTTTCCACCGCGGGAATTAACCCCACTACATTTTGCCCAACACCCAATCGGGCGGCAAGCGCAACAGCGTGAATTACAGCGGCTCCCCCCGACATATCCATGTGCATTTCATAAATAGCGTCCGTGGGTTTTAGATTAAGACCACCCGTATCAAACGTAACGCCTTTCCCCACAAACACTATGGGATGTTTGCTTTTGGGAGCGCCGCGATATTCAAGAATAATAAACCGCGGCTTCTCGTCCGATCCGCGAGACACCCCGAGAATGCCACCCATCCCGAGTTTCTTTATTTCGCGCTCACCAAGAATGGTGATTTTTACCGGAAGTCCACGAACAGCGTTGCGCGCGGAATCACCAAGCAATGTAGGAGTCATTTCACCACCAGGCATATTTGCGAGCGAACGGCAAGCGTTTATTTCCTTGGCAATTATCTGTCCGCGTAAAAACGTTTTTTGGGCAATTTTTGTTTTGCACCCTGCCACGAATACCTCACGAAGAAATTTCCAACCCTCTTTTGGTTCCGACTTATAAACCACAAACTCAAAATTCGCGAGTTCCATATTCATGGCAATCAATTCCATCAAGTCTTCTTCTTTCAAGTGAAGATGTGGAAAAGAAAAATCTGCAACGTCTATGTATACGCGTTCCATATTATGCGCTTTCGCAATACTTACAACCCTGCGAGCTAGGAGCATAAGCTTCCGCCGCGTGATATCTTTTATTTCGCCACCCACACCAACTTCAAGCGCAAACAGACCACTTTCACGAATAAGCAAAGATTGTTTTCCGGGCACCAACCGAACACGCCCCACACCCGGATCAGGTTCCTTTTTTGTGTTGTTTTCGAAATGAAATGTTATGGGTTTTGTCATGATTGTGATTATTCCGTTCCTGCGTTTTCCGATACCGAAACGACGAAGGCGTACGATACGCCGGCCTCCCTGGTTTATTACCAACTTTCGCGTAGGATTTCATACAACTATAAACCTACGTTTCTTGCAAAAATGATGCAAGAAACGCCCCAGGTGTCACTATTTGAAACGGCATCTCATGAGCAGATAATTTCGGATTGTCCACAAAATCCCGTCTGTCTAGTGTAATTAAAAAATGGGCTTTGCTCTGAAGCGCACCAAGAAGAATCGGTACATCTTTCATTGGTACAAGTTTTTCAAGCATAGCAATCTCTTCTAAAGAAATGTCAGAAATTGGCTGCAATTGTAATGGGATTTCCAGAAGATTTTTATGATGTTGTCCCAGAGCATTCACCCCTAACTTAGCTGCCACGTTTCTCTCTGCCTCAATAAGAGCTTGGGCAACAGTAACAATTTCAAATTCACTATTTTTGGAAAGTTGTAAAATGAAAGCAGATCCCCCTTTCAGAGAACCTGCCGCTGCGACAAAAACATTAGCATCAAGAAAAACTTTCATGCCATTATTGCGAAAGGCGCTGCATAATTTTCTCGCACGTTTTTCTGTCCACTCGATCCTCTTTAAGAAATTCCCGCAATCTTGCTTTTGAATACATTTCAATGCCAAACACCTTGTCTGGCGCAGACCGCAAAAGAACCTCGTATAAGGAAGCTTTCTGTCTGAGATCTTCGTATTCTTTTTTCGGTACTGTTACAACAGTCATATTCACATCGTCTCATATTATACAAAAAAAATCAAGATTCTCCGAAACTTTATGCGATCTCATAATGAATTCGTTATTCTGCCTTTACGTCGTAGCAGAACTTACCAACGTCTCCTGATTTACAAGGATTTGAATTATTTCCATCAAAACCATTTAGCCATCCTGCATTTTTTGAGTTAAAGTTTGCGTCAGAAGGTCCTTGTGTTCCGCAGAGGGTATCGGTCAAGCATATTTCCATACTTGCCCCCAAGTGATATTCTATTGCTTTTCCGCTCGAGCTAAGCTTGACTGCATAAGAAAACAGGGAATCTTTGATTGTTACCTCTGCATTTCCGGGATCGTAGAGTGCGGATGAATCTGATAAAACACCAGATTGTACCAGTTGCTCGAGAGTTTTCGGATACTCACTTTTTTGGTTTTTATAAAGGGTGAGCGCACTCATTAATTGACGAATTCTATTAACTCGGAACATGACATCTCTAGTTTTTTTGCGGCTTTCTTCAACAACTTCATCATATGTACCTGCTTCCTTTAATTGGTTTACATATTCTCGCTCCGCACTAATTACACTTTTTAAAACACATCCAGATCCCTCCACATAAGTATATCCATCGCCTAAGTGACCACATTTTTCTTTATCTCTTTTAGAGAGAGTATATCCCCAGTAGGCCATACCCCCGACCACTACCACAATAATCACCATCAGACTTAGAAAAATTTTCTTGAACATATTAGTTTTAGATAATTTATAACTTACCTCACAGCAGGAACAGGTGCGATTTTATCTAATCCTTTTTGCGGTGGGTAGAGTTCTGGGTCAATGGTGCGACTAAAACATGTTCGACCTGCGGCATGGTTCCAATTTGCGCCAAATTCTCCCACGGGGTATGGCACTGCTTTGTTGGTATTGGCATCACTACTTACAAGAGAAAAATTTGCGCATAATTCAAACGTCATGCCCCCTTTCATTGTGTATTCATATACTATACCGGTTTCGGGATCATGTGGCGTACGAAATCCACTAATGTCATCTTCGAGCATGCCCAGTGAGGCAGGTAACTCTTCCTTTTGTTGCCAATAGTTCACAATCTGCCACTGAATGGTTTGCAAATCATTCACGCGTTGCTGATCAAATTGCCGCATGCGTTCCGTTTTAGGCGAGCCCATAAAGAAAAATGCTGCGCCCACAAAAACAATAACAAGACATATAATCGCCCGCCGAAACAATGTCATACTTGTCGGTTCCTGTTCTTTTATATCCCAGTAGTAATACCAAAACACCGCTCCGGCAACCAGAAACACAGAAAGTAATTTCAAGAGAAACCGCGTGGTAAGCTCGCCGTTCAAGAAGCTGTTCACCAATGCCACAAGATCACCCATAATTATGAGACCTGCCGCAAACAACGTAAAATAGATGAGCCATTTTCTGATGCGGATTTCTTTACGTTCCGGTTCTGCCGCATACGCCCGCGCCAAAAACCTCATTACCCACAAATATACCGGAAATACAATAATAAGCGAAGAAACCGCAAAGCGAATGGCAGACCGCGCGCTCCCGGTGCTTCCGTAAGAAAGCGGATCAGGAACTTGCAGGTTAATAAACTGGAACAGAAGAGTCAGTACACCCGCCGCGCTTCCATAAAGCGTTACGATGGCCAATAATTGCAAAAAAATGTCTTTGGGAGATGTTTTATATATTTGTTCTGTCATATCCTCTGTTGTACCATAAAATCTATTTTATACCAATCCGTTTAAGCTTCAAAAAATCCTTAACCTTGAACGTAAACCCCGCCGCCGCCGCATGCCCGCCGCCGCCGTAATGTTCAGCAAGCTTTGCCACGTTCACTGATTTGCCATCCGAACGCAGGGAAATCATAATCTTATCACCCCGCCGCGACCAAATTAACGCAATCGGCGTGCCATGTTTTACAATGGAATGACCGATTTCCGAAACATAAAACGGTGAATTCACCATCAACGCTTTGTGTCCTTCAAAAACCATATCTTCTCCAAACCCGATAAGCCGCCCTATGCGCCTATCTCGCAAACGAAGTAGTGTTGTTCCTTCCTCGATATATTTCTTTTCCTTTCCCTGCTCAAAGTCGCGGATAAGTTTGTCCCATGTCTTAAAGTTCATGTCGTAAAGCAAAAGTGATTCCATAATTTCATGCGTGTGCCGCAGGCGAAATTTCCACAAATCGGAATCTTCTATATGTCGCAGTAACCGCGGAATGGGCTTTGTGGGATGAAAAAATTTCCAACTTAATACCGCGGCTGAATGCGCCATATCAAACGACTGATTATCTGCGGCCGCCGCGGCTTCCTTGTTCGTTTCATGGTGATCAATTACCGTAAGTGAGTTCACCTGTTCACGAATACTTGAGACCGCATCCAAGGGGAAAGAATAATCAAGTGTAAACAAATCAGCGCGCATAGCCTTTGAAGGGAGCTCGCGGTTATTAGGAGGCACCGCGAAATAAAAGGCCGAATCCTTGAGCTTCTTCCATGCCGCCCACGCGGCGCCAAACCCATCGGCGCAATCGGCGTGGTACAACACCGCGATTTGTTTTGTTGAACGCTTTTTTGTGGACATGGTTCTCTTACTCACCGCCGGCGCTCGCAACCGTGCTAAAAGAAGTGGAAATTATATTCCCCGCCGCGTCTTTTACGNGCTCGTCCATTTTGTGGTCAAACTGCTTGTCTCCATTTGAATCGGAAAAAAATTCTACTTTGTATTGTTCCCCGCCAACCGTCTCTCTTGCTAGCGGCACCGACACATTTTCATGTACCCCGCCTGGAAACCATCCCGCGCCCAAGATGTTGCCCGACTCGCCGCCGACGTTTGTTTCCCGCACCACAACCCACCGCGCTTCGGAAAATTCAGCTTTCTTTACCAAAACCGAAGCACCCGCGCGTTGATTCTCCACTACAAGCGCGTTCGTGCCAGAAGGCTTCATTGCCTCGCCCGTGACCGCTTGGTTCCCTTTACCAGCAGTTTCCTTGTCAAAAGGAAGTGGTGGAAGCGTGGTATCTTTCATTTCCAACCCTTGTGGATTCCCTGTTGAATCCTCATTCGCGTCTCCTGTAAAAAGAGATGCCGCGCCAAATCCAATAAAAAACGAGGCAATGGCGACAATAATTAAATCTTTGTTCTCACTAAGTCGTTGCATCATACCTTTACCTGTTAGATCTTATAAGAGGTTCCCCCTCTATAAACCAACCTTTTTATGCCATCATACACCATATACTCATTATCCATGAATAAACGCAAATGTCAAAATTTCCAAAAAACTGTCTGGCGTTGGTACCGCCAAAACGCCCCCGTCTTGCCTTGGCGCAAAACAAAAAACCCTTATTATATCTTCGTATCAGAAGTTATGCTTCAGCAAACACAAATACCGCGCGTGCTTGTAAAATACCCTGAATTCTTGCGAACATATCCCACCATCGAAGCCCTCGCGAAAGCTCCCCTGCGACACGTCCTTTCCGTATGGCGCGGCATGGGTTACAACAGGCGCGCGCTCTATCTTGGGCAATCGGCTCAACGCATTATAGAAAAACATAACGGCACAATTCCAAAAGACATATCCACGCTCGACACGCTCCCGGGCATAGGACCGTACTCCGCGCGCGCAATCGCGTGTTTTGCGTACGGAATATGTGAACCATTCATAGAAACAAATATCCGTCGGGTCATTATCCATGAATTTTTTCCGAAGAAAGAAAATGTAAGCGACAAAGAAATTCTTCAGGTTCTCAAAAATATCCAGCCACCCAAACACCAGCGCGACCAACGGGAGTGGTACTGGGCGCTCATGGATTATGGCAGAGAAGCATTGAAGCATGTTCCGAATGCGAATCGAAAAAGTAAGCATTATGCGAAACAATCAAAATTTGAAGGTTCTCCGCGCTATGTCCGCGCAAAAATAATTTCATGCTTATTGGAAAACAAAAAAGCGACAGGAGAAGAATTGTTTCTGTCGCTGAAAGAGGATCATCACCTAGATGCCATTTCGCAAGAAGACATCGCCCGAACAATAGCGAACCTTAAAAAAGAAAAATTAGTCAGAAAGTTAGGGTTGTTTTTTAGGATCGCTTAAATTAAAAACCGCCTTGCCTTGTCCTCCTCTCTTGCCATTTCTGCCACGTTACTAAAAGCGGGCTTGCGATAAAAATGGAACTATAGACACCAACGATAGTCCCCACAATGAGCGCGAGCGAGAAATATTTTGTGGATTCGCCTCCCAGGAAAAAGAGTGTCAACAGCACAAAAAGAAGCGTGAGTGATGTGTTGATGGACCTGGTTACGGTTTCGCGAATGCTCAAATTTACGGTTTCTTCAAAATGTACCCCGGTGTGTTTTCGTAAATTTTCACGAACGCGATCAAAAACTACAATGGTATCATGCACGGAAAACCCAAGAATGGTAAGCAGGGCGCTGATAAAAAGAGCGTTTATCTCCACGCCATGAAACTTTCCTAAATATACAAAGAGACCGGTGGGAATTGTCACGTCATGAATAAGCGCTATAATCGCAACCACACCATATTTCCAAGATGAAATAGGATACGACACATGCCGAAAAGCCACCGCGATATAGGCAATAATCATCACCAAAACTATCACAAGCGCCCAAACAGCTTTTCGTTTAAGCTCGCTCCCAATGGTAGGGCCAATAGACACAAAACGTTTTTCCATTAGATTTGAGTCTATTTCGCGTAAAGCGGCAAGAGCTTGCTGGTGCATTTCTTCATCCATATCGCGCATGCGAAGAATCATACCCTTCTCTCCTGTTTGCTGAATTTGAACGTCTCCCAATTGAAAAGCGGCAAGCTGGTTGCGTACTTGTTGCTGGGGAGGAGCAGATGTCGCAAATTCAAGCTCCATCAGCGACCCTCCGGTAAAGTCTATACCTAAAGGCAACCCCCACAAAACTAACACTNCCACACTCATAAAAACAAGGAAACCCGATACCGCATAAAATAATTTTCTCCATGCAATAATATCCATATTGTTATATGCCAAAAAGAAAACGGGTTATCTTGCCATCGGGTAATTTCAACGCGCGAAAGAACGTACGCGTAATCGTGATTGCCGAAAACATGCTCACCACCACGCCAAGACCCAACGTTAAAGCGAAACCTTTAATCAAACTTGTGCCAAACCAATACAAGATAAACGCAGTAATAATGCTCGACATGTTGGAATCTCGA
>C687J35504_10003226_pt1 | contig 10738 bp, 10 predicted proteins | sample RifCSPhighO2_02_FD_35504 | JGI IMG/M metagenome (IMG submission 35504) | reverse complement strand
CCAGTTCTCCGGGACGCCCGGGCGCATAAGTGTATCTAAAACCGAGTCGGCGTAGAGCTGCAGGTTGGGCGCCTGCTCCTTGGCTGATTCTTGGAGCATGCTTCCCACCATCGGGAAGACGACTGTGATGATGGCGAGCACCAGAATAAATCCGATGAGAGAGGCCTGGCCTTTCATTCCTTGATTTTGCACAGCACATTATAATAATGTTTCGGAAAGTTTCCGGAAAAAACGGGCTCGGCCTTATTAAGGAGTGCCGCCCTGATCTAGATTTATGCTCAAGCTGGCGTTCGCGGGTGCGGTCATCGGAATCCTGGGACTGTTCGCCCTTTCCCTCGCACTGGATTATGAGGAGCGGAGCATCCAGGACATCGTTGAGAAGCAGCTTCAAGGGAAATTCAAGGCGACGGCCACTGTGGAAAAGGTTCGCACCACGAACGCTACAACGTTTCTGACGCTGGCCCAGCAATGTGAAGTGGAGGCGGTGATGTTCCTGCCTTCAGATATCAAGGAAGGGCAGCAGGTGGAACTCATCGGGGAAAAGCAGGGAGAAGAAGTCATCGTGAAACGGCTGAGGATTCTCAACAGCTCGTAATCCAAAACGTTTTTATAAGGACCGGCCTGAGACGGAAGGGTGGAGCTCTATCATGTTTCTCAAGAAGAGGCGCTGAAGCAATTCCAGAGCTCCCAACAAGGCCTGTCCTCTGCTGAGGCGAGGAAGCGGCTGGAGGTCTACGGGGCAAACGTCCTCGACCCGAAGAAGCGGCTGAGCCCCTGGCGCGTGTTCTTCAGCCAGTTCAGGAGCTTCATCATCTACATCCTCCTTTTCGCGGTCATCATATCGATGCTGTCCAGGGAGTACCTTGACGCGATCATCATCCTCATCATCCTGCTGTTCAATGCGCTGTTCGGCTTCCTGCAGGAATACAACGCCGAGAAGGCGATCGAGGCGCTCAAGAAGCTCGCCGCCCTCAAGGCGACCGTGCTTCGGGACGGCAAGCAGCAGCTCGTTGACGCCAAGGAATTGGTTCCGGGCGACATCCTCCGGCTCGAGGAAGGGAACCGCGTGCCGGCTGACGGAAGGATCCTGGAGTGCCCTGTCCTTAAAGTGAGCGAGGCGTCGCTTACCGGGGAGAGCGTGCCTGTCTCCAAGACGGCCGAGACGTTAGAAGAGGGATTAGCGCTTGCCGACAGGAAGAACCTTGTCTTCTCGGGAACGAGCGTGACCCTCGGCAGGGCTACTGTCCTCGTGACAGCGACGGGCATGTCGACGGAAATCGGCAAGATCGCCGGCATGCTCACTGAGGTGATAGAGGAGCGCACTCCGCTCCAGAAAAAGCTTGAAGTGCTTGGCAAGCGCATCGGCCTCGGCACGCTCGCCATCTGCCTCCTCATCTTCATCATCGGCTCATGGAGGGATGGCGTCTTCAGCGTGCTCCAGGAGAAAGGGGCGATCGAGTTCCTCCTCGCCGCGAAGATGTGGCTCCTGACTGCAGTGTCCCTGGCCGTGGCCGCCGTGCCTGAGGGGCTGCCTGCAATCGTAACGATCGCGCTGGCCATTGGCGTAAGAAAGATGCTCAGGCGGAACGCCCTCATCCGCACGCTTCCTTCTGTCGAGACGCTGGGCAGCGCCACGGTCATCTGCACGGACAAGACCGGGACGCTGACGCGCAATGAGATGACCGTGCGGGTGGCATACACCAATGGAAAGACGCTCAGGCTTGAAGGGGAGGGAACTGACTTTCAGGAGAAGCTTGAGCTCAACCGCCACGACCAGATGGTCCTCCTTGTCGGAGCGCTCTGCAACAACGCGAGCCTCCGGCACAAGAAAGGAAAAAGGGATCTTGTGGGGGACCCGACGGAAACAGCGCTTCTTGTCAGCGCTGACAAAGCGAACCTAAAATGGGAGGGCTGGAGGCGCATCGCTGAACTGCCCTTCGACAGCGTCCGCAAGATGATGACGGTTGTCAGCCGGGATCCTGCCGGAAAAACGCTTGTCCTGACCAAAGGCGCGCCTGAAGAAGTCTTGAAGCGATGCACGCGCATCGCGGAAAACGGGAAGGTGAGGAAGCTCGGCCACGCGACGAGAAGGGCGGTCCTGCGTAAGAATGAGGAGTTCGCCAGCAGGGCGCTCCGCGTGCTCGCCTTCGCCTATAGGGAGGGGAAGGACGCCGCCGAGCGCGATCTCATCTTCGCCGGGCTTCAGGGCATGCAGGACCCGCCGCATAAGGAAGCGGCGCATGCGGTGAAGAAGTGCCACGAGGCGGGAATACGCGTCATCATGGTGACAGGCGACAACATGCACACCGCGAAGGCCATCGCGGAAGAGATCGGCATCCGCGGGAAGGCGATGAACGGCGCCGACTTTGAGAAGCTCAAGGAAGCCCGGCAGCTCCGAGCGCTGAAGGAGACCAACATCTTTGCGCGCGTGGAGCCCAAGCACAAGATGCGCATCATCGAACTCCTCAAGAAACAGGGCCACGTCGTCGCCATGACCGGCGACGGGGTGAACGANGCNCCGGCGCTCAAGCGNGCNGATCTTGGCATCGCCATGGGCATCACCGGCACAGACGTCGCGAAGGAAAGCTCGGACATGGTGCTCCAGGACGACAATTTCACCAGCATCGTGAACGCCATCGAGGAAGGCAGGGGCATCTACGCCAATATCACGAAGTTCGTGAACTATCTTCTCTCCTGCAACCTTGGCGAAGTGCTGGTGATCCTTCTCGCCATCCTTTTCGGCTGGCCTCTTCCCATGACGGCGGTGATGCTCTTATGGCTCAATCTCGTGACTGACGGATTGCCGGCGCTCGCCCTCAGCGTCGATCCCCCTCCGCCCGACCTGATGAAGCGGCCGCCGCGGAAGCCTGGCGAAAGCATCCTGAACAGAGGCATGGCCCTTTCCATCGTCGCGATGAGCGCATTAATAGCCGCCGCCGTGCTTGGCGTCTTCTGGTGGGGCATGCGGACCTATCCAGGGCTCGAGCCGCAGCTCTATATAGACAGGATCGAGACGCTCGCGTTCACTGCGCTCGTCCTCATGGAAATCGTCCGGCTCCAGGTCATCAGGTCGGAATACCATATCGGCATTCTCAGCAACCGCTGGCTCGTCCTGGCAGTGGCGCTGAGCCTGGCGCTGCAGCTTGCGGTCATCTATACCCCCCTCAACAGGTTTTTCGGCACTGCCCCGCTTTCCCTCGCCGACTGGGGGATCATCCTGGGAGCCAGTGCGGGGGTATTTGCAGTCAACGCTCTTGCATTCTTGTTTATCCGAAGAACTTTTTCAGGCGGAAGAGAAACAGGATCAAAAGCAGCAGGATGAGGAGCTTGACGACCCAGAACACGATTTGATACCCGATGGGCTGACGTTTCACCTTCTGCAGGAATTTACGCGGCATGCTTCCTCTTGATGATCTTCATGCGGAAGATGTTCTCGCGCTCTGCCTCCTCCAAACGAAGCTGGATGAAGCTCTTCGTCCTATCGAGCTTCGGGATCACCTCGAACTCGAGCGCGTTGACGCGGCGCTTGGTCTTCTCGATCTCCTTGAGCAGCTTGCGCATGCTCGTCTCGATCTCGGCAGCGCGCACCACCTTCTCCACAACCTTTTCGTATTCAGCCGCCGCCTCGTCGACAGCAGCCGACGTGTACAGCCCATAGCCGCGGTTGAGCGCGGTCTTGCGGAGCTCCACCTCGCCGATGTTCGGCACCACCACGCCCATGATGTTCTTTCTTCCGATTTCGACCTCAGGCGAATTCGCCACCGCGAGCGCCACGGAACGGATTTTTAGATCCGACTCGATGACCCGCGCCAGGCTCATTTTCTGCAGGGCCCTCTTGTATTCTTCCGTAAGCTCTCCTCGAACATTCTTGACCTTTTTCAGGATCTCAAAGAAGTCGAGGATGAGGCCGTCGCGCTTCTTCTTCAGGAGGTTGTAGCCGGACTTGGCGAGCTTGATGCGCTTCTTCAGCTCCATCAGCTCTGAGCGTGTCGGCTTGACGTTCTGGGTCATGCTGCGCCCGGTTGGGAATATTTTTTCTTCAGCTCGGGGGAGATCCTCGTCAGCTCTTCTTGCGGGATAGGGCTGAAGAGGTTCCAGCCCAGGCCGAGGGTGTCCAAAATGCCCCGGTCCTCATCTTTCTTTTGCGTCACGAAGCGCTTTTCGAAGGCTTCAGCGAATTTCAGGAAGCGCTTGTCCCTCGCTGAAAGGGCTTCTTCCCCAACGATGGCCACGAGGCCGCGCAAATCCCTTCCCTCAGCATAGCCAGCGTAGAGCTGGTCTGACACTGCCTTGTGATCCTCGCGCGTGCGCTTCGGACCGATGCCGAGGTTCATAAGCCGGGAGAGCGAAGGGAGCACGTCGACAGGCGGATACACACCCTTCCGGTGCAGCTCCCTGCTCAGCACGATCTGGCCTTCTGTGATGTAGCCGGTCAAATCGGGGATAGGGTGCGTGATGTCGTCGCCCACCATCGTCAGGATCGGGATCTGGGTGATGCTGCCCTTCTTGCCCTTGATGACGCCGGCGCGCTCATAAATCTGCGCAAGGTCTGTGTACATGTAGCCAGGATAGCCTCTCCTTCCCGGCACCTCCTCGCGGGCCGCGCCGATCTCGCGCAGGCTTTCGCAGTAATTCGTCATGTCGGTGAGGATGACGAGCACGTGATAGCCCTTCTCAAAGGCGATGTACTCGGCGGCGGTGAGCGCCATTCTCGGCGTGACCAATCTTTCGACGGCCGGATCATCAGCGAGATTGAGGAACACGACCGCCCTGCTCAGCGCGCCGGTCTTCTGGAAGTCCTGGATGAAATACTGCGCCTCCTCATTTGTGATGCCCATGGCCGCGAACACGACGACGAACTGCTCNCCCTCGCCCAGCACCTTCGCCTGCCGCGCGATCTGGAGCGCGATCTCGTTGTGCGGAAGCCCGGAGCCGGAAAAGATGGGCAATTTCTGCCCGCGCACGAGCGTGTTGGTGGCGTCGATGGTCGAGATGCCGGTCTGGATGAAATCGTGCGGCGAGCCGCGGGAATAGGGGTTGATGGCTGCGCCGATGATGTCCATCTTCTTTTCGGGGATGATGGGCGCCTTGCCGTCAATCGGCTTGCCCGCGCCGTTGAAGACCCTGCCGAGCATCTCTTCAGAGACCCCGAGCTTCAGCGTCTCCCCGAGAAATCTGACTTTGGCCCCTTTCCCGATGCCTGATGTGCCTTCGAAGACCTGGACGACGACAAGCTCCTCGGAGGTGTCGAGCACCTGGCCTGTCTTCACGTCCCCCGACTCCAGCGCGATATGCACGATGTCGCCATAGCCGATGGCATCGGTTTTCTCGACGAAGAGCAGGGGGCCGGCGACCCGCGTTATAGTTTTGTATTCTTTCATTGCGATCACCCGAGCGCCGCGAACTCCTGCTGGAGAGCCTTCTCCACGGAGTCCAACAGCTTCTCATAATTCTTCTCGAACTTGGAGTTCACGATCTCGTTCTTTGCCTTGACCTCCAGGATCTTCTGGATGCGTGTGCCTTTCTGCAGCGCCTCCTGGCCAAGGTCCCTATAAAGCAGGATGGATTTCATGATGCGCCGCGTCTTCTGCAGATCCGAAAACGTGTCCACTTCATGGAAGGCGCTCTGCTGGAGGAAGAACTCCCGGATCATGCGCGCCACCTCAAGCGTGAGCTGCTCCCGCTCCGGCAAAGCGTCTGAGCCGACGAGCTGGACGATCTGCAGGAGCTTTTCCTCTTCCTGCAGGATGCTCATGAACTCGTTGACGAGGCTCCTATAATCCTTGTTGACATGTTCAGCGTACCAAGGCTCCAGGATATCGAGATACAAGCTGTAGGAGGTGAGCCAGTTGATGCTGGGGAAATGCCGTCTCTGCGCGAGCTTGGCGTCAAGGGCCCAGAATGTTTTGGTGACGCGGAGCGTGTTCTGCGTGACCGGCTCGGAGAAGTCTCCGCCGGGCGGCGAGACCGCGCCGATAAGTGTCACACTTCCTTCCTTTTCTCCCGACAGAGGATGCACCCTGCCCGCGCGCTCGTAGAACTGGGCAAGGCGCGTCGCGAGATAGGCCGGATAGCCTTCCTCGCCGGGCATCTCCTCGAGGCGGGACGAAATTTCCCGCATCGCCTCAGCCCAGCGCGAAGTCGAGTCCGCCATCATTGCCACGCTGTAGCCCATGTCGCGATAGTATTCGGCGAGCGTCACGCCCGTATACACAGAAGCTTCTCTCGCCGCTACCGGCATATTTGACGTGTTCGCGATGAGGATGGTGCGGTTCATCAATGGCTTGCCTGACTTAGGGTCTGTCAACGCAGGGAACTCGGACAGCACTTCCGTCATCTCATTGCCCCGCTCCCCGCAGCCGACATAGACGATGATGTCCGCGTCGCACCATTTGGCGAGCGTCTGCTGGGCCACTGTTTTTCCGGCGCCGAACGGCCCGGGGATGGCTGCCACGCCGCCCTTCGCGACGGGGAACAGCGCGTCGAAGATGCGCTGGCCGGTGATGAGCGGCAGAGTAGGGTTGAGCTTCTTCGCGACCGGCCTCGGCTTCCTGACAGGCCACACCTGCTTGAGCTTCAGCTCCGTGCCGTCGTCGAGCGCGCCGATGGCTTCGTCCACGGTGTATTTTCCGGACTTGAGCTCGGCGATCTTCCCCCCCTTGCCTGGCGGCACCATGACGCGATGGATCAGGCCGGGGGTTTCCTCAACTTCTCCGATACTATTGCCTCCTTCCACCTTGTCTCCTTTCTTGGCTGTCGCCTTGAAGTCCCATTTCTTCTTGGGATCGAGGCCTGGAGCGTCGAGGCCCCTGAAGATGTAATCGCCCTGCTCCTTCTGGAGCACCGGCAAGGGCCTCTGGATGCCGTCATAGATGCTCGTGAGCAAACCGGGGCCGAGCTCGACGGAGAGCGGCTTGTTCGTATTGAAGACCGGCTCCCCGGGCTTCAGTCCTGATGTATCCTCATAGACTTGGATGATCACTTTGTCTTCCGCGATCTGGATGACTTCTCCCATGAGGCGCTCCTTGCCGACGCGCACGACATCGTACATCTTCGCGGCCATCCCTTTTGCCACGACGACCGGCCCTGCGACGCGGAAGAGCGTTCCCTGCATTCCTTGTTCCTTTTCTGCCATCTTCATTCACCTGTTTCCATACCTATCCGCCTTTCCAAAGGTCCACTCCGATGGACTTGATGATGAGCTTCCTGATGTCGTCGTCGCCTGCCTGTGTCGAGAGGGCGATGAAGACCGGCTCTACGCTGTCCAGGAGCTCCGCCTTCTCATGGCCGTCGAGCCAGCCCAACGCTTCCTCGTCGGTGATGACAATGCCAATCTCCTTGCTTGCCCGCAGCCTGTGGGCCTCGTCAAGCACTGCCTTGCCATCGCGGACTGTGACGGCATTGCGAATGCCCGCAAGCTGGAATCCGAGCGTGAAGGCTTCAGTCCCCAGGCAAGCAACCTTCTTCATGCGATCACCTGCGGCTCGATGAGGGCCATGTCAATGCCGAGATGCTTGGCCTTGACGATCTTCTTGATGTTCTGGATCTCGATTTCCTTGGCGAAGAGATAGCTGAGGATGGCATAGATGGAAAGGGGGTCCTGATGCTCGAAGCGCAAGGTCTTTTTCAGCAAATGGGTCTGCAGGGCGCTTTCAATGGCGATCAGGGAACTCAAATCCGTTATTTCCGGATAGCGTTTGGAAAGATGGGCCAGGATTTCCGCGTCCTGCTCAAGGCCGAACAATTTCCTGAAATACTCATTATCGGGATCCTTCTGCGGCAGGATGAGATACGATTGCAATTCCTCTTTTGGAAGCTCCTTTCTCAACCGGAGGAAGGTGAGGATGTTGGCGTGATGCACTTGGGTGAGGAGAAAGTTCCTGAACAGCTCGCCCTGCCTCGGAATGCGTTTGGTGAACTCCAGGATCGCCGTGAAATAAAAGCGGTCCAACTGGCTCTCGACTGAAGAAAGGGACTTGTCCTTGAGTCCTTTGAATATCTCTTTGAATGGCGCGAAATCATAGGGCAGCTCTGCGACCATCTCATCGACGCTGGCCTTCGAAAACAGCTCCACGGAGAACTCGCCGCGGATCCTTCCGACCCCGATGATGAGCCGACGCGCCTCCGGCGTGCTGAGGCCGGCGAGCTTCGCGCGCATGAGGGTCTTGAAATTCTCGATGTCGTACTTCAGGATATACGCGTCGATCATGAGGTTGTACGAGTCCGGGGAGATGCGCTTGAGCTTCTCCACGGCGCGCCTCAGGTTGAGCGGCAGGGCCTGCTCGATCAGCTCCATGCCCGCGTATTTCACCCCATACTCATTGATTTCCTGGCGATAGGTGCTTTCGGCAAGATAGTTGGATATCTCGCTCAGCGACATCTTCATGAGCTTGGGATACTCTTCCTTCGGGATGAGCAGCGTGCGCATCACGCGGGTGCGCACATACGTGTAGGGGCTCTCCCTCAGCCAGATCTTGTTTCTCATGTTAGTGGAACAGCGCGGCGGCGATCTCTCGCAGATGCCTTTCCGCCGCGCGGGCTAAAATCTCGTCATAGGTGTAATTGAGGCTCACAGTTCCGTCCTCGTTTTCAGCGATCAGGCCTCCCGTGATGTCCGCCGGCACGGCCTTCGGGCCCAGCAGCTTGATGTCCTGCTTCCTGCAGAGCACGCGGGCGACGTCAATTTCCTCCTGCGCCTTCTTCAGGAGCGCCTTCAGGGTGTCGGCTCCGAGCTCGTGCTTCGCCTTCTTGACGCTATCCGCGATGAGCTTGCGCTTCCGCTCGAGCAGGAGATGGCTCGCTTCGCTCTTGGCCTCGGATTCCCTGATCTGGGAGAGGCGCTCGAGCTCCCGCTGGAACGCCTCTTCCGCGGCCTTGCGGCGCTGTTTCATCTCCGCCTTGAGCTGCGCATCCAGCTCCTTCTTCTGGATCTCACTCTCTTTGGAGATGCGATCGAGCTCTGCCTGCATATTCCCGAGCAGCTCTGCCTTGACTTCTTCAAGTCCCATCAAGCACCCTTATTTGGCGAGGCCGAGGATGAAGAACGCGATCGCAAATCCGAAAATGACGATCGTTTCTGGGATTACGGTGAGGATAAGCCCTTTTCCGAAAAGCTCTTCCTTCTCCGCCATAGCTCCGATGGCCGCACTGCCGATGGCTTTCTCCGCCCAGGCCGCCGCGATCGCGGATCCCGCAATCGCCAAAGCTGCGCTAAAGGCAATCATTCCTGTTGAATTACTTGCTAGGTTTGCTACTGTTTCTGCTACTGCCATGTTTTTTCCTCCTATTTCGCCCCGAAGGGGTTGAACGTGATGCCTCCTCCTTTGTAAAACTTGCTAAAGAGCTCCACATAATGGAGCCTGAGGGCGTGCAAAAAGCTGCCCATGATGCCGATGGCGATATTAAGCACATGGCCGACAGCGAGGATCAGGATGGCCACGGCGATCATCGCGCCTCCGGAGGCGAAGAGCTGGGACGAAAGGTCATTGATGACCAGCGCCAGGCCGACGGAGGAGAGGCCGATGGCCATGAGGCGCAGATAGCTGAGGATGTTGCTGAACAGGGCCGGAATCTCGACCACGCCGATGATGCCCTCTCCCTTGTAAAGCATGACAGCAGCCACGAGAATGATGGCCATGGCGGCGAGCTTTCCTGCCGCTCCCGGAAGCGCGATTCCTGCCATACTCAGGCCCAGCACCACGACGCCCGCTTCCAGCACGAACCACCCACCCTTGGCGAAGATGGCAGTTTTTATACCATGGGACCGCATCTCGTTGATGAAGCCGGTGACGAGACCGGCATTGATATGCACGATGCCGGCGAAGACCGCGGCGATCACCAAAGGATTCAGATCATGCTCTGGGTTCCTGTTCACTAGGGGATGGTACAGCTCAAACCCGAAATATTCCCCGAAGATGGCGCCGAAGAACATGGTTGCGATGCTGGAGAACATCAGGATGTTGAAGAAGCCGGAGAACTGGGGCATCTTTTTCTTGAGGAGGAAGAACAAGAGAAGAGTGACTGCGCCATACCCCATATCGCCTAGCATGAAGCCGTAGAGGATGGGAAAGGTGATGAACAGGAACCAGGTGGGATCAATCTCGCGGTACTTGGGCAGCGTATACAGATTCAGGAAGAACTCGAAACTCTTCACAGCCTTGGGATTCTGGAGCTGGACAGGCACAATGTCATGGTGGTCGATATCAAGGACTTCAAAATGCAGCCGGTCCTTGCTTGCTTTTTTCAGGGCTTCCATCGCTGACGGGAGCTCCGCCTTCGGCACGAAGCCGTGGATGAGGAATAATTGCTCCGTTTCCTGGAACCTGAGCGGCGCCTCGGCTTTCGCGAGCTCCTCATGGAGGCTCTGGATGGCGACAGGCAGGGAGAAAGCGTAGCTTTTTTTCAATGATTCACGCTCCTCTGCCACGGATTTCTTGGCTGCGTGGGCCTGGGTGAGGGCTTTCTTTGCGTCGGGAAGTGTGAGCTCTGCGACCTCTCCGGCGTCGAGAGAAGCGAAATCCTGCTTTACGAGAAGCGCCTTGATCTCCATTGCGTGAGCGCGGTCAGCGAAGAGCGCGATCGTGTCTTTCCTGCCGTCCTTTTCCGCGTGCAGAAGGAACCGGCTCGTGATCTTCTCCAGCTGCTCCTTCAGAAGCGCGCTGTTCGATACTGTTCCGATAAACCATTCCAGGGAGGAATAGGGCCGGAGCTGCCTGGGCTCGATTTTGAGGCGATGGAG
>C687J35504_10003217_pt1 | contig 10759 bp, 15 predicted proteins | sample RifCSPhighO2_02_FD_35504 | JGI IMG/M metagenome (IMG submission 35504) | reverse complement strand
TACACATGCGTCAGGCCTTGCAGGTCTTGGTTTAGAATTTCATATTTGGAGATTACGTATAGGGGGAAGGGCATTAGTAAATCCAGCTCATCTAGAACATCTACCTCGTGCAATGATTACTGCTGAGTTTCTTTCTGAGAGAACAGTAGAATAATTTTTTATAAATATTCAATTTTTGTGATTTTTCTTTTTCGAGATTAAAACCTAGCTTTTAAAAGCTTTCGTTTCTAATATACTTCCCTTCGTTGTGGGAACGAAGCAGATAAGATAATTTTTCTTATCCGGAAGTTGGGTAAACCATGTAGGATGAATGGTGCGAGAAAATTCCTAAGAAAATTAGGAGCCAATTATTCAATGTTTAAGCCTATACAATTGTCCCAGGGCTCTGTGAAATGGTAGAAGGGGTTTGTAACATTTTGCAAAGCTCAATAAAGTTGCACGCTTGGACCGCTTGCCTGGCTACATGTATTATATGCTTGGGACAGACGTACCGCAAGGGAAGTCTGATTGGGCACGTAGTGTGTGTGAGTAGGTTGCATGGACCCTAAATACTTCCGGATTAATTCTNATTTTTCTTCAACTTAACCACTAACAAAAATCTTATATCTATCTTCTGACATTTTATGAAGGCCTAGATGTATTGCTAACCTTACCTTAAATGTTCCTGAGTTTTCTATATCCGTAATACTTATTGGAACTCCGAATACTTCTGCGCCAGCCCATTCTTTTACTACTTTTACTGGTATAAGCTCTTGATGGTCTTTTTTTAGTTCAAATATCCCTTCTCCTCTGGTATTTGGACCGGATAAAGATAGTTTAAATAAAACGATATATTTGCATTCTAGCTCAAGCCAGGTTTGTGGCCGCAAAATTATTGTAAATTCTCCAAACGTTAGCCTTAAGGCTTCACCTATTCTTAATGTTCTTTGCATCATTCTTTTTGTTCCAGTACTCCTTTTTTCTACTTGTGGCGGCTCAGTAATAACCCTATTAGCAAGTGCTTTTGCAGGAGGTGTTTTGCTTCCACTAGCCCCACTTCCTTTTATTAACCTAGACCCCATTATCTAGATTATTGTACGCCTATAATTTAAATATTATTATGCATTATTGTTAGTTATGTTAATTCTAATAGGCACAGGAATTTCATTTGATCTTACGCTTAGTGCAATTGATGAATTGAAAAAATGTGATGAAATTTATATTGAGAGTTATACGAACTTAATAGAGAATGAAAATATAAGCACGCTAGAAAAATTAATTAATAAAAAAATTATCTCGCTCGAGCGATCGCAGGTTGAAAGTAAATTTTTAATTGAACAAGCGAAAAATTCGAATGTTGCACTTTTAGTTAGTGGTGATCCTTTAATTGCTACTACGCATATTTCACTTATCATTGATGCAGAAAAAGCTAGGATAGAAACAAAAATTATTCATAATTCCTCGATTTATTCTGCAGCAGCTGGAAAGGCAGGCTTACAAATATATAAATTCGGTAAAACTGCATCTATTCCAAACCCAAGGCCAAACTATAATCCTACCTCTTGGTTTGAAATAATTAAAGAGAATTTAGCTCGCGAAGCGCATACGCTTGTTTTGCTCGATACTGAACCAAAACCAATGGATGCGAAAACCGCGCTTGAGTTAATTGAGCGAACAAACAAAGACACAATTTTAAAAAATAAAAAAATAATTATTCTTTCGCGTATTGGCGAGAATAATGAGAAAATTATCTACAATGAAATAGAAAAATTAAAAATTACTCCACTAGGCAAACCGCCATTTGTAATAATTATCCCAGGAAAGTTGCATATGGTAGAAGAGGAGTATTTACAGCAACTTTAAAAATATTAATACTGTTTTCTAACTATGAGAATTGATTACCTCACCGAAGCATTATACTTGAGATTAAAACCATACAAAAATGCGCGATCACTATTAGATTTCCTGAAAAAAGACCAGCAGGTTAATTCCTTCTTAGATGCAACGAATGCAGCGACTATCCAGCGTTTAGGCTATAATGATCATGGGATTACACATTCGCATATTACAACTTTTAATGCAGTTAAATCATTGCAAATTTTAAATGAAAAGGGTGTAGCTCCAAATCTGGTAAAAGAGTGTAAATATGCAAAGTTTGAAGATTCCCTAGAGGTTGTAATTGCAGCCGCATATTTGCATGATATTGGAAATTCAGTTATGCGTGGTCAGCATGAGTTATTTAGTACCATTCTATCAAGAGAAATCATTAATCGGTATTATAGTAAGCCAACTGATTTGAACGAAAGGAAAAAATCGACAATAATGGAAGGAATAATATGCCACATGGGTAATCCAAACTGGCCACCTGCAACATTAGAGGCGAAGTTGATCCCTATTGCAGATGCGTGCGACATGGAACAAGGTCGTGCGAGAGTTCCTTATAGCTTAGGTAAGAAAGATATTCATAGTTTGTCTGCGTTAGCAATAACAAAGGTACGCTTAAAAGACGGAGAAAAGAAGCCATTACGCATATATATTGAAATGGAACATAGCGCAGGTATATTCCAAGTAGAAGAATTATTAATCAAAAAGATAAAGGCAGCTAATTTTCAGGAATATGTAGAAATAGAGGCAAATATAACTAGCAGGAATGAAAAAATTACATACCTCGACTGAGTGGTACATGCATAAGATCTACAACAGCGCCATTCCATATTCTTAGTGCATTATCGCTGTTTATCTCCCAGCTAACCCAACCGTCACCTTGTTTTCTTACCTCTTTTACAGCTATTGGAAAACCATTTGTATCCCGCATTACAAAGAATCTTTTTTGATCATTACCAATGCCTTCCCATATTCTTTCACCATCAGCAGTATATGCATATTTATGGTAACGATCTCCATCTGATAAGTCAACAACTATAGCCTTTCTACTATAATTAAATGGTACGTCTCCATCTTCTGGATTGGAATCACAATAGCTTACACAAATGCGGTCCTCTTTTTTGACATGAACTCTGAATGGGTCTTGTTTATACTCTCTTTGAACCATCTCCCTATGCTTTTCTTCTATCTGTTCTATGCTTAATCCTTTAATGGAAATCCCGCTTTCGTCCTTAAATTTTGGTGAGGTACAACCTACGGCTATAAATGCTACTAATGGGGCTAGTACTTTAAAACACGGGATAGTTAATTTTCCTGGGTTATTAGCTCTAACAGTATTATAATTTAATATCATAAAAACACCAAATTATTTTTTTATTCCTTCATTCAAAGGTTTAAGATCTTTAAATTTATTCACTCCTAATCTAATTTCTCTTACATTTCCAAGGGCAAATGTCAATTCTTGAACAAGAGGGTCATCTACTCTAACTGAGAAAGAACGTGTAATTGCACTTCTTAACTCATCCTGTGATATATTTGGACGACCATGTCTTTGTCTTCCTATATTAATTATTCTTATTACGTCTTCGGCAACTGTGCCTATCTCCCCCCAATAGGCTTGCCCACGTGTAGATGTTTGATGTGACCTTCCGAGTAAATGATCTTCTAATCTTCTAAGAACTGGTCGAAATGTTCTAGGATGTAATTCACGTTTTACAGCTTGCATAATACCATCTTTATGATTGCCTTCTTTCTGTAGCTCTACTAACTGCAGCTTCAAAATCAAGGAGCATTCGTGTATTTGAAAAACCACTTAATAGAGAATCTAATGCAAAACGATTAGATTGTACTCCATTACCTTTAAAATCTCTTATTGCCACAATATATTGTTCTATAGTAGTATTTATATTTGTATCTGGAGGTGGAAGAAGAACACCTAGTGAAGGATCTGTTACAACCTCGGGTATCCCACCCACATTACTAGCAATTAAATACGATCCTGCTAGCATAGATTCAATAACAGTTAGTGAAAGCCCATCTGAACGTACTGGACAGATAGTAATATCAGATATAGCTTGTACTGGAGTTGGTAATAAACCACCCCAAATTGAATGTGATTGAAGCTCTCTATATTCTTCACCGCCGTATTTTAAGAATGCCTGTTCAACATCTGGAGCAAAAGTTGCATTTCCACCAACAAATTTAGAAATATCTAGTACTAATCGTAGTCTTCCTTCTCTTATTAATCTTTCAAATTTCATTAATTCCCCTAATCTCTTTTTTAATTGTTTATTTGCTACAAGTACATCTGGACTTGCAACTACGACTCCAGTGTTTGCATCTCTTTGATCTAGACTACGCTCCAAATAATCAAGGATACCTAATAGGATATCACCACCTTTTATATTATCTAAACGTCCTACATAGGCTACAGTTTTATCAAGATCTGGATTAAGCCCAATGTTTCTTCGGTTTTGTCTTATAAATTCTTTATCTTGCAAGGTGTATAAGTTAGCATTTATTCCATTTAGAATGACATCTGTTGGTAAGGTTGAACCATTGCCATCTCCACCTAATGATCTTGTAAAATGTTCATTAAAATCCCTACCTGCTTTGTCACTAACAGCAATAACTCCATCTGCAGCATATTTTAGTGCACTACAATATTCTCTCAACAGTACTCTCCCAATATCGCTAGTAACTAAATAAGTATCTGTAGATAATACGTGAATATATAAGAGAACAGTAGCCATTTTATCTAGGCCGGCAACCTCTAATTGTTTTCTGACATAATGTGCTGCAGTTGCATTTGGAGTTAATGGATAATGAAGAACTATAACTGGGTGATACCCCCCTGTAATTAATCCACTAGCCAAGGCAAATAATGTTGAGTTAGCATCAGATTTACGAGTTGTTATGACAGATGTGTTAAATTGTTCCATTGCCATTCGCTTAATTTTGTCACTCATTAATGGTTCCTCTCTTGGGGTCATATTTTGGAATACTACAAAATTTTTTCTGTTTTCTTGTGGGGAAACAAAACGAGTAGCACTAGTAAGATCACCAATAACAAATGTTTGACCAAAAAATCTAGGATTAAGTGGAAATGGGTGTCTACCTGCAAGGTGGATATAAGCACGTTTATCGGTTGCACTAGCTATTACATGAGTCATACCTTTATTAACACAATTCTTATTTAAATACCTTTCCATTTTAATCCACTAAAACATAACCTTTAAAAGCTTATCCATCCATATACTATAACATATATTAAATACTTAGAGGTGGTTATCAATGTTGTGTAAATTGACAAAGAAATGCAAGAAAAAGAATGTTTGTTTGCATGAGGTTGCTGCAGTAGGTGTTGTAGTTGTTGCAGCAGTTTATGCAGTATTAGTATTGGGCGTTGTAGCTTAATCTATACGCTTTTCTTTCTATTTTTCATTAGATTTAAATAGCTTATTAGTAATAGCTTAGCATGATAAAACACGAGATAAAGACATGTTCTAAGTGTAAGAAAAAGATATTTATCTCNCTGCTAGAGGAGAAAGGCCAACTGGTCGAGACCCAATTTATTGGCCTCAAGAAGATTTCTGAGCGAAAAGGAATAACTGAGAACAAAGTATTTATTTGTGGGTTATGTGAGAAACCACAGGGAAAAGCTAAACCAACAAAATCTAAGAAAAAGTAGTTCTAATTTTGTGTTTCCGAAACATTTATATATAACCTTCTACATATATTTATTACCACAGATAATATGTGGCAAGGTGCCTCCCATGGAAATAAAACACATAAAATCTGATCCAAAGAAAATATGGCGTAAACTAAAACCAAAATGCGAGCACAAGGTAGAGTCAGTTTTCGAGCTAGAAACCACGCTTACAGGGGATGTAATGTTTACTACTTGCAAATGTAAGTCCAGTTTTATTTTTAACTAAGCGGTCAGCCTCGAAACCACTAATACTATAAGTTTTCATCCCTTATTCTTTCCAATCTTTCTTCTCCCTTGTCTTCTGGTGCTACATTATGAATTGGTTGATAACGGTTGCTATTTGGTCGAATCATTTTGAATATAAAATCAGTCATTTTTTCTTTATCTCTGTCATGCATTGTGAATAGCAATCCATGATATGATTTCTCTTGCTTCTGAACCCATAGTGCAAATTCCTTGCGCTCTTTAGCTTTAGGTCGCTTTTTATACAATTCTTTTACTTCATTTTCGATTCGTTCTTTTGTCTTTATTAAAATCCCTGCTGTTTTTTCTGTCCACCCTCTAAATTCCTCTGGTATTTTTTCAATAAATTCTTTGTTGAATTTGTTATCCCTAAGAATCTCCCAAATGCTAATAAGCGATAGATTCGATAGAATACGGTGTATCTTCAGATACTCTTCTCCTTTAATTTTAATCCTTAAACCATTAGAATATCTGGCAACAAATCCTTCTTCATTTGCTGGAAGCGTATCTATTGTTTCGCGAATCTGCTTTATTGTCAATGGCTTTTTTGGAACGATCTTAAATCCGTACAGTTTTGCAATCTCTTGAAGCTCGCTATAGTCATAATCCTTACCTGTTTTTATATCGATTGTGCCTATTAGAAAAAGCTCTTTTTGTCCTTTATAATCGATAACAATGCGATTTTCTGGATAAATAATTTCGAACAGTAGGGTCAACCCTTCTGGAATTTTTAGATTAGAAAAACGCTCTCGAAAATAGATTGTTGCCCATGCACCTTGCTCGGAATAGAACGTTCCTTTAGTAGTAACAAAATATTCGTCTTTATCATAATAGAAAATACCTAACGACCCATCTAATTTTTCTGTGATTTCTGGCTCTTTCATAGGTAGGTTTTCGAGCTTGGTCTCTTCAGTTTCATTTAAATTGAAGAATTTGGGGAATGGCCTTGCGACTATTTCTCCTGTTTTTAGATTAACAACTAGTCCGCGTGCCATTTTCGTATATTTATCCCATTTTTTATCATAAACGCATTTAGGTGTATAACAGTATATTGCAAGATCGCCTTTAACCGCCTTAGAAATTAGCTTATTTTGGACGCGTTTTTCGAGCTCGGAGATTAAATTGTCAGCCATGAACAGTTTTAGATAAATAGATATATAAATATTTCTATAGATATCTATAAATGTGATTAATATGGGAAACATCATGATTTCAGTAGATGAAGAAAAAGAAAATACAATACGACACTATGCACAAGAGATCTCGGGGGGGAAGAAAGGATCATTGAGTGAGTTTATATGGATTACAGTCTCTCACTATATCGAAGAATTTAAACAAAAACACGAAAAAGAAGCCTCCTTTAAGAGAATGATAGAACGAATGAAGCATGCTAAAAAATTAGGAATTTTAAATAGAGAAGGAAAGGCGTATTCTTCAAGAGATGAGTTGTATGAACGGTAACCATTTACTTATTGACACTAACATTTTGATATATTCAGAAACCAATGATGAAAAAGAGAAACACGACATGGTTATCCTAGCTCTAGAAAGAATAAAAACACAAGGAGATATTTTAACGATTAGTATCCAAAATATAAATGAATTTTCAAATAATATGATTAAAAAAAGTAAGCTAAGCGATTCTTCTATTAATGAGATTATAACAAGTTATCAATCTACTTTTAGTTTGATCTTTTTTAATTTAGAAACAATCAGGGAAGCAAACAGAATTTCTAGGGCAACCGGTATTCATTTTTATGATGCGTTACTTACAGCTACTATGCATGAAAATGGTATTGATACGATTATTACCGAGAATGAAAAGGATTTTCAGAAGATCCCATGGCTAAAAGTTATAAACCCATTTAAAAATGAGATAAAATAGAAATATCTTAGAATTTCTAAGATATAGTAAGAATAAGGTGTATAAATGAACCTTTTAGAATATTTTTTCAGTTTTTTCAAAGGGAAACCCAAAACAAAGGAAGAAGAATTAAAAGATAAGATATGGCACATTGAAGTAAAACGAGCAGAAGTAATGTTAAAGCTAGCTAGAGAAAAAGAGAAACATGATCCTGATATTCTTAGAATCGATAAATACGAACAGGAGCTTGCTGTTTTAGATACTAAGTTAAGTGAAATTCAAAGTAAATGAAAATATTAATAAGTTGCTAAATAAGGTAAAAAACGTTATGTTTAAATAGATGAAATATACAATTAGTATATGGTCAAATACATCGCAGTGCCAAATCCCTCGCAGAAAAAAGGTAGATTTACCCCTTTATTACTAACAACTGGAAAATTACCTATATCTGAAGGCATTATAGAATCTGCAGGAAGAACGTTTGTTGTAAGAAGATATTTTAGGGAGATACCGGATGAACTCAAACCAACAATTACAGAAGATGTGCACGGGTTATTAGTTTGTGAAAGCATGCCAAATATATTAATAGCTATAAGATTATTGCATTCTGATCGTCAAACAAAATATCTTTATCTTAATGAATTAACTTCAGAGGGCATAGAAATAAATTTCGGATACTTGTGCTTCCGAGTAAGAGAAAATGATCTGCATATAAGAGATTATGATCCACTTGAACCAAGAAGGGGGTTTAGTTCCGAGGGTGCTTTTAGAACCTATGGAGAAGATCTTGAACTAACAAGATTTGTGTTGGATCTATTTGCAGATATCGCCAAATCAGTTTATGGAAGATATAGGTTAACAAATACTTATCCATATCCAAATGAAGCAAATAGATTTTTAGGGTCTGGGTTTAGAGAAGAGATGCAAGGACATGATCTAGTTTGGGTAAGGCACATATAAAGTATTTATTCTAAACCGCACCATAGTAAACCAAATGCATGCGTCATTTACCATTACGGTAAACCAAACCTAGTTACCCTAACACCATTTTCATCTATCGGTTTACCATTACAGTATTGATTGGCCTTTTTGTGCACTGAAAGCAAGGTTAAGCGGTGCAAATAGGTTAAAAGATTGGAATTGGCTAGTTTTGGGGTATTTTGAGTATATCATTATGGTATAAATTTACTTAGGGTTTACTGTGAAGATGTTATTTTGTCTCCTTTACTAAGTCAATTAACTCATCGTGAATTTTCTTGCGCGAAGAGTCGGTCCAAAAGAATTGGCTTCCTATTAGTATCGCATATACTGATAAAATAGCGCCAATAATCGAAATAGCACCTAAAATATTACTATAACTAGTCCAAAATACAGCCGACAGAATACCTGTAATAGAGACGAGTGTTCCAAAAATTAAATACCCAGTTCTAATATGGTGGAAAGTTAAATAATAGAATCCGTTGCTTTTTTCAATTTTTATTCCATAGAGAGCTAATCTTAAGTAATTTAGTAGGCGGCCACTTTCTAATTTTTTAACTACAATATAATTTTCACCTTTATACCTTTGCCGTTCAACTGAATAGTATCTCTCTTTTAGTTCTTTTTCAAATCTAGTAAATTCACTTTCTGAAAACTTTATTTCTTTATAATATTCTAAGAAACCCATATTAACCACACAGCAATTTTCAAATTATCTTGCGCTTCTTTCTTTAAATATCTATCTAAATATTTTCATCCCTCGCATACGCGCACCTAGCCTCTTGCCCCGCAATCACGAGTGAAAGACCCGTTTCCTCAAATCCTTTTAGAAATTCTTAAATTATTCTTTTAGTTCAGATTCTTTATACCTGTTATCACAGGATTTACAAAAATATAAGTTTTCACAAGTTGTTTCTTTTGTTTTAATATTCATAAATTCTGCAAAACCAACTTCCTCAAGTTCTTTTTTGCATTTTGGGCATATTTTGTTCTTCATAACACCACCCAGCTTTAATCGTTTACCCCTAAATTCTTTCCTTCAACCGAATAATTTCTTTCTTTTCCTCCCCACATACCTGGCCTCTCGCCCCTAAGTCTGTCTCCAGTTCAGGGTTTTGGGTCTTGTTTCTAAGATATTATTAGGAATTCTAACAATTACTTATAAACTAGCTCTTTCAAAACAGTCTTTTCTCTTTTCATGATCTCTTCGAATAGCTGATCAACGTAAACTTTGTTATCTTTCTTTCTAATATTTTATCAACAATGAAAATCTGACTATTAAATATTTATGCTTTTCTATCGCAATCATAAAATTAGAACAAATAAAATAAAAAAATAAGAAAAAAAAGAATCCATCATCTAAATGAATAGAATCAGTATCTTGGTTTTGGTTTATAACAATTTTTGCAGTATACTGGTCTTCCTTCCGTTGGTTTGAAAGGTACCTGGCATGCTTGCCCACATTTTGCGCATGTTGCGTCGTACATTGGTCGATCGCCGCCACCGCCTCTATCTTCATATCCCATATTTTATACACCTTATTCATTTGTTTTAGTAAATCTTTAGATTTACCGCTTACCTAATTATTATTATCGTCTATATTTAATCTTTTCTATATACTCATAGGCATGTTAAATTCATTTTCTAATATCATTTTATCTTTTCTAAGATATATCTATAATATTACTTCTGCTGAGAGATTATTTGTGAGTTATACTACTTAATATCTCCTTCACATTTATATGACAATATCCCATACCTCCACGTTTTTCTAGATATTTCTGATGATACTCTTCTGCTTTATAGAATTCTTTTGCAGGTTGAATCGTAGTAGCGACTTGGCCACCGAGTTTTTTATTTATTTCCTCTTTTGATTTTTCTGCAACCTTTTTCTGTTCAGATGTATGATAGAATATTGCTGCATAATATTGCGTTCCTATATCGTTTCCTTGTCCATCTGCTTGCGAAGGATGATGTGCTATCCAAAATACATCAAGTAATTTATCGTAGCTGGTTTCTTTAGGGTCGAATTTTATTTGTATTGCCTCAACATGGCCTGTTTTACCAGTGCACACTTCCTCATAAGTTGGGTTTTTTGC
>C687J35504_10003211_pt1 | contig 10768 bp, 14 predicted proteins | sample RifCSPhighO2_02_FD_35504 | JGI IMG/M metagenome (IMG submission 35504) | reverse complement strand
AAATCATGGCTAACGTCCAATAATTTAGATAAAAATAACATGGTACTTTATAGGTTTACTGATAAGTGGGATGTTTTACCTACAACATTATTAAGCGAGGATGAGAATAAAGTGCATTATTCATCTTTAACTTCAGGATTTAGTTACTTTGCTATTGGGGAGAAACAAAGTGTTAGTGCGCCATCTGGAGAGGCACAACCAGAACAACAGCCAATTACAAAGGAAACTATTGCAGTTGAGAAAAAGACAAACTATGTTGTTTGGTTGGCTGTAGTCTTAGCTGTACTGGTGTTGTTGTTTATATTGTACTTTGCTTTGGTTAGAAAAAAATAATTTTTCTTTTTTATTATTTATAAGTCTTAGAATAAGTTTAGCAAATAACTAATTCAAAATAATATTGGGTTTAATTTTGTAAGTATAAGTGGTTCGTGCAAACCTAAACTGTGCTTAGTAATGTTTATAAAGTCTTTAAATTTTCCAAGAAGTTGAAAGCCAAACATGCTGAGGCAAAAAAGAAGCATTTGTTCTTGGTTATTGGCTAAAGATGAAAAATGGTAGAAACAGAACAATACTTGGTTCCAGTTGACGATTATCTTAAAGTAGGGTTACATATAGGTACTAAGTTTAGAACTAAGGCTATGTCACCTTTCATATATAAAGTCAGGAATGATGGTTTAAGTGTTTTAAACGTTCAAAAATTAAATGAAAGGCTTGAAGTTGCTGCTAAATTATTATCGTATTATAAGCCAGAAGAGATAGTTATTGTCTGCAGAAGAGAAAACGGGTGGACAGCAATAGAAATGTTTTCTAAATTTACAGGTATAAAGACTTTTGCTGGTAGGTATCCTCCAGGAATTTTAACAAATACAAATCTTGATAAATTTATAGAAACTAAGTTAATTTTAGTAGGAGATCCTTTTCCAGACAAAAATATAGTTGATGATGCTGCTAGAGTAGGAATACCTGTAATTGCACTTTGCGATACAAACAACGAACTTGCTAATGTTGATTTAGTTGTTCCATGTAATAATAAAGGTAAAAAAAGCTTAGGTTTAGTGTTTTGGATTCTGGCTAGGGAATATCTTAAATTAAGAGGTGTAATAAAAGATTACAGTGAATTTACAGGCAAATTAGAAGACTTTAGTCCAGATTGAGCATTTTTTCCAAAAGATTTATAAAGTTTTGAGTTTTTCTATTTTTTAGGCTTAAAATGGTATTTAGTGATAAAATGACCGTCATGCAGGTCAGACCAAATTATTCTATAGTTTACCAGTTCAAACCTTTATTAAAGATTGAAAGAAAACATGTTAAAACTCAGAAGCATTTTGTCGGTTTTATAAAAGATATAGCAACTAATTGGAAAGATGGAGATTATTTTTTGAAATCTCCTAAGGGAACTTTTGCTTATTTTACTATTGATGGAAGCAGAGTGAAACTACTTAAAAAATCAAAGATGGGTAAAGAATATTTATGCTGGCAATATTTTGGCCCTGCTAATTCTGGAAAGAAAAGTTATAATGGCAATGGAAAAAGAAGAGCTTAGAATTATAATACGTCAGATATAAATTTTCTTTCAAATTTATTTTCCATAGTAATATTTGCATATCTTTCTACAAATCTAGCAAAAAATTCTTCTGAAGGTGGGACTAAATAATGTTTGTAAATTTTATACATTTCTGCAACGCCTTCGTGTTCAAAAGATCTTAAATAAATTCTCTGATAGGCTTCTTCTGTTAAGTTTGGTTTTATTCCTGTAACACTTTCTAATCCTCTCATTTTTTCTGATTCAAAATATTTTACAGCATAGAAATATACTCTTTTTAATTGATTTGTTTCACTTTCATTTAGCAAATCTGTTATTCTTGTTTCTCCAAGTTTTTCTAATTTTTCAAAATAAGATTTTGGATTTCTGTGATTAAATGAAATACTGATTAAACTACTTAGGGCTTTTTTGATTAGCTTCTCCTTTGGTTTAATTCCTGTTGTTTCTTTAAGCCATAAAAGGAAATCTAAGGTATTTATATATCCCAATCTTGTATTTTCTTTTTCTAAAAGAATACTATACGCTAATTTTACTGTTCTTTCTTCAAAAGGAATTCCTGATTCTTCGTATAACTTTTGTGTTTGTATTACAGAATAATCTAATGTTCCAACTTCACTATAAGTACAAGAGTTTTGTTTTAATTCAATTCTATAACTTTCTTGTATTTTTTCTTTTTTATCTAAATTTTTTGAATTAGCAAGTTCTTTCAGATAGCTTTTTAATTCCATTTCACTTATAACATCTTCTATTTTTCTTGGTTTTCCTTTTCTTAGAGATATTATTATACGATCTAAAGGTATACTTGGTTCTTCGTGTCTTGGAGGCGTTATTATTTCAGGAAGTTTATTTTTGCATACTTTTCTGATAACTTTTGCAAGCCTATAACAACCAAGCCTTTTGGATTTTTCAAATAGATCTCTTGCTGTTTCTAAAGGAATTTCAATACTGCTAATTTTTTGTCTTAAATGCCAATCTAGAATTTTATCATATAATGATGCTCTAAAATAATATGCCACACCTTCTTCAGTTGTAATACCTCCTCTTTTATTTGGCCATTCATAATTTTCTAAATAATATTGGGCTTCTTTATTGTAATTATCTTCTATTCCTTTCTTTATTCTGTCTTTTGGTATTTCATATTTTTCTATAAATTCATGGAATAACTTTTCTATGCTCATTTTTGTCTTATTCTTTCTAGAATTTTTTCTGTTCTTTTTCTTACAAGTAGTATTTTTTCTAATTTCTGAATTTTTTCTTGTTTTATAGGAAATAATTTTTCTATTTGAATGTCTTTTTCATGTGTAAATATTTGTGGCTTCCAATACGTACTGTCATTTTCTAAAATCCCTTTAATATAGCCATAAATAATTGATTTAGCAATGTCTTTTGCTTTTTGCTCTAACTGCGCTTCTAGAATTAATTCACTTCCAATTTCAAGACAGTTTAATGTTAAATTTCCATCATAATCATAGCAATCTTCATCTTTATATACGCGTTCATTTATATCTTTTATATCATTGCCATATTTGTCAATAAGCTTTCCATATGTGTAGGCATCTGCTGTTACTCCATCAGGGTATTTAGGAAAAATTGCAGGCCTAATATTGAAACCGCAATCAAGAAGTAAGAAGTGTTCTTTGCTTCCTAATATTAATTTATAATTTGTATTTTGGTCTGAAGTTAACCCAAGTTTTGTGTCTACCAATGCAAAATCTTTTTTGCTAAGTTCCTCATTTAAAATTTTTCCAGCTTCTTCAAGAAGCAATAGGTTTTTTTCATAATTAAGTATAGGCCTTTCAATATTTTTAAGTTCTTCTGAACTTATTCTTTTTTTAATATAGTCAAAATCAACTATTTTTACACCATTTCCTTCTCTTGTTATTAATTTAGGCTGACTGGTTTCTCCAGGCAGTATACTAGCAAGTTCGTAATAATTTATATCTGTCATTTTATTTACTTTTTAATGGTAAAAATATAATGGTATTTAAATAATTGTCATAACATTATATTATTACAAAAACGATAATTATAAGAACTTCAGAATGTTCCAATATTCATGGATTTAAGATTATTAGAAGAATTGGGATTGACAAAAAGTGAAATCAAAGTTTATTTAGCACTTTTAGATTTAGGAACAACTTCTGCTGGGAATTTAATAAAAAAATTAGGAATGCACAGGGCAGCAGTATATGATCTTATAGATTTGTTAATAGACAAAGGATTAGTTTCTTATATTATTAAAGCAAATAGGAAGTATTTTGAGGCTCAAGATCCAATTAGATTATTAGAGTTTATTGATTTAAAAAAACAAGAATTGACACAAAAAGAAGAGGAACTTAAAAAATTACTTCCTGAACTTCAAACTAAAAGAAAATTATCCAGAGAGGAACAAGAAGGCACAATCTATAAAGGTAAAAAAGGATTGAAGTCTATTTTTGAGGACGTATTAAATGAGAAAAGTTCTTGGTTTGTTTTTGGAGCTACAGGTAAATTTAAGGAGATTTTTCATGCTTATTACATACATTTCCATAATAGAAGAGCAAAATTAAAAATTCCGCTGAAAATAATATTCAGTGAATCTGTTAGAAGAGAAAAAAGAGAAAGAGAATTGAAACTTTCTATTATTAAATACCTGCCTGAAGCTTATATAACACCATCTACTACTTATTTATATGGAGATAAAATTGCAGTTATTGTGTGGTCTGATGAACCAATGGCATTTTTGATCAGAAGCAAACAAGTAGCTGACTCTTATAAGGCCTTTTTTAGCCTTTTATGGAACATTGCTGAATCTTAGTAAACTTTATAAATAACAACACGAGTAAATAGTTAAAAGTGGTGATTGATGAGAAGGGCTAAAATAATTGGTTTTATTTCTATTAAAGGTGGCGTTGGGAAAACTACAACTGTAGCAAACCTGGGTTTTATATTAGCCAATGATTTTAAGAAAAAAGTTTTGGTTGTAGATGGAAATTTTTCTGGCCCTAATTTAGCTTTGCATTTTGGATTTACTAAGCCAAATTATACACTTCATGATGCACTAGCAGGAAAGATAAATTTACAAAAAGCAATTTATGAGCATTCTTCTGGGTTGCATATATTGCCTGCTTCATTGTTTGCGCATTCTGTGGATTGCAGTAAGTTTCATCAGTATATTGCTTCTTTGAGAGGGCACTATGATTTAATACTAATAGATTCTAGTCCTACATTGAATCAGGAAATGCTGGCAACAATTATGGCTTCTGACGAATTGTTTGTTTTAACTACGCCAGATTATGTAACTTTGGCAAGTACTATGCATGCGATCAAGGTTGCCAGGCAAAAGAGAACTTATATTTCCGGAATAATTATAAATAAATTAAGGAGTAAAAAATTTGAATTAAATTTGGATAGTATACAAGATGCAACAAAAGTTCCAGTAGTTAGTGTATTATTTGATGATGAGACTGTAATGAGAGCTTTGGCAAAAGGGAAACCTGTTTCGCACTTATTTGGAAAAAATGGTGTTGCTGTCGAATATAGAAAACTAGCAGCAGCCTTGATTGGAGAAAGATATATTGATAAGAGACTACTAACAAGATTTAAAGGCATGTTTAACAAAAGATTAAGTCAGGATGAAATAAATAGAGCAATAGTTATGGTAAGTCATTATTAATTTTTTATAAAATTTCTTTTCTTCTTCTTACTACTGCTTTTTGATATAGTTGGTCAAATTCTTTTTTTTATTTGCTGGTTCATTTTTATCTCCGTATTGTTGTTTTAGATATGAAGTTGCCACTAAGTGATCAGTTCTATAACTTTTTGCAGTGTTAATAAATATTATTCCTAATATTGATACAATTGCTGCCAATCCAATATTTTATTTCTTCTTATTTTTTTAATGCTTGTTCTATTTGTATGCCTTCCTAATATGATGAATTCTTAATTCAGTGTATGTTGTTCCTAATCTTATAGTTTCATATTGAAGTCTTTTATGATCAGCAAAATTGTATATTATTGTCATAGTATTGTTTTAAGGATAAACATTATTCCAGCATTTAGTTGTTTCACATTTAGCTGCGACTTCTCTTCTTCTTAAGTCTTGTTTAGTAAGTATATAATAATATTCTGTTTGTCCCTGTGTGTAATTATCTAAATTTGCAAATTTCGGAGATTTCATCTTTTTTCGTAGTACGTAACTAGTTGTTGTGGATCCTTGAAATCAATATTATTATTTTCATTGAAATATGGAAACAAACTAACAAGGATTGCAGCAATACCTAATGCTACAGAAGAAAAAACTGTTCCTAATGTAAACCTTCTTTTTCTTAATGCTTCTATAGTTTTTAATTGTGCATCTCTATCTTGTAAAACTGCTTCTAGTTCAGATATTTTTCTTTCTCTATCTGTAATTACTTTTGTTTGATTTTGCATTGATAAATAATTTTCTAACGTTATTCCTCTTTTTGCATTTTCTAGCGCTACTTCTATATGAATTCCTTTTTCTATGACCAAATCATAATATGCAGAATAAGTTAATCCTAATGCTCTAGCTTGTTCTAGAAATTTTCTGTTCGCATATAAATCTATTATCTTCCCCATTAGATAATTGTGTAAGAAAAATTATATAAAATTAACTTAAGCAGCTGCCTTAGCTTCTTCTTTCTTAGGGAACAATTCTTCTAATTTTTGAGAACCTTCTTTTAGGACTTTAAGATTAACTTGAACAATGTCTTGGTTAATTATGTTTCCGACTACTGTCTTTTTTATTCTCTTTCCTTTTTTTAAGCCTTTAACACATGGACCAGAGCTTAACAGTGCCTTTTTCTTTCCAAAGCCAGGCATATCATATCTTATAGGACAACCTGATTTATCTGAACCCCCTTTTATTTCTAGTTCATAACCATTAAGACCTATTTCAGAACCTGTAACTTTATCTCCTATTTTTTTGTTCAAGTAAGGATTTTCTTCTAGCACTTTTTGATAACTTTTTCCTGTTTTTGTGTCATTTACTACAAATTTTACTTCAGTCATGTTTTGGTGTTAATACAGACAATTTATAAAGATTTTTATTAGTTATTTTAAGATTTGGGTAAGTTTATATATTGGTTTTTATTAAAAATAATATGGCTTGGGATGATGCAATAAAAGAAATTTTTGAACAAATAGCTAATGATTTAAGATGTCGACTTAGGCATACTGAAGGAGGTTGTATATTCACTTATAAAAATAAAGATTTCTATTTTAGCTATTTTCAAAATACAATACGTCCCCCTATAGGATCTGTTAAAATTGTTTACAGTAAAGAGGTTAACCCTTCCAAAAATAAAGTCGGTAAATTAGTTGAAATAGGCAATTATGCTTATGAAAAAAGTGAATTAGATAAAATGAAGAAAGAAATTATTGTTAAAATTGTTGAGGGTGTGTCTAATAAATAAGCTTGAATAATTTTAAAATAACTCTTGTTTTTTATTGGTTTTCTGCTAGGCCTTTTCTTTGCCTAATCTGTTGGATTAATTTTTGCTGCAGCTCTAGAGGTAGTTTTTCATATACTTGGTCAGCTACGTAGAAAGTTCCACGACCTTCTGTTGCACTTCTTAACTCAGAACTTAAGCCAAACATTTCCCCAACAGGAAGTTTAGCTTTAACAGTGATATAATTTCCTTCTTGAGTCATATCTAGCAATTGTCCTCTTTTATTAGCTATTAATTTTGAGATTGGACCCATATGATCCATAGTGCCTTCTATTTGCAATACTTGTATAGGTTCGAATATAACAGCAGTTGCATTTACCATTGCTTCTCTTATTGCTTCTCTTACTGCTGGTAAAACCTGTGCTGGTCCTCTATGGATACTGTCTTCATGAAGTTTACAATCATTAAGAGTAACTAATAGTTTTGCACATGGTTCTCTAGCCAAAGGACCGCCATCCATAACTTGATCAAAACCGTCCATTATTAGTTCTATAACCTCTCCAATATGAACTATACCTCTAGTATTGTCAACCAAAGCGTTTCCTTTGTAAAACTCTCTGAATTTTAGTGCATTTTTATTTTCTATGCCGCAATTTACTAGTGTCTTTACAACTGTATCGTCTTTTTTCTTTAGTCTTGTTTCTGATAAGTCTCCTCTTTTAATTGCTTCATAAATTGCATCAGGCAATGGTTCTACTGTTAAATAGAATTTGTTGTGTTTATTTGGGGATTTACCTTCAACTTCAATACTTTTCTTTACTACTGTTTCTCTGTAAACTACAATAGGTGGACTTGATTTGATTTGTACACCTTTTTCTGTTATAATTCTATTTTCTATGATTTCAAGGTGCAGTTCGCCCATACCGCTCATCAGACATTCACCTGTTTGTTCATCAATTTTTATTTTTATAGAAGGATCTTCTTTTGCTGCAGCTTTTAAGACTTCAACTACTTTTGCCAAATCTTGTGGTTTTGTAGGTTCTATTGCTTTTGTGATTACAGGTTCGAATATATGTCTTAGTTCTTCGAATGGATGTTCTGGTTGTTCTGTGATTGTTTCACCAGCTTCAGCACTTATGCCTGCCAATGCTAGTACATTGCCTGCTACAACTCCATCTATTATCTGTGGCTTAATTCCGTTATACATGTATACTTGCTGAACTCTTTCATATTTTTTTGCATTATTAAGATATACTTGCATGCCGCTTTTTATTGTACCTGAGAATAACCTTCCAGCAGCCATTTCTCTTCCTGTTTTAGGGTCTATCATGACTCTTGTTACACAATATGCAACACTTCCATCTTTATTGCAGTTAACTAAGTCTTTTCCAAACTCACTTTCAGATTCTCCACGCCATATTCTTCCTATTCTATATTTTTGTGCTTCTATTGGATTTGGAAGATGTTTAATTGCCATATCCAAGATAACTTCATTTAATGGAGCATTGCTCCAAACCCATTTTTTTCTTTCATCTTCTGGCATTTTATACATTTCCAGAATGTTTTTGAATGTTATTCCTTTTTTTTGCATAAATGAAAATGATAATGCCCAATTTTCTCTTGCACTTCCAAATGCAACACTTCCATCTTGAATGCTTACTTTCCATTTTTCTTTAAATTCTGGTTCAGCAATCTGTTCTATTAGCCTATTAAATTCCAAGATTATTTCTGTAAATCTTTTCTGCATTTGCTCAGGAGTGAACAGCATTTCATTTATTAATCTGTCAACTTTATTTAGGAATAGAACTGGCTTTACTCTTTCTCTTAATGCTTGTTTTATTACTGTTTCAGTTTGTGGCATTATGCCTTCAGAAGCGCATACAAGGACTATTGTTCCATCAATTGCTCTCATTGCTCTTGTGACATTGCCACCAAAATCTACGTGTCCAGGAGTATCTATTAAATTAATAAGAAATTCCTGGCCTTGAAAATCGTGTATCATGCTTGCATTAGCAGCGTCTACTGTCATCAGTCTTTCTTGCTCGTCTGCATGCTGCCAAGTTGCCATGCCTTTTTCTAGATCACCAGCACTTTGAACATTCATTAAACCTGCAGCTGCTAAAAGATTGTCAGTTAACGCAGTTTTTCCATGATGAATATGAGCACTAGTGCATATATTTCTAATGTTTTCAGGCTTATTCATACATGATTTAAATCTTTCAACTGCATCTGCCATTTTATAGCATTGGCATTTTAAACTATATTTAAAGCTTTTGGAATGTTTACTGCATTTTAATAAACTATAAAAATTTTGTTGAAGAAATGGTTTTATTCCGGACTAGTTTCAACTACAAAGTTATCTATCCAGCCTTTGAATTGATCTTCAGCTTCTTGGTCTACTGTTCCTAATAAAACATCTGCTGATGTGTTGCTGCATATTCCCTTTTCCTTTGGTTTCTTTGAAAGATAATTATTGTTACCAACTTTTAGTTCCATTGTGTCTGTTACTGCACTATAGCTACCTTCTAAATGTGTTAGTTCGTTTTTTGGAACGCTACCTTCAGGACTTTCAATTGTTTCTGGACTTTCTCCGTTGCATTTTGAAAACTTAGCAAAAACCGCTCTTCCATAACTATCAAAACCAAGCGCCCAACTATTTGAGTCTCGTCCCATTTGTACTCCCATAGGATAAATTCTTGGTTGTCCATTAGAATTTTCTGCTGGATACTTTTCTGCATACAAATCTATTTTTACTCTGACTGTTCCGCTGTTTAAAGACATTTGTTTATCATTTTTTATATTAATATAAGAACCATCACCATTAAATCTTCTTGCCTCTCCAGACATTCCACCAGTTTCTGTTGTTCCATAATTCATAACAAGGTTGTTTCCACAAGTATCTGCAAATGGTCTTGGGTAGTCAAAACTTAATGATATTAAACATTTAGGAGAATTAGGATCTTCTTGCTGCACTGGTGCGTTTTCGCCACTTCCACAACCAAGCAATGATTTTGTTAATAAAAGTGCACAAAGCGAACTTCTTCTTGCAAATTTTGATCTTGACATGGTTTTATTAGATAATTCTAAAACTATTTAAACTTTTCCTTTTTTAACTATCTTATAGTAGTGTCTATTTTAGGTTAATTTTATAATTAAGTTATTGTTCTAATTAATTAGAAATGATTGATAAAAAAGAGAGAAGTGTTGCAGCTGTTCTTGAAGACGTAAGCTTTATTTTAAATGAAGTAAGGAATACAAAATTTAAAAATTTGGAAGAAACTAAATTAAGTGCAAAACAAGAAAAAATTTTAGAAGACGTTGAGAAAGATATTGATGTTTGTGTTACTAAGTTGGGTAAAATATTACATACTACTGAACTTTGACCTTATGGATTTCTGTTATAGACTCCCATTTCATATTATTTATAACATCTTTAATTAAATTATTTTTATGTCAATAGATATAACAAAATTATTTGATAGAATCGGAGCTGTAGCAAGTATTGAAGGAATTTCTTTAGCTGAATTTAGATTTGATTATGTGAATAATTTTATTAGTGAACATTTTTCACACGGAGGGTACAGTATTAAACTTGGTTATGATCTTAATGATAAACTTGCTGGTGTTTATTTATGTTGTAATTTTGGTCCTAATTCTGAAGATAATAGTTTATGTTTTCTAGATGGAAAATATAATCTACTGAGATTATATCCTCGTGATGATCCAGCAGGTAAAATAGAGTCTGGGGTTATCCCCACAGCTTGCTGTGGAAGCAGAAGCAATATATTCTAATTTAAATCCGCTTCTGCATGGTAAGTTTAGAGCATGNNTG
>C687J35504_10003202_pt1 | contig 10780 bp, 10 predicted proteins | sample RifCSPhighO2_02_FD_35504 | JGI IMG/M metagenome (IMG submission 35504) | reverse complement strand
AATAGCAACAACAAACAAAACATCAAATCCAAATCGCGTGATTATAAAACCAGCGACTATTGGTATAAATATTCCTATAATATCGCGAATAACTTCTAAGAAACTAACTTCTTTGCCTAAATTTTTTTTATTAGAAAACTTAGCAAAATCAGTATGATAAGGAACCCAATAGAATATCCTGTAAATAAGCGAGATAAAAATAGATAATGGAACAAGATAAATCATATTATCTTGATTGATAAAGTAAAAAATAACATAAAAAAAAGAGCTGAAAAAAATACTAACGCGAAGCGCTCTTCTAAAACCAAAATAATTTAAAAATTTTGCGCCCAAAGGAACAAATAAAACATATAGCAAATAACCTACTCCAAAATAGAACGCTACATATAAAAAATTATTATTAAAAAGCTCGTATAAAAAAATAGGTAAAAAAAGCCCTAATAACCCAGAAGCTATCATAACAATAGTTTTTGCTTTTAATAAAGATAAAAATCCGCGCGACAGAATTTTTTTTTCTACTCTTTTCATAAAATTAATTTCTAAGTTCTTTGCGAACAATTTTTCTTAAATAGTGTCCAGAAACAGTTTCTGGAAGTAAAACATAATAAGCTCCAGCTTCATATAATGCTTTGGATTCTCTATTGTTCTGCGCGCGAACTATAACTTTAGGTTTATTTTTTAATGATTTAATTCTACTTATAAGCGTTAAATTATCTTCTAAATTAGGATTTGTTGAAACAACAAGCAACGCGCTTGCAATGTTCGCTTTTTCAAAAATCTCTTCATCAGATATATCTCCTAATAAATTATCAATCCCTTGTTCATCTAACATTTGAATTATATCTGGGTCAATATCAATAACTAAAAAATCTTTTTTATCCATTTTTTTAGCCATACTCTGCCCTGTTCTATGATAACCTATTAAAACAACAGGCTTTTTAAATTTTTTAACAGGAGCGTGGTATTCTTTTGTTTTCTTGCGTTCAAATATAGATAAAACAGGCGATATAAAATTAAAAATATGATTAGCGTAAGTAATCATATAAGTAGATAAGGTAATCGTAATAACTCCAACAGCAGTAACAAGCACTACAACGCCTTCATTTATATGTCCTAATTTTAAACCTAACGCTACTAAAATTAAACTAAATTCCGATATTTGCGCCACTGTTACGCCAGCTAAAAAACTTGTTTTTTTTCTATAACCCATAATACCCATAATAGCAAGAACTATTAAAGGATTTCCAATTAAAACAAACAATGAAAAAACAATGATAGGCGTTGTTAGTCCGTTAAAACTCGTAAAAATAATTGAAGAACCCAAAACAACAAAAAATAGCAGTATAAAAAAATCGCGCAAAGGCTTAATACGGCTCGCTATCTGAAAATTCTCTGAAGAATTAGCAAGCGCTATGCCTGCTAAAAATCCGCCTATTTCTATTGAAAAGCCTATTTTATGCATAAAAGAAACCAAAAGAAAAACCCATGCCAAAGTCATTAAAAATAAAAGTTCTTGAGAGCGGGCTATTTTATCAAAAATTTTAGGCAAAATAACGCGCCCAATCCAAAACATAAAAATAAAAAGCGCTATTCCCTTTAAAATAGTAAACAATATATCTGCCCAAACTATACCGTTTCCCAATTCTATTCCAGCTAAAACAAGCAAAATTATAATAGCTATAAAGTCCTGCACCAAAAGAAAACCAATACTTATGCGTCCGTATAAGCTATTTAAATCATTTTTTTCTGATAAAAGCTTAACAATAATAATAGTACTGGAAAAAGTAAGCGCTATAGCTATATATGCTGCTTGTAAATAATTAAAATTAAAAAGAGTTGCTATAAAAAATCCAATTCCAAAAGTAAATATTATTTGACCCAACCCAACAATTAAAGATGTTTTTCCTGATAACTTAATAGAAGTTATATTCATTTCTAAACCAACTAAAAACAGCAAAAACATTATTCCAAGGTCTGAAAAAATATAAAAAATATCTAAATTAATTATATTAAAAAAACTAAAAGAACCAATTAAAATTCCTGTTGCTAAATATGCCAAAATAAGAGGCTGACGAAAAAATCGCGCCAACATGCTAAGGCACGCCGCAACTAAAATTACAGTTGCTAATTCAAAAATAAACGGACTCATATTTTAGAAAGTAGAAATAAGAATAAAAAAATTAATCAATCACCTCGCAACAGAGCCACGATGAATTGGATGATTAAATCAATAATAGCAAAAAAATTATAAATTGTCTAAAACTTGCTTTTAAATTTATAGATAAAAAAACTTCATCTTAATAATAAAGCGGAACAAAATTAAATCCATAAAATTCTTTTTCTTTTATTTCATTTTCAGATATTTTATCAATTCTCCAAATAGAATTTTTAATAGGAATAACTAAAATTCCGCTTATACTTAATTGATTTACTAATTCTTTAGGCAATTTTTTTGCCATTGCTGAAACTAAAATTTTATCAAAAGGCGCTTTTTCAGAAAACCCTAAAATATTTTTTTCAGATAATATAATTTCCGCGTTTTTATAAAAAACATTTTTTTTATTATATTTAGATAAATTTTTTCTGCCGAATTCAACTAATTCTGGAATAATTTCCACACCAAATACTTTACCTTTTTTACCAACAATTTGCGATAATAGCTCTGTTGTCCATCCAGAACCAGAGCCAATATCTAAAATTTTATCGCCCTTTTTAGGCTCTAATAATTCCAGCATAAAAGCAACAGTGGTTGGTTGCGAAATTGTAACATTGTATCCTATTGGCAATGGATAATCTCTATAAGCTTCTTTTTTAAAATCAGATAAAACAAAATCAGCTCTATCTGTTTTTTTAAAAGCGTTAATAATTAAAGCTGTTTTTAAAACAGCTTTTTTCACTAATTCTTGTGTTAAAGAATTTTGAGACATAATACATTAACATTATACTGCAAAAAATTTAATTACACAAAAAATAATAAAAGCAACTAAAAAAAGCCCGGCGTAAAGCCGGGCTTTTTCCGTTTCTTAAATTTATCTTCGATTGTTATCGCGATTATTGCGAGGCTCCATTGGTCGAGCTTCGTTCACAATAATAGATCTTCCGCTAAAATCAGAATTGTTCAATTTATCAATACAAGCTTGAGCTTCGTCTTCGCTTGACATTTCAATAAAAGCAAAGCCTTTGCTTCGTCCTGAAAATTTATCAGTAATAATTCTGACTGATTCTACGGTTCCATGAGCGCTGAAAGCTTCTTTAAGATTATCTTCAGTTGCTTCATAAGGAAGATTACCTACGAAAAGTTTCTTTTCCATATAATATATAATTTATTGCTTAATTTCCTGTTCCGACCGCGCACTTTTTAAAAAAATAATTAGATACTTAAAGCGTCTAATATGTTAATTAGAGATGCGAACAAGTTATAACAATAATGTATCATATTATTTAAAATAATGCAAGCTTTTTTATAAAATATAAAATATAAATAAAACATATAACAGATAAAAACAAGGTTCTCAACAAATTTTTAATTCGTTTTTAAAATTATTGACTATTGTTTTTACTAATGTTATATATAGTTAAAATACACTTTAAACGAATCGCTTTTGTTTTAAAAGCGATTTTAAATTTTTTAATATTAAAATGGAGATAAGAAATATAGCTATTATTGCTCATGTTGACCACGGTAAAACCACCCTTACAGACGCGCTTATGAAACAAACTGGTATGTCTGAAGAAGGCGTTACAATGGATAGCAATGCTTTAGAGCAAGAACGCGGAATAACAATTTATTCAAAAAATACGTCTGTATATTACAAAAACACTAAAATAAATATAGTGGATACGCCAGGTCATGCTGACTTTGGGTCAGAAGTTGAGCGCGTTTTGCGTTCCATAGATTCAGTGATTTTAGTAGTTGACGCAAGCGAAGGCCCAATGCCTCAAACAAAATTTGTTTTAAAAAAATCGCTTGAACTTGGCTTAAAACCAATTGTAGTTATAAATAAAATTGACAAGCATACAGCTCGGCCTGATGATGTTCAAGAAATGATTTATGAATTATTTTTAGATCTTCACGCCAACGATGAACAACTTGATTTTACAACTATTTACGCTATTGCGCGAAATGGCATTGCTAAAGAACATTTAAATGAGGATTCAAAAGATTTAACTCCTCTTTTAAATACAATATTGNGTAAAGTGCCNATTGCTTCAAGTTTTGAAGCAAATAATCAAGATTTGCTTATACAGCCCTTTAATCTTGGTTATGATGATTTTCTTGGACGACTCGCGATTGGAAGAATTTATAAAGGAACTATAAATCAAGGATTAAATATAATCATAAAAAATACCAAAGGAGATGCAAGAAAAGGAAAAATAACTAAACTATTTTTATTTGAAGGATTAAAAAGAAAAGAGGTTAATGAGGCTTATGCTGGCGATATTATAATGATTGCCGGACTTCCAGATATTTTTATAGGAGAAACAATTTGTATTAATGAAAATCAAAAAATGCTTCCAGCTATAAAAATAGATGAACCAACTATATCATTGAATTTCTTAGTTAATAACTCTCCTTTTGCCGGACGAGAAGGAAAACTTGTAACAAATCGCCAAATAAAAGAAAGATTGGAAAAAGAATTAGAAATAAATGTTGGCTTAAAAATAGATTTTTCATTTATTGACCATTATAAAGTTTACGGACGAGGCGAAATGCATATAGCTATACTGCTTGAAAATATGCGAAGAGAAGGATATGAAGTTCAAATTTCACAACCACGAGTTATTATAAAAGAAGAAAACGGCATTAAATTAGAACCATTTGAAGAAGTAACTATATTAGTGCAAGAAAAAATGTCAGGAAATATAATTGAAAAACTATCAAAGAGAAAAGGCTCTATGTTAGAAATGAAATCAGAAGATTCTCATATAAAAATAATATTTGAAATTCCAACGCGTGGACTTCTTGGCTATAGAAACGAGTTTATAGTTGATACTCGCGGAGAAGGCATACTCTATACTCATGTAATAGGTTTTAAACCATATGTTGGCAATATAGAAAAAAAAGATGTTGGATCAATGGTTTCTATGGCTTTAGGCAAAGCGCTTGGGTTTTCTCTTTTTAATCTTCAANACAGAGGAACTTTATACATAGGAGCTAATACAGAAGTATACGAAGGAATGGTTATTGGCAATACATCTAAAGGCAATGATNTGGCTGTTAATCCAACAAAAGGCAAACAATTAACTAATATGCGCGCTTCTGGTTCTGATGATGCTATTCGCCTTACTCCTCCTCTTGATATAACAATAGAGCGAGGTATGAGCATAATGAATGATGACGAATACTTAGAAATTACTCCAAAAAATATTAGACTTAGAAAAAAACATTTAAAAGGAACAGATAGAACTAAAGAAAAACGAAAAAATCAGTAAACATTCATATTTTTATTGTTATTTGTTTAAACAAAAGTTAATGCTTTTCCAGTTTTTCCAGCTCTTCCTGTTCTTCCTATGCGATGAACATAATCATCGTAAGTTCCAGGAATATCATAATTTATAACATGGCTTACTCCGCTAATATCAAGCCCTCGCGCAGCAACATCTGTTGCAACAAGTATCTTAGCATAATTATTTTTAAATAGCCCTAATGCTTGCTGTCTTCTTGAATGGTTTTTATCTCCATGAATTGACTCAGCTTTAAATCCTCTTTTCGTAAGAAGAATAGATAATTTTTCTACGCCGTGTTTTGTTTTTCCAAAAATAAGAACTTTGCTAAATTCTGGCTGTTTTAATAAATCATGTAAAACATCTATTTTTTCAACTCCTTGTCGCACTCTTACTATATCCTGGTCAACGCCTTTTGCTGTTTCTCCTGTTTTTACTGAAACAGTAATTGGGTTATTTAAAAACTCTGAAATTAAATTTCTAATTTCTGGTTGCAATGTAGCTGAAAAAAACAATGTGTGTCTATCTTTTGGCACTTGAGACAACATAAATCTCATATCATCAATAAATCCCATATCAAGCATTCTATCTGCTTCATCTAAAACAACTGATCTAAACTTTGCGAGTTTAATTAAACCTCTTTTTGTTAAATCTTTTATTCTTCCGGGAGTTCCAATAATAAAATTATTATAAAATTTAAGTTCTCTAATCTGCGGACCAATATTAGCTCCTCCAACGCAACAAACGGAAAAAAGCTTCATTCCTTTGCTAAACTCTTTAAATTCGTCGTTAATTTGAATCGCAAGTTCGCGAGTAGGAGCAACAATAAGCACTTGCTCATTTTTATTTAAAAGCACCTTATTAATAAGAGGAATAAGAAACGCTCCTGTTTTGCCTGTTCCTGTATTAGCAATGCCAACAATATCTAAACCTTGTAAAATATGAGGTATTGCTTTGTCTTGAATTGGAGTAGGAGCGATATATCCTTTTTTAATAATATTTGCCCTTAAACCTTCATTTATATTAAAATCAGCAAATTTATGTTCAGGAACAAAATGATCTGTTTCCTCTGTTATAGTAACTTTATTAATAAATTTAGAAACATCTATTCTACTTGTTTTTTATTGTATCTATTGCGAGAATAAGAAAAATTTCCTTTTCCGCCTCTTTTTTTATTATAAAAATTGCTTTTGCCAAAAGAACTTTGGCTACCAAAACTTCTTCTTTTATTATACATATTTTTAATACTTAGAGCGCTAAAAACTGTCTTTACGCAGTTCATTTTTTACGCTCTGTAGTATTTAATTATGTACTAAAAGCGCGATTTTTTTAAAAAACAGCAATAAACTAAAAAAGTTCTTTGCTGTTATAGAACTCTATTTTTAAATCTTTATTATTATAATAATATATCATAAAATTCTATTTGTCAATACTTGCTTTTTAATATCGTAATTAATAATTATTTAATTTGTTTTAAAATAAACTCTTGAAGCGTTTTTATAGATTTATTGTCATATAAAGATACGGCTTTTACTGTTTTAAAATATTTTTTCATTTTGGCTATAATTTTTTTAAGCTGCGCTTTATTTTCAATTATATCAGTCTTAGTTAAAACCACAATTTCTTTTTTCTTTAAAAGCTCGCTATCATATTTTTCAATTTCGCTTCTTATTATATTATAAGCTTTTATCAAATCCTCATTTTCAAGAGATATTAAATGCGCTAATATTTTTACACGTCTAATATGGCGTAAAAATTTATGTCCTAATCCTTTGCCTTCTGAAGCGCCTTTAATTAAACCAGGAATATCAGAAATAATATAGCCAAAACATTCTCCTAAATTAGGCTCAAGGGTTGTAAAAGGATAATCTCCTACTTTAGCATAAGCGCGAGTAAATTCATTCAGTAGGCTTGTTTTGCCTGCATTTGGCAAACCAATAAAACCTATGTCAGCGATTAACTCAACTTCAATAAAAAAATTAGCTTCCTGTCCAGCAGTTCCTAAAGTGCACTTTTTTGGCGTTGTATTAACAGAACTTTTAAAAAATTCATTTCCGCGTCCTCCTTTACCTCCTTGTAAAAGTAAAACTATTTCTCCTTCTTTGCTTAGATAAACTTTTTTACCAGTATCAAGATTAGTTATAATAGAGCCTATTGGCAATAAAAGTTCAAGATTTTCTCCATCAGCTCCATGAAAACTGTTTTTTTTCCCATCTCCTCCTTTTTCAGCGAAATAATTTTTTTTTGTTCTATATCGCGAAAGCAAATGCACATTGCGTAAAGCCCGCGCAAAAACATTTCCGCCTGCTCCGCCATCGCCCCCAGATGGACCTCCCATATCATTATTTTTTAAATGACGCCAGCGAACAACGCCATTGCCTCCATTTCCCGCTTTTACAAATACTTTTACTTCATCAATAAATGCCATAATTTTGAATTATAAATTACAAATTTTAAATTACGAATAACTTTTGATTTATTTAGACCTTATCGCGTCTATATAACTACAATAATCGCAATCATTTCCAGATTTTGGAATATCGTCGCTATTTAAACATTTATGCGCTTCTATTATTATTTTTTCCACCCAGTTATCATTGCCCTTGTATGAAATTAAAGTAATATCAAATTCTAATTTGCTGTCAAAAGCCTCTTTATCAGCTTTGCCATTGCAATATACAAAATAGCCAGTATTAGATACCTTATATTTATTTTGCCTAAGAAGCCATTGATAAATTTCCATCTGCCTTTTATACCCAATATGCCAATCTTTATCCAAACTATTTATTTCTTCTGCTTTAGCAGTTGCTTTATAATCAACAACAATATATTCGCCTTTGGAATTTTGCCAAAGATCGTCTATGGCTCCAAATATTAGCATATTAGTAGGTTTATGATAATACTGCACTCCAGTAAAATTATGTCTCCATTTATCCAAATCCTTGTGCGAAACAGGTTTTGCGTCAATTCCATATTTTTCAATTAAAGGGTGGTTTGCGCCTTTTACTCTTTGAATATCAAACTCTTTTTTTAATAAAGTGTCAACAGCTGAGTTTAGCGCGAATGGAAACCCTGGAGGCCGTCCTATTCCTAATCTTCGGTCATAGTAAAAACATCGCTTGCACGCCAAATAAAGGTCAATCTTAGACCGCGACAACTTAAACTGCTCTTTTGATTTAGGATTATATAATCCTCTTGTTCTTTGCGCTGTGTAATATTTGCTCATATATAAAGCCAATGAAATTGTTGTTTTTTATTATTTAATTTAAATTCATTTTAACACAAAAAATCGCTCTGTGCTATAAATTTGATTATCTCACAAATACCTCTTGATTTAACTCTTTAAGCATTGACGGATTTTCTCATTTTTACTTTTTTTGTTATGTTTTTGCCATAATTAAAAATCCTTAACTACTTTTGCCAGAACAAGAGCTTGATAATGATTTGGTTTTGTTCGCTTCAGATACTCAATAACTTTTCCTCGAACTGGCGCGATTGTGAGATTTTGCGATTTCGCAAAATACATTATCTTTTCAATTGCTTTTTCTATTTCTGATTTTTCGTTCACCATCAACTCAATTTCTCCAATATTGTAGATAAAATCTTGAAAATTAACAATATCAAAATTAATGATAAATTGCTCCTTTTTATATTTTATGCGCGTGGTTTTACAAGTACAAAATGGAAAATATCCAGCTTTTGCCAAATCATCAGCAAGATTTCCATTAGAGGGTAGATTTAGAGCTTTTCTAATTTTCTGTTCATCCTCCAACTCATTATACTGGTCAGCTAATCTATCGACTCCTTTGTGGAGAGGAAGTTTTAGCTCAAATCTACCCTCTCGAGAACGGAGCCATTTATCATTCGTAGTTAGAGAAAAAATTTCTGTATCGTAATAAGTATCGGTAAAAACTCGTTCATTTAGAAATTGAGCTTCCTTTGTCAATCGCTCTTTATCTTGCTCGTTCAATATAAATTTTTTCTCTACTTCAATCATAAGGTTTATTTAATTAAATCTTCAATTACAACATTTATTTAATCAAAGCAGTCAAATTCTAACACAGCCTTTAATCACTCCATTATACCCCCATAGAGTATGAGGTCAACCTATCGCTTGGCACATAGAAACGCGCTGTATTCAAAATTAAGTTTAGCGCATATTTTACTGACCAAGCGAGGAGTCAAAATTTTTTAAATCCCGCAGCTGCTACCCTGTTTTTTTGCCACTGGTTCNATTTCAGAGAGAACTTGGCGATATCCGGAAGCGCTGGAATATGAGGCGCCAAGCGCTTCTTTAGAATCAACTTTATCCCAGCTCACCCCGCGCTTCTGAAAATATTTTGCGATAGTCAGGTAAGTATCCGGGAACCAATAAGCATTCACTTGCAATGCTACTTTATACATCTGTTGTTCCGAGACGCCTTGCGCAGCCATTAACTCAAGCAAACCAAGCATTGCCATCCCGTGGTTGCAATCCGGGAAATAAGTGGAATTACCGCAACACGGGCGATAAATATTCTGAGATACTTTTTCAACAAGTGCCTGCTGTTGGGACGTGAGCGTTATGAGCGCGTATTTGCTGTAATGATCCATTGCCTTGCCTTTGGCTAAAGACCATCCGCCAGTGGAAGCAAAACCGCTGGCTCCGCCGTATTGCGGATCTGTTATTGGTCCTTTTTCAAGAATCTGATTTTTATTAGCTAATCCAAAAGCCCATAATAAATTCAGAATGATTCCGGAATTTTGCTGATTAATAATAAGCCGACCATTGCCGAAATTATAAAGCAATTTTTTGGTATTTTCATCCAGCCCTCCACGACTAGCGTAAAGCGCTTCAAATTTTTGACTGTCTATAACTCCGTATTCCGCCATTTGTTTACCTAAGTCGCCCCAAACCACAGGCAATACAGCACCGTTTACAGGCAAAACCGCCTGTTCCAAATTAACACTTGCTGCGTCGGCAATCTGATTATTATCCGATTGCTCAACCAACTGCTGTTGCTTCTGAAAATTACCGAATCGAGGATGTATAATCGCATTGATATCAAAAAATTGCAGAATCGCTAAAACAGCAACTAACCCGATGGCCAACCATTTCCAAAAATTAAACTTCAACCGCCACTTAGTAATTAATTGCTTGACAAACGGCTGATTAGCAACTTGCTGGCTTTCCTCGGCGCCATCAATTGTTTTTTCAAAATCATTTTGTGTTTCTTTTTGTTTTTTCATAATTTTCTATTTTTTTAATTTTTAATGATTACATTAAAAACAAAGTTCTCAACAAATGCTTAACGAGCAATAGCGAGTTTAGAATTTGTTAGAGGTTTTAATGATT
>C687J35504_10003201_pt1 | contig 10786 bp, 12 predicted proteins | sample RifCSPhighO2_02_FD_35504 | JGI IMG/M metagenome (IMG submission 35504) | reverse complement strand
AGAGACTTTCCGCACTTTCTATACAATATCTTTTACCAGGACATGGTTCCCCTAAGAAAGAAGGCATTGATTTTCTTATAAAACAGATGCTCAATACCCTTCTGACTAACAAAAAAGTTTAATTAATTAATTCTATTTCACAACCAACAAGCCTGTGGGCATTTACGGATAAAAGTCCGGCGCTGCCTTTAACGACCATTATATTTCCTTTTGCAGCCACCACATTACCTTCCAGACAGGACCCTTCTTCAGCCGTAAATATCTGCGGCATGAACTTCACGGCAGACAGGCGATATATGCTCTGTAGGTTGTATATTTCGGGATTTATCAGGTGCTTGGAAAGCCCGTTTGATTTTAGCTTGGAAAAAGCGTTGAATATGTTAATTGCCGCCACGTTAGGATTGCCAAACAGCATGTTATGCTTTTCAGTTCCAGTTACACGGTCGCATATGTTTAATTCACTTCGTATCTTTTGCTCAATAGATCGGGCAAGCTTGCCGTCCTGCACCATGCATATCTTCGCACCCATATCAGCACCCTGTTCTATCAGGCGCTCCATTATGCGATGTTCATAGGATATACCAACTTTTAACATTGTGCTGAAGGCTGCCAGGTAAATATAGTACTTATTTTTCTGACACGATTTTCTTTGGGATTCGTTTATGCACTCTTCGCCTGTACATTTCATGCACAGGAAGAAGTCATCATTTAATGCACACTCCCTACACATCTTCTCGCTTTCTACTATGCGCATCTTTGGACATTCAAAATGCCGACCGTTTCTTATGAAACCAGTACAGTGTCTTTTTCCTATTTTTATGTTCAAATTCTCGTCAAAGAGTTTCATCTTTGTTACCTTGTCTTCATCACGGGCAAAGAGAAAAGGCTCGCCGGCTACGCCACTGGTATCCCACTTATACTTTATTAGTTGCATAGAAATTACCTTGAAAGCCTTTCGTATATTCTTGCTGCTTCATGAACGTTTTTTGGAGAAATACCACAAAGAATGTCAAAGAGTTTTTTCGTTTCCGGATACTTTTTTTTACATATCTTCCCTACAACCTTTTTCAGCAACTCCGAGTTATACTTGTCCTGCTCGTGAAATATTATCCATGGTAAATTAATTTTTACATAGTCTTCCATGTTATTCACACCCATTTTCAATATACGGTTGTAATACATGTAAAAAATGTCGTCTCCCAGCCCACGCTTTATCATTTCCCTCCCTATTATTACGTCTTCTACTGCACGTGGCAGGTTCATTTTAAACATCAAACGAAAAAGCTCATGTCGGATAATAGTGTTTACTCCGCGCTGATCTTTCTCCAGTATCAGTGGATTGTTATAGTCTATACATATCATGGCTTTTTCGTCATCCACTTTTGATATGTTGGAATCCCTCAGATGAAACTCTATCTGCTCAAATGGCAGGTGGTAATCACCTCTGGTTATTATTCTGTCGAATAGCCTAGAAACGAATTCCCCCATCTCACCTTTTGGAAATTTTTTTATTATTCTCATAGAAAGGATATTTATCCGACAGCTAATATATATGTTTACTTACAATGTAATTATTATGAAAAACCAAGAAGTAGCCAAGATTCTTTATGATATAGCTGATTTGCTTGAGATAAAAGGCGAGCTAGTTTTCAAGTTTGTTGCTTATCGCAGAGCCGCTCAGGTCATAGAAGCACTTTCCAGAGATATAGAAGACATCTATAAAGACGGCAAGCTTGATGATGTAAATGGCGTTGGACCTGGAATTGCTAAGAAAGTGGTTGAGTATCTCGAAACAGGAAGGTCAAAATACCTAGAAGACCTCAAAAAAGGTCTGCCACCTGGTTTCGGCGAGCTCCTTGCGCTGGAAGGCATAGGGCCAAAAAAGGTAAAGCTTTTTCTTGAAAAAAAGATAAAAAACCTCAAGGAACTGGAAGCGGCGGCAAAGGCAGGCAAGCTAAGAAAGATCCCTACGCTAGGCGAAAAGACGGAAAAAAACATACTTCAGAGCATAGAATATGCAAAGAAACGCGGCGGCAGGATGCTTCTCGGACACGCGCTGCTTTTGGCAGATGAAATCGTAGGCGAACTTAAGAAAAACAAGAATGTTATCAAGATAAATCCTGCGGGCTCGCTTCGCAGGATGAAGGAGACCATAGGCGATATTGATATACTTGTTACTTCTGCTAAACCAGGCGCTGTCATTGACTATTTTACAAAAATGGAAAACGTTGCTAGTGTTATAGCCCAGGGTCCTACAAAGGCTTCTGTCCGTCTCAAAAACGGCATGCAAGCTGATCTAAGGGTTCTGCCAGAAAAAGAATATGGCTCTGCTTTGATGTACTTCACTGGATCAAAGGAGCACAATATAGAGCTGAGGAAGATGGCTATTTCACAAAAAATGAAGTTGAGTGAATATGGATTGTTCTCAAATAAGTTTGTAGCTGGTCGCAGCGAGGAGGAAGTATACAGGAAACTTGGCTTGCAGTACATAGAGCCGGAAATGAGAGAGAGCCGGGGAGAGATAGAACTTGCTAAAAAAGGAAAATTGCCAAAGATTGTCAGGCAGGATGATGTAATTGGCGACCTCCATATGCATTCTACTTGGAGTGATGGCAAGAATACTGTAGAGGAAATGGCACTCGCTGCAAAGAAACTTGGCTATGAATATATTTGCATAGCAGATCACATAGGTCATCTGACTATCGCGAATGCACTTGACAAAAAAAGACTAGAGAAACAAAGAAAGGAAATAGACCTCCTTAACAAAAAACTTGATATTGTAATACTCCAAGGTGGGGAGGTTGATATACGGGCTGACGGCAGGCTAGACATGGATAACCAGACACTGGAAAAACTCGATATTGTTCTAGCTTCTCTTCACTCCTCGCTAAAGGCAGGTGAGGAGCGCAACACAAAACGCATAATCGGGGCTATGGAGAATCCTCACGTTGATATAATAGCACATCCTTCTGGCAGGCTTATTGACCAACGAGAAGGCTCTTTGCTGAATATGGAGAAGATAATAGACAAGTCAAAGGAAACAAATACTATATTGGAGGTAGACGCCCAGCCCAACAGGCTTGACATGAATGATGTCAATGTAAGAGCAACTATAGAACATGGTTGTAAAATAGCCATAGACACAGATGCGCACAGCGTTGACCAGCTTCGATTTATGAACATAGGCGTTGGAACAGCACGCCGAGGATGGGCAACAAAGAAGGATGTCATTAATACCTACAAACTGGACAAGATGATGAAACTTTTGAAGTAAGTATAAAAACCTTTTGTTTATACTAGACCTATGCCGGACGAGCAACCCCTTAGAATAGAATTTGAATTATTTCCAGATGATAACAGTGCTTATTTAGTATGGAATGTGGCTGGTTGTGTAAGAAGATTAAGGGACGCGCCGCATGAGTATGATATAACATTGATGGTTTACGAAATTCACAAAGATATATTAAGAAAACGTGGCATAAGCGACGACGATCTAAATGTTGGAGATCGATATGTTGAGGAAGCCAAGGCACAGTGCCTGCGTGGCGTGAATTGATTACTTTACTTTAACTTCTATAATCTTGTCTTTTTCATTTACATTGAACTTAACAGGTAGAAACTGCTCTATAACCCATATGTTTGTTAAAACATGGGGTGTTATTTCTGATACCCTTATAGAACTATCTTGCTTTGCAAACGCTAGGAAAGGTAGCAACTGGTCTGCTATGTGCTTGTCCAAACAGGCGTAACCATTTATTTGGTTCTTAAGCCCAATGGCTGCTTCGCTGCCCACTTCTTCTGCTTTTTTACCACGTTCTCCGAGAGACGATTCACCTAAAATACAATTTTCAAACAAAGCAGAAACATGAATAGAAGATCCGGTACTTAGCGATGGAACATAATTCATATCTTTTTTTTCAAGGTCAAAAAAGTTTTCAACTGCATTTACTTGTCTTTCTGCAACCTTATTTTTTCTCAGGTCTTCTGATGCCACACTTACTGCTTCATGACCTATTAATTTTCCCCTGTCTATAATCGTCAAGGCTTTTGGAGTAGCGGGCTTTAATGTTGCATTGACAATTCCACCACCTTTTGGATAGAAAGCATAATTTTCTATGTTTAATGAAAAATCGACACCAATCTTTTTCATGTAGTAAGAGAAAATACTTTTCATGTAGTCCATAGTTGGACTCCATTTTACATGGGTCCCACCCTTTATTTTAAGTGAGACAGGTTGCTTAGCATGGAGCGAAGGTAGAATTAATGATTGCAAAACAAGAGAAATTGCTCCGGCTGTACCTATATCAATTTCATAGTGACCACCCTTTATTTCCTTCGGTTCAAAAATAAGTGATGTGTCCCCGATATTTGCATCAATTTTTGTATTACAAAGCTGCGCAACACTTTTTACCGCTGCCAGATGCTGTGGTTGCAAGCCTGATTTTGGGCGATTAAAACGTATTTTATCAATTTTGCAAGGCTCGCCAGTTATTGCCGACAAAGCCATAGCAGTTCTGATTATTTGACCACCGCCTTCAAGCGTATCACCTTTTATGTGTAACATCAATTCACCCCTGAAAATAAAGAATTTAGAGTCTTATGTTTGTAGTGTAAATTTAGTTTTAGGTTCCCCCAACAATACTTCAAATCTCTTTGCCGTATTCTTATTGCCCACCTTTCACGATTACTATCATTTACTTGATAAGAGGACTGAAAATACGGTTCTGTGACATCTACTCCCAAACTTTCGATTAACTTTTTAGTATCTAATATAAGATTTGGGGGTTTGGAATCGTTTTCAAAAGTTTCAACAGCATGCATAATTTGTATTCTTTTTACCCTTTCTTCTATAGAACCGTCTTCATCTATAGCTTGGGATATAAAAGCCCATTTTAGTATCGGCGAAAGATTAAAAATAAAATCTGGGATTGAAGGATTTGTTTTTACTTTCCTCCCTAAATCTAAACCCATGCCGTACACAAGTATAATTCCCAAAATTTTAGGTAGTGTTACACATTCATATTTTTTTGGATTTGAACTTTCGTTTTTGATGACACCAAAAACATTTTCGATATTTTTTATAAAAAGCTTTCTGAAATAGTAATATTTGTTGGTAAAATGTGGATTCAGACTGGATGTTATCCCTCCATCATGTAAGATTGAAGAAATAACTCTAACACCACTTTCCGAAACAAAATTTAACGGCAATTTTGGCTTTAACAAGCTATTTGTTAAGATTCCCCATGCCCCATTTTTCGTTGATATAGCTTCTATACAACCTTTTCTTGGCTCTAGCCCTATAATTTCACAAAGCTCTAGAAAATCTAGAAATTTTATCTTATAATCTTTCTTATTTTCATTCATATGCCTTATAAAGTGACCCAAGTTCCTCTCAGCGTTATGTATAGAACCAAACTTTTTATCTACATTTCGAAGTATGTTATTCTTTACACTTTTATTTAACAAAACATAGACACTACGATCCGTAATTTCTTTATAATTTAGAGCAATATCTTCTAAATTTACAATACCTGTAAACCAACCGGTTGGCTTCTCTTCTTTCATATCAACTATTTATCAACTAAAAGTATATAAACTTTTATTTGCTATAGTAAACGTATGAAATGGGATAATTATGGATTCGTCGTAGCTAGCAGAGTAAGAAAAGAAATACTAAATGCGTTAGAAATCCAGCCATATTTACCGAGTGAATTGACAAAAAAACTATCTTTAGATAAGTCACAGGTTACTAGATCTCTACATGAATTGGAAAAAATAAAATTAATAAAATGCCTAACACCTAACAATCGGAAAGGTAAAGTTTATACTATTACTCAAGAAGGTAAAATTATATTGGAAAAAATTAAACTTTGATTTTCTCGCCGTTCTTTGGTGCGAAGACCTGTATATTGAACTCTTTTTCTATATCCTTTGCGAACTCATCGCATTTGTCTCCATGAACACATATGACAGTCTCTGGCCTCGTGCGGCGGATTATATCCATTAAACCAGTCCTGTCGGCGTGCGCACTCAGTGCTATTTGCTGCAGGTCTGCATGCACGCTGAATCTTTCTTCACTGTTCTCAAATACGCGTGTTTCAATAAGGTTTTTTCCTGGCGATTCTTCAACAAGGAATCCGGAGAAAAGCACTTTGGAGCCCTTTAGGGATTGCATCTCCTTCAGGTATCTCACAGCAGGTCCGCCACCAAGCATGCCGGCTGATGCTATGATAATTGGATATTTCTTTATTGCAGCAGCGCGTTCCTCGTTTGTACGGATGAATTTTACTCTTTTAAGAAGTGCCCGAAAGCCGTTTGGATTTTTAATGTAACTACCATACTCGCCTATAATCTCGCTTGCTATCTTTGCCATCCCGTCCAGTGCAATCTTATCGGCGTATTCTTTCAAAATAAGCATTACTTCCTGGGCGCGGCCCACGGCGAAGACAGGCATAAGTGCAACTCCATTGTTTTCTATTGTTTCCTCAACAGCTTCCAAAAGACGCTTCTCTTCACTTTTCCTTGGAGCCTGGTTTTTGGTGCCATAGGTGCTCTCTGTTATAAGAATATCCACCTTGTCCGGAAGTTTGCATGCTCCAAGAAGATTGCTTGGTCGTGACTGAATATCGGCTGTGTAAAATATTTTCTTCCGACCATCGAGAAGAATAGAAGAACTGCCTGGTATATGACCAGAGTCCCATAAAGTGCAAGAAAAATCACCTATGTTAAACTTTTCATTATAGCGCACAATTTTCGTGTTCTTTACCATCCTCTTTACATCGGTTTTGTCAAAAGGGGTTCCAAATCCTTCATTTCTTGCGACCTTCATCGAGTCCTTGATAAGCATACTGCCTAACTCCAACGTAACGTCATTCATGTAAATCGGGTGCTTACCTTTCTTGAACAACAGTGGAGCAGCTCCTACATGGTCAAGATGTGCGTGGGAAATTATAGCAGCATCAACCTTTTCTGTAGGCGGATATTTGGGCGGCTCAGGCTCAATCTTGACGCCAAAGTCCATCATTACACGTTTTTTGCCGCTAACAAGGATAGCACTTCTGCCTACTTCTCTCCCACTTCCTAATACTTCGATTTCTGTCATATTTTATCCCACATCTTTCTGAGCTTTGATTTGTCTATGAGTAGATCTTTGGTATTTGTAAAGACCTCAAGTGTTATGGTTTTGTCAAAGCCTGTTTTCTTCACAGCGCTAAGCATTGCGTTCCAATCTATGGAACCCTTACCTAATGGCAAGTGTTCGTCCTCTTTCCCATGATTGTCACTTATATGTATGTGTTTGATCCTTTTTGAAAACCTTTTTACAAGCTCTGGTGTCGTGTTTTTCTGACCAATATTTGCATGGGCCACGTCAAGATGCAAATACAATTTCGGTAATTTTTTGAAAACCTTTTCTAGGACGTTGGGATTACTGAATAATCCAGGCGTATTTTCCGCCATTAAATCAAGGCCGCGTTTTCTTGCTATGGAAACGAGCCTTTTCAATGACCATAAATTGAACTCTATCATATGTTCATGATCTATGATTCCAAGCGATGTATCGAAGTGTACATTGAATGTCTTTACAGAAAGCTTTTCAAATGCCTCAGCACCCTTTTCCAATTCATCTAATGCGTATACCCTAAGTTCTTTGAACGGCGAGCCTATGGGTAGATACCAGGCTGTGTGGCCTACGACAGGAGTTTTTCCTATTGCAGCCTTAAGAGCTCTTATATTTACTTTCTCCGGCCTGGCTTTTGGCATCTCAAGCGTAAGGTCAAGGAAATCAAAATCCCTCACGACCCGCTTAACCTCTTTGAGAAGATTATTGTTTGGGTTATTCATCGAGCCTATTAACATAAAATCACTACCTCTTATTCGGAAATCATTATTTTTATAGGCGCGGCCGGGTTAGGTAGACCTGTCCATAAGATTTATAAGTATGTGTTTAATAATATTCTGAACGTGGTGCCATGGACTACCAATTTCAGTCAACAGCGAGAAGCTGAGGCCAATTTTGCTTAGGGCACTCAACAAAAACCAGATTCTTCTTGTAAGAAAATTAAAATATCACAGAGTACTTAGCAGGACCCAGCTTCTAATAGAAATCTCCCACAGCGGTAATGTACCGCTTTCTACACTGAAGCTTAATTTCAAAATACTCAAAGAACTGGGAATAATTTCTCAAAATGGCAGACTTACTGCTCTTGGACAAAATATAAGCTGGATAATAGGTGATTAGATGGACTACAAAATTGAATTACAAAAATCTGCTAAAGATATAGAAATGGAAAACTATCTGAAAACTATATTCATGCTCAGCGAGAGTAATCCAGAGATTTTGTATCGTGTTATAGAGATGGCAAAACAGGACAATAAAAATACAAAAAATAGAAATTTAAGCGGGTAAATCAAAGTGATTTTATGTAAGGAAATACCACCGTATTAATACGGTGGTAGTATCTGTGGTATTTCCGGCATAACACAAGCCACAGATATTATATGTGGTATTCGGAGAACTTTTCAAGTTCTCCGATACAGCAAAACTTTTGGTTTTGCTTGCATTCAAAAAGAATACCACTACCTTTAGATGGTGGTTTGTGTTTATGGACATTGAAAAGCGAATGGAACTCATAGAAAGCACCGGCGAGGAAACCGTCATGCGTGAAGAGCTCCGCATATTGCTGGAGACAAAAACAAGGCCTGTTGCATATGACGGCTTTGAGCCCAGCGGCCAGCTACATATTGCACAGGGAATCATGCGTGCTATCAACACCAACAAGATGATCGAGGCTGGAGTTCATTTCAAGTTCTGGGTTGCTGACTGGTTCGGCTGGATGAACAACAAAATGGGCGGCGACCTTGAGAAAATAAAACAGGTTGGCGAATACCAGATAGAAGTCTGGAAATCCTGCGGCATGGATGTTAAGAATGTTGAATTCCTCTGGGCGAGCGACGCCATGGCTGATCGTGAGTATTGGAAGCGCACTGTTAATATCGCACGCAATAATACAGTCCAACGCATAGTAAGATGCTCACAGATAATGGGGCGCACTGAAAAGGATACACTCACAGCAGCACAGATATTTTATCCCTGCATGCAAGCTTCTGACATATTTCACCTGAAAGCCGATATCACCAATCTTGGGATGGATCAGAGAAAGGTTAATGTCCTGGCACGGGAAATAGGACCCAAGCTCGGTTTCTGGAAGCCTGTTATGGTAAGCGTTCACATGCTGATGGGACTTAACAAGCCGCCGGAAGGCATTACAGATCAGGTTGAGAGGGCAATAGCAATGAAGATGAGCAAGTCGATACCAGACAGTGCTGTTTTCATGACGGACAGTGAAGAGGAAGTAAAACGCAAAATAACAAAGGCTTACTGCCCAGCTACGACGGAAGACAATCCGATGATGGAGTACATGAAGTACATAATATTTAGGAGCTTTGACAGCGTTACCATAGAAAGGTCAAGTAAGTTTGGCGGCGACGCAACCTACTACAATTTTGATGAGCTAAAGAAAGATTTTACTTCAGGCAAGCTTCATCCTGCTGACCTGAAGAATTCTACTGCCAAATACATAAATGAACTTCTTGAGCCAGTAAGAAAGCATTTCTCAAAAGGCAAACCAAAAGAACTCGCTGATTTAATCAGAAGCCAGGGCGTTACACGTTAACGAAACCTGTACAAATAGCGGGATAGGTTTATGTGATTATTTTTAATTTCAATACCGTCTTTCTTAAGGAGCCTAATTTTCTCGGAGATTTTTTTACCTTTCATGCAACCAGCGTAGCCATGTACCTTGCTAGAGCCTTAGGAGCATGAAATATCCATACTATAAAATACAAAAGGATTTAAATATAAAAGGTTATATATGTTGTATGATCACTAAACAAGATATAGATTTTGCAATAAACGCAAATAGAAAATTAAAAGAGGAATCTATAATTCTCTCAAATCTATCATCTACAAAATTTAGAGAATTTACCAAAAATAGACTTGGGATAGAAGCTAAAAAAGTCCGAATATCTAGCATGAAAAATACTAAGACATATGATAATTTATTATTAGATGCGCGGGAATTGTTTGAACTTGGGTACGGAACAAAATTTATATCATTATGTATATCTCTAAAATACAAAATGTATATACATACTATATTTTTTCATAAAACAGTCCAGAAAAACAGATTAAGTTTTGTTATAAATGACTCTATTTTTAATCAATTAGATGTAATTTGTAAAGGGCGATTATTTTATAATCGAATTGCAAGAGGTATATTTTTATCTTTCAAATGTAAGCCTCTTTATAATTTATCCAAAAATGAAAGAGTTGGCGTTAAAATTTTTTATGACACTCCAGGAAATAAAATATTTATTAAAAGAGATGACAGATCATCAAAGAGTTTGGTTTGTGGGTATAGTGATATAATAATATCAGCTTCTCCAATACCTAAAAATACAGAAAAAATTCTAAAATTTAACAAAAATATATATACTAGTAAAAATATTGACGTGTGCTTTGAGGCGGACGATTTTGGCTTTGATAAAACAGATCTCATAGACGATAAAAATGCCAGAAAACTATATCCGCATCTCCAAAAATATGGTTTTATATTAGAAAAGAAAAGAATAACATGTTCTGATCGATCTTGCGGAGATTTACATATTTACAGAAACGGCAAAAAATATATAATCGAAATAAGTAATGTATTTGAGAGTCCACCTACTGATAAAAATTATCATTCTGCTTATAACAGAATTAGGGATAATATTTTAGGTAAAATAA
>C687J35504_10003195_pt1 | contig 10795 bp, 6 predicted proteins | sample RifCSPhighO2_02_FD_35504 | JGI IMG/M metagenome (IMG submission 35504) | reverse complement strand
TTGGAAATTAGAAAAACCGATTAAGTTAAGCCGAAAAACAGGGGAAGATCGGTGAAGGTTACTGACGTTCGCCGACTGAGTTAATGTCGGAGTATCCCAAAAAGTCCTGATTATCAACATATTTTAAGCGCATGATTCTTAACCTAATGCACGAACGTCAGTAGTAAAGTTTTAATCAATAATTCCTCGTCAGCTTGCTACGAGGTCTCCGCTAAGGAAGGTTTGGAAACCGTTGGTTTCTAAAATAATCCAGAGCGAAGCTCCTTGATACCCCGCCGAGCTTTTGGAGAAAGCGAGGGGACAGCTTGTTGCGGGGTAGTTCATTCGCTAAGCGTGGCGGCGAAACGAGTATGTATCCCTTATGTCTTCCGTGTACGAGTGGTTAAAACTTTAGCCCTAAAATTTTAAATTTACTCTTGTAACGGCCGAGTATTTGGATTTTAATCGCGGTTTGTTTTGAGAATCTATCCACGATCTCGTGGTACCCATCCCCGAAAATGCAGGTTTTTAGGCGAAAAACGAGTCGGAGCGCGAAACGTAATACCATCTCTCGATAACTCCTCTACACTAGTCCGGCATTCCACGGCCCAAAACAATGCGCGCAGGAGTGGTAAATGTTCAGAGGTTAGTTAGAGGTGGTATAATATGATTACAGTTCGCGCGATACGAAGTTTTACAACCAAAAACATAGCATTTTCTGGATGGGGGAAGATCGTGGATAGGTTTTGAGAGAGGTTTCACTCAAATACCGGACAGCTTCTGTAAAATAAACACTCCGAAACGGGGCGCGCTGTGCGTATAAGAATTCGGTAAATCCGCATTCCCCTCCAAAGCTTGCACAGCAGATAATCCCACCATGCGCAACGTTACCGGCGAACCACTGTAAATACCGCTTACGACAGGACCCCCATAATAGTTCTGCGCATCCCTGATTTCATAGGCATCGCCGGAGGAAAGACCCGATCCGGACAAATTAACATCTACGGTAGCCGCCCCGCTCGCGTTGTANACAATAATATTCGCCCTGCCCGGCTCGTATTCGTTAGGAATAATGATAGGGGTTAACGGCGCAACGGTATAATTACCTAAGGGCACCCCGGAAGATCGCCCGCCTATAAGATAATTCCCGGAAACCACATCTCCGCCTGCGTTGCCTTGCGCTTTGTAATCCAACGTGATTCCCTCATTGTGGCTGTAGTATAGATAATTATTCCGTATGATGCGATTGTTGGTCGTATTGCTGTCCACTCCCACCAGAATATTTCCGGCCGGCCGGGCATTAATTTGTAAGAGACCCATGTTAAATACGGTGTTACCGGAAACAAGGATATCATCTAAATTACCGTTTTCTGTGTATCCATGGATTCCGTATTGAAATCCCCCGAACAGAATGTTGTCGCGGACCTTTTTTTGAACACCCGGATTATTTTGCAAATAGATGCCATGCCCATGCCCGCGATCATTTGAATACCACCCATTGTGATAAATCAAAGAACCGTATATTTCCGTTCCTCCGTCCCCGCGGTTGTTTACACCTTGGGAGGTGTCGTGGATTACGACATTGATAAGTTTATTACCCGCGCCGACCAAGTTCACTCCGTCATCGGTTGCCAAATCTATCGGCCAAGAAGCGTTCCCATCATAGAAGGAAGTCGGGTAACGATCAAGAACGGCTGATGTTATTTCGACTCCCCACAGCCACACATAAGTTCCTTTAAAATCCACCACATTCCCTCGGTTACTGCCCGGGCCTTTCAGCGTTGCCCTTTCATTACTGAAATTTCTAAAAATTATTGGCTGGCTCGCGGTTCCGCTCAGATTAGAATTGAACCTGCTGTTGTATGTGCCGCCTCTCAACCATACCGTATGCCCCGGTTGAATCCTTCCTCCCGCTCCGTCAAACGCATACTGCAAACTCCAGGGNCTCCCCGCTGTGCCCGCGCCGGAAGCGCTGCCNGATGGAGAAACGTACCAATTAATGCCAGCGGCTGGCAAAACCNCAGGTAAATTTCCCGATGAAGCTGATGTGTCTGAAAAAATTGCCGTGACCGAAGTTGAAGGCGAGAGAGCCACCACGCATATACCGGTTCCATTGCACGCTCCGCTCCATCCTTTGAAGGTGTACCCGGAAGCAGGAACGGCGGTTAAAGTAACCGAAGCGTCGTTATCGAACTCGTGAGCGCAAATTGGACCGCAACTAATGCCAGATGGNGCGCTTGTGATAGANCCGTTTCCTGTTTTATTGACTGTTAGCGAATATGTAACTGGCGCGGGCAAGTCAACGGGAGGAACAACGGTTCCGCCAGGCATTTTTGTAACGACGAAAGCGGCAAATACCGGGCCTGTGAACGATGGATTAGCCAAGTGAGAGGGCACAGAGGAAAGATTGCCCAACGGCTTGGCGGCGGAAAGTCCCGTCATTGGCAGATTCACGCTCCCGCCGCTGTATGTGCCCGCAGCAATCACTGACGCGCTGTTGTTTGTGTAATTCATTACATTCCGAACCTGATAAGTATCCCCGGATTTCAGGCCGACCTTCGAAAGATCTACCGCCACGGAAGACTGCCGCGCCCAGTTGTAAATAACAACATTGCCCCTTCCCTGCTCGTAAGCATTCGGTCTAACAAAAATTTCAACGCCGCTCCCGCCAGAAGGCGCGTAAGTGTTGTTGGGGTATTGGGAAGTGGAAATGCCTCCGACTGAACCGTAAAATTTATTACCCGTTACCTCTAACCCTGTTGCCGGCGCGCCAAAAACAGATGCCCCGTAAACAATATTATTCTGAACAGATACGTTCACGGACCCTCCTACCCCGCCAACGCGCATCCCTTCCTCGCCTGTATAATAAATAAAGTTATTTTTTACAACACTATCCCTCGACGGTTTTCCTCCGCCGAACAAAAACTTATCCTGGATCAGAACATTGCCGTCCATGGTGAAGTTGTTTAGAAATGCGGCCGAAGAACCGTAAGCGTGCATTCCGTATTCGCTGAATGACCCGAAGATAATGTTATCGGTGTAAACTTTGGCGCCGAACTCGTTTTGCGTGTAAATGCCATGTTCTTTGGAATCTACCGTAATGCCGTTGTTATAAATAATGTTTCCATATACTTCCAAATCAGACGAGGCCGAAAAAAGACTGAAACCCCAAACATGATCATGCACAACCAAATTGATGAATTTATTTCCTTTTACCGCGCCGGTTCTTACACCCGCTCCTCTTGAGCTTGCCCCGTTGCGAATATTCCTCATTTCATTGGGGTCCGTATTCGTCACCTCAAATCCCATAAACCAAACGTAGCTTCCCAATACTTCCAGCGTCTCATCTTCGCCGGTGGTATTAACACGTCCGTCAAGGACGGGGTATTCACCGGGGTAATTTTCCACCTTAATTGGATGATCAACTGTGCCGCTCAATGTGCTATTAAACCGTCCATTATATGTCCCGCCCCTCAGATAAACCGTATCCCCGGGCGCGATTCTGCCTTGAGCGCCGCTAAGAGCGAACTGCAAGCCCCAAGGGCTCCCGATGGATCCGCTGTTGCTTACGCTGCCATTTGGCGAAACATACCAACTCGCGCCTGTTCCAGCAACCGGAGGATTGACAATCCTTTGCGAGAATGTGGCTGTAACCGCCGAATTGCCCGTCAGCCCCACGGAACAGTTCGTCATTCCACTACACGCCCCGCTCCAACCGACAAAATCGTAACCGGCGGATGGAGCGACTTGCAACGCGACAGGTGTATCGGAATTAAACTGATATACACAAGTTGATCCGCAATTAATACCGGAAGGGTTGCTCGTCACTGTGCCGCTTCCGATTTTAGTAACCGTTAATGTGTTAACGATTGGCGCTGACACGGTTGTGTGTAAATTCAGATACGCTTCAGCCGACCAGCCGCCGGTACCCGCTTCAAAATTCACATTCCACCAAGTGTTACCGCCGCTTGCGATCGGACCGCCAATGACCGAGCCGACGGATCCAATGGGGGCAACCCGCGTAATCACGCCACCCGCCGTCGCTCTGACATTCACCGCGCCAGTCGTGACGACACGATCTCCGATGTCGAAACGGTTTTGCATATTAGCCGTAAAATTCAAAGATACCTGTTTGTCAGCTATCATACTCAGTGAACAAGCATAGGTTCCACTACACGCCCCACTCCATCCTGAAAATGTGTAACCGGAAACCGGAGAGGCGGTGAGGGTCACGTTCGCGCCGTTGTCGAATTGGTATGAACAAACCGAGCCGCAGTTTATTCCCCCCGGGTTCGATAGAACTGTCCCCCCACCCGCTCGTACCACTGTTAGCGTCCTGCTTGTAGTCTGCGCCGATACACAATCATAGCCGATGACGCATTGACTGGAATCGCGACGAGGTGTGATTGTGCCGCCATTACCGCAGAAACCGGGAGCCGGTGAAACAATCTGCGGGCAAACGGTCGTATTCGTTGCCCCCACACCGGAAGGCGCAACCGAGGAATTGTTCGTGATGAAGATCGCGTCAATGATTGAATTCGCCTCTCTCGTTATAAATTCAATCTTATGCAAACCCGCACTGAGTTGAAAAACCCGCGGATTAAGAGTTAAGGGGTTGCCCGTTCCAGCCCTTCCATTCAGTTTTGACCACTGCCAAATGCCAGACCAGCTCCTTTCCGCCGTATCATAAATATCCCGTGAACCATTGTCAACCGAAACGTTAAACGAGTCAGACGACGAAACCGGAGCGAGAACTCGGCTCCAAATATAATATGTCCCCGACACAGGCGCGTTAAAATTAAATGTAACACTGCCACTATTGGCGACAGGCGAGAAAACATATTTTCCGTTTCGCGCGTTGGCTTCAGTCACAACAAGAGCGGGGAGGGAAACTACGGCGTTTTCGGCCTCAAGATACAGCTCGAATCCGCCTGGAGACGTTGTATTCGCGGGCGGCGTCACAGAACCCGAAGATACTTTATCCAAATAGATCGTGGAGCCGTAACCTTCGCCGGACCACCCCGTAAGTGAGTTCCCGTAATTGATCTTAAACCAAATGTGGCCGTCTTTTTCAACCGGACCGTCCAACACAACCCCTTTCTGAGACGGGTTAACTGTGCGGATTACGGGACCGATCAAAGACGGACCGGTCCGGACATTAAGATTCGCTATTTTCACCTCAACAGTATCACCTATTCGTAGACGTCCAACTGTGGGGGTATCGCTCGGCGCAACAACCGTACCGGAAGGAGGAACCGGTGTTACGATATCCGGAATCGATTGCGCCGGGACAGAATTCGATGGAGGAAACACCGGAACACCCGTCTCTCCGGGGATAAACTGCGGGTTACCCGTGATTAATATCTTATCCAGACCGGCGCCAAACTCTCTGGTCCTAAATTTAAGAGTATGCGGACCGGCGTTGAAGAAGAATACTCTGGCTTTTGCGTTATAACGACTTGGCGCGCCGCCGTTATCTCTCCTGCCGGTAACTCGAGTCCATTGCCATTGCGGCGACCATAAACTTTCGGCCGTATCGTAGATATCCTCACCCCCACCGTCGGCGGAAACAAAAAACGAATCGGTTATGTAATCAGGCGATTTTACCCTACCCCAGACGAAATAGTACCCGGCAGTCGGAACGCTGAATGTTAACGCGACTGCGCCACTGTTCGAACTGATGGAGGAAACGTATCCATTTCCAGAAACACTGGTTGCGGAATAAACAATCATTGGGGATATAATGTTGCCCGATTCCGCTTCCAATTCGACAACGTAATTGGAGAGCGGACTGGCGCCGGAAACAGAATCGGGGTTCAAAGCGGCTTGGACGTCTTTGGCAAACAGCAAGTCTGTGGCAGTTCCTGTTTCTCTCCCCAAGATACCTGCGCCAAACGCCACGACCAGTGACAGCGCGATGATTAAAGAAATAAGATGTATTCTTTTCATAAACAATAATTGGATTGATAAGATTATAATTTGCTCCATTATATACCCAAAAACAGCGGGGTGCGAAAATCTTTGTGGGGATAGTCGTTAGTATAAGGGAACGACGGATGAGTATAAGGGGAAAGTATAAGTATAAGGAGACGACGACGAATATTCAGTATATTTCACGAGGAAAAACCGTGGTGGTAAATCCGACGTGATTCATGATACGCCCCCTACTTTTTAACGGGGGATAAGTTCGAAGCGGGGCGATAGGATTGACAGACCAAGATTCGCAAATATTTCAATGTATGCCAAGCTCGCAAAAATCCGCCCAAAGGTCTACAATATAATAGTCGTAATTTTTGTTTCGATTTGTTTTTATGTCAGGACATAGTAAATGGGCCCAGATAAAACATAAAAAAGCCAAGGCTGACGGCCAAAAAAGCAAGGTCTTCAGCAAATTCGCCAAACTGATTGCTATTGAAGCGAGGAAGGCGCACGGTAGCATGTCCAACCCGGGGCTTAAGGCGGTTATTGAACGCGCCAAGGCGGAAAATATGCCCAACGACAACATCGAACGCGCCATCAAAAAAGCCACCGGCGAGAACGCTGCCGCTTTAGAAACGATAGTGTACGAAAGTTACGGCCCGGGCGGAGTGGCCATAATTATTGAGGCGCTGACTGACAACCGCAACAAAGCGGCGCAGGAAATCAAACACGTCCTCTCAAGCGAAGGATACGCGCTGGCTGCGGCAGGAAGCGCGTCGTGGGCCTTTGAAAAAAAAGACGGCGCGCTTACAGCCCAGACCACTATACCCTTGAGTGATGAAGACGCCGGAAAATTAGCCGACCTCGTCGAAAAACTGGAAGATAACGAGGAAGTCCAGAATGTTTACACTAACGCGCAGTAATGCTTCCCAATCCCCCTCTCACGGTTCTTGCGGTTGACCCCGGTTTCGATCGCGTGGGAGCCGCCGTTCTTCAAAAAATAAATAGTGGGGAGATTTTACTGCACTCGACTTGTATAAGGACGGATAGGAAAGATTCCCCGGCGGAAAGAATCCAAACCATCACGAAAAGTCTGGAAAAAATTATTGAGAAATTCAAACCGGAACATTTCATCACTGAAACCATCCTCTTCGCGAAAAATAAAAAAACGGCCATCAATGTGGCGCAAGCGAGAGGGGCCATGATTAACACCGCCTCGAATTTCGGGCTTTCGGTTTTTGAGTACAGTCCCCTGCAAGTCAAAATCGCCATTACCAGCTATGGACGAGGCGACAAAAAACAAATATCATACATGGTGTCGAAACTGCTCAAACTGGACACGTCAAATATGATCGACGACGAATGCGACGCGATCGCGGTGGGACTGACGCATCTTTCCTCATACAATCCGGTTTTCCACAGTAAGAATAAATAAGTATTGCCTAAAATACTTTATCTGTGATACAAATACGAAATCTTTAGATGGGTCGTTTAAAAAAATAATCTAGAAACAACATGGACGGTGAATTAATCAACGATCCGATGGGTCTAGCAGACGACACGGGCGACGGCCTTGTCCCTGGCGCGCCGATCGTCCCCGGTGAAGATGAGGCCTCGACGGACGAAGAGGAAACCGACGAGAAAGAATAAAAATTGTGGACAAAAAAACAAAAACCGCCATATACCCATGGCGGTTTTTGTTTAAAACCTAAATAATTTTAATAAACCTTCTCTTCCCAATCTTATACGCGCTACCGCTAACCGGCATCGCTTTTAGATCTTCAATGTTCCCGTGCCCCACCCTCTCCAGAGCTCCCTCATTCAAAAGACGTCTGAAATCCGATTTGGATTTAACTATCCCAACTCGAAGCAGTAGGGACGCCAGATCCTCACCATCGTTTGGTTTGACTTGCGGAGCATCCTCCGGCATCCCGCCCCCTTGGAAAACTTCCCTGAAACGATCTCGCGCTTCCTCCGCCACCTCCTTTCCGTGGTACAGACCGGTAATTTCAAAAGCTAAACGCGTTTTGGCCTCTTTAGGGTGAAGCAACCCGCCCGCCAGATCTTTTCTGATTAGAGTCACTTCCTCCATCGCGACATCCGTGCATAATTCAAAATAATCTCCGATAAGCTCGTCCCGCAACGACATTATTTTCCCAAACATCTCATCCTGACTATCAACGACATTCACCACATTGCCCCAGCTTGTGGACATCTTTCTGCCATCCATACCCGGGAGCATCTTTCCGGTCAAAACATCCTGTTCCGTCTTGCCATAATGGCGTTGGATAATACGTCCGGCTTTCAAATTAAAAAGTTGATCAAACCCGCCGATCTCAATATCCGCGCCAATCGCGACAGAATCGTATCCCTGCATGAGCGGGTAGAGAAACTCGCGTAAGGACACTTCCTCCCCCTTTTCAAACCTTTCCTTGAAATTCCGGCGATTGGACATTTGTTGAACGGAAAAACTTTCGGCCAGTTCCGCGATTTCGGAAAATCCAAGCTGTTTCAACCACTCGCTGTTTCTGCGGAACTCAATGCTTTTGAGATCCAAAATTTTACCGACTTGAGTTTTATAGTCCTTGAGGTTTTCCTCAATCTTGTCCGCCGTAAGCATCGGCCGTTTGTTAAGTTTATCGGAAGGATCGCCTATTCGAGCGGTGTAGTCACCGATAATAAAGACTACCTTGTGGCCAAGTTGTTGGAATTCGCGCAGTTTGCGCAAAATAACCGCGCGGCCAAGATGAATTTGGGCGCCTGTGGGGTCAAAGCCCAGTTTAACCCTAAGCTGCTTGCCGGACTTTAATCTTGCCCGCAGACTATCCATCACAAAAACGTCTTTCACTCCGCGTGAAAGAAGCTCGTCAATTTTTTTATCGTCGGTTACGATTTCTTTTTCTTTGGCGAAAAACATAATTAAAATATATCATGGGAAAGCAGATGGAACCAGAGAGAGATAGACCGCCCGTTTTGCCGTAATAACGATATGATACAATTACTCGGTTGTTTTGTGCGCCAAAAAAGCGTAGGGACGAAACGTTTAAATGAAAAAGAGGGGGAAAAAAACGAGAATTATATCCATAAAAACCGCGATGGTGGTAATTATTAGCGCGGGGTTGTTTAGTGGAGGAATCGGGCTTTTTTGGATTTCCAGTCTCAAAGCGCCGTCTCTTGAGGCCTTCGAGGGTAGAAGCATTAGCCAATCAACTAAAATTTATGACCGAACAGGCGAGGTACTGCTGTACGACTTGCATGAAGAGGCAAAAAGAACCCTTATCCCCTATACCGAGATTTCACCGAACATTAAAAACGCCACCGTGGCGATAGAGGATGAAAGATTTTACCAGCACAAAGGAGTTGAGCCCAGCTCTTTTCTTCGGGCTGTGCTGGTCAATATTAGACGTGGCGAACTTTCACAAGGAGGATCAACTATTACCCAGCAGGTCGTCAAAAACACGATTCTGACGAATGATAAAAAAATCTCCCGAAAAATAAAGGAGTGGGTGCTGGCCGTTAAACTGGAAGCAAAATACTCAAAGGAAGAAATTCTGGCTTTTTACCTGAATGAGATGCCGTATGGCGGAAACATTTACGGNGTTGAAGAGGCCAGCGGAAAATTCTTCGGCATCACTTCCAACGACCTGTCTCTGGCCCAAGCCGCCTATCTGGCCGCCATACCGCAGGCTCCGACTTTTTATTCGCCTTACGGCAACAACAGAGAGGCGTTGGAAAAAAGAAAAAACTTGGTTCTGGGTAAAATGTTTGGAAATAAATTCATCACTCAAGAAGATCTAGACTCGGCCAAATCGGAAAAGGTCGAGTTCAAAAAGCAGGAAACCAGCGGAATAAAAGCCCCGCATTTCGTGATGTATGTGAAGGAAATTTTGGAAAAAGAGTACGGCGAAAGGGTATTGCGAGAAAAGGGATATAAAATCATCACGACCTTGGACTGGGATCTCCAAGAAAAAGCCGAGGAAATAGTGAAGAGAAACGCTCTGGAAAACAAGGAAAAATTCAACGCAGAGAATGCCGCTCTAAGCGCAATAGACACAAAGACGGGAGACATCTTGGTAATGGTCGGCTCGCGGGATTATTTTGACAAGGATATTGACGGGAATTTTAACGTTACTATCGCCAACCGGCAACCGGGATCCGCGTTCAAACCGTTCGTCTACGCCACCGCTTTTTCAAAAGGTTACACGCCGGAAACCGTTGTTTTTGACGTCGAAACCGAATTTTCAGCTCTGTGCAATCCTGACGGATCTCCAAAAACCCCCGGCAGAAAAGATCTTTGCTATATGCCGGGAAACTACGACAATATATACCGCGGGCCGATTTCTTTAAGAAACGCCCTCGCTCAATCCATCAACATTCCGGCGGTAAAAACCCTGTACCTTTCCGGCCTCCGCGACTCTTTAATGACGGCAAAGAATATGGGGCTCACGACCTTGGACGATATTAACAGATACGGGTTAACTCTAGTTTTGGGAGGAGGCGAGGTTAAACTGCTGGAAATGACAAACGCGTACGCCGCTTTCGCCAACGAAGGGGTGCTGNCCGAGANNAGNGGAATTTTAAGAATTGAAAATCAAAAAGGGGACGCTGTAAAAAGTTACGAAATTAAAAAAACGAAAGTTATAGACAAGGACATCGCGCTGACGATCTCCAACATCTTGTCGGATAACCACGCGCGATCGCCGGCCTTCGGCGAACGCTCATATCTCTACTTCGAAAATTCCGACGTCGCCGTAAAAACAGGAACAACAAATGACTACAAAGACGCCTGGATTATCGGGTACACGCCATCTGTCGCGATTGGAGCGTGGGCCGGCAATAACGACAATACCCCTATGGAAAAGAAGGTGGCGGGATATATAGTGGCTCCGTTATGGAA
>C687J35504_10003191_pt1 | contig 10801 bp, 10 predicted proteins | sample RifCSPhighO2_02_FD_35504 | JGI IMG/M metagenome (IMG submission 35504) | reverse complement strand
TCGCCGTGGCGAACAATACGCCCCTACCATCATTCATTTAAGAATCGTGGCCGTGGTTACAATAGTCCATAGTCTCTTAGGGCCTTGCCCAGTCTGGTCTCATTTTCTTTACTCATCTCGCAGAGGGGCATCCGCAACTCTCCGTTGAGCCGCCCCAGGAGACGCATGGCTGTCTTTACTGGGATGGGGTTAGTCTCAATAAACATTGCCTTACACAGGGGGAAGAGTTTGTGATGCAGCCTGACGGCCTCTGCGGCGTCCCCCTTCAGGAAACTATCCACCAGCCGGGCAGTATCCCCGGGGACTATATTGGCCGCGACGGAGACTACCCCTTTCCCTCCAAGGGAGAGGATGGGGAGGGTGAGTGAGTCATCCCCCGAGAGTACCGTAATCTTGCACAACCTGAGGATGTCGCTGACTTGGTCAAGGCTTCCGCTGGCCTCTTTTATGGCGACTACGTTCTTGAACTCTCCCAGCCTGGCTACCGTCTCTGGGGAGATGGACACCCCCGTCCTGGAAGGCACGTTGTAAACCACTATGGGGATATCTACCCCCTCGGCCAGGGCCTTGTAGTGGCGGTAAAGCCCCTCCTGGGTAGGTTTGTTGTAGTAGGGGGTGACGATTAGGGCCGCATTGGCCCCTGCCTTTTTGGCGTAGTGGGTGAGCCTGAGGGCCTCCCTGGTGCTGTTAGAGCCTGTACCGGCGACCACGGGGATACGGCCCCNGACCTGCTGGACTACCTCCGAGATGACCCTTTCGTGCTCCTCGTGTGTGAGGGTGGCAGATTCTCCCGTGGTGCCACAGGGGGAGATGGCGTTAGTGCCCTCCTTTATATGGAATTCAACCAGTTCCTTTAGTTTCCCGAGGTCTACTTCACCATTCCGGAAGGGTGTAACCAGGGCCACTACAGAACCACCGAGCATCATATACCTCCTTTTAAGTTACGCTTTACGGGTTGCCCTTTCAGTAGCCGCAGGTCATGCCTGAGGCAGATTCGCCTCTGGCGAACTTTAGCCTGCGTATAATAGCGCAACCTAAAGGTTGCGGCTACGCAAACAGTCTCATATTACCCTTTCTGGGTAGTCCTTTCAACCAGCAGGCCGTGCCTGTAAATGAGTTCCTTCATCTCCTCTACGGCCCTTTTTATCCCCACGAATACGGCCCTGGAGACGATGCTGTGGCCGATATGGAGTTCCTCTGCGCCCAGTTCCTCAACGATGGGGCCTACGTTGTGGTAGTTGAGGCCGTGGCCTGCGTTTACCCGCAGACCCTCCTCTCTGGCCAGGAGGGCTCCCTGGCGGAGCCTGGCTAATTGGGCAAGGCGGAGTCCCTCCGAGGGGGCATTGGCGTAAGCCCCTGTATGGAGTTCCACTAATTCTGCACCTGCCTCACTGGAGCCCCGAATCTGGCCGGCTTCGGGGTCTATGAAGAGGCTTACCAGGATGCCGTTGTCCTTAAGTCTCTTTATCAGGTCTTTCAAGGTCTCCTTCTGAAGCACCACGTCTAGTCCTCCTTCAGTGGTGACCTCCTGTCGTCTCTCGGGTACCAGTGTCACCTGGTGAGGTCTTGTAGAGATGGCTATTTCTACTATATCAGAGGCCGTAGACATTTCCAGGTTCAGTTTGGTAAAGACGGTCTCTTTTAGTAATCTCAGGTCTCTTTCCTGGACGTGCCTTCGGTCTTCCCTGAGGTGGACGGTAATGACGTCGGCGCCGCCTTGTTCTGCCAGGAGTGCGGCGGTGACGGGGTCTGGCTCGTAGGTCTTCCTCGCCTGTCTCAGGGTGGCAACGTGGTCAACGTTCACGCCGAGTTTGGTCATTTCTTGACCTCTTCTTGTTCCTGGAAATCAAGGTGTACCTCTGGCAGTGCCTCTTCCAGTTCCACCTGGGGGGGAAGGATGCACCTGAGGGGGCGTTTGTAAGGCCCCGGTGGTTCCAGCCCGCTCACGTCTATGTAGACCTCTGGAGGACTGAGCTTGTCCAGGGTCAATTTGGGTCCTCTTACCTTAATATCTATGTCTTCCTCCTGCAGTTTTATCTTGCGAGGGGAATCGGGGGGTTGGAGGAGCTTAATCTTGACCTTCTGGAAGGTCTTGTTGCCGGGTTGTTCGGTAAGCTGTAACCAGACATTAATTTGTTTATCACATTTTACCGGAACCTCTAAGGTATCGCCATTGCGATGTAATGTTACCCTTTGTTCTAGTGGCACCCTCCAGGGGAAGGTGCGGTTCTGGTCGGTGGTGAGGTTAGCTATGTCTATGACGGTAGTAGAGATGCCCTTTGCCTCCTTGAGGAGGCTGGTGGGGCCTGTTACCTGTACCTGGGAGGGGTAGAAGAACTCCCCTGCCAGGGCGTATCCTGCGGCTGGTTCACCCCTTTTCTGGAGACTGACCGGGAGGGTCTTTTCCTCCAGCCTCCCCAGGGTTATAGTTACCTTATCCGGATTCAGGGATTCCAGTTTTATCTCCGGGGGGAAGTTAAAATTCTTTTTGTCCAACGTTACCACTTCTTCCAGGAGGTCTATGTCCGGGCGTCCTTCGCCGGTAATCTCGCATCTGGCTACCAGTTCTTTGGTCCTGAGTAGTTCTGAGACGTAGTCAATGCCCTGTTTGGGTCCTTTGAGTTTGACCTTTGTCTCGCGGGTGGATTGTTGGAGCAGGGTATAGTCTGCGGGGTGGATTATCCGCAGGGGGATTTCGCAGGTAAGCTCTCCGGTGTACTTGCCGGTGGCATAGGACCAAAGGGCTACGGCCATGGAGAGGGCCATGAGTTTGGCCCCCCAGTTGCCGAGGAGTGCCTCTCTAATCAAGACTGGTCTCCTTGTGGTTGTGGTCTGTGGGGCCTAGTAGTTGCTCCAGGGCCTTCTTAAGCCCCTGGGCGTCGTAGCCGCTGGTAAGCTGTCCTCTTACGGCCAGGGAGACGTTGCCCGTGCGTTCCGAGACTATGATGGAGATGGCGTCCGTCTCTTCCGTGAGGCCGAGACCGGCCCTGTGTCGGGTGCCCAGTGCCTTATCTACGTCGGGGCTATCGCTGAGGGGCAGGAGGCATCCGGCGGCGGCCAGCTTCTGTCCCTGTACGATTACTGCCCCATCGTGCATGGGGGAACCTGGCCAGAAGATGGCGTTTATAAGGTCGCTGGAGAGGTCGGCGTTGATGCGGTTTCCCCCCTCAATGAAGTTGTCTAACCCGACCTTCCTCTCTATGGCAATTATTCCGCCCAGACGGTTTTTGGATAGTGCGGTGGCCGCCTTCACCACTTCCTCTATTGCAGGGGTTTCTGTCCTGAAGAAGGCCCCAAGTAAGGGGTTTTGCCCCAGTCTTACCAGCGCCCGCCTGAGTTCTGGTTGGAAGAGGATGATGAAGGGGATGGTGACCCAGGGCAGGAACTCGGTTAGTAGCCAGTCCACTGTGTAGAGTTGAAATTTCCTTATGATGAAAAGGAGGGCTACGGTGGCAATGACCAGTGAGAAGACCAGTCCCCTTATGATGCCCACTCCTCTAGTGCCTTGCATAAAGCCAAGGACAAAATATAGCATCAGGAATATGATGAAAATCTCTATGGAGGCCCGCAGGAGGCCCCAAAAACTTAACTCTCCTATAATCCTTTCCATTAGATTCGCTCCGCTCACTACAGGCCCTTTCCCTTCCCCTTCGTCCGAATTGGACTATAGACCGTAGACTATAGACTATGGACTGTAGACTTAGGAAAAACCTGGAGTAGCCAGTTGAAAAGCCTAGAGTCCAAAGTCTAAAGTCTAGCCTTTAAAGGCACTGCATAGGGAGGCCACCTGCACTGCCTCCTTAACGTCGTGGACCCTTATTATACTGGCGCCCTGGAGTATGGCCAGGGCAATGACGGCCAGCGTACCGGGGAGTCTGTCTCCAGCATCCACCCCCAATACCTTTCCTATAAAACTCTTCCTGGAAGGACCCACCATTATGGGTTGCCCTAAGGCCCTTAGCTCTCCCAGCCTTCTCAGGAGTTCCAGAGACTGGCTGGCGGTCTTACCGAAGCCTAGCCCCGGGTCAATGATAATGTTAGATGATTTTACCCCCATTTTTAGTGCCATTTCAACCCTTCTTTCTAAGAAGGAACTGACTTCCGCTATAATATTGCGGTAGACTGGGTTTTTAGGGTAGCGGTGGGGCTTCCCCCTTATGTGCATTATAACCAGGGTGGCCCCGTGGGAGGCTACCACCCGTGCCATGTCTTTATCGCTCAGGCCACTAATGTCATTGACCATGACGGCCCCGGCCTCCAGGGCCTTTTCTGCTACACTGGCCCGGTAGGTGTCTACGGAGAGGGGTATTTCTGTCAGGGAGGCTAGCTCCTTTACTACGGGGACTATCCTCTTTAGTTCTTCTTCCAGAGGGATAGTCTCCGAGCCTGGGCGGGTGGAGACCCCCCCTATGTCCACCAGTCCTGCCCCTTCGTCTATCATCTTGAGCCCCCTTCTCACGGCGTCTTTGACCTTCGGATACCATCCCCCATCGTAGAAGGAATCAGGGGTTACGTTCAGGATACCCATTACCAGGGTCTTCCCTCCTGATTTTGGCAGTGGGTTCGCAATACGCCGCATCCTTGTCCCGTAAACGGTAGGCATCGTATAGTGGGCGGTCTGTCTATTGTCTACTGTTGTCCGTTGTCTACTTCTCAAGGGCCTACCAATTCTCCTCCATGAGGTTTATAACCTTCTCTGCCAGGTCTACAAAGGCCTCCCTTTCGGCAGTTTCTTCGGTTTCTTTCTTCTTTACGATAAATTCGGCCTGTTGGGTAACGTTTTTCTTATCTACTATGGTCCTGCCGGTACGGAGGTCTACCCAGGAGAAATCCATAATAATGACCATTGCCGCCTCTGCCGGGTTAGCCTTGGTGTCCTCTAAGAGGATGAGTTTCTTTACGTCAGTTATTGAGCCGTAGAGGATAGAGTCTGCGTGGTCCTTGTCTACTATCTTTAAGCGAGTCCTGAAGAGTATCTCATTCTTAAGGGCATTGGTTAGGTCAAACTCCAGCCCCCGCCGGTAGGTATGATTATCAAGTATGGGTATATAAATGGTGTTTACGTTTTGCCGCAATTGGGACCTGGAGGTGTACCCGCAGGCCGCCAGTAGAAGGCTCACCGTGAACAGCCCTAGCCATAGTAGTCTCATTTTCTGGTTGCGTTAATCTTTTTCAAGAATTCTATCTGTTCTCTGGACTTTTCGGCCCAGGAGGTATTGGGGAAATGGTTTACTACGCCTTCAAAGTGGACCATGGCCGCCTGGGGGTGTTTCTTCCTGAGGTAGAGTTCTGCAATATCGTACTGTCTGCGGGCAATAAATTCCTCCGTCTCGTGGATATTCTTTTTGGCCTCTTCAGCAAAGTTCCCTGCCGGATAATTGGCCAGATACTCCTCAAAACCCTCTCTTGCCTTCCAGAGCCTGCCGAGGTCCCTTTCCCTCAGGGTCTCCAGGGTGAGTTTGCTGAGGGGGATACGGAACATGGCATAGGGTGCCCACTCGCTCTTGGGGTAATTCTCTAACAGTTTTTTGTAGGCCTCTTCGGCCGACTCATATTCCATGGCCATAAAATAGGCGTCGGCCAGCTTCACCTGGCTCTCGGGTGCCAGCGGTCCCTTGGGGTTATGTTCTATTACCTTTTCAAAGATTTCCACCGCACTCGTGGGTTTGGACTCCATGAGGGCCACCCCTGCCTGGTATTCTTTTTCTAAGATTACGCCTGAGAGCCTTGTCCCCGGAAGTCTCTCCAGGAAGTCTTCGTAGGCATCAAATGCCCTCATGTACTTGCCTGCCAGAAGGTAGGCCTGGGCAATGCTGTATAAACAGGGTTCCAGCAGGGTTCCATCTTTATCCGCCTTCAGCACGGCCTTGAATTCCTGTACGGCACTCTCGTACTGTTGGTCCACCATCATGGATAGGGCCAGTTTAAAATGCTGGTCTGGAATACGGGGGTTCAGGGTGATAGGGTCTACCCATCCCGTATCCTTATTCCATATCAGCTTGCCGTAAAGACTGGGTGAAGGGGAGAGGAGTATTATTCCTGCAATAAGGGCTATAATTCTTGTAATTGAGCCGGCCAGTCTGCAGGAGTCTCTAATCATCTCCATGCCCCTACCGGTCTGCCCCAGATTTGGGAGAGGTACTCCGTACTCAGCCTCTTCAGCTCCTCACGTACTTTTTGGGGTACGTGGAGGCGGTTGAGGGCAGATAGCTTACAGCCAGCCAGGAAATTAGCAGTAGAGAGGGCAGACGGGGAGAGCTGTAGGGGTACGGCGTGCCGTGCCCCTACTTCGCTATGCCCACTGCAAGTCTTACATATCAGACCCCTTTGGAAGGGGCTAAGCACTGCCCCTGAGTTCCTGGGGAACTTCTTCCCGCACTGGGTACATTCCCCTAGTCCGGGGAGGTAGCCCAGGTGTTTGAGTAGTTGGAGTTCAAAGGCTAGGAGACTCAAATCCTTATTGTTATCTCTTGATAGACTGTGCAAAGTGTCCAGGAGGAGATGGAAGAGGGGTTTGTCGGTCTCTCCTTCGTCTATAAGTTTGTTTAATAAGTCCACCGCGTAACAGGCCGAATAAAACCTCTCTATCTCTTTTCTGAAGGCCGGGAAGTCTTCAAGTAGCTCCCATTCGGTCAGGAGATGCAAGCTGCCTGGTTCCTTTTTAAGAAAGATTATCTCATTGTAAGAGAACAAGTCAATAGAGCCGGGGGCCTTTTTCCCCATACGCTTAGAGCCCCTGGCCAGGGCCTGTAGCTTTCCATAGTTGAGGGTGTAGAAGGTAGCTATCTGGCTAGTGTTGCTGTAGTCTACCCTCTTAAGGGTTACGGCTAAGGTCTTACAGAACTCCATAGGGTTTCTTACTTGTCCTTGCCCGGAGGAACTGCCAGGCCTGCAGGAAGTAGGCGAGGCCGGAGAGGAGGGTGAGCATAACGGTGAACCAGAGTAACGCCTCTGAGGCCGTGAGGACCCAGTAATATCCCTGGGCAGGGCCGGCAACGAAGACTAGTAACCCTACGACGAACGATTGAAGGGACATCTTGACCTTGCCCCAGATGTTGCTGGGGAAGGCGACCCCATTTAGCTCGGCGTATCCCCTCAGGAGGCTTACCAGCAATTCCCTTGCGATTATCGTTATTACCATCCATGGTCTCACTATAGGGAGATAGAGGAGGAGGAGGGAGAGGCCGCCGCAGATGATTAACTTATCTGCCAGGGGGTCCAGTATCCTCCCAAAATTGCTGATTTGGCCATTGCGCCTGGCCAGGTAGCCGTCCAGTACGTCCGTAGTCATGGCTGGGATGTAAACCGTCAGTGCCAGGCCAAAGAAACCAAGGGAAAGGATAAGGAGGAAGAACAGGCCCATGAAGAGCCTCAGGACAGTTAGCTGGTTAGGCAGGTTCTCAGACCTGCTCCATCCACCCGTGTCAGATATGTAGCGAAGGGGCCACAGGAACTTTTTAAGACCCTTACCCACCCATTTTACGTGTTGGTCAGTCCAGACAGCGGGCAACAAGGTTGTAACCCTCCCACGTTGTTACGAGGGCCCTGCGGAATTCTCCTGTCATCAGGTTGGAACCCTCAAGCTTGACGTTACCATCCACCTCTGGCGCATCGCCATAGGACCTTCCGTACCCCAGTTGCAGTGTAGGGGCAGGGCTTGCACCTGCCCTTTTATTTTGGGCAACCGCAAGGGTTGCCCCTACTTCCTCTACCAGTACCTCTATTTCTTTACCCACCCGGCGGGCGTTTTCCCTGAAGGCAAGCCCCTGTTGCAGCGACATTACCTCTCCCAGTCTCTTCTTCTTTATCTTTTCAGAGACGTGCCCCCCAAGGCCTGCCGCAGTGGTCCCCTCTTCCCTGGAATACGTAAAGGCCCCCAGCCTTTCAAAGGCCGTTTCTTCCAGGAAGTCCAGGAGCTCCTGAAACTCCTCTTCCCCCTCCCCGGGGAAACCCACGATTACGGTGCTCCTCAGGAAGAGCCCTGACACCTCCTCGCGCAGTCTCTTTATAAGGCCCTCAATATCGCCCCTGTTTACTCCCCGGCCCATCCTTGAGAGGATTTTGTCATTAATGTGCTGGGTGGGGAGGTCCAGATACTTCACCACCTTCTCATTACTGGCAACCTCCTTAATGAGGGCAGGGTAGAAGTGGGCCGGGTGGGTATAGAGGAGCCTAATCCATCTAAGGTCATCAACCTCCGAAAGCCTCTGGAGGAGTTCGTGGAGACGTTTCCTGCCGTAGAGGTCTATACCGTAAAGGGTGCTATCCTGGGCGATGAGGTTTATCTCTTTAGTCCCGCTTGAGACGAGTCCCCTTGCCTCCCCCAGTACCTCCTCCATGCTACGGCTCTTGAAGGGGCCTCTTATGGATGGGATGGAACAATAACTGCAAGGGTTATTACAACCTTCTGATACCTTCAGATATGAATAGTGTCTTGGGGTAAGGCGTATCCTGGAATCCTCCTGACACCCGTTCCATTCGCTACGCTCAGGACAAGTTTTGCCGCCCTTTTTAAGACCTGAAAATTCTGCTACCTGATTAAAATTCTCTAGTCCCACTACATGGTCTATTTCGGGGATGTCCCTGGTCAGCTCCTCCTGATACCTCTCGGCCAGACATCCCGTGACTATGAGTTTTTTCAGGCGTGCATCCTTAAGTCTTGCCATCTGGAGTATGGTCTCCACAGACTCCTCTTTGGCCGCCTTTATAAAGCCGCAGGTGTTAATTATGAGTACGTCCGCCGCCTCTGGTTCCTGGCAAAAGGAGGCCCCCCACTGGGCCAGCCTGCCGAGTATCTTTTCGGAGTCCACCAGGTTCTTAGTGCATCCGAGGCTGATAAGGGCTACCTTTGGGTTCTTCATTTCTTCACAGTCTCTTCAGGGTTTTCCCTTAGTTTCGCCTTGCCCACCGTGGGCCTGGATTTCCACTCCTCGGGCTTCAGGAGCACCTCCCTGTACCCCGCCCCTTTGTCTTCTCCAAGTATACCATCCTCTACCATCTGGTCCATAAGGCACACTGCCCGTGCATAGCTGACCTGGAGTTCTTCCTGGAGCAGTTTCTCAGTGCACCTGCCCTTGCCAAGGGTCACTTGTACGGCCCCCTTGTAGAGCGGGTCTTCCTTTTCTTCCTTTTTGGCCTGGAGCTTCCACTGTTTGAGTTCAGGGGAGAATTCAGGCGTAGACTGCTTCTTGAGGTGCTCCACCACCTTCCGTACCTCCTCATCACTGACATAAGTGCCCTGGACCCTCAGGAGTTCTGTGGTGCCAGGGGGCATGAAGAGCATGTCGCCACTGCCCAGGAGCTTCTCTGCCCCGTTCTGGTCCAGTACGGTCCTGGAGTCCACCTTGGAGGCCACGTGGAAGGATATGCGGGCAGGGAGGTTGGATTTTATTAGCCCCGTGACCACGTCCACCGAGGGCCTCTGGGTGGAGACTATCAGGTGTATGCCCACGGCACGGCTCTTTTGGGAGAGTCTTATGATGTAGTCCTCTACCTTCCTTGAGGCTACCATCATGAGGTCTGCCAGTTCATCTATGATTATTACCACGTGGGGGAGATAAAAGGCCTCAGGGTCAAGTTCTGCACTGGGACCCAGTTTCTTCTTGAGGCTCTCTTCTCCAAACTTATTATACTCAATGATGTTTTTCACCCCGACCCTGGCCAGCAGGCTGTAGCGTTCTTCCATCTTGTTAACGGCCCACTCCAGCACTGCCTGGGCCTCCTTCACGTCCGTGACCACAGGGGTTATTAGATGGGGTATGTCCTTAAATGCAGAGAACTCTACCATCTTGGGGTCCACCAGGAGGAGCTTCACCTCCCTGCGGGACCGCAGGAATAAAATGTTGAGTATGATGGAGTTCAAACACACGGATTTTCCTGAGCCGGTGGTGCCGGCAATGAGGAGGTGGGGCATGGAGGCCAGGTCCCAAAAGATGGGATAACCCGTGATGTCCCTCCCCAGGAGGAGGGGCACGGAGTCGTCGCTGACGTCTATCTTGCCCTGGGCAGCGAGTTCCAGCAGTTCTCTGAGCCTCACGTTTCCCCTGCGTGCGTTAGGCACCTCTACCCCTACGGTGGACCTCCCCTTGAGTGGGGCCACTACCCTTATACTGGGGGCCTTCATGGCTATGGCGATGTCGTCTGACAGGGAGATGACCCTGGATACCTTTGTACCAGGGGACAACTCTACCTCGTACATGGTTATGGCGGGGCCTGTCTCATGGCCTACTACGTGGGCGATTATGTTAAACTTCTCCAGGGTGGACTCAAGCACCTCCGCTCCCTTGCGGAGTTCCTCCTCGTCCTGGGCGTCTCTATGGTCTGGTTCGTCCAGTAGCCCCAGGGGTGCTTGCAGGGGGCCTGCAGTTACTGCGTCAGCCTCCCCCTCTGGCTCAGTGGGTGGGGGGGAAGGCGTCTTGGACTTCCTGGGGCGTTTGGATTCACTACGGGCTTTTAACCCCCTGACCCAGCCGACGATGCCCTCTGCGAGGCTTATGTTGAATAAGAGTACCGTGGATATGAAGAACCCGAAGGCCAGGAATACCCCTGTACCGGCCAGGCCCAGGTTCTTTACTAATTGATTAGAGGCCGTCGTGCCAAGGGCTCCTCCTGACCATGCCAGGAGACCTTTGGGGGGCAGGATGGGGCCCAGGAGACCCAGGAATAAACTTAGTGAGACTACAAAGAGTACCCCGCCTACTGCCTTAACCCAGAGGTCTTCTATCTCTCCTTTCAACAGGAATATCACACCCCAGGCGCCCAGCAGGAGTATCACCGCCAGACTCGCAAGACCCAGCCCCGA